>Ga0182015_10006423_pt1 | contig 11820 bp, 5 predicted proteins | sample 712P3MmetaG_FD_120478 | JGI IMG/M metagenome (GOLD analysis project Ga0182015, IMG submission 120478) | Permafrost microbial communities from Stordalen Mire, Sweden - 712P3M metaG | ecosystem: Environmental > Terrestrial > Soil > Wetlands > Permafrost | place: Sweden: Stordalen | collected...
ATCGACGGACCGCCCATCGAGAGCGTACGCGCCAGCTATAACTATTTGCACAAGATTTTGCCCTGAGCCAAGACTCGAGCATAGGCCCATTCTTACTCGACGCGCAGGGCTGCCATGGGATCCAATTTGGAGGCGCGCGTCGCCGGCAGCCATACCGCCGCCAGCGCGACCCCGGTAAGAATCACTGGCACAGTTACAAATACAACCGGGTCCCAGCTCTTCACGCCAAATAGCAAGCTGGCGATCAGGCGCGTGAGCCCAAACGCCGCGCAGATTCCCAGAACCACTCCTGCGATCGTCAGCTGCATGCCTTGCCAGACGACCAGGTTGCGAATCCTGCCGCGGTCTGCCCCCAAAGCCATTCGTATGCCCAGCTCCTGCGTGCGCTGCTGCACGGAGTAGGCCATCAGACCGTAAATCCCGATAGAAGCGAGAACCAGTGCGGACGCGCCGAAGATCGTGAGCAGCAGCATGTTGAAACTCTCTCGCGCAGTCGAGTGGATCACTACCTCATCCATGGAGCGTACCCGCGCCACTGGAAATCCGCCGCTCGCCAGCCGCAACTGCTCCGACACTGCCGCGATCAATGAGTGCGGTTCAGTATGCGTGCGCACCAGCCATATGACCGGGCCAATGCGGGCGTTGAGCGCGGTCGTGCCATCGGTGACCTGCGCCTGGGGAACGATCATGACTGGGAACGGATCGCGGCCTAACCCGTCACTATGAATATCGCCTACGACACCGACGATCTCACGCGGGGGTTCGTCAAACTCTTTTCCCACCCCCTTGCCGATCAGGATCTGCTGGCCGACGGGGTTTTCTTTCGGCCAGAATTTCTTCGCCATGCTCTCGTTGATCAGCACCACCCCTGGCGCGCCGGTCCCATCGCGGTCCGTAAAGTCGCGGCCGTGGACGATAGGAATCTTGAAAATGTCGAGGTATCCCGGTGAAATATTCATCCAACCGGCGCCGGGTGGTTGCCCTTTATCCTCCGGCCGGCCGAGAATCGTAAACGGCAAGCCAAAACCACCCTCCATGGGAAGGCAGCAGGTAGAAGCCGAAAATTCAACCCCTGGAATCGCATTGAGCCGCTCACGGCCGTCACGCACTAGCTGTGCGACTCCGGCGGTCTTTTGAAAGCGTTCGCCGGTAAGCGACATTTCGAGCGTCAGCACATTCTCGGACGAGAAGCCAGGATTCACGTGGCGCAGCGCGATGAGCGTCCGAATCAGGAGTGACGCGCCGATCAGCAATACCAGCGCCAGCGATATCTCGGTGATCACCAGCGACGCGCGCGCTTTGCTTTGATGAAACCCGGTGCCCGCGCGATTGCTGCTTTCTTTCAGGGTGGAGTTGAGGTCGGGCCGCGAGGCGCCGATGGCAGGGAACAGTCCAAACAGAATTCCGGTGAAAAAAGAAATGCCCAGCGTAAAGACAAGCACGCGCCAATCGATAGTGACTGCGGCGCCACCCTCGCCGATGCGGGGAATATCTCCCGGGCTCACGGCCAACAGGGCACGCACACCAACGTACCCGAGCACCAGGCCCAGAATGCCCCCGGTGAGAGAGAGCAGCACACTCTCTGTGAGTAGCTGGAAGATAATCTGCCAACGCCCGGCGCCCAGTGCCGAGCGTATGGCGAATTCACGCTTGCGGCTTGTCGCCCGCACCAAGAGCAGGCTGGCCACGTTGGCGCAGGCAATCAACAACACCAGGCTCACCGCGCCCAGCATCACCAGCAGCGACTTATGCGCATCGCCCACAATCGAGTCCCGCAGCGGCTCCGCCCCGAACACCGTGTTTGGTTCAATGGCCATAGGGTAGCGGCGGCGGAACTGATCGGTGGCGACTTTAAGCAGGGCATTCGCCTGGGCCAACGTGACACCCGGCTTGAGGCGCCCGGCGGCAACGAAGTAATGGCCCTGATTGTTGGTATTGCGATCGAACTGAAAGGGAAGCAGAATGTCCGCTTCGGGATCGGAGACAAACGATTTTCCCAGCACGCCGATGATCGTGAAGGGCTCATTGCCTAAAGACAGTGCGGAGCCGATGATGTTGGGCTTGCCGCCGAACTTGCGTTGCCACAACCCATAACTCAGAACCACAACTCTCCCCCCGGTTGGGGAGTCCTCCTGCGCCGTGAAGGTACGGCCCAGCAATACCGGTGCGCCGAAGAGACGAAAATAGGCTTGTGTGACGTGGATTCCGTGTACTTGTTCTGGCCGGTCACCCGTCAGGTTGAATCCCGGGCCCCCGAAGTCGTAGGCCGCGACATCCTGAAAAACGGTGCTCTGCTGTTCGAAGGCGAGAAAATCGGGGATGGAGGTGGCGCTGCCATTGCCGTCGGGCGCTACATGCAGGAACTGTACGATGCGATCGGCTTCGGGATAGGTAAGAGGTTTGAGAAGTACCGTATCTACAACAGTAAAAATGGAGGTATTGATCCCAATCCCCAGCGTCAGCGCAGCGATCGCGGCCAACGCGAATCCGGGATTGCTGCGGAACATGCGCACGGCATGCTTCAAATTGTCCCAGAAATCACCCAAGCCGCCCCCTCCATTTTCGATCCAGACCTTGCCATATTAGACGGAGCCAGACGGAGCGAAGCGATATTCGAAGCAGAAAACCCCATCCCCTCATCTATGTGGAGACGTTGCTGTCCGGGTTCAACCTGGAAAATATCGTGAAGGTAAAAGCCGGACGATGTCGCGGCACCGCTCCAATGCAAAACAGCTACTCCGTGCGCAAGGCCTGCACCGGATTAATCGAAGCGGCCCGTTGCGCTGGAATCACACTGGCGACAAGTGCGCAGAACCCCAACGCGGCGATCGATGCGCCGAGTACGAGCGGATCCCAGGTCTTCACCTGGTAAAGCTGCGCCGCGATCAGATGTCCACAAGCGATCGAAATCGGAATACCAATCAAAAGCCCAATCAACACCTGCCGGAACGCCCCGCGCAACACCAGTCTGACCACATTGGCGCGGTTAGCGCCGAGCGCCATGCGCACACCAATTTCACTGGTACGCCTTTCCACCGTGTACGCAGTGACGCCATAAAGACCCACAGCCGCCAGCACCAGCGCCAGCAAACCAAACAGCCCAGTCATCTGCGCGACCGCACGCCGCTGGTCGAGATCGCTCGCGACCTGCTCCTGCATCGTTTGAATGTTGATGATGCTCAAATTGGGGTCGACCTCACTAAATGCTTTGCGAACGAGCGCTTCCAGGCCCAGTGAACTCCCGCGCATCTCCAGCACAGCCCCGCTGATGTAATGGGAGCGATGCTCAAACAGTGCCATGAGCGCTTGGTCATAGCGGATGTGTTGCGCCAGGGGAGTGAAGAACATCGGCTGTGCCTGACCACCAGGGTTCTGGTACTTCACATCGCGCACTATCCCCACAATTTCGAAAGCGGTGTTGTATTCCGGCAAATCCAGCCCGAAGTGTTTCCCGATGGGATCCTGGTTCGGAAAAAACCGGTGCGCGAATGCCTCAGTGACCACCGCGGCATTGGGCCCGGTCCCAATGTCGTCCTGGGTGAGGGTGCGGCCACGCAAAATCGGCTGGCCCATCGCCTCCAGATAGCCAGGGCTCACGCGATCCAGGGAAGAGTTGGACCCTCCCACGTCCTGAGGCACACCATGACCCTCAGGAATGATTAACTCTCCCCAGTTATCAATGTAGGGGGTATACAGCGCGAGTGCGGCCCGTGCCACCCCCGGGATCCGGCCGAGCCGTTCCTGCAACGCGCGGTACAGCGCATCCAGTTGGGGCTCGGTGTAACTGGCAGGCGGCCCGTTTATCACAATGCTGATCCGGTGATCTGTCTCGAAGCCAAAGCTTTGATGTTCGAGATTGCTCAGGCTGCGCGCCAGCAATCCCGCGCCGGCGAGCAGCACGATCGAGAGCGTGGCTTGCACGATAACTAGAATTTTCTGCGGCAGCGTAGCGTTGTCGCGAGTGCTGCGATTCGTACCCCGCAGAGCGTCCGCCGGATTGCTGTGCGACGTGAACCACGCCGGCGCCGTACCAAATACCGCTCCCGTCAACACCGATAGGCCAAAAGCGAATGCCAGCACCGGCAGCGATGGAGTGGCGTCGATAGGCACAAAGCGCGCACTGTGAAAAGTGAGAGCCACAATCAGCTTAACGCCCAGGTAGGCGACAGCCACTCCGGCCACTCCCCCCAGCACAGAAAGCACAATGCTCTCCGTGAATGTTTGCCGAATAAGCCGCTGGCGCGATGCGCCCAGGGCGAGTCGTACCGAGGTCTGTGAGCGGCGGGCGGCGCCGCGAGCCAGCAGCAGGTTGGCAATGTTTGCGCACGCAATCAGCAGCACGAGGCAACAAACAGTGAGCAGTATGCGCAGGCTGTCGCCGTAATCCGCTTTCATGGCGCCCACTCCGGCGCCCCCGGGAACAATTTGGATCTGCTGCTTGGGCAGCGACTCTTGGATAAGCGGCATAAATACCGCGGGCCATCCGCTGTCGTGAACCATCCATTGCCGCAGCAGTTCTGTAAGGCGCGGTGCTACGCCGGCTGTGGTTGCCCCCGGTTTCAGTCTCCCGATCACGCGCAGCCACGCGGAGATCCTTTGCTTCAGCAGGGAATTTTGTCCGTTCAACACTGGTTCCTGCTGTAACGGCAGCCATAGTTCGGGAGGATTGCTGCGCAGTGTTTCGCCAAAGAAGCCAGGGGGAGCGATGCCCGCAATGGTGAAGGGATGGCCTTCCACGATGAGGGTCGATCCAATCACGGAAGGGTCGGAATTGTACTGTTGCTGCCAGGCGCGATAGCTCAGCATCGCCACTGGCGCTGCGGAAGCCTGGTCGTCGCTGGGCAGCAGGGTCCGGCCGGCGTAGGCGCGAATGCCAAACGTATTGAAGTAGTTGCCGGTGACGAATTCGCCCCGCAGCGGCTTGGCAAGATTGTCTCTCTGCCCGCGGCGTACGCTGAATTGCGCTCCCGACGCCTGGAATGCCGCCATCTGCTCGAACTCTGGGGCTGCTGCCTGCAGGCGAAGATAGAGCGGGTAGGAGAACATCCCCCAGTCATCCTGCGGCCCGCCTTGAATACAGCAAACACCACCGGCGCCTATGCGGTATAGGCTCGAAGGATCCGCTACCGGCAGCGACTTGAGCATGACGGAGTAGATGAGCGAGAAAATTGCCGTTGTGGCTCCGATACCCAGGGCAAGCGTGAGCATGGCCGTGAGGGTAAAGATGGGCGAAAGCCGCATCTGTCGAAGTGCATAAACGATATCTTGCCGCAGCGTTTCCATGGTATTGATCTACGAGCCGTTCGCGGGCTAAGTTCCCCGGATCCTTAAATTAAGGCTGCCAGAGCAAACTTTGTCCAGCAATTCCGGAATCGGTTCCCCGTAAACGACCTTGGCTTTGTATCAGGGCACCGCTTTAGCCGTGCCATATTAGGTTCGATGCACGCTGCGGCTTTAGCCGTTGGGGTATGGTTCTCGTTCCTTCTTCAGAAAGCTGCACCGGCCGTTCGTTGCCTGCAGCGGAGCCGCTATTGTTGACTATCTACAATCATGTAGTGTAGATAATCATAGTATGGGAAAACCGAGCGATCTTGTTCAGGGCACCCTTGACCTGCTGATACTAAAAACGGTCTCACTCGAACCGCAGCACGGCTGGGCGATCGCCAAACGCATTCAGCAGATATCGCAGGAAGTATTGCAGGTGCAACAGGGATCGCTCTATCCCGCGCTGCACCGTTTGGAGCAGCAGGGGTGGATACGCGCCAAGTGGGGCGAGAGCGACAGCGGACGGCAGGCCAAGTTCTACTCGCTCACGGCTGCTGGCCGCGCCCAGCTCGACCGTGAAAAAGAAAGTTGGAGTCGCCTCTCGACCGCGATCAACCTGGTCGTCGAGGGTGTGTAAACCGAGGGATGCTTTTCCCCTCAAGCGCCTCCGGCTTTGTATCAGGGCGCGGCTTTAGCCGTGCCGCAACATGCCGAAAATGATCTGGGCTTTTAAGCCCTTGCGGCAATCTCGGATCGAACCACAACCGTCTCCGAGGACAGTAAAGAGGGAACCGAATGCGCTGGCTCATTAGATTCCGCACGGCTGTACGGATGTTATTTCGCCGTCAGACCGAAACTGTGAGGCTGAATGACGAGCTCCAGTTTCATCTTGACCAGCAGGTAAAAGAAAACATCGCCAAAGGTTTCGCTCCTGCCGAGGCGCGCTACGCCGCTCTGCGCCTGTTCGGCAACCCTGCCGTACTCCGCGAGGAGGCTCGATCCAACTGGAGTTGGAACCGGGCGGAAAAATTTATCCGCGACATTCGCTACGGTGCACGCGCCCTCACTCGCTCGCCGGGCTTTGCCGTTACCGCCATTGTTGTCATGGCCCTGGGCATCGGTGCCACCACTTCGCTCTTTACCATCGTGCGCGCGGTGTTGCTAAAGCCGTTGCCCTTCCGGGAGCCGGACAAGTTGGTCATGGTCGATGAGCATTTCCGCGATCCAACCGACAGCGGCGACGGATTCAACCTGGTGGCGCCGGCGGATTTTAATGATTGGCGTCAGCAAACCCACGGCTTTGCCCAGATGGCCGCGTGGCGCACCTATGGCTTCGATCTTACCGGCGAGCACGCGGAGTTGCCCGAGGTTGTCCGCGCCGCAGGTGGCTCCTGGAACTTGTTTTCGTTGCTCGGAATGCACCTGGCCATAGGGCGCACCTTTACTCCCGAAGAAGACCAGCCACAGGCCAACCATGTCGTCCTGCTGACGTGGAGTCTCTTCCAAAGGCGCTTTGCCGGGGACCCATCCATTCTTGGCAAGCAGATCCGGCTCGATACCGTCCCTTACCAGGTCATCGGAGTATTGCCTCGTTGGTTCAACTATCCGGAGCCTGAAATTCAGCTCTGGGTGCCCTATGCTTCGACCTTCACTGCGGAAGGTTTGAGCCTGCACGACAATCATCAAAGTCGCGTGGTTGCCAGGCTCAAGCCCGGCATAAGCGCCGATGCCGCCACCAGGGAGGTAAGCGCTCTTCAATACCGGCTGCATCTGGCAAACGCATCGAAGCCGGTTGCCGAAGATGCGGTGTGGCGGCCCTTGATCGATTATCTGGTGGAAGATGTGAAGACGCCGCTGATCGTTCTGCTATGTGCCGTGGGCTGTATGCTGCTAATTGCCTGTCTGAACGTCTCCAATCTGCTGGTGGCGCGTGGCGCCGCTCGCCGTAAGGAACTAGCCGTTCGCGGTGCCCTGGGCGGCAATCGGTTTACCCTGGTTGCCGAGCAGATGACCGAAACTCTTCTCATCTGCGCCGTCGGGGGCTCGCTCGGCATTCTGCTCTCCATCGTGGGAACCCGCTGGCTCGCGAACCACTGGGAAGACCTGCCTCGCGCGGAAACCATTCATTTGGATCTAACCGTTCTCGCCTTCTCCCTCGGCCTTATCTTTCTCACTGCGTTGCTGGCCGGCCTGTTACCCGCCCTCTCGTCCACCGGCAGCGGCGTCTTTGTCGCGCTTCAGGAATCCTCCCGGTCTGTCGGGGGCAGTGTATATCGTGCGAGGCTTCGCAAAGCTCTGCTCACCGGCGAAATTGCGCTTACGGTCATTCTGCTCCTCGCTGCCGGCTTGCTCTTCAAGAGCTTTCTGCACTTGCGCACATCGAATCTAGGCTGCGCTACCAGCCATGTGCTCACGATCAAATACGGCCTGCCGGAAAAACAATACGATACCCGAGACAAAATTCTTGCCTTCCACGAGTCTCTGCTCGAACGCGTGCGCCGCTTGCCTGGAGTTACTGCTGCCGGCCTGGTTTCCACACCGCCGGGCGCGGGCAGGGAAGGAGACCGTATCCTGAGTATCCCGGAACACCCTGCAACCAGCTTCAACCTGCAGAATGACGCGCTGTATCGCAGCACGGATCCCGGCTACTTCACCGCACTGCAGATTCCTTTGCTCCGCGGGCGTTTCTTCAGCGACCAGGAGCGCCTCACACGCGACCACTACATCATCGTGAGCAAAAAGTTCGCCGATCAATTCTTTCCCGGTGAGAACCCGCTGGGCAGGCTTGTCACCATCGACCACAAAGCCAAAACCGAAAATTACGAGATCATCGGAGTTGTTGGCGATACTATTTACGATGTGGCGCAGCCGATCAAGGCAACCATGTACTTCCCCGCCTTTTCCGGCATCCCCGAAACTAGCGAGGAAACAATTGTGGTTCGCGCGGCGGGCGATCCGCTTGCGCTTTCCGTTCCCATTCAGCAGCAGGTGGCCGCTCTCGACCCACAGTTGCCGGTTTTCGATGTATTGACCATGCAGCAGATTGTGGGTAAGTCCACCGCCACCCAGAGTTTCAGCGCTACCTTGGTGGTTGCCTTCGCTTCGCTGTCTTTATTGCTCGCAGCGATTGGCCTCTACGGAGTGCTCTCGTATCTCGTGGCTCAGCGCATTACGGAGATTGGCATCCGCATCGCGTTGGGCGCGCAAAGAGCAGAGGTGCTGCGTCTGGTGCTGTTCGATGGTTTGCGCCCGGTCTTCTTCGGCTTATTTCTGGGCCTTGCGGGTGGCGCGATAGCCGCCACTTTCATCCGCTCCATCTTATACGGAACCAGCCCGCTCGATCCCGTAGTCTTGTTGACCATGGCGGGTTGTCTTCTGCTTACCGCGCTGGTTGCGTGTGTGTTGCCCGCGATGGCAGCATCAAAAATCGAACCCATGCAGGCCCTAAGAATTCAGTAACCTCGTCAACAAGTCCCGTCAGGGACGACCGAAAATAACCCAGGATGAAATCCTGGGCCTTCACCCTTACCCCGCACGCAACGGCATCTTTTATCGTTTTTGATGCCAACGTCAACACGCTACTCACACCGCAACGCCGTCATCGGATCGACCGACGATGCTCTCCACGACGGAATCATGCAGGCCACCCCAGCAGTGCCAAGAAGCACCACGGAAGCAACCAGAATCAGCCATGGGTCATGAGCGTTATTTTCCACCCAGCGAGAGATCAGCCGGTTCAATCCAAGGCTGAGGGCCAGTCCGGCCAGCAATCCCGAACCAACGCTTACCGCAGCCGCGCGCAGCACATTCCACAACACATCCTTCTTTTGCGCGCCCAACGCCATGCGGATGCCAAACTCGTTCGTCCGCTGGACGACCGAGTAGGACACCACGCTGTATAGGCCCACCGCCGCCAGCACCAGGGCCAGCGCAGCGAAGGCTCCAAACAGAATCGAGATCAGCCTTCCCCTTGCCCATTCCGGCTCACGCCGGATCCACATCTCCAGATCGTCCACATGCCCATTGGCTTGCTGATCGGCGTTCACGGTAGCGATCTGTTGACGAACGCTATGCAAAATGGACTGTGGATCGACTCGACTCTGCACCAGGATCTGCGTGTGCATCCACATATAGAGCGAATAGGGCAGAAAGATCGCCGGCTTGACTGGCTTGTCGAGGCCATCATCCGGCGCATCGCCGACGACCCCCACGATTTGCAGCCAACCATCGCTCCCCGGCGCAGCGATGGTGTACGGCGGTTCGTTCTTAAGTGTGGGAACCTTCACCGAATGCCCCAAAATCTCACCGTTGGGGTAGTAGCGTCTGACAAATGTCTCGTTGACCAGCACCAGGGGCGCACTGTGCGTGATTTCCGTTTCGTCCCACAGCCGCCCGTGCCGCAAGGGCATGCGCAAGGTGGTGAAATAGCCAGGGTCAACAAAATTCAGCCTTGCCGTTTGCTCCTCCCCGGCAGGCTTCCCCAATACTTCAAAGGCTTGTTCCCAGCCGTTGGACGGAGGCGTGGCGTTGGTAGAAATCCCGGTCGATGTTACCTCGGGGAGGGCGCCTATCTTTGCGCTCATCTGCTCATAAAAGCTCACCCGTTCCGCTACGCTCGTGTAGGTGTTGTCATGGACCGGGATACCAACCGACATAACATGATGCGGATCGTAGCCAAGGGGAACCCGCATCATGTGCACAAAACCCTCGATGGCTGCGCTGGCGGCCGTCATCAGCAGTAAGGTCAGGGCGATTTGACCGGCAATCAGGGTATTGTGAAAGTGCTTTCCCCGCACCGTGCCGGCAACCTTACGTGTGTTCGCCTGCAGTGTCTGGCTGATACGCGGATGCGCCAGTTGCAACGCGGGGAACAAGCCAAAAACTACGCCCGTAAGCAGGGCGAGGCTGACGCTGAATAGCAGAATAGGCACATTGATATGGAAATCTGCCTCGTGCGGAAATGAGTATTCCGGCAAACGAGCCACGATCCATCCCAAACTTTGATACGCCAGAAGCACTCCTATTCCGGCGCCGGCGAACGCCAGCAGTAGCGATTCAGTCAGCAGCTGGCGAACAATACGAACTCCGCTCGCCCCCACCGCGGAGCGCACCCCGAACTCGTGTTGCCGGGCGGTGCCGCGTGCCAGCAGCAGAATCGAAACATTGCCGCATCCGATAGCCAGCAGCAACGCCACCGCACCGAACAGGAGCGCGAGCGTTCCGCCCAGGTTGTGCCTGTAGTAGTAGCTGATGTTCCGTACCTCGAGTTTGTACTGCTTCGGAAAATGGTTTGGCGTCTCTTTCGCGAATTGTTGGAACAGCGGTTCGAATTCAGCGGCTGCGGCGGCGTGCGTTACACCCGGTTTGAGCTTGATAAGCGCGCCGTAAGTAATCGTCGGCGAACTGGGAAGGTTCAGCGGAAGATACACGTCGCCATCCGACCAGGTAAAACGTGGCGGCATCACGCCCAGGATGGTGTACGTCTTATGGACCAAGCGAATGGGCTTTCCAACAACCGATGGATCACCGTTGAAATGCCTCTGCCAGAACTTGTGACTCAATACCACCACTTGCTGTGGTTCCTGGCCGTCGGGAGCGTCAGAAGGAAAGAAACTACGGCCGAGCATTGCCGGCATGCCCAGGAACTGGAAAGCGCTGGGTGTCAGATAAATTCCCTGTACATCTTCCGGAACATCACTGCCCGTGACCGTCAAGCTCCATTCATTGATACCCACTACGTCTTCAACGGAATGGGCCTGTCGCAACTGTCGTATCTGCGGGCCGGTCAGGCCGCTCCAGTTTCCATCATTGCCTGCTCGATCCAGCAGCGAGATGGTGCAAATGCGATCTGCGCCGGCGTAAGGCCAGGGGTTCATCAATACCGCGTAGACGATGCTGAAAACCGAAACGGTTGCACCGATACCCAGCGCGAGAGACAGAATCGCCGTCAGTGTAAAGCCGGCATGATTTTGGAACTGGCGGATGGCGAATCGAACGTCCTGCATGAAAGTGAGCATCGGAGATCCTCAAGGAAGAGCTAGACCCGGCCTCTAAAAGCAACTGTGAGACCAATACACCGGAAACTATCGTGGATGGTCAATCTCCCGGCAAATGAGGCCCACCTTCCCTCATAACGGCCCTTGGAAGGCCCAAAAACCGACTTAGGGCGCTTAAGGCGCTTAAGGCGCACACTTCCCCCCGAGGAAATCGGCCGAAAAAGGCCTCTTGCCCTTCCAACAGAGGCAGGCTACCCGCATTCGTGGCAGGGAGAATTCCTGAAATCTACTTCTCACACAGGCTCTGAAGCCCAGATCAATTTTTGGCTCCTCAATCATGGAGGGGAGCGCCGCTGTCCGGGAGTTCTCGCGGCAGCCAGGAAAACTTCCCGGCCCAACCTCTGCTGTCCAAAATCGGACAGCAGAGGCCAAAATTGAACAAACGAACGACTGCTTGCGTAGCTATGCATGTTGGCAAACTTCAACAATCCGAACACAAATGCTGTTGAGAGGCTTTGGCCACCTGCATGCAACCACCTGTAGCGATGGATATTTCACG
>Ga0182015_10006424_pt1 | contig 11818 bp, 10 predicted proteins | sample 712P3MmetaG_FD_120478 | JGI IMG/M metagenome (GOLD analysis project Ga0182015, IMG submission 120478) | Permafrost microbial communities from Stordalen Mire, Sweden - 712P3M metaG | ecosystem: Environmental > Terrestrial > Soil > Wetlands > Permafrost | place: Sweden: Stordalen | collected...
GTCCGAAGTAGACGTCAGCCGGGGTGTGATTGCTCAGGAGGCCGACCGGGCGCTGATCGCGCGACCTTAAGGCCACGCCAGCGGTTATGAGGGGCGAAGCAGACACCCTAGCGTCCCTCTTTCGCGCATGCCAAAAAGGGCCGCACGGGAGCTCGCATGGCTGGCAATGCTGACATTTTCCCGCCCGCCAGCGAGGCGGAATGGCGGACGCGCGTCGAACGCGTGCTCGACGGCAGGCCTTTTGACTCCCTTGTCTCGACGACATTCGAAGGGCTGAAGATCGCGCCGCTTTATCCGCGCGCAACCGTTGAAGGCGCCCGCGCGCTGCGGCAAAAGCCGGGCGCGTGGAAAATCTCGCAACGGATGGATCATCCCGAGCCCGAGTCAGCCAACCAAATGGCACGCGCGGACCTCATTGGGGGCGCCGACGCGCTGACCCTCGCGATCGCGCCAACACCAAGTGCGCGGGGCTTTGGCGTGCGGATCGAGGCGGAACGTGACCTCGATGCCGCGCTATCCGGGATCGACCTCGATCTCATTTCGCTCCGTGTCGATGCGGCGCCGCGCGCGGACATCGCTCCCGCCTTCGCGTCGATGGCGCAAAACCGCCGTTTTACTTCGGCTTCGCTCGATGTTGATTTCGGCCATGATCCGGTTGGCCATCTCGCGCGGACGGGCGCCTTGCCCCCCGGGCGCGGCGTCGCGGAGACGCATAAACTCTTGCGCGACGCGGGGTTTGCCGGGCACCTCTTTCTCGCGGATGGGCGGCCGTATCACGAAGCAGGCGCGGGGGAAGCGCAAGAACTTGCGTGCGTGATCGCCACGGGAGTCGAATATTTGCGGCTGCTTGAAGAGGATGGTCTTTCGCTTGAAGATGCGCGGAGCGAGATCGCGCTTCTTCTCGCCGCCGACGCCGATGAATTTTTGTCGCTCGCCAAATTCCGCGCCTTGCGGCGTCTCTGGGCGCGCATCGAGAGCGCGTGCGGCCTTGCGCCAAAACCCACGCGGCTCCATGCCGAGACCGCTTTCCGGATGATGACGAAGTATGATCCGTTCGTGAATATCTTGCGCTCGACCATGGGCGTATTTTGCGCAGGCATGGGTGGCGCAGATGCGATCACGGTTTTGCCATTCACTCTTGCACTTGGCCTGCCCGACGATTTTGCGCGGCGCATCGCGCGCAATACGCAGCTTATTTTGATCCACGAGGCGAAGCTCGCGAAAGTCGCCGATCCAGCGGCTGGCGCCGGGAGCTTCGAGGCAGTCACAAATGCACTCTGCGCGCGCGCGTGGCGGTTGTTCCAAGATTTCGAGGCGCATGGAGGCATGATCGCTGCTCTTCGAGCGGGCGTGCCGCAAAGGGAGATCGCCGCGGCGGCGGCGGCGCGGCGCAATGCCATCGCGCGTGGCACGCTCGCGATCACCGGGACGAGCGCATACCCTCTCCTTGGCGAAGCGCCGGTCAACGTGCTCGAACCAACGCCCGCCGGGGCCAATGAGAGTAGCGCAGCGGGAGACTGCGTTCCCCTGGCCTCGCGGCGCGACGCGGAGCCTTACGAGATATTGCGCGCGGCTTCGGATGAACAATTTCACAAAACCTCGGAGCGGCGGAAAATATTTCTCGCCAATCTCGGGAGGCCGCAAGGCTTCGCGGCGGCCTCGGCATACGCCGCGAATTTTTTCGGGGCGGCGGGGATTGAGGCGGCGAGCAACGAGGGCTTTGAGACGCCGCAAGAAGCGGCCGATGCGTTCCGCACTTCCGGCTGCAAGATCGCCTGCATCTGCGCTCCGCGGGCTGTTTCATTGCAAACTCTGATCGAGGCCGCGCGGGCGCTGCGGGGCGCCGGAGCGGCGCGCATCTATCTCGCGGGGCGCGAGCCGGGAGAGGCGGCGACAGCTTTGCGGGAGGCGGGGATCGCCGAATTCGTTTGCGCTGGCATCGATGCTTTGGCTATTCTGAGAGAAGCACTCGCGGTGGCGCTAGGCAAATGGCAGCGCTAGAGAGTGCAAAGTCAGGGAAGGGCTACAAAATGACGCCAGCCGGATACTCGTTTCTCGCCGCCGCGGCTCTGATCGGCGCGGCGGCGGCCAACGCGGCGCATGCGCAGGGCAGCTTCGCGACGCTCCAAAATCGCGACGGCATCTACACTGTCGATATCGTCACGCGGCAAGGAAGTTGCGATAGGGACTACCATTGGCTGATTGCCGTATCGGACGGGCGCGTCAGCTCGGCGGGGAAGAGTTTAATGGAAGCCTCCGGCCGAATCAGCCGGCGCGGCATCGTGAACTTGGCGTTCGAACGTTTCGGCCAGGTCGCCACGGTTACTGGAAGGCTCGCAAAGGGGGCAGGCTCGGGCACCTGGTCGTCGACGACGATGCAATGCGCCGGTTCATGGCGGGCCACCCGGCTAGGCTGAGCCAGCCGCTAAGGCAATCGTGTTCGCCCCATGCTCGTTAATTCCGCACATCGCGCAAATCCACCGGGAAACAAAAGAGTCGTCGGGCCTCTTTCCGAAGGGACCTACCAATTCATGAAATTGGTAGCCCAATCCGAAAATTAAATTTTAAGTCAGAAACTAACTTATAAGTCATTTGAGTGGTTCGGCTTGCCGATGTATTCAAGCTGAGGGAAGCACTTAACCGCGAATAACTGAAACAGTAGAGCGCTTGAACACTGCGCGCAAACAAGCTTGATATTGCAGAAGCAGGTCGATCTCAGGTGCTCACGACGCGCCGGAGAGCATACCGTGATCCGGTAAACGGCCGCCACGGTATTGAGATTGGGCCAGTGGCTTGATCGCTTCGGTTTTCGAATGCGCATCCGAAGATCCGGCCCTGTTTATGGAGGCATACTAACAGCATTTATTCCGATTCGGGGAGGGACACTCGCGAACTGTTCATTTGAAGCAGAATTCTGGTTTCCTTCATACCTCGACTGCATTCTGACAGGTTTTTGTTCCGCATAATGACCAATTTCTGACAGACCGGGCCAAGCTTTCGCGCGCCGCTCAACCAAATGGGTCTTCTCAAAGAGACGCAAAGCAAATTAACTCTAAATCTTGCACGTTCGCGTTTTCAACCGCGCGGGCGACGCCTTGGGAGGAAACAATGAAACAAAGGGAATTCGAAATTCTCGACGTGATTATCCACCCCATTCGGACTAGAACTAGAAACTTCCGGCGTATCGCTTGCTACGCCTTGCTCGGGACGGCGGCGGCTTTGTTCCCTCTGCGATCATCGGCCGCTTCCGACGACCCCAAACGCTTCATTCCCCGGATTCTCGTCTCGTCGACGATCCCGGCAAATGGCGACCTCAATCCATATGGTGTCGACTTCGTGCCCGCAGGCTTCCCCGCAGGGTCCCTGAATCCGGGCGACGTCTTGGTTTCAAACTTCAATAACAGCAGTAACCTCCAAGGGATGGGGTCGACAATCATCAAACTCACGCCGTCTAGCGGCGCGGCGACCGACATGCAGGCGCAAGTCTTCTTTCAGGAAACTGCGCCGCTCGGCTTGACCACGGCGCTCGGCGTGCTGAAGCGCGGATTTGTCTTGGCCGGCAACGTCACAACGACCGATGGTACTTCTGCCACGGTCAAGGGAGGTCCGCTTCTGTTCATTGACCACAACGGCAAGTTGCTAGGGCAGCTCGATTCGTCCACCGCCACAAAACTCAATGGTCCCTGGGATTTGGCGCTAGAAGACGAATTCGACCACGCCAAGGTCTTCCTGTCGAACGTATTGGATGGCACGGTGATTCGAATCGACCTCGCCCTGCCGGACAGTGAGACCGTCAAGGTGGTCAGCATCACCCAGATCGCCTCGGGATATAAGCATCGGACAGATCCCGCCGCGCTCGAGATTGGGCCGACCGGCCTCTTCTTTGATGGAGCGGCGGATGTTCTCTACGTGGCCTCGACAGGAGACAATGCGATCTTCATGATCCCGAACGCCGGCTCGGCTGGTCCATCGTCCGGAACCGGCAAGCGCGTCTTCACGGACCCTCATCTGCGCGGCCCTTTGGCGCTGGCTCTCGCACCAAACGGAGATCTGCTGATCAGCAATGGCGACGCGGTCAACCCGGATCCGGCCCAACCGAGCGAAATCGTGGAATTCACCAAGACCGGCACTTTCATCGGCGAATACAACGTCCATCAGAATGAGGGCGGAGCGTTTGGAATTGCGACATTCACCGAGGGGACCGCTAGTCTGGGGATCGTTAATCTTTTGGCGGCGGTAAACGACAACGCAAACGATATCGCGGTTACAACATTCGTGATGCCATAGTCCCTCGGGAACAACGCGGCGAAGCGGCCGGGTCCAAGCTTTCCCGCGGAAAGTGCCGGCCGCTTTGCTTTTTTGAATCCGTGCGCGCGCAAAACTATATTTCGTGGCGTGGTTTTCGCCTGGACGGCTGCCCATGAGCCGCGTTCCCAATTTTTCCAAATTGCCGTTTGCCCGGGTGCCGATCCAATTCGAGGATGTCCACGCGCGGGCCTGGCTCTCGCCCGAGGGCATAAGCGTTGCGCCAATTTACCGCGCAAGCGACATTGCCGGGCTCGATTGCCTCGATAGTTTCCCCGGCATCGCGCCTTATGTGCGTGGCCCCTACCCCGCCATGTACATCGAGCGGCCTTGGACTATCCGGCAATATGCGGGCTTCTCGAGCGCCGAAGAGTCGAACGCCTTCTACCGCCGCAATCTCGCCGCCGGGCAAAAGGGGCTTTCGGTCGCTTTCGACCTTCCGACACATCGCGGCTACGATTCGGATCATCCGCGCGTTGCCGCGGACGTCGGCATGGCCGGCGTCGCGATCGATTCGATTTACGACATGCGGACGCTTTTTTCGGGGATACCACTCGACGAAATCTCCGTGTCGATGACGATGAGCGGCGCGGTTTTGCCGGTGCTCGCTCTCTATATCGTCGCGGCCGAAGAGCAAGGCGTGCCGCAGGGCAAGCTCGCCGGGACGATTCAGAACGATATCCTCAAGGAATTCATGGTGCGCAACACTTACATCTATCCCCCAAAGCCGTCGCTGCGCATTGTTTCCGACATTCTTGCCTTTACGGCGCGGCACATGCCGAAATTCAATTCGATCTCGATTTCCGGCTATCACATGCAGGAGGCGGGCGCGACCGCTGATCTCGAACTTGGCTACACGCTGGCCGACGGGCTCGAATATGTCCGCGCCGGACTTGCGGGCGGTCTCAAGATCGATCGCTTCGCGCCGAGGCTGTCGTTTTTCTTCGGCGTTTCGATGAATTTTTTCATGGAGGTGGCAAAGCTGCGCGCCGCCCGTCTCCTCTGGGCGAAGCTCATGCAAGACTTTCATCCGGCTAACGAAAAATCCCTCGTCCTGCGCACCCACACGCAAACGTCGGGCTGGTCGCTCGCCGCGCAGGATGTTTTCAACAATATCATGCGCACGCAGATCGAGGCGATGGCGGCAACGCATGGCCAAACCCAATCCTTGCATACCAACGCGCTCGACGAGGCGTTGGCGCTGCCAAGCGATTTCTCGGCTCGCATCGCCCGCAATACCCAGCTTTTCCTGCAACAAGAAAGCGGCACCACGCGCATCATAGATCCGTGGGGCGGCTCCTACTACGTCGAAAGCCACACCGCCGCCCTCGCCAGCCGGGCTTTGGCGCATATCGGGGAGATCGAAACGATCGGCGGCATGGCGAAGGCGATCGAAACGGGCACCCCGAAACTCCGCATCGAGGAAGCGGCCACAAAGACCCAGGCGCGCATCGACAGCGGGATCGAAGCGGTAGTCGGGGTCAACAGGTTCAAACCGGAGAGCGCGGAAGATATTCAGATTTTAAGAGTCAATACGGCCGCCGTTCGCGCGCGGCAGATCGGTAAGCTCGAACGCCTAAAGGCCGAGCGTGATGCCATGCAGGTACAAGTTGCGCTTGATGCCTTGACGGAAGGTGCGCGCGCCAACGCCAATCTATTGGCGCTCGCAGTCGAGGCGGCGCGGGCCAAGGCAACGGTCGGCGAAATGTCCTTCGCGCTTGAAAAGGTTTTTGGCCGCCATCGCGCGGGGACCACGGCGGTTTCCGGCGTCTATGCAACGGAATCGGCCGCCAGCTCGCAGGAAATCATGCGGGTCAAAGGTTTGGTTGAGGCGTTTGTCGAAAACGAAGGGCGGCGTCCGCGCATCCTTGTCGCGAAAATCGGCCAGGACGGGCATGATCGCGGCCAGAAGGTGATCGCCTCCGCGCTCAGTGACTTTGGCTTCGAGGTCGAAATCGGCCCGCTGTTCGCGACCGCCGGGGAAGCCGCGCGGCAAGCGGTTGAAAATAATGTACACGTCGTCGGAGTTTCGTCGCTTGCCGCCGGGCATCTCACACTCGTGCCGCAACTGCGCGCGGCGCTTGCGCGGGAGGGCGGCGCGAATATCATGATCGTTGTCGGCGGTGTCATTCCGCCGCAAGATTTCGACGTGCTGCACAAGGCCGGGGTGGCGGCGATCTTTTCCCCAGGCACGGCGATTCCGGAAGCGGCGGTGCGGCTGATCGACGAACTGAACGATAGGCTCGGCTACCGGCAGAAGGAGGTCATGGGATAACAAGCGGCGATAAATCGTTGGCTTGCGCCCGCGGGTCATTTTTTCTTGCGCCGAAGCCAAACCTCGACCCAAGGCAACAGGGCGAGGGCAACGAACCAGCTGAGCTCATAGCGGTCCGTTAAAATAATGAAAACGATGCCGCCAACCGTCAAGCCGAGACTAATGCCGATGATCCCTTGGCGGCTTTTGAGGTAACGGATGATCGCTTTGTCTCTCTCGAACATGTGTCAAGCCTGCCATTCACCGGGTTAGAGCGTGTTTCAAAAACCGCGTGGAACCCATGCCTCACCCTGAGGAGGCGGTTCTTGAAGCAGTCTCTCGAGACCAGTGTAGACGGTTAGGAGAGCTCAGTGAAGAGGGGGGCGGCGGCTGGGGCGGCTGAGCTTTCCGCCGTATCGACGGCCAGGAAAAGCGCGGCAATGGTGCGATTGCGTATCCGAAAATTCAACCCTCCACCAAAAGCCGATGCAGCTCCGCCCGCACGCTCGCCGAATCGTGCAGGCGATAGGTCAGAAGCGCTATTGTTGCGGAATCGCCGGCCGCATGGAAGCCAAATCCTACCAAACCCCGGTGTTGGGCATGGACGCCCACGGCTCAAGGTTCGGCAAGGCTGCGCCCTTTTGCAAAAGCTCGATCGAAATATTGTCCGGCGAGCGGATGAAGGCCATTGCGCCATCGCGGGGCGGCCGGTTGATGGTGACGCCGGCCCTCATGAGCCTGTCGCATAGCGCGTAAATATCCTCGACGGCGAAGGCTAGGTGACCGAAGTTGCGGCCGCCAGCATAAATTTCCTTGTCCCAATTATGGGTCAGCTCAATGAGCGGCGCTTTGAATTTCGTGGCGCGATCCGTGTCTCCCGGCGCGGCGAGAAACACGAGAGTATAACGGCCGGCGTCGTTGTCGGTTCGCCGCATCTCGACGAGGCCGAGCTTTTCGACGTAGAAATCGAGCGATTGCTTAAGATCCGCGACGCGAACCATGGTATGGAGATATTCCATGATCTTCCTCTTCTTCACCCTATGGCGGCGGTCGGAAGCCGGGCGCCGTGCCACCAAACGCCAACCCCTCGTTTGGCGTGGTATATAGCATCGTTGCGCGGTTCTGCCGCGCCGCCTCTTAGACACCTTGAGTTAAAGATCCGATGTGCGGAACGTCCGTGGCCGCTGAACGGGAAACGTCGAAAAACGGGGCCAACCGGCTAAAGGAGAGGGCGGCGCTTGCCTCGATCGCGGTGAGCGCGCTGCTGACGGCGGCAAAATTCGCCGCCGGGCTTGCCTCGGGCTCGCTCGCGGTCCTCTCCGAGGCTGGCCATAATCTCGCCGATGTGGCAGCCACCACTCTCACCTATTTCGCGATACGGATCGCGAACAAGCCCGCCGACGAGGATCATCAATTCGGCCACGCCAAGATCGAGTCATTGGCCGCCCTGGTCGAAACCGGGTTCTTGTTCGCGCTCGCCGTTTTTGTCCTGATCGAAGCGATTACTCGGCTTTTTGGACGCGCCATAAATATCGAGGCAAATCCTTTCGCCTTCGGTGTTTTGATCGCCTCGATCTTGGTGGATATGGTGCGTTGGCGGTCGCTGAAGCGGATCGCCGTGACGACGAAAAGCGACGCGCTCGCCGCCGATGCGTTGCATTTTTCGAGCGATATCGTCAGCTCCGGCCTGGCGCTCTGCGGGATCGCCGCCGCGCGTTACGGCTATCCGCAAGGCGACGCCCTGGCGGCCTTGGGGCTTGCGCTTTTCATCGCGGCGGCAGGCTTTCAGATCGGCCGGCGCACCGTCAATGCGCTCATTGACGCGGCGCCGAAAGGTCTCAGCTCGCAAATCAGATCAATCGCACAAACGGTTCCCGGCGTGGTCAAGGTCGAGACGCTCCGGCTGCGGCCGGCCGGAGCCGAGGTGTTCGGCGACATTGCGATCACCGTGTCGCGGACCTTACCCCTTGAGAAAGCCGCGGCGATCGAAGAGGATGTCGTGGCCGCGATCGCGGCCCAGCATCCGGAAGTCGCAATCACGGTCGCGGCGCAACCGATCGCCCTCGACGACGAAACGATTCTCGAACGCGTCCTTTTGATCGCGGCCAAACGCCGTGTTTCAGTCCATCACGTCACCATGCAGGAAATCTCGGGGCGGACCGCGATCAGTTTCGATGTCGAGCTCGATGGCCGCATGACCCAAGGCAATGCGCATGAGATCGTCTCCGGACTAGAGAGCGAGGTCGGCCGCGAACTCGGCCCCGGCGTCGAAGTCGAGACCCACATCGAGCCGTTGGAGCCTCGCCCATTGCGAGGTCAGGACGCGCCGCCGGCGACACGCGCGAAAATCGCCCATGCCCTTGCGAAATTGGTGTCCGGAACGGGACCAATTCGCGATGTGCACAGCGTCCGGGTGAGAACAACGCCGGACGGCCTGGTTGTCAATTACCATTGCCTAGTCAGCCCTTACCTCAGCGTCGACGAGGTGCACGAACACGTCGACGAGCTCGACCGGAAAATGCGTGCCGGCTTCGACGGCATCGTCAGAATCGTCGGCCACGCCGAGCCGTCGCGCGCATGAGCGAGGATCGCCCCGCTTCGCTCCCGCCTTTTGCCATGCTCGTCTCTTTGTTGCGGGCGCGCCGCTTCGCGGGGTTATTCTGGTGCCAGTTTTTTTCCGTCTTCAACGATAATTTCGTGCGTAACATGCTCGCCATGCTGATCCTGTTCCGGCTCGGCGAAACGAAGGCCGGCCCATTGATCACGCTCGCTGTTGGCACTTTCATGGCGCCCTCGCTTTTCCTCTCCGGGCTTGGCGGCGAGATGGCGGATGCGAAGGACAAGGCGTGGCTCGCGCGGCGTCTCAAATTCGCGGAAATAATGGTCCAGGTTGTTGCGGCCTTGGGGCTCGCTCTCGCCTCGTTGCCGCTGCTCTATACGGCGCTGTTTGGGCTCGGCGTCGTCTCGGCTTTGTTCGGCCCGGTCAAATACGGAATTCTTCCCGACCTTCTGGCGAAACAGGAACTGCTCGCCGGCAACGCCCTCGTCGAGGCGGCAACCTTCATCGCCATTTTTTTGGGCCTGATCGCGGGCGGCCTTTCCGTCACGGGACGCACGCCGGGAGGCACCGTTTTGCAGCTTATGGCGATTGCCATCGCCTGTTTCGTCGCGAGTCTCTTTATCCCAGCAACAGGGCGCGCGGCGCCCGGTCTTCGCGCGAAATACAATGTCTTCGCATCGACCTTCGCCCTCCTGCGCGAAGCGGTGCACGATCGAACCCTCTGGACACGGGGCGTGGCCGTCTCCTGGTTTTGGACGAGCGGCGCGGTCGCTCTCTCGCTGGTGCCGGTGGTTGTCCGCGACAAGACCGGCGGCGGCATCGAGGTCGAGACGGCGGTCAGCGCGCTGTTCGCGCTCGGCATTGGGACTGGCTCGCTTGCTGCGGCGGTGATTGCCCGCGGGCGGATTTACCTAAAGCCGGTTCCGTTCGCCGCGCTCGGCATGGCGGCTTTTCTGATCGACCTTGGCGCGGCGACATTCTTCCTGCCTGGGGCAACAGTGGAAGTGGGACTTGCCGAATTCTTTGCATCCGCGGCCGGTATCCGCATCGCCTGCGATGTCGCGGGTCTCGCCTGCGCCGGCGGCCTTTTCGTGGTCCCCTTGTTTACCGCGATCCAGGCGGATGCTCCCAAGGACCGGCGCGCCAGGATTGTTGGCGGCGTGAATATATTGAACTCCGCTTTCATGGTTTTGGGGGTGCTCGCCACCGCCGGGCTGCAAAGCCGGAGCGTCGGCGTGACCGAGCCGGTGCTCCTCGCCGCTCTCGGGGTTTTGAATCTCGGCGCGGCTTTTTATGTGCGGAAGTGTGCGGCGCAAGGCGCGGCCTGACGGCCAATTGCGGGGGGCGAAATTCGGTCGGGGTGTGTTTCGGAATGCGCGCGGTTTTGAAACGGAGCCGCCATTCGCTACCCATAGATTCTGCGGCGCAGATTCGCGTAAGCGGCAATATGGAACTTAGATAACTTCGCCCGTTTCCGGATTAATTTTTCGTCGCTCTAGTTGATCACCGAATATGATTATGTCGGCATCCCCGAAGCCGGACAGGATAAGTTCGGCAACACGCCCCGACGTAACTACAATTTCGCGCTCATGCTTGTGCACGTCGAACGCGATATCGACATGATCAAAAGTTAATGGTGGAGTTCCGCGAATCTCGATCTTCCAGCCATCATTTGTCACGCGCACGCTTGCTCTGTCTGGCGCGTCGTCTTTTAGCGGAATCGCCTTGTTCATTTGAGCGGTCATGAATTCATTGAAGTGAATTCGCTCTTGGTTCTTGACCATGAAAACGGGGTCTGTAAAAGAGATGCCTTCCGGTCGATGCAGCGATTGCATAGCGCTTGCGAAACGCTGTCTTTCTGCATCATCAGGCACGGCAATGGTCATTATTGGATTGGCTGGGGCCAATGCAAGGAGGCGCACAACAACGGTCTTGATGAATCCTTCCCAATCTTTTTCCTCATGAATTCTTAAAACGACAAGTTTTATGCCCTTCGCTTTGGCATATTTCGCGGCGTCATCCGTAAAGCCGTTGCAGGTAATTATAAATCCTTCATCAGCCGTCGTGTCGTCCAACACAGCCCAGAAATTTCTGACGATCGGCAACCCTACTTTGTCCCCGGATATATCGAAGTCTTTGCACTCGATAAGCACACGGCGGCTTTGACCTTCTACCGTCACGTGCACGTCGATTTGGTGCGATACGTCTGACTTTCCCAAGAGCGAGACGTCGTGTATAACTGCGGTGCTTTCTTCAAGCGCCTTAAATACCATAGCCTCAAGACGCTCGTAGCGCGTCCCTGACTTCGTTGTAAGGATCGCATCGTATTTGTCGTGGAGTTCATCATAACGCGATCTGCTCATCGCAAATTCCTTTCTCGCTCACGCCGTCAGCCTTGAAATCGTCCACCCGCTCACGTTGTAGCTGCGGCCAAACTCCGCAAGCGTCTCCTCGCCATGATCGCACCGCAGGGTCGCCTCGCGCTTCTGGTGATCCGTAAGCCACTAGCCCGTGCTGGGATGAAGACACGAAAATGCTATTTTTGTCTGGCTCGATAAAACATGGATGGAACATCCACGCGACGAAACTGAGACCGGCATTGCGCGCAAACTCGCATGCGGGACGTTCTCGGGGATGTGGCGCCGCTGGCGGCGCTTTTTTCGAGAAGGAGAATAAGATGGCGACCTTTGACGATCTCA
>Ga0182015_10006425_pt1 | contig 11818 bp, 10 predicted proteins | sample 712P3MmetaG_FD_120478 | JGI IMG/M metagenome (GOLD analysis project Ga0182015, IMG submission 120478) | Permafrost microbial communities from Stordalen Mire, Sweden - 712P3M metaG | ecosystem: Environmental > Terrestrial > Soil > Wetlands > Permafrost | place: Sweden: Stordalen | collected...
CGCAGAGACGGCTGGGCTCGGCCTTGGCCGGTTGGCCTGGAAATGCTGTGCTACATGCTTTCTCACGAAGCCCACCATCGCGGGCAGGTGTGTATGCTCGCGCATCAGCTCGGATTCCCGTTGGCGAAAGAGGTGGCATACGGGATCTGGAATTGGGAAAAGCTGTGGAAGGAGTGCGGGTTGCCTGGCGGTCCCGGCTGCGCTTCGTAAGGAATCGCTCGGGGGCACAGGCTACACAGTTTCAGCGGCTGCCTGTTCCGCCAGACGACACTGCATTGGGCGGTGTCCTCGCAACCGGGCCGGAGAGCTCGTCGTCCCACTCTCTTCCCCACGAAATTGGAACTCTCGCGCTCCGGGGCTCGTATGTGTTTCCATGGCGAAGCGCGCCTTAACCCCGCCGGAGATGACCCTTCGGGCGTTCTGTTTTGCCGTCCCTCACGACAGGCTACAGCCTTCACATGTGCCGTACGATATTGCTTTCCCCGATTTCACTGGCGTTACTGTACTCGCTGACGGCGATTCTAGAATATGAAACCATTTGCAATTCTGGCATTCGTGCTGTCATTGCTTCCTGCGATATCAGGCGTCGCCCAGGAAGTTCCGACAGCCACTCCATCCCCGGGGATTACATTTCACAGTTCATCGAATCTGGTCTTGGTTGATGTAGTCACCGCGAATGCTAAGAATGGCCTTCCGGACAAGACGTTCAAGCAGGGCGATTTTCAAGTTTTTGACAACGGCTACCCCGTTTCGATCAAGACGTTTGACAGCGGAGCACAATTTACAACTCGGCCCCTAGCACTTTGGTTTGTTGTGCAATGCAATATGCAAGGCTGGGAGGCGAAGGGCTCGGGCTTGTTTGCAGGACGAATCAGCCTTTTCAAGCCCGCCCTGAAATACTTGGACAAACAAGATACGGTGGCGGTCGCCCACTGGTGTGACAATGGTCAATCCAAACTCGACCTGCTACCGACGAGCAAGGTCGAGCAGATGGCCACGGCGTTGGAGCAGGTACTCGCGCCAATGCCCTCCCCAACCGACCACGCGAGAACAGGCGAGCTCGCCCTGCAGCAGGTTCTGCAGCTCATCATCGATGCTACCCGCTCCTTAGTGCCCGAACCGGTGCCCGTGGTGATCTTCCTCTATGGGGACTACAGTGGAATGCCCAGATCGGAGGCCGATCACTTCATCGACGAGCTATTGGAAACCTCGGCTATAGCCTATGGCCTGAAGGACCGCCGATCTCCGCGGATACGGTTGTTAGGCGAACAGGGAGCCATTGCGAACTATTTTGCGACCGAAACCGGGGGACAATACTTGAGGGTAACGCCCGAGACATACGCCAAGGGTTTGGAAGAAATCCTACGGCAGCTCCATTTTCGCTACGAGTTGGGATTCCAGCCGGAAGCCTTGGACGGCAAGCGTCATACGCTCCGTGTGGAACTGACCGATGCTGTTAAGAACCAGCACAAAGGATTGCGTCTGAGATACCGCCTCGCCTATGTGCCGAACCGCCATGGGATCAGGTAGTCTGACGGGGTTTGACAACGCGGACGATACGGAGCAAGTAGATCTTCAGGTTAGATTCTTTCGATTACGTTATCTCATTTGATAGGAGTTCTCGTGACGCCGAATTGGCGTGTAGGCTGCCCAGACTCGTGAAATCGTGCAGCGGCAGGAGAAAAGCAAGAATAGCACTCGGCCCAAGCCACCTTCGCCATAGGCACTTGGGTACGCTGTTATGTTTGCGGTGATCCTCGTGATTGTCGTCGGTACGATTCGGCTGATTGGCTCCAACGCCGACAACGTTCGGAGTTCGTAACAAAACTCAAAGTAATAAACAGGGAGGGGAAAAAATCGTGGGATTCTGCTGACAGCAGAGGGGGGCAATAGTGATACAGCTGAAGTCCGGTAACGAGCAGTCCGTTTATGTTTCTCCCAGCATCAGAAAGCCAACCACAGAAGAGACTCTCCACGTCGATCCTCTAATCGCTTGGGTCGCAACGGTCGCGCTGGTACTGATATTGATCCTCGTCGTGCTCTCGTCGGCCGCATGGCGGGAGCAAAAGAAACGGACTAAAGCCGTCTTAGCTCTAGCGTCGACGTCCATTCCTGAATCTCCGTCAAATCCAGGATCGGCATTGTGCTGCAACTTCCGGAGCGGCGGAAGGCCCGCTGGCCCGAGGCGGGCGGCAGCGAACGGCCCGGATGTTGATGTCCTCAGTGTCGCCAAGGCGATTGCGTTCGGAAATGGTTCCTCTAGCCAACGGGCTGGAACACTCCTGAAACCGACCGGGTTGACCTGAAGGAACGTTCGTGGAACAAGTGGTTGTTGAGCTCGCAGGATCTGGGGTGCGCCCTTTTTTGAGACAGTGAGGAAGTTCAAACGTTACCGTTCGCCGCATGTTATTCGACGAACTGGTGCCCCTAGCAGACGATTGTCGAACTTTTCTTCTGGGAGCCGGTCGTGCAGCGAATTAGTGGTGACTCTGGGCATGCTCAAGACGCGATGTCCGTCGATCGTCCCTCCTTTTTGAGAGGACGCTGATCAACGATGGCTGATCAGCGATAGATGATCAGCGATGGGAAGTTCCTAGCTCCAGACCCGGTCCCAGGAGCGTTCCTGGTCCCACTGGGGCGTCGGCTCGAAGTATCCCGTCCCGGGCATGAGGTGTTGCCGCACCACATCCTCGTTGAGAGTCACTCCCAGGCCCGGCCGATCGGGCACATCAATCCACCCGTGGCTCACAATCGGAGTGCTCACGCCTTCTTCCACCAGGGAGGACCACCAGGGCACGTCGAGCGAATGATTCTCGAGCGCCAGAAAATTCTGGGTGGCGGCGGCGCAGTGCACGTTGGCCATGCAGCAGACAGGCGTTCCGGCGAAATGCATCGCCATTGGCACGCCATACTCTTCGGCCATGTCGCCAATTTTGTGGGTCTCCAGGATGCCCCCGGAGGTAGCGAGATCAGGATGAATCTTCGAAACTGCATGTTTTTCGCACAGCACGCGGAAAGGCTCTTTGAGATAGATATCCTCGCCCGTCAGAATAGGCGTCGGACTCGCGTCGCTGATCTGCTTCAGAAGATCGGTGTAGGTCCAAGGGATCACGTCCTCAATCCATGACAGGTTGTATTTCTCATAGGCCTGCCCCAGACGAATGATCGACTTCACGCCGAGATGGCCGAGGTGGTCCATGGAGAGTGGAATCTCCATGCCTACGGCATCCCGAACCGCCGCCACGTATTCCTCAAGCATCGCGATGCCCTTATCCGTTACCTCCATCGCCAGGAGCGGATGGGGAAGCTGGGTCTGCTCCCACTGGGTCAGATCCGAACGCTCGGTCACTGTGCCGGGCGTATCCGAAACCATGTCGATGCCCAAGTCCATCTTGAGCCAGGTGATACCCATGCCCTCTTTGCGTTCTTTCATGCGTTGGGCATAGATCTTGGGGTCTTTCGATTCCGTGGTATCGGCATAGACGCGGATCTTATCGCGGAATTTCCCTCCGCCTACCATGGCATAGGCGGGCGCGTTATATACCTTGCCGACAATGTCCCATAGAGCCATTTCGATGGCGCAGACTCCTCCACCCTGGCGTGCGGGCCCGCCGAACTGCGCGATCTTGCGGAAAATTCTGTCGAGTTGCAACGGGTTCTCCCCGACAATGCGGCTCTTCAAGAACAGGGCATAGGTCGAGCTGGCGCCGTCGCGAACTTCGCCAAGTCCATAGATGCCCTGATTGGTGTCGATGCGAATGATGGAGCATGGGCTCGGACCGGGCTTCACAATCGTCGCCACCCGGAGGTCTGTGATTTTCAGGGCGGAAGGTCCCGAACCAGCGTTGACCGCTTTGGGAAAGGCTTCTTTGGGTTGGCCTAGCAGCAGGGCCCCACCGAGGCCCATCGCGGAGGTCTTCAGAAGGTCACGACGATCGAACAGATGGCTGCCGTTCTTGCTCATGGGGAAACTCTCCCTTCCTGGGATAGAGTCGCCGGGCGCATGCGAGACTTGGATCGCGGGGATTATACGCCGCCTCGCGAGAATTACGCTTTCGCCGCGGCCGCAACTGGTGCCGCTCAGAGCCGCCCGAACTGCTTTACCGCCTCCACAATCGATTTCAGCTTTTCAATAGTGGCGTACATCGAATGTTCCCTGAAGTCCATTTCCTGGGCAACCGCGAGGACTTCCGAGGCTTTCGACCGCGGCACCACCACGACTCCGTCCGCATCCGCCACCACGATGTCGCCGGCGGTGACCGGGACCCCGTCGCAGACCACCCGAACGTTGGCGCCGGCAAAGCGATAGTGATTGACCGATGTGGAGGGCACAACGCCGAGCGCATACACGGGAAACCCGATTTTTTGCAGATAGGCAACGTCGCGAACGCCGCCATCGATCACGGCGCCGGAGTAGTTGCGCGCGGCCATGGCCGTTCCCATCAAACCCCCCATGCCGGCAATATCGGCGCCGTCCTGAACCACCATCACCCAAACCGAATTCGGGCCGCCCTGATCGATCGCCGCCAGCATGCCCTGCAAGGCGGTGGGATCGCGGTTCTCCTCTTTATTCAGTTGTATGGTCAGAGCGAACCCCGCGAATTTGGCAGCGAAAATGGGGCGCATCCGATGCGACATATACATACGCTGACCGGACACTTTTTCGAGCGCATCAGAAACGGACGCCACTTCGACATGGCGATATCCGTCGAGCAGAGCGCCATCGCCCAGCGCATCAGCTGGTTTCGAAAGTGCACGCGGAAGCCGTACGTACACAAGTGCAGCCACCAACAGCATGAGAGCTACAAGAGCGAACGCGCTTCGCTTTAGGCCTCTGGCCCCGACAAGTTTGATCATCCCGCCTCCTGCTTCGAAAGGTTCGTGAGCTCCTCTGCACGATGAGCGTGATTGAGCATAGCGCCGCCTCAGATCGGCACTTCCTGCATCGGAATGGGTGTAAGTTTCTGCTCCGGGTCGACCGCCAGCCAGGTGAGAGCGCCCACGGCGCAGAATCCTGCCGCCACGCGAAATGACATCCCCCAGCCGAAATGCTTGGCAATCAGCGGAGTTAAAGAGGCAGTAACCGCGCCCCCGATCTGGTTGCCCATGTTCATCACGCCGGAGACCGACCCAGCCGAAAGGCCGGCGATATCGGAGCTAACCGACCAATAGGCGCTCTGCGAAAGATACAAAGCACCGGCGCCTCCGGCCAAAATCAGGCTGGCCACTCGGGCATCCTGAGCATGCGTCCCTAAACCAACGAAAACCGCCGCCAGGGCGATGCTCGCTCCGGCCAAGCCGCAGCGACCGATCCGCCCTCCGTAACGCTTGGTCAAACGGTCGCTGATCCACCCGCCGAGCGGCGAACAGATAGCCATGGCCGCAAAGGGCAGCATCGCATAGTAAGCGCTCGACTTTAAATTTAGGCCGCGCACGGTGCTGAGATAGCTAAAGAACCAGGTGAAGAAGATGTACGCAACGTAGCCATAACAAAAGTAGCTCAAGGTGATGGCTCGCACATCCTTGCTGGCGAGAATCGTCCGCCAGGGAAGCGTCGTCCCGCCCCGGACCGCGGGCGCGGACTGCGGTAGTCCAGCGTCGATATACGCAGCCTCGTCTCGGTCCATCCAGGGGTGCTCGTGAGGATGGTCGCGGGCCACCAAGAACCACACGAGGCCAGCCGCTAGCCCGATCAGCGCGCTGATGGCAAACGACCAGCGCCACCCGTAATGCACAAGGACATAGGTAATGAGAGGCGGTGTGATCCCTGCTCCCGCGCCGACTCCGGCGAAGATCACCCCATTGGCGATGCCGCGCTCCTGGGACGGAATCCAGGCCGCAACCAGCCGGTTGCTCGCGGGAAAGACCACCGACTCACCGATTCCGAGAGCGAAGCGCGTCACCAGCAGGATCCCGAGGGCCCCTGCGACACGCGCCGGCGCGAATCCCGTAAGGGCGGTGAACAGGGCCCACCACGCCGCTCCCAGCGTCACAATGTTTCGCGGCCCGAACCGATCGGCCAAGCGGCCGCTAGGCGCTTGAAACAAGGCGTATCCTAACACCCAAGCGCTAAACACCCATCCCATCTGGATGTGGTCCAAATGAAATTCCCGCTCGATGGAGGGGCCGGCGATCGAAATGTTCACGCGATCCAGATAGGACACCGCGCTGATCACAAACATCCAGAAGATCAGAACCCATCGCACTCGGCCGCGAAGTATATTCATGTCGGAGACGCGACACATTGTAACCCCGCCCCAGGAAGTGTCGTTTGACAAATCAACGTGAATTTGAAAGGTTTCCTCAGCTTCAGGAACGACTCTGCTCGCACGAGCAGCCACCGAGCGATTTCCCATACCGGAGACAAACCGATGACGCATACCGCCGAAGCGAAACTCCCCGAGACCAACTTAGCAATCAGAGTGATGAGAACGGCATTGTTGTGCGTGCCCCTTATGTTGGTGTTCGCGGCCCCGCCCACCTCCTACGCCCAGTTGATCAACTTTTCGAAGCAAGACTTGATCGACTACACAGCTCAGAACCCGTTCGACCGTTTGCCGGACGGACGACCCAAGGTGCCGGATGACATGATTGAGCGGGCCCGCGGTCTCTCGGCTGAGGAGGTCTGGGCCGTGCTTCAGCAGAAGGGGTTCAACAATCAGTACGCCGACGGATTCCAGGTTTTGCATCCTGGGAAGACCTTAGTGGGACGGGCTTTCACCGTGCAATTCATGCCGCTGCGGTCGGACGTGGATGACGTCGCCAAGTCCAAGGCAAAAGCCCTGGGTATGGCTCGGCTCACCAACCAAACCGCAATCGACCTGCTGCAGCCCGGGGATGTGTTGGTGGTAGACATGTTCGGCAAGAAGGTCAATGGGACAATCGTCGGCGACAATCTCTTCTATTACGTTATGAAAGCTACAAAAGCAGGGGGCCTGGTCGTGGATGGCAGTGTCCGGGACCTGGATGGGCTGTCGGAAATCGATATGCCGGCCTACTTCCGGTCTGCCGACCCAACTCCGATCGGAAATGTAATGCTGACCGGCATCAATATCCCGATACGAATTGGCGGCGTGACCGTAATGCCCGGCGATCTGGTGGTCGGCGACCGAGAAGGCGTGTACTTCGTTCCCCCACAAGCTGTAAAAGACCTCTTGGACCGTGCCGACGAGATTCATATTCACGACGAATGGACGAAGAAGAAGTTCGATGAGGGAAAATATAAGTCCAGCGAAATCTATTCCACGCCGACTGATCCGAAGCTGCAACAGGAGTATCAGGAGTACTTAAAGAAACGGCTGCAAGAGATTGAGAAAAAGCAACAATAGACAGATCGAGGTTACAGCCTCATTCGGCGAATTCGATCTGCTACGAGGTCGCGGAAGACTGGTCCTAGAAGAGTTGGAACTGACATACGAAGAAGGGTGTTGTGACCGCGGAAGAAAACCGCAGGATTTTCAGTTTCAACAGATGGAAAGTCGACCCAATGGTCGCTTTTCGATAGAGGACCGGCGCATGGATCCTTCGTTTCAGGCGGAAGCTGTCATCCGTGCAGGCCGTGGCGCATTGATTGTCGCGATGTTTGGAGCAGGTTGGCTCGGGTGGGGACTGGGGACGCCCAGGCGTTCAACGGATTCATTGGTCCCCCGTTTGGATTCATGGCACGGTTCCTTTGGGCTTGCTCAATATACTTCATCCGAAAAGGCCGCCTGCTCCGCAAAAAGTACCCGGCAGTGGGTGCCGCCACGCGGCCAACCATCCTCAAGCGGTTCTTGCTCATCGGGCTGATGGAGGTCCTTGCAATTGTTATCGTTTCGATCTTGGCGAATCGACTCTATCGCGCCTACCTGGCGCCCGACTGGTGTGCGATGATCGTGGGCCTCCATTTTCTGCCACTTGCAAAGATCTTTCGAGCGCCTAATCTCAGCGTCCTCGGCAGCCTGATGATGCTTTGGTGCGCTCTCTGTTGGGCGCTGTTTCGCTCGAATACGATCGCGATCTCAGGCCTCGCTTGGAACTGGAATCCTGCTTTGGGGCACTTGTGCCTCCGCATTGTTTCGAGCCCGAAGAATCGCGCAATCACTTGAAAGCACCGACGTACTATGACTGTTTTCGACGGCTAGGACTTGGGCTTGATATGAATGGCGCCGTGCCTTAATTTCGCAAGTTCCGGAATAAACCTCTGATGAACAGAGATGATGTCGGAAGGGACACAGAGCCCTCCAATGGAACGGGCTTGTGGAGTATGGCCGCTATCGCCCTGCTGGCCCATCTCGCATCCACCGAACTGCACGAATGCTTCCATCTCGTCGTGGGACGGCTTGCCGGATTGCCGTGTCATTTCCTTTCTCTCACGTCCGTGGGAGTGGATCCATCCGTAGCTGCGAATGCTTCTCCTTCTGCGCTGGCGCTGATGAACGGTGTGGCACCCCTCGCTACAATGCTGCTGGGAGTACTGGCCCTGGTGGCCGTGCCTGCTCTGCGCCCGAAAGCGGGTGCCGCCGTTACGGCCTTTATTGCGTGGTTCGCGATCTTTGGAGTTGCCTACATCGGATTGCAGATGATGACGACAGCCGGACCAGCCCGGTTGCGAGGCAACGGATCAGACTTTGCGGCAGTGATCGGCGGCTATTTTGGCGTACCCATTGTGCCGCGTACAGCCATCGCGGTAGCCGGGCTGGTGATTTTCATGGCTTCGGGATTTTACTTGAGCGCTGCCGTGTCCCAGGGCGGCGGCGGGTCGTCGCGTCTCACGCTGGGCCAGCACCTGCATGGGCTCGCAGCGTGGCGAGGGGTGGCCGCATCGGTCCTGGGTCTGAACCTGATCGCCATCTCGGTGCGAAGCGCCGCTCTGCTGGCCCATGGGAACGGCGGCGGTATGCTCCTCCTGTTTGGGGATACGTGGGTGTGGGCCGCGCTGATGGCGTTGCTTGTTGGTTGGCGGGCGCCAGGGGCGCGTGAGGTCCGCGACCGCTGGATATTTCCCGGACTCCTGACAAGCGCCGGCCTGATTGCGATCAGCCTGCTCACTCACTTGGACGACTTTTTCATCGGCGGAACGACGCTAATTGTGCCGCTCATCGCCGCCGCCTGGACGCAAACCCGTGTTCCGCAAAAAACTCCCTGAATGCGAAACAAACCTTGGTTGAATTCGCCTACGGGATCGTCGCGGAATTTCCTGACCGCAAGCTGGTGGCGCTATCAGGCATGGCCGCACTCGGCACAGATGCCAGGCCCACTCCTCCGCGTGCGCGACACGCAGGGCAGGGTGAAAAAGTGTCCCAGAGTCAAGGACGGCCGCATCTTGGGATGAGGTGGGCCCTTAGCGCACCGACTGGACCATTAGTAGACCCAGTCCTGCCAGGCACAACCAGGCAAACCAGTCCCCGAGCCGCGAATAGATCGTGCGTACGCCTCTGGTCGGAACCTGGGAAACCATCGCGTAGTCAGCGGTCTGATAATGATCCATCGCGGCTAGTCGTCGCCCTTGATAGTCAAATGCGGCCGAGAGTCCTTGACTTGTCTGCCGGATCAGGTTGAAGCCTTGCTCAATGGCGCGGAAGCTCGCCATTTGCGTGTGCCACGGGTCTATCGCCCGCCAATCATTGCTCGGATCGAGCATCACGTCAGCCCCTAAAGTTCCCGCCTGTGCCAGCAATTGCGGGAAGTCTCCGTCGAAACAAATGATTGAACTCAATCGTCCGTCGGGCGTGTCCAGCGCACGTAGTTTGCCATCGCCCGGCACTTGAAGTCCCGCCTCAGCACCTGGTACTGGCCGCGTTTTGTTGTATTCCCACGCCACCTGTCCATTGGGCCGGATCAGGACCAGCTTGTTTTCGAATGGCCGGGTTTTTCCGGTGTTCAACACGCCTAGAGCCATTCCCAGGTAAACGTGGTACTTCGCTGCCATCTCGCTACCACGTGTCACCAATGCGGCTTCATCTTCTTTCAAAACGGGCGCATTGGCCTCGCCCCAGAACACAATCTGGGCGCCCGCTTGCATCTCCCGTTCAGCTCGCGACAGTAAATCGTCGTGCAGGGCCGTGACCCACGGCTGGATCAGAACCATGTCCTCGCTCGTGGCCTGCCCCTGAAACATCCGTCCCGCAACGGCGTCGCTGAGCCCCGGCTTTACTGCCCTTTTCGAAATCGATGCCACTCGCACGGTCTGTGAAGACGGTGGAAACAGCGCGATGCGGGCGCCGCCCAGCAGCGTCACCGTCGCAATCGTTCCGGCGAATAGCCAGGATCCTCGGCGCACTTGCTTGGAATCGAGTCCTTCTTCCCATATCCAGTTGCACATGGACGCGAACCAACCCATCAGAAACGTGATGCCCCACAAACCCGTCACCGAGAGAACCTGAACGAGGGGCAAATTCCCATATTGTGAATAGGCGGCCGATCCCCAAGTTCCATATGGCCCCCGCGAAGCAACGTACTCGGCCGCGGCCCATGCAGTTGGAAAGACTAGAGTCGCCGTGAGTCCGCTAAGCTTGCGCGCTACAAGCCGATCCATGACGTAGGGCAAAACCAACGGAATCCCCCACGCCACGAGAAAGATGTAGTAGCCGATGCCGGGGATAGGCACCATTCCTCGGAACTGAAAAGCAAACGCCCCGGCCAGGAGGAGATAGACGAGGGGCAAACCAATCTTGAAGCTCTGCTGGCGCACGAATCGGAGCAGAAAAAGAGGCGACAGCCAGGCGGCGAGGGGAATAGTGTTCGCTCCGTTTGAAAATAGCAGCAGAGCTGCCGCCACCGCTAGCCAGACCCAGGAGTGCGACACGGCCAGCACGGGCCGTTCTACTCCCTGCCGCAGGTCTTCTAGGTGCGGCTCTTTGGAAGCTAGGGATGTTTGCATGAAGCTCTCCTGGTGCTGCCATTTGCCATCGGCGTTGCCGCCAGACCGTCAACCGTGGTGCAGATTACCTGAGCCATCAGTTCCTTCCTCGCTACCCAGGGAAAAGCTGGTCTCTGGATCAATAACGACGTGATCCCGTGCACCGATGCCCAGAGCGCTTGTGCTGTGGTCTCCACATCGACCGCCCGAAAGCACCTCTGTTCCACGCAGCGCTTCACCAGGAACCGCAGCACGTCGAACGCCTCATGCACTTTGTATTCACGCTTCTTCACCGGCGGTCTCAGCATGAAGGCAAAACGGTAATCATTTGGGTTGCGCAGTCCGAATTCTACATAGGCCCGCATACCCTTCTTGAGTTCCTCGACGGGGCTCGTCGGTTCCTGTCCGTTTCGGAGATCCGTCAAGGTTTTCAGCAGTCGCGCAAAACTATCTTCCACCAGGCACTCGAATAATTCCTCCTTGTTCTTGAAGTGCAGATAGACGCTCCCCGGCGAGTACTCGATCTTTTCAGCAAGCTTACGCATGGAGAAGCTCTCGTAACCCTGGCGCACGAAAATATCCCGGGCGGCCGCCAAAATTACTCTCCGCAGTTCCTCTTTATGTTTCTGTCGGTGGGATATTGCACTCATAATAATGAACGATGTTCAGTATACTAAACAGTGTTCATTCTGTCGAGATCTTTCGCGATGTGGGGAAATGGGGTTTGTATTGCGATGCGCCGATTATGGAAGAGTCATCCGCCACTCGGCAGTTACCGCCTAGAAACAAGCCGGGAGGGTCAACTTCTGGCCCGACCTGCTTAAGTTAGCGCTCATGGGGCGTTCTCCCCGGGAGCCTCGAACAAGCCATCGGTATCAGTAACAGTCACTTCTCCTCAACCAAAAGAAGCCCGACACCCCCGAATCGAGGGTGCCGGGCTTGTTCTATGCCGACCCTCCGCCTGCGCGAAGCGTGGAA
>Ga0182015_10006426_pt1 | contig 11816 bp, 10 predicted proteins | sample 712P3MmetaG_FD_120478 | JGI IMG/M metagenome (GOLD analysis project Ga0182015, IMG submission 120478) | Permafrost microbial communities from Stordalen Mire, Sweden - 712P3M metaG | ecosystem: Environmental > Terrestrial > Soil > Wetlands > Permafrost | place: Sweden: Stordalen | collected...
GGTGCCGCCCCACGAACCGCGCAATGGTGCGATGAAATCCAGGGCCGCCGTCGCGGTTCCCTGATGCAGCATCTGAAAAAACGAGTGTTGCGCGTTCGACGCCGGCTCTCCCCAAACCACCGGAGCCGTCGCGAAGCCGATGCGCTCGCCCATGAGCGACACCGACTTGCCGTTGCTTTCCATTTCGAGCTGCTGTAGATAGGCCGGCAGTCTTGCCAGCCGCTGATCGTAGGGCAGCACCGCCAACGTGGGCAGCCCAAGAAAAGTCCGGTTCCAGACGCCGAGCAAGCCCATCAGCACCGGAAGATTCCTGACCGCCGGAGCCTGTCTGAAGTGCCGGTCCACGTCGCTCGCGCCACCCAGGAATTCCTGGAATTTTTCACTGCCGATGACGAGCTCCGCGACCAGGCCGATCGCGGACCAGACCGAGTAGCGTCCCCCGACCCAGTCCCACATCGTAAAGCGATGGTCGCCGGCAATGCCGAATGCATCCATGGCCGGCGCATTGGTCGACACCGCGGCAACATGCTTGCCCGGCGACTTCTCACCCAGCGCGCCGACCATCCACGCGCGGGCCGCGTTGGCGTTCGCCTGCGTCTCCTGCGTGGTGAACGTCTTGGAACAGACGATGATCAGCGTTTCCGCCGGATCGATGGTGCGCATCAGATCCTCGAGCTGGGTGCGGTCGACATTCGACACGAAGTGCGGCGTGATGTCGCCGCTCCATTCATGGCGCAGCGCCTCGCAAACCAGCAATGGACCCAGGTCCGAGCCGCCGATGCCTATGTTGACCACGTGCTTGAAGCGCCTGCCCGTCATTCCGCGCTTGTCGCCCCGGCGCACGGCGCCCGCGAACTCAGAAAGCTTGCTGCGCGACGCGTGAACTTCCGACTGCACGTCCGCGCTGCCGGCGAAGTCCGAGCGCAATGCCGTGTGCAGGACTGCGCGCCCCTCCGTGACGTTGATCGGGTCGCCGCGAAACATCGCCTCCCGGGCTCCCGAAAAGTCGACCGAGCGCGCCAGGTCCACGAGCAGCGACAGCGTTTGTCCGGTGATGCGCTGGCGGGAAAAGTCCAGCATCCAGTCATCGCATTCGACGTGAAAATCTTCCCAGCGCTTCGGCTCGGCGGCGTGCAGCTCCCGCAGATGCGCGGTCCTTAAGCCCTCGGCATGATGAGCCAGTGCGGCCCACGCCGGAATGGAAGAGTGCGGTTTTTCCATGACCAAATCCCTAGCTCACTGGGGTTGCGGGCGGTAATAATCAAGATACCATTCGACGAAGCGCTTCACACCCTGTTCCAAATCCGTGCTCGGCCGATACCCCACGTCGTGGGCCAGGCAGCCGACGTCGGCCGAGGTATCCGGAACGTCCCCGAGCTGCATCGGCAGCAGATTCTTCACCGCTTTGCGCCCGAGACAGCGCTCGAGAACCTCGATGAACCGCAGCAGCGTGACCGGCCGTTGGTTGCCGATGTTGTAAACCTTATATGGCGCATTGCTGCTGCTCGGGCCGGGGGAGTCCGAATTCCAGTGCGGGTCGGCCCGTGCGGCATGATCCAGGACCGACACCACGCCTTCGACGATGTCGTCCACGTAGGTGAAATCGCGCTGGTGGCGCCCCTCGTAGTACACATCGATCGGTTTGCCGGCGAGGATGTTCTTGGTGAACAGGAACAGCGCCATGTCCGGCCGCCCCCACGGGCCGTAGACGGTGAAGAACCGCAGGCCCGTGGTCGGCAGGCCGTACAACGACGAGTAGCTATGCGCCATCAGCTCATTGGCCTTCTTGGTCGCTGCGTAGAGCGTGAGCGGATGATCCACGCACTGCGCCTCTGAGAACGGCAGCCGGGTGTTGGCGCCGTAGACGGAGCTCGTCGACGCATAGACGAGATGCTCGACGGCGTTGGCGCGGCAACCCTCGATCACCTCGAGAAACCCGGCGATGTTGCTCTGCACGTAAGCGTGCGGATTCTCGATCGAGTACCGGACGCCGGCCTGCGCCGCCAGATGCACCACGCGATTGAAAGCCTCCTTCGCGAACAGATCCTGCATCGCTTGGCGGTCCGTGATGTCGACTTTCGCAAAGCGGAAGTTGTCGGTCCGCTCCAGTATCCGCAATCGGGCGGCTTTGAGCTCCGGATCGTAGTACGCGTTGAGGTTGTCGAGTCCGACCACCTCGTGACCCTTGCTCAGCAGCGATTTTGCGGTGTGGAACCCGATGAACCCGGCCGCTCCGGTCACGAGCAGCTTCACAACTTGCGCCACACCGTGTTGCCGGCCGAGGCCTTGTCCAGCAACGCCAGCACGTGTTCATGGGCGGCCATTTCCTCATCGCTCGCGGGCACCACGACGATGCGGGCGCCCGCGGAGAAGCGCAGCGGCGCGGCGTGACGCGCGCGGCTCATTGCGGTGTCGGATTCCTCGCTCAACGTGAATTTCGCCTGACCGCCCGTCATGGCGAGATACACCTCGGCAAGAATGCGCGCATCGAGCAACGCTCCGTGATGCTCGCGGTGCGAGTTGTCGACCGAATAGCGTTTGCACAGCGCATCCAGGCTGTTGCGCTGGCCCGGATGCATCTGCCGGGCCAGCGCCAAGGTGTCGAGGACCCGGCAGAAGTCCGTTATCTTGGCCGCGGCGCCGTCCAGCCGCCCGAGCTCGGAATTCAGGAAGGCGATGTCGAACGGAGCATTGTGAATGATGAGCTCCGAATCGCGCACGAAATCCAGAAACTCAGGCTCGATCTGGGCGAACGTCGGCTCCTTCGCCAGCTGAGCGCGCGACAGCCCGTGCACCTGCTGCGCGCCCTCGTCGATGTCGCGCTCGGGATTCAGATAGCGGTGGAAGGACCTGCCGGTGAGCCGGCGATTGTGGAGCTCGACGCATCCGATCTCGACGATGCGATGCTGCTGTTCGACCTCGAGGCCGGTGGTCTCCGTGTCGAGAACGATTTGGCGCATCAGCGGCTACCGTGAGGCCAGAAGGTGATCGATGGCGAGGTTCGCAAGTTGGTCGACGTATTCATTTTGCTCGTGTCCGGAGTGGCCCTTGACCCAGTGCCATTCGATTTCCTGCGCTGCCGCCGCGGCATCGAGCTGTTCCCACAAGTCCTGATTCTTGACCGGTTCGCGGGCTGCCGTGCGCCAACCCCGCGCCTTCCAGGACGGCAGCCATTCGGTGTAGCCCTGCATCACGTATTTCGAATCTGTGTACAGCTTGACGGCGCAGCGCCGCTTCAGCGCTCTTAGGGCGCCGATGGCCGCCATGAGCTCCATGCGGTTGTTGGTCGTGTCCGTTTCGGCCCCGGAGACCTCCTTGCGCTCCTTGCCCGAGATGAGCAATGCCGCCCACCCGCCCGGACCGGGATTGCCGCGGCAGGCGCCGTCGGTGTAAATCTCGACGCTGGACATCGCCCTTATTCCCCGGACCCGAACCTGCCGGAGCCCGCGTTGGTGGTCGGCCCGGCCGCCGGCACCAGCACGAGCTGCCGCGATCGGCGCTTCGGCCGCACCAAGGTCAGGGTCTGCACGCGCTTGCGCGCCTTGAGCAGGTACGCACCCGCGGTCAACGGGCGGCGCGACCGGTATTCGGCCTGTCGTACGGTGCCGTCGGCCATTCTTCGCGGGCGCCGGGTAATGGGCATGGGCCCGAGATACCCGTAGACGCTGGCCACCTCGAAGTCCAGCAGCGCCATCCAGTCGCGCAAACGCCGTTCCGAGAGCATGCGGCGCGTCTCGGGCGGAAAGGCGGGCCTGCGAAAGTACCGGCTGAACAAGCGTCGGGCGCCCCAGCCGCTGAAGGGGTTGAAACCGCAGATCATGAGGCAGCCTTCGGCGCACAGAACCCGTTCGGCCTCGCGCAGCACGGCATAAGGATCCTCGACCAATTCCAGCGTATGCGGCAGAAATATCGCATCGATGGAATCCGAGGAAAACGGCAGCGACGCGAGCGGCGCGCACAGCGTCACGCCCGTGCCGACCGTCGGCGCCAACAAGGTCGTGTGCTGGGTGCGCGCGGCCTGCAGAAGGTGCTGCGAAGCGCCCCAAGTCCCCACCTGCAGCAACTCGAAGCCGAAGACGTCGTCCAACGCCACCTGCGCCAGCGCCGCTTCCTCGCGCAGCACGCGCGCGCCGAGGGGGCCCTCGAACCATTCGGGCGCCACGATGTCGCTGTTCGGATTCAATCAGGTCTCCTTGAAGACACTGGCGAAATTCCAATGTTACAGGTTAAATACGCCGCAAAATGCACAACTCATCGATGCCCATCAATGTGCGGCCGGTCCGCGCATTTACCGATAACTATATATGGCTGATCGAGGCGCCGCGAAACCCCGGCCGCGTTGTCGCCGTGGACCCCGGACAATCAGCCCCGGTCGCGGCCGAACTGCGCCGGAGCGGCTCAAGCTTAGCCGCGATTTTGCTGACTCACCATCATGCTGACCATATTGCGGGGGTCGGGGAGTTGCTCGAACTGGGCGCGGTGCCCGTCATCGGACCGGAGGATGCGCGGATTCCCCTGCTCACCCGTGCCGTGCGGGACAAGGATCGCTGCGACTTGCCAGACTTGGGACTTAGCTTCGAGACTTTGGCCGTGCCGGGGCATACGTTGACCCACATCGCGTTTTGGGGGCACGGCGCGCTGTTTTGCGGTGATACGCTGTTCAGCGCGGGGTGCGGTCGATTGTTCGAGGGTACGCCTACGCAAATGAACGCTTCGCTCAATCGGCTGCGCAGCCTGCAGCCGGGGACCCGCATGTACTGCGGCCACGAGTACACGGCTGCGAACCTACGTTTTGCCCTGGCGGTGGATCCCGGCAACCGGGATGCAATCGGCTATAGGGACGCCTTGGAGCGCACCTGGGCGGCGGACCCACCGGGGGTGGTCACCCCTAGCCTGCCATCGCCGCTGGCCCTCGAAATCCGCGTCAATCCTTTCTTGCGCTGCGACAATGCCGCAGTGCATGCAGCCGCCGAGGCGCATGCCGGCAAGCGTCTTGCCGACGCCTTGGCGGTGTTTACCGTTCTGCGGGCATGGAAAGACCAGTTCCGATGATGGGGCGCATCTACCGACCATTGGCGTCCGGCACCCGGGCAGCCCTCATCGCCGCCTGCGTGTCCTTGCTGGCGGCGTGCGCCCACCAGACCGCGGCCCCCCCGGTGCGCGAACGCGTGGTGGTCCCGGCCGCGTCCAGCGAAGACGATGCGGGCGCCTCGCCCCCGGTGGCGGCAACGGGAGCTCCTCCATCGCTCACCATGCCGCGTGAATGGCAGCACCATAATGGCGAAGACTACGACGACCTTTTCGACCGCATGCGTGCCGGCTTCGCACTCGATGAGGTTCAGGAGCCCGCGATCGATCAACAGCTCGCATGGCTCGAACGCAACCCGGATTATTTGGAACGGGTATTCCAGCGCGGTCAGCGCTACATGTACCACATCATCACCGAGGTGGAGCGGCGCGGCATGCCCACCGAGTTCGCGCTTCTGCCGGTGGTCGAAAGCGCCTATGAGCCCTTCGCCTATTCGGTCAGCCGGGCCGCAGGCCTGTGGCAATTCATTCCCGGCACCGGCGTACGGTTTGGCTTGAAACAGACTTGGTGGTACGACGGCCGCCGCGACGTCATCGAATCGACGCGGGCCGCCCTGGACTACCTTCAGGAATTGCACGACGAATTCAACGGGGACTGGTTGCTGGCGATAGCCGCGTACAATGTCGGCGAGGCCGCGGTCGAGCGCGCCATCGCGCACAACCAGTCCGTCGGCAAGCCGACGGACTTCTGGCATTTGAATCTGCCGGCCGAAACGCGCGCCTACGTGCCCAAACTGCTGGCGATGAAGCGGATGATGGCCGAACCCGAACGCTACGGCTTGGAATTCGCCCCGATTCCGAACGAGCCCTATTTCGCGGTCATCGACACTGACTCGCAGATCGACTTGAAGATCGCGGCGCAATTGGCCGGCACGAGCTATGACGAACTGGTCGCGCTGAATCCCGGCTATAACCGCTGGGCCACGGACCCGGCGGGACCGCACCGCATGCTGGTGCCCATCGACAATGCCGATGCATACGAGAATGCATTGCAGACACTGGCTCCCGAAGAGCGCGTCCGCTACGTCGTGCACGAAGTCCAAAGACGCGAAACGCTGCCCATGATTGCCAGGCGCTATGGCACCTCGGCGACGGTGCTGGCGAAGATCAACGATCTTGCCGGAATGCGCGTGAGCGAGGGCCTATCGCTCAAGATTCCTGAAATCAGCGGGCAATTGCCCGACAAGGTGCTGGCTGCCGCGTCGCGGATCGACCGGCCGGAGTCCGATTCCGCCGGACGGAGGGAACGCCAGATCGTTTATCGGGTGCGCGCCGGCGAGACCCTCGCGAGCATCGCGCGGCGCAATAATATTCCCGTGAGTACGCTGGCCCGGTTGAACAACCTGGGCACCGGTGACTCCCTCGTGAAGGGCCAGCGCCTGACCCTCAAGGCGAGCGCACGGCACTACCGCGACGAGGGCGTGGTGAGCGGCCGTCGAGTGCTGTATACCGTCCGTCGCGGTGACACGATATTCAGCATAGCGCGCCAGTTTCAGGTGTCGGTCGATCAGCTCAAGACGTGGAACGGCATCAATCGGCACCATCAGATCAGGGCTGGAAAGCGGCTGGTCATGTACGTCGATTCGAATCGCCAACAGGGATAGGCCACAATACCGCCTGCTCATCCGGCTCGCGCAGCGAGCCACCTAACCGTCGGGGTCGCTTGCCCGTAGTGCGACCCCGTAGATTCGGCGCGAAGCGCCTAGATAAGGGGATAAACATGGGTTTCTTGCAGGGCAAGCGCGCGTTGATCGTCGGACTTGCCACGGATCGCTCCATTGCCTGGGGAATTGCCCAGGCAATGCACCGTGAGGGTGCGGAGTTGGCGTTCTCGCATATCGAGCGCATGGCGGAGCGCGTCGCACCGCTCGCGAGACAGGTCGATTCGGACATCACCTTTGAAATGGACGTCGCCTCCGACGAGAACATCGAGCGCGGCTTCGCCGTCCTGAAGACCCGGTGGGACTCCTTCGACATCCTCGTGCATGCGGTGGCGTTCGCCCCGCGCGAGGCCCTCACCGGAATGTTCATCGATGCGACCACCCGCGACGGATTTCGCGTGGCGCATGATGTCTCCAGCTACAGTTTGACCGCGCTGGCACGCGCGTCCATGCCCTTCATGAAGGGCCGCGCCGGCGCCGTGGTGACATTGAGCTACCTGGGTGCGGTGCGATCGCTGCCCGGCTACAACGTCATGGGCTTGGCAAAGGCCAGCCTCGAGGCCAACGTTCGATTCCTGGCCGCGGATTTGGGATCGCTGGGCATACGCGTCAACGCCATCTCCGCGGGCCCCATCAAGACGCTCTCCGCGGCGGGGATACCGGGGCTTCGCAGAATGCTCGCGCACGTTGCCGCGGTTTCGCCGATCAAGCGCAATGTCACCATCGATGATGTCGGCAACGCGGCGGCGTTCCTCTGCTCCGACCTGGCCGCCGGCATCACCGGCGAAGTGACCTACGTCGACGGCGGCTTCAACAGCGTCGGAATGAGCTTTCCCCCCGAGGTGGACGCGCGAGATTGACGTCGCCGGCCACGATGGCCGGGTCAACCATTTCAACGGTGGCGCGTTATGCCGCTGGAGGGGATATTTATGACAAGCAAATCGCTAGTCCAAATGATCGCAGTTGCCGGCGCGTTTGCCGGCCTCGAAGCGTGCACCGGCCTGCCCGTCAAGACCGACATCAACCCAAGCATGTCCGTGGCGAGTTGCCAATCCTATGCGTTCGCCGATGAACACGCGGCGAATTCCGACCACGGATCGGCCTTCGGCAACCCGCTGAATGCCGAGCGGTTGCGTCAAGCGATCGAAGCCAACATGGCCGCCAAGGGAATTCAGAAAGCCGAGGACCGGAGGTCCGCCGGCTGTGTGGTCGGGTATGCGATGGGTACGCGCCAGGTATTCGACGATTTCTATGGCCCCTACGGCATCGGCTGGGGATGGGGCGGCGGATGGGGTCGCCGCTCGGGATGGGGGGGCGGCTTCTATGACGGCCCTTACGTCTACAGCGAGACCCGAATCTCCGTCGACCTGTTCGACGCGAAGTCCCGAGTCCCGATCTGGCATGCCAGCGTGAGCCAGACCGTATCGGAACTGACCGGGCCGCATGCGGTTGAGAGAATCGACGCCGCCGCCTCCGCCATATTCAGTAAATTCCCGATTGCCGGCGCAGCGCCTGCGGCGGGTGCCCATACGGCGAGCTGATGCGCTGCGCCGGGCGGCACCCTACGCCCGGCGCAAGGGCCGCTTGACCAAGCCGTAGTACAGCGCCGCGAGCCCTGCAGCAACGGCCAGCACGAGTAAGAAAAATCGGTGAAGCGAGCCCTTCAGCAGCTCCGGGTGGTCACCGACGGTCATCCCCAGCCAGGCCAGCACGGAGGTCCAGAGAAAGGACCCAGCAAGGGTTGCAACGCTATACCAGCGGAAGTCCATCCGGAGAATCCCCAACGGAATTCCGATGAGGTGCCTGATGACCGGCAGCAGGCGAGAGAACAACACTCCCACCCAACCGTAGTGGGCGCTCCAAGCCTCGGCCAACCTGATCTTGTCGGCGGCGATGCCCACATAGGGGCCCACCCGCATGACCACCGGGCGCCCCAGCCAGCGGGAACCCCAGTACATGACTCCCGCGCCCAGCCAGGAACCGACTGTGCCGGCTACGACCACTCCGAGAACGGACAGGTGCCCTTGCACCCGGGCAAGGTAGGCGGCGGGCGGAATGATGACTTCGCTGGGGATCGGAACCACGGTGCTTTCGAGCGCCATCAAGCCGGCAATGAGCCAGTACCCGCCCTGGGTGAGAACCGAGAGATACCAGTCCGAGAACTGGTGCAGGAGGTCGGCCAACTCGGGCGCCTAATCCAGCGCCTGCGCATTGACGATCACCTTGGCCTCGGCACGCGCCGCAGCGGCATACCCCTGCGCTTCGCTGGACGCCGACTGTTGCGCCAGCTGGCGACGCAGCATTGCCTCCTCAGTCTTGGGATCACCGCTCGGATCCTCGCGCACCGCGGACAACGAAACCACGTCGGCATCGCCATCGCTCAGGGACAGGCGTTGGAAGATGGGCTTGCCTTCCGGCTTCGGCGCCTCGAAGGCATCGCGGCGAACTTCAACGGGCACTGACGGGTCGCTCCGCGACACGAACTTGGCCGCCTGCGGCTCTGACCCCAGGCTCTTGGCCACGGCGTCCCACGCTTCGCCGGCGGTCAGACGCTGCACCGCATCGGCGGCGGCGGCGGCGGCGAGTTCAGCGCCGCGCTGCTTCTTCCACGCGGCCACGACGTCGTTGCGCACATCGTCGAGCGGCTTTTGTTGAGGCAGCGTGTGATCGGTTGCCCGCAACACCACCCCCCGCCCCTTCTCCACCTCGACGATCGCGCTCAAATGGCCGTCGAGCACGTCTTGACTGAAGGCAGCGTCCAATACGGCCGTGGACTTGCCTAGATCCCCGCTGCCATCCGTACGGCTGAAGCTTGGAATGTCGTGAACCGTCAAGGCCGCCTTGCGGGCGACCACGTCTATGTCCGTGGAATTTTGCAATGCCGCATCCGCCAGTTGATCTTGCGCATTGTTGAACAGACGCTCGGCCTCGTTGCGCCGGTACTCGGTCTCCAAGTCGCCCTTGCTCTGCTCGAAAGTGCGGACGGTGGCGGCCTGTATCCCGTCCAGCTTCAGGATGTGGTAGCCGAATTGCGTCTTCACGGGGCCGCGAATCTCACCCTCCGTCATGCTGAACGCGGCGTCGGCGAAGGGAGCAACCCACACCTTTCGCTCCGACCACCCCAAGTCCCCGCCCTGCTGCGCGGATCCGGTGTCCTGCGAGAATTCCTTGGCGAGTTTCGAGAAATCCTCACCGCCCTGTGCGCGCTTCAAAATGGCGTCCGCCTTGGCCTTCACCGCCGCGTCCTCTTTCGGATCCGCGACCTGCAACAAGATATGGCGTACACGGCGCTGCTCCGCCTGCGAGTACCGCTCCGGGGTCTTGGTCTTTTGTTCGTCGTAATAGGCGCGAAGCTGCGCATCGTCGACGTTCACCTTGGATTCGAGCTGCCCGAGGCTGATTTCGACGTAGCGCAAATGCACCGTTTCCGGCGTCATGTATTGCGCCTTGTGAGCGTCGTAATAGGCCTTGATCTGCGAATCATCCGCGACGGCCGCGGCCGCGTATTTCGCCGCAGCGACGGTGAACCAGGAAACTTCGCGCTGTTGCCGGGTCAACGCGCTCAGCTGTTTCAGCTCGCTTGCGGTGGCGAAGCTCGACACTGTGAGCGCTGTGTCGAGTTGACGCAGTTTCACGTCGCGGCGGAACAGGCCTTCGATCTCGGAGATCGACCGGCCCTGCGCCCGGAGCACCGCAATGGCATGAGCTTGATCGAACTTGCCGTCTACTTGGAAGGCGGGCACCTGAGACATCGCCTTCAACAGGTCCCCATCGCTCACCCGATAGCCGAGGGAGTCGGCGCGGGTGATCACGGCCTCGCTGTTCACGAACTCGTCGAGCACGCGCCGTTTGATCTCGTTGCGCTGGCTCTCGTCGATCGGAGCTTTCGCCTGTCGCTCGACCTGCGCAAGCTGCTGCTGATACGACTGGCGTACCTCGCTGCTGGAGATTTCGCTGCCGTTCACCTTGGCGGCATAGTTCGGGGCGCTCAACGTCCAATTGATGCCCCAAAACACGAAAACCAGGCCGATGGCGCCCAGGACCACCGCGGCGAGCCAACCTTTCAATTTGTCGTGAATCGACTGCAGCATGTTCTCACCCGTTTCGCCTTCTGCCTGACGCCCCACCGAAGCCCGCGCGGCCAAAGGCCACGCGCGGGACTCTTCGTCAGGAAATGGCGGAGTGGACGGGACTCGAACCCGCGACCCCCGGCGTGACAGGCCGGTATTCTAACCAGCTGAACTACCACTCCGCGTGCTGGTGGGTGCTGAGGGGATCGAACCCCCGACCCTCGCCGTGTAAAGGCGATGCTCTACCAGCTGAGCTAAGCACCCCCTGGAAGAGGCGCGGAAGTCTACGCGAGGCGTTACCGCTTGGCTAGTGTCCTAGTGCGCCCGAACCTGGGCCTTGCCGCGCGGCGCCGCCTTGCGGCGCCGTTTCTCCCCGACGATGACCTCCGGCGGCTTCGCATCCGGCACCGGCAGCGGTACGGGCATGTGGGTCAGGGCGACCTGCAGCACCTCGTCGATCCACTTTACCGACCGGATATCGAGCTTTTCCTTGATGTTCTCGGGGATCTCCGCCAGGTCCTTGGTGTTGTCATCGGGGATCAAAACCGTCGTGATGCCGCCCCGGTGAGCCGCCAGGAGTTTCTCCTTCAGGCCGCCGATCGGGAGGACCTCGCCGCGCAATGTGATTTCACCCGTCATGGCGACGTCCGAGCGAACCGGAATCTTGGTGAGCGCGGATATCAACGCCGTGCACATGCCGATGCCCGCACTCGGCCCGTCCTTCGGCGTGGCCCCCTCGGGCACGTGAATGTGCACGTCCGCCTTCTGATAGAAATCCATGTCGAGTCCCAGCACCGCGGAGCGGCTGCGCACCACGGTCATGGCCGCCTGAATGGATTCCTGCATCACTTCGCCGAGCTGCCCCGTGTGCGTGAGCTTGCCCTTGCCGTGGACCACGGCCGCCTCGATGGTCAGCAGTTCGCCTCCCACTTCGGTCCACGCCAGACCCGTCACCTGGCCGACGCGATTGCTCTCCTCGGCCTTGCCGTAACGAAAA
>Ga0182015_10006427_pt1 | contig 11816 bp, 6 predicted proteins | sample 712P3MmetaG_FD_120478 | JGI IMG/M metagenome (GOLD analysis project Ga0182015, IMG submission 120478) | Permafrost microbial communities from Stordalen Mire, Sweden - 712P3M metaG | ecosystem: Environmental > Terrestrial > Soil > Wetlands > Permafrost | place: Sweden: Stordalen | collected...
ATCCTCGCCAAGCAGACGCTGAAGCATCTTCAACGTATCGGCCACGACCGCGTTCAGGTTCAGAACTTTCGGCTCAAGCACTTGCTTGCGGCTGAAGGCCAAAAGTTGACGAGTCAATGCTGCTGCGCGCTCTCCCGCCTTCCTGATCTGTTCGGCCTTCGGCCTGAGTGGATCATTCAGGCCCAGTCGTTCCTCGAAAATCTCACTGTAACCTATAATCACTCCCAAGAGATTGTTGAAGTCGTGAGCAATGCCGCCCGCTAGGCGTCCAATAGCCTCCATCTTCTGCGCCTGACGCAGCTGCTGCTCCAATTGCTTACGCTCACTGATGTTGCGAATCGCCGCGGTCACCAGAATTCCCTCGGCGCTTTCCAGCGGGCTCAGCATGATCTCGATCGGAAACTCGCTGCCATCCTTCCGCCGCCCAATGAGCTCGATCCCTGTGCCGATCTGCTGCGCCAGCGCATCAGCTGCAGATCGGGTGCTGTCCGAAATCAGTCTCTCCGCGAAACCTTCTGGAATGATGTTTTTCACCTTCTGCCCTACAAGTTCATCGCGGCTGTATCCGAACTGCTTATCCGCCTGTACATTCAGCAGGACGATCTCACCGCCTTGGTTCACCACCACCATCGCATCCGGAGCCGCCTCCAACAGCCCTCGGTACCTGGCCTCCATCTGAACCAGGTGTTTTTCGGCCACTTTGCGCACAGAAATGTCGTGGCCGATGGTAGAAGCACCCACAATTCTTTCTATCGAATCCCGGATGGGCGACACAGTAAGTTCCATCTGGATTTCTTTTCCGTCTTTTCTAACGCGAATGGTTTGGAAATGATCGACGGTCTCACCCCGTTTCACACGTTCCAACACCTCGGGAATTTCGTCCGGCTGATCGATGGGAACGAGCATGCTCACGGACTTCCCGATGGCCTCTTTGGCCGAATACCCATACATTCGCTCCGCACCGGCGTTCCAACTTGTAATGATTCCTTCGAGCGTCTTACCAATAATCGCGTCATCGGAACACGCAACAATCGAGGCTAAGCGGCGAAGGTCTTCTTCGGTTCGGCTCCTGACGCTGATATCGCGGATGGCACTGGAAACAAATATTCCTTCCTTTGTGTCGAGCGGGCTCAGTCGGATCTCGGCGGGGAACTCGCTGCCGTCCTTGCGCAAGCCAAAAAGCTCCAGGCCCACCACCGTCCGGGGTTCTGGAGGGACCGCCATGAGGCGAGAGTGCTGATCGCTGTGTTGAGCCCGGAAATGGTGGGAAATCAGAATTTCAGCGGCTTGACCAATCAACTCGTCCCGGTGATAGCCAAAAAGTTTCTCCGCCTGCTCATTGACCAGGACAATCTTGCCGGACTGATTGACGACGACGATGGCGTCAGGTGCCGCTTCGAGCAGGGCCCGATACCGCATGTCTCCATCCATGTTTTTTCGCACGCGAAGCGGCGGCGACATGGGCGCGGACGGATCGCGAGAGTCTTTCGCTGGCGGTTCGATCGTCGTGGGCTTCATAACGAATCCATTAGACACCCGGACTGCTATAGTTTCTGGCAGCCTGGCGATCAGGGACTGTCCGGAACCGGACACGAAACAATCATGTGTCGTATTGAATAAGCGTCCCGAAGATTTGCGGGGCGGAGTCCGGGCATATCTGCTGAGGTCGAGCGGATCGGAATTTGAGGCGGCGCTTCGTGCTGGCCTGAAGTCATCAGTTCCGGGCGTTTTCTGCAATTCGCTTCACGTATCGCTTTACATGGGGCGGTGTAGAATGACCCAGCCGCCCATCCCGCTAGCGGGACAGTTCTTTTAAGGGGGTTTTTGTATATCCCCGCGAAAAGGTGCATTCCAGAAGTTTATGCCAATAGACGCGCTATCAGTCGCGGCACGGGTACGGCGACCAAGGCCTATCGCACATGCATGAACGAGGTGGGTGTGTAGAAACGGAAGGACGCGCGCCCCGTGACCTCATGAATGAGGCCGCGTTTTTCGAGCGCGGAAAGTATCGCGCGGGCTGAATGAGATGTTATGCGGAGAGCCTTTCCCACCTGACTTGCGGATAAAACCGGCGTGGCGATCAGCAGGTCGGCCAGCGCCGGGAGATGCGACGTGGTTCGCTGCGCTGAAGCAGCGTCGTGCAGACGCCGGTGCGCCGCCGTGAGATGACCATGAAGCTTGAACCCCCATTCAGCACCCCGCAGACAGGCTTTCAGAAAGAAATCCGGGCCCTGGCGATCAAGGTCGGGCCGATACTCGTGAGCGTGCCCGAGGAATCCGACCGAAGGCAGAAGATAATAGCCAGACATCATGCCCGTCCTGGGTAACCACGCCATGGCGAGGACGCGGCCATGCGCCGCGCCAATGCATTCGGCAGCGCCGACATCGCGCCAGTGCCGGATGATTTTCGCACTGGCTTCCACCGGTGGAAGCGGGCGATTATCGCTTTCCGTCCGTGCAGATCGACGACCTCGCCGCGGTGGATCGGATTATTCGACCGCTCTGCGATCAGGCGCACCTAATGTTCGGCAGGGAAGGCTCGCCAAATCTCAACGTCGAAGGAGTATGAATCGAATGAGGGCGTTAGGAGCCGATCTCCCCTAGCGTAAGTAGAATCCAGACACGGTTAGGCTGAGAGGAGGGTCGAAGCGGCCCGTCAGAGCATGTGCGGAAAGGTTCGAATTTCGCTTAAGAATGGCCAGTGGCAATCTTCGGTGTGCATTTCTCCGCAGCCGCAAACGGGACACTCGTGACCGACACCCTCCGCCCCAATAACTCCACTGATGGCGCGCAGGAGCTCGATTAACTTCCGCCTGAGGGAATTGGCTAGGTCGCGTACGTTTCGCCTCGGCTATTAGTTTGAACAAGACTTTATAGTCCTCCTGACCCAAGACGACCCCGCTGTAGAAAAGATCGATCTTTCGCAAAATGTTTGCGGTTTCTTGAAGAACTCTTTCAAGGTCGGTGATCGTAAACGGTGTGGCCTGCCTCGTGAACAAATCATCGATTACGGGTCGCTCAAATGATGAGATGAAAGCATTCAGTCTTACAAAGATTCGCCTAGTGTCGTTGGCAAATCTCTTATGGAACGACAATCAGTCCTGACCGCGGGTTACCTCATTAGGTAAAGAATCTACTATTTTCTTACCGCAATTCCTGGCTCGCTGAACCCCAATAAAAGTTGGGCAAGCGGAGAGCGCAAAAGAGGGAGCATTTTTAACCGCCCTTTTCTACCGCTCGCGGTACCGATCCCTCGGGCGGGCCGAGTTGCTTTGACATTTCTGTCATGCACTCGACCAGTTCTGCGAGCGGGTCCCGTTGGCCTGGATCTAAGTCTTCGCGGTCGCCATATTTCTTAGGAATCAATTTCGAGAGCGCCCATTTGCGCGCATCAATTTGCAGGCGGGCTCGGTCGGTCATATCGCCGATCCGTCGTTCCCTTCTTCCGCGGTAGTCGATCTTGGTTACGGTTCCCATTTTCGTATGATCAGCGATTTCGATAATTTCATCGAACAAGGCCTGCGCCTGAAGCTCCCTCGCGCGCGCGTAACGGGCGCGAAATTCGTCGTTCTCCGCCAGCCAGCGGTAGATAGTCGTAGTGGAGGGAAAGCGCTTATTTCGAGCACATATTCGCCGCAGCCCTTCCGAGCTAGTAGCGATCGCCAGACATAGAGCCTCTACAATTGCAGGTTCGTATGCCGTAGGCCGTCCGACTTTTCGCCGCTTCTTCTTCATTCTTGTCCTCGCTTCCCGGTGAGCCGCGATTTGTTTACCCGGAGGCAGCAAGTCCGTACGGTCCCAATCTGAACTGTTTGCCAACTTGCGCATCCAGCTGTCCTAAACAAGATTAGCTCTCATAGAAGTTACCGCGCTGAATTCGCGAACCAGCTTCTTGGGCCAGCTGTGGCTTTACCCCACGCCCCCGTGGCCAAGCGCGTGGAGTTCGTTTTGCTTGTTTTTTCTGTACTTGCGGCTACGCCTGCACTGTCGCACCGGCGCAGACAGTGGCTCTGCCAGGAATGGAGATCGGCGCTGACCTCAGTGATACAGAGCACGCCCGTGCATTGCCGCCAGTGTGCCCTAGTCCTTCTGGAGAGTTAGTCTTTGGAGATGGGACCGGCATGTTCAATCCACTCACAGGGCGCGTCTATCCCTGGCAGCAGCAGAACGCCTGCTGAAGGACGTGGAGGCGAAGCCTTCAGCGAATGAAACGTCTTTCGAGGTTTTTATGCAGCGCGCTTAAGCGAACAGTTTTCCGAGCCGATAGATCGTCGTCGCCGGCCAGCCATTGCTCGCGGTAAATCGAATACTGCCCACTAGAACAAACCGAACACGACAACGCTATTCGGCGTTCCCACGTAGACTTTTCCGTTCGCAACCATTGGCGTTATGAACTTGTTGTCCGCGAAATTATCGCGTCCATTCGGCGCCTGGTTGCTGTCGTAAAGTTCAGTCGCCAGGTTCGTAACGTCGTAAGCGCGCAAAACGCCTCCACCACTGTTCTGAACTACCCAAACGATTCCGTTCGAAGTCCCGTTCGCCGAAACGCTCGGCGTAGCGCCCGGATATGGGAAGCTCGCTGAACTCTGGGAACTCGCCGGCGCAACCAACTTCGCATTTGAGATTGCGAAGGCCCTCAATACGTCGCCGTCGGCGCCGTAATACACGGTGTTATTGAAGTAGGCGGGCATGGCCCACACTCCGGCGCTCAATCCATTCGAATCAATTTCCTGGTAAATGCCGCTGTCGTTGTTCGTATTGAATTTGCCCATCAGGTCGCGATTAACGACGTAGATGTGGCCGTCTTTGCCTGCGCCGACAGCCAAGTGCCAGGTATTGCCTTGGGTGTCTTGCAAGTCAGGCAAAAGCATTTCGCCGCCGGAACCCAGGTCCTTGTCCGTTTGCGATTCGGAGTCGGTGTTAAACATGGTGAAGTAATCGGCGACGCTGAGAGTATTGGCGGCGGTGGAGATTTTGAGGAACGCGTTCCCGTAGTCGCCATGCTCTGGGAAGCCGTTACTATCGAGTGTGTCGTCAAAGGTTCCGTTGGCATCCAGAAAATAAATGTTGCCGGAAGAATCAGCGGCCGGGCCGTCGCCCGACATCCAGATCGCTCCCTCGCTGCCATTGGGCGTGATATTCAGTACGCTTGATTGCGAAAGCGAGGCCTCGTTGTAGCCGATGACCCACCCGGTGTATGGAGCGTCATCACAATGCGAAGCCCACGTCGTGTAAATCACTCCATTGAGCAGTAGGAGGGCGGCACGTTCTTTGTACTGCGTGGGATTGAACGTTGTCGTGCCGCTTAGATTTGGAAACGTGACTTGGACGGTAATCGGGCTGCCGCTCTCTTCCGCGCCGGTGGTGATATCAAGAGCATGTAAGCGCTGATAATAATTCCCGTTGCCGTCCTTCGACATCGCCACGAGAAACATTTCCCCGTGCGAGCCGACTTGCAAATCAATGACGGGCGTGGAAGTGATTCCGATAATTGGTGTCACCTGGCCGCAGTTGCGGCTGTCGCTAGCGGTTTCATTCGCGCCTAATGCTGAGACGTGCCAGAGCTGGGTAAAAGTATCGGCATCGAAGGCATAAACGGAATCGTTTTCGGTGACGACAAAAACCACGTTGTGCTGACTGCCTCCAATGGTGAGAGCCGGCGCGTATAACGGTTCTGCGTCAACCGCGGCGTCCACGGAAAGATTACCCACTTTTCCGAAATTGGTGGAGTTCACATTCGCCGGTGTAAGGATTGTCTCGGCGAGATTCTGGCCTGTCCTTGCAATGTCGTTGTGATAGGTCAAAACCTGGACGTTATTAGTAGGCGGTGGCAGAGCGTTGACAGTCAAAGTCACAGTGCTGCTGGTTGCGCTGCCGGCTGAATTGTTCACAGTGACGTAAATCTGCGCGCCAGTTTGAGCTGTCGTGGTTTGCGGAATCGAAAAAACGTTTGCATTCGTTCCGGCCGCAGCGCCATTCATGAACCATTGATAAGTAAGCGGCGCGGCGCCAGTGGCTGCAACCGAGAAACTGGCGGTTTGTCCTGCCGTGACTGTTTCGCTCACCGGTTGTTGGGTGACGGCCGGCGCTGCTGTCGTTGCGTTTACAGTCAGTGTAACAACGTTGCTTTTCACAGTCGCGGCAGTGTTTGTTACATTGACGTAAATCTGAGCGCCATTTTGCGCGGCGCTGGTTCCCGAAACTGTATAAGTGCTGGAGTTAGTTCCCACAGTGGCGCCATTCATGAACCACTGATAACTCAGCGGCGCAGTGCCGGTCGCTGTGACGGAAAACGTGGCCGATTGGCCCGCCGTCACGGTCTGGCCGGCAGGCTGCTGCGTGATAGCAGGGGCAACGGCAACGGACTTACTGCTGGGGGTACTGCTTGATCCACAAGATGATACATAGACAGCTAGTCCCGCGGAAAATGCGAGTAAGACCACCTTTTTTGAGCTCTTCAAGAAGAAACACCCCGTCAAGATAGCTTAGGCCCCGATGGCCTATCTTTTGATTCCATCATGCAATTCCGAATTTGGCACTCAGGTTGTCATGGTAGTTCCTAACATGCAATCCTGGTTCCTTAAATTGTACGCACACCTTTTATATGAAGCGGACCTGTGCTCAAGGACAGTTTTAGCGGTGGTAGTCGCGTACAGTCAGGACTATACCTGCGCCGCCACATGTGGACCGCAGCGCGATTTGCGGTCGCCTGGTCGGAGACGAACTTCTAAACGTGTGCATGTCGGGGTTCGCTAAACGACTCAATATGGCCGCAGCCTTGCGGAGGGAGCTGGAAGAGATTCTTAAAATCGCGGAGACCTGAATCTCCATTGGCTCATGCACATAAGAATTGAAGAAGCATTGAGACTATTAGAGACGTGGCGAAACCAGGGAACGCCATTGCAGGTTCACGTTTCTCGCTCGGGAGCGCAGCAGGATGTCCGGGGCGCAATTCGGGACATACGTCGAACAGTCGTCGGGCTCGGAACGGATCCAACATACCTAGAGCTCAATTTACAGGGAGCCAACTTCAACGGCGACGAAAAATCTGCGGCATCCCTCGTGTGCGAATTTCCGAACGGAGACCATTATTCGTTCTATCTTTCGCGCGGTAATTAAATAGGCCTAAGTTCTCTCGACGGTTACTCGCACGGTACGCGTGCTGGATGCAGGCGTAAGCAATGTTCGAAAATCCCTCCAAACTGCAGCTGCTTAACCTATTGAGATTTAAACGCGAAATCCGTGGAACATCGACGTTCGAAATTCATGTGTTTTTCGAACCTCGCTCGGCTCTGCACTTGGAATTTCGCGAGCTTAGTTTGATTCCGGCGCTGGGGCGCCACTACTGCAGTTTCGAGTACTCCGCCTTGGCTTCTTTCAGGATGGGAATATCTGGGTCGGCGTCTTTCCACAGCGTGAGGAAATCTTTGTAGGCGGCGAGGGCGCGAACGCGGGCGGCATCGGCATCGGCGCCCTGCGAACTCTTCGCCTGCATGGCGTTGGCACGAGCCACCCCCAGACGCGCCAGCGCTCCCGTCCAGCAGTTCCAGACTATGCCGCTGTGGTCGATGATCTTCTGAAACTCGGCGGCGGCCGCGGTGCCTTGTCCCGCTGCCAAGTATGCCTCTCCGCGTAAATACGTCGGATAGAGGCAAGATAGATTGTTGCCGAACGCGATTATTGCCAGCTCGGAGGGAGAAGCAGGTTGCACGGCATTCGAGGCGTGAGTCGGATTTCTTTTACTAGCATCCAACGCCAATTGCTCCTCAATCGTCGGAAGCCAAAGAGACTGTATTTGAGTGTCCAGCGGAAATCGCTTCTCTAAGTCTTTGACCAAGGATTCGGCTCGCGCCGTATCGCCCGCCATGGCAAACGCAAGGGCGGCTTCGCCCTCAATACTCTGACTTGTCGATGCAATCCTCAAGCCGTCTTCCGCCAATCGTTGCGCTGCCGCGAAATTGCCGTAGGCCGATTCCCACTGAGCAGCGATCTCCAGATAGATCGCGCCACTCTCTTTGTTGTCGGCTCGCAGGGCAGAGTCCACGGCCCGCTTGGTCAGTGCCCAGCGCCTCGTCAACATGACCCGCGTATGTCTCGGTGTCGGATGCGAGCGCAAGTCCCTCGTTCTCGTACTCTGCGTGGCTCGCAAACCACCGCTGTTGTTCCGCCATGGTCGCGGAGTCCGCCCCGAGAAAGGCAAGCGCATAGGGAACGGTGTGGAGTCCGTCGTCATCCAGTTTTCGCGCCTGCGCCTCGACGACGATCTGCCGCGCTTCGTCGAAGCGCTGCAAGGCACAGGAATAATCCGCGAGGTTCTCATATGTGCGTACAAAATCCGGCGCAAGAGGAAGAGCCTGCTTCGTGAATTCCGTTGCTTTTTCATATTGCCCTAGTGCGCTGAATGTGTAACCCAAGTCCACATAGGCTTGGTATTCCCGTGGGTAAGTCCCAATCTGCTCCTGATACGTTTGTGCCGCTTTATCTAGTTCTCCGGTGACACTCGAATAGTAGTCGCCTGTGATCTCCAGCTTTTCCGGTTCGCTGGTATGCTCGCGCAACTGGAATGCCTTGGTGAAGTACTCGCTCGCCCGACCTACCTCACCGAGGTTGGCGTACTGAAATCCCACTGCCCGGTAGCCCATGGCAAAACCGGAGTCAAGTTCAATGGAACGTCGAAAGTAAGGTAAAGCTGCGGCGGTACCGCTTTCGTTAAGCGCCTTCCACCCAAGGCTGTAAGCTTTCAGAGCTTCGAGCGAAGATGTAGTGGCATCTACCAGCGGAACATCAAACTTCTGCACGGTAGCCAGTGATTCGCCCAGTTCGCTCCGCAGCCTCGATGCCGCCTCGCCCAAGGCGTTCAGCACCTTTTCTTTGGAAGCCGCCGTCACCTGTTCCTGCGCCAGCGTGTCTCCGTTTTGGCAATTCACAGCCTTCAATCCCAGCACATATTCGCTGCCCAGATTCCCAATTGATCCGGCAAGGTAAGCTTTGCTGCCTGCCCGCTGGCAAAGCTCGCGGGCTACCTCGGGCGTGAGTTTCGTGCTGGCCGGACGGGTCATCTGTTGCAAGGTCTTTGCCACTTCGCTGTCGGCGAGCACATTCAAGAAAGGCGATTGCCGCAGGGAGACGTTGAGGGCTGTCTTCAGCGTGTCGTCGAAGATTGCATCGCCCGTGGTGTTGGTGAAATCGGAAAGCACAATGGTGTCTTTCTCGGCGAGGGCCTGCGCCCGGCGGGCAAAGTAAAGCCACGCGCCTACACTCAGCGCGACGACCACCACCACAACAGTGGCGGGGATGAGAACTTTCCAGAATTTTCTGCCTGCTACAGGAACATCTGCTACTTTCACCGTGCCCGATGACGGAGGCAGACCAAACACAGCCGTAGAACTGGATGCTGGTGACTGTTGTGGTGTGGCGTGCGAGCCAACATCGTGCGCCACAGCGACCGTCCCAGAACTGGCTGCTGACACTCGGCCCGTGTCCGTATCGCGCTTCAGCCGTTGCAAATCCGAGCGCAAATCAGCCGCGTGCTGGTAGCGCAAGTCAGGACTCTTCTCCAAAGCCTTGTTGATAATGTGCTCTAGCTCCGCTGGAATTTCCGGGTTCAGCCGCACAGGAGCGACTGGCGAGCGATTCAGAATGGCATCGAATATTTCCGCCGACGTGTTCCCGGAAAATGCTTGTTTTCCTGTCGCCATTTCATAGAGCACCAAACCGAATGAAAAAATATCCGTGCGACCGTCCAGTTCTTTCGCCCGTGCTTGCTCCGGCGACATGTACGCCAGTGTGCCCATGGCCGCGCCCGGCGTACTCAACTGCATCGCTTCCTGAGTCAGCGTCACATCGGCATCCGTTCCCACCTTTGCTTGTAGCTTGGCCAAACCGAAATCCAGTATTTTCGCGTGTCCTCGTTTTGTTACAAAGATGTTCGCTGGCTTGATGTCCCGGTGAACGATGCCTTCAGCGTGTGCCGCGTCTAATGCGTCAGCAATCTCGATTGCCAGCGACAGAATCAACTCGGTTTCCATCGGTCGGCCAGCAATGCGATATTTCAGCGTGGCCCCTTCCATGAATTCCATGGCAATGAAGGAGCGCCCGCCGTCTTCAGCAATTTCGTAGATAGTGCAAATGTTGGGATGGTTTAATGCGGAAGCGGCGCGAGCTTCGCGGCGGAAACGTTCAAGTGCCTGTGGGTCATTCGCCAAATCTTCCGGCAGAAATTTTAGTGCAACGTGTCGCCCGAGAGTGACGTCCTCGGCTTTATAAACCACACCCATCCCGCCGCCTCCGAGCTTTTCTACAATTCGGTAATGCGAAATGGTCTGGCCAATCATGGTAGGGACGTGGGCGTCATACTAGGACGACCCACAAATAGCGTCAATGAAGGCTATAGGGAGACCTGTGATGTTTACTGCAGTTTGGCGTACTCCGATTTCGCTGCAATGAGGATGGGAATGTCCGGGTCGGCGTCTTTCCACAGGGCGAAGAAATCCTGATACGCCGCTCGGGCTTTCGCGGTGTCGCCAGCCAGTTCGGAGCTGCGCGCCAGCCCCAAGTAGGAAAGAGAGTAGAACTGTCCCCAAAAGGGGTGTTGCCAAGCACTACCCCAATCGGCGCCCTTGTGATCCAGGATCTTTTCGAACTCAGCCGCTGCCTCAGCGCCTTCACGCAGACCCAGGTAAGCCAAGCCCCGCAGGTACACCGCCTCGGGGGAAGCACGCTCGTACGGCGAGGCGGATGCCAGCAGTTCCACGGCTTTGGCGGGCTGACCGCGCTTGACCGCGACCGCAGCGCGAATCGCGGGTAGCTGCACCGCATTCCAGAGGGTTCCGTTTGGAAACAGCTTTGAAGTCTCCCCGGCGAGCTTCTCCGCTTGGGCCGCATCGCCGCACATGGCCAGTGCCAGCGCAGGACCCCCCAGTCGCCGCACGGTCTGGCAATTACCCGACAGCGCGTCGGCACGCGCATCAGCCTCTTTAAATTCGGCCGAGGCGTTCCGGAGCCCATGGCGCAGCGCTGCATCCGCGGCTCGCTGGTACAGTTTGCTCGACTCGCGACGCTGGCCAAGAGCATTCTGATTGGCCGCCTGCAAGCCAAAGCTGAGGTACTCCACCGGCTTGCCTGAAAACCATTGAATCTCCCGCGCAGCGGCCGCATCATCGCCCTCGACGTAAGCGATTTCGAGGAAGCGCTGGTGGATCCTCGCTCCGCCGAGTCCCTGCGCCCGCAGTTTCTCCGCTAATTGCTTCGCCTCGGCGAGTCGATCCAGGCACATGTAGGCGTCCAGTAAGCGCCGGTACGGAGGTTCAACGTTCGCCTGTAGCCCAGTCGCTTCCTGGCCCTCCTTGAGCCCCTCTTCGAATTGCCCCAGGTCTATGTACTCGACACTCAAGTCGTTATGGAATCCCCAAAAGCGGGGATAGTTCTGAATACCCAACCGATATGCGTCAATCGCTTTGTCAGACTGGCCATCATACGAGTAGTAGCTTGCCGCAATGAGGTCCCGCTCAAACTCGGAAACTCGGTCGATCAAACCGAAAGCTTTTTGTGTATATTCCCGGCTGCGCTCTATGTCCCCGGCATTGTTGAACGCGATGCCGAGCATGAAGTAAGCCATCGCGAAATTTGGATCGAGTGCAATGGCGCGCTCAAACAACGGGACAGCGACCAGAAATTGGCCCTGGAGCATCTCGGAAAAACCCGCGGTGTAGGTCTGGAGAGCTTCCAGCGATGGAGTGGTGGCTTGTTCGAGCGGACGATTCAACTTCTGGATCGAGTTGAGCGACTCTCCCAGCTTGGCCCGCATGGCTGTGGCG
>Ga0182015_10006428_pt1 | contig 11815 bp, 5 predicted proteins | sample 712P3MmetaG_FD_120478 | JGI IMG/M metagenome (GOLD analysis project Ga0182015, IMG submission 120478) | Permafrost microbial communities from Stordalen Mire, Sweden - 712P3M metaG | ecosystem: Environmental > Terrestrial > Soil > Wetlands > Permafrost | place: Sweden: Stordalen | collected...
CATCACAACGCTCCGATCAGTCTCGATAGGCCGGCACAGCGGAAAATAGAAACAGTTACAGTTATGACTCCATGCCGAGCTGATCCTGGTATCGCTCGGCGAGCTGGGAGAATACGTCGGGCTTTAGAGCCTGCGTGAGAACCAGATTTGGGAATTTTCCCAGCCACGAACTCGGGTGCCCCATATCTCGCGTTCTTTGCGAGATGTGGGAAAATCACTGCTGTTTCCCGCCAGCTCTTGGAAGTTTCGATGGATCACCTAGGTTACAAAGCGTCAAGGTCTGTGAATTCCCACATCTCGCAAAGAACGCGAGATATGGGGCACCCGAGTTCGTGGCTGGGAAAATTCCTAAAATCTGGTTCTCACGCACACTCTTTAGTCCTGATGTATTGCTTTCCCGCCCCGTGCAGACTTTATCCGCAGCCACCTGGGCTCCAGTGGCGCGAGCCTACGCAGCCTGTGCGTTGGCGCAGAACTCTGCGCTGGAGAAATAGCTCGTTCCGAATGCACGTTATCTACGTTGACCACGTGCGTGGCATGAGTGTAGCTATCGCGAACCGGCCGCCGGGCTGGGATTGACAATGGTGCGGAGCGGAACCTCCAGGGTTCCCGCAAGATTGGACTTCAGGTCGTAGACTCCGCCGCGCAAAAAGATGCCACCGTCCGGCGCATCAATCTGCAGACGGAAGTTGACACCGTTGGCCACCGCTGTCGCGTAGTGCGCCGCATCCATCTCCAGGTTGATCTGCCGCAGCATCCAGTTGAGCGATTTGCCATCGTGATCGTAGACCAGGAGCGCGGCGTCGACGCTGAGCTGGCGATGGCCGTTGGGAGCCAGGTCGAGCAGCAAGCCGCCCGGAGGAATAAAGAAGTGCACGGTGTAGCGGGTAAGCGGGCCCTTCAGGTCGTGATTGTCGCCGTTTTGTGGTGAGACCGGCTGATTGCGGTTTGGGTCGGCGGCCGCTGCGGGCTGGTCGCTGTCGCGCAGCACCTGGACGGTGAGAGGGATCTGGGTCGAATCTGGCAGGCCCGGGCGCATGAGCGGAGAGAGCGGGTCGCCAGGCGCCGATTTCGCCGCCGCTCCTGCCTGGCTGCTCTTTGCATCGTCGGCGTAGTAACCCTGGCGGTAGGCCAGTTGGTAGCCAGGGGCATTGGCCAACTTCAACTGAATCTTGCGGTATCGCCCGTCCGTGGCTTTATTCGGGGAGGTGTAGGTGAGGGTGTAGTAATGCGATCCGTTGTTGGTGACGTTGGCCAGCGCATCCTGCAAACCGTTGGTGTTATAGAACGCCTTGCCTCCGGTGTATTTGGCGATCTCGTCCATGGCGGAATGAGCAGAATTTCGCTCGTCGAGATCGTTCTGCCGGGCCGCGGTGACCTGCTGTTGATTTTGCCGGGCGTCGGTGCTGGCGCTGTAGAACGAGCCGGTGGCCACACCCTCGGAAGAGATAGGGTAGATGGCCACCTGCGCCGAGGCCAGCAGGGCATCGGTCTTTCGTACTTCCGCCTGATCATCGCGCTGCGGACCGCTGGAGTCGCGCACGGTGACGTCCGGTAAGAGAACGACCGGAAATGCGCCGGAGAACCAGGCGACGTTTTTGCGGCCTGGAATTCCGCCGAGATAGTGGGCAAGCTCTTGAAATGCCTGCAGTGTCATCTTCAGGCGCGCGTCGCTCCGGGCAGAGTTTTGATTGGCCATAAACTGCTCCAGGGCTTCGGCCGCATCCTCACCCTCTCCGCCCGGCGCCGCTCTCATGGCCGCGGCGGTTTCCTGGGCCGCGGCGGTTTCGGCATTCGATCCCAACAGCGGGGAGGTCTGCACCTGGGCGCCTGTACCTTTGCGGTTGATGGCCGCCACCAGCACCGCCGGATCGTCGGTGAAGCCCTGTATAAAACGCAGTTGGGAGCCGAGGGTAAAGATGGCCATTCTTTGCCCGGGTTGAAGAGTCTTGAGGAACTTGAGGGTTTGCAAACGAACGGTGCTCTGGTCCGCGAGCGGGGTGTTCAGGGAATCAAGCAAGAGCACTGTTACAGAATCGCCCGGCTTCGTCCGGGAAATATTTGAGAAGACGTTGGGCGGGAGAGGAGGCAGGGGTGCCTGCAGAGGCTGGGATCCGCTATGTTCCTCGAAGTGGGTAATGGTCTGCTGATGTCCGTCTTCGGAGGCCTGGAAATTTTCCTTGTGCAGTCCAGGGACGGGGACTCCGTTCTTGCCCGTCACCACCACGTCGAGAACCACGATCTGCGCCTTCGCTTTGAAGACGCGGCCGTCCGACGGAGCATCCTGGCTGCGGAGAGACGCGGAGTTACATAAAATAAGTAGAAGCAGCAGCCGTAGGGCTGAGCAGGAACGATGTAGCACCGGGGTCTCCCAGATCTCCACCTCCGAAGGCTACAGAACTCTGGTAAGGCTGACAAGCGTTGGCACGGGGTGACGCCATACCGATCGCGGCAGGCGAAACGATGCTTACGGTAGGCCGTCACCGTATTTGCCTCATACCGTGGAGCATAATGTTCGGCCTCGGATGAGACGTTATTCTTTGCCGGCCGGTCACCACAAGAACATCCATCAGGGGATAACGCGGCATAATTTCACAACTAACTAAGACCTTCCATCGCCCTTCTTCCATTCGGCATGGGGAAGGGTCGCCCGGAGTGCATCCCAGTGGTCGGCGATCTTGCTGTTTTCCATGAATCGAGCGCATGGATCAAGGCGTCCAATCTTCAGCGTAGGAACTGCGAGGATGGACGATGAAGACCTGGTTAACGCTGGTTGTTTTTGTGAATCTTTTGTGCACGGCGGGTTGGGCGAAAAGTCAACCGCCTGCATCGTCTGCGCCGTCTGCGCAAGCGGCTCATGGAGCGGCTTCCGCCGACAACGACGAAGAACCCGACGTGCCGGTAGTCAAACCCGATAAGTCTGCGCTCACCACAGTGGAAGAACAGACGACGAACGCCTGGAACATGCTGACCACGGCGCTTTCCGATAGGGATACAAAGGCAGAGGTGATGAGGATCGACGCGATAAACGCGCTGGGCACGCTCGGTGATTTTCCCCTCGCTCAAGACTCGTTGCACAAAGCACAGAAAGATCAGGATCGGTATGTTCGCCTGGCAGCGGTGGCCGCAATGGGCACCAGCAAGAAAACCGTATTTATCCCCGATCTGAAACAGGCACTCAACGACGCCGCCCCTGAAGTCAGTTTCACTGCTGCCGTCGGGCTGTGGAAGATGAATGACAAAAGTGGCGAAAGCGTTCTGGATGCGGTGCTCGAAGGAGACCGCAAAGCAAGCCGGGGACTGTTGACAGCAGAGAAACATGAGGCCGGCCAGGACTTGCATAGTCCTTCCAGACTGGCGGCGATTGCAGCGGAGCAGGGCGCCTACGCCTTGCTGGGTCCCTTTGGCTTTGGACTTGGCCTGTTGCGCCGGGGCAAGAATCAGAATGGGCTCGAACCAAAAGTGGTGGCTGCTACGCTCCTCGCGGAGGATAAGTCGCCCGTGGCCATGAAAGCGTTCCTGGATGGGCTCGACAACACTGACCCCAAGGTGCGCGCGGCTGCGGCGCGCGCGCTCGGCGATTACCACGGCAAAGAAGTGACCGACGCGCTCAGCGATGCGTTTTACGACAATAAGCCGGCGGTCCGATTCATGGCTGCTGCTGCGTACATTCGCGCGGCTCATCCCGAAGCAGAGAACAAGGAAGCTCCGCGGCGCAGGACAACTACGCACTCAACCCACTAGCGCCACGTTGACCACTGGGGCGTAACCACACAGCTGCTTGTCAGGGAAGAATCTGGAATGGTCCTGCTCAGATCTTCCGGCGCATTCGGCGGCATGCATCTCAAACCGTTAAACGGACTGATTCGACAGAACTGGCTCGCCGGCGCACATCGGGGTTTTTTCGGGCTTCTTTGGTGGTGGCAGGGCGCTGTGCATTGTCATCCTATAGACGCGGAGCGAAAAAACCGCATCCTACAATGACTCGAGGTAACAAATTATGAAACGAAACATCGCAGCGGGGCTCATTCTGACAGGATCGCTGGTCGGCGGCGCGTTCGCGCAAATCAGCAATGACGTGCAGGACTGGTATCACCAGCGCGAAGCTCGCTATGCGGGGAACCAGTGGCGCCCGCAGTTGTTCATGCAGGTTAGAACCGACCTCGAACACATCACCAGTGCGCAGGGAGCCAGCGGAAAGGAAAACAATCGTCTTACGAATACGAAGGAAGAGCTGACCAAAATGCAAGCCGACCTCGATCAAAACCGTTACGACAACGGCATTTTGAACGACGTGATTGACTCCATGAAAAAGTCGGCCGATGACGAGCGCCTCTCGCCGCGTGATCGGGACGTATTAGGCGACGATTTAGCCAAGCTCCACGAGTACCAGCAAAATCCCAGTCAGTGGAAGCACTAAGCACCCACGGTCTTGAACGGAAGTAAGCGGGGACGAAGTAAGCGGGGCCAGACTGGAGTGGATCCCAAACTCCCGTTCCCCGAGAAACTCCCGCGAGCGACGTGTATGCTTCTCGATACGGGTGACTGGTGCCGCGCGCTTGCGGCTTCAGAGAAGGCCATGACAAGGTTCCCCCGCATTCTTCTGCCAGAGAGAGATGATGCAGAGACGCACATTCGTGAGCATGGCGACGGGCACGACCATGGCCCTCGCTTTGAAACTTGCCGCTTTTGCCAGCGAGCAAGACCCAACCCGTCCCGTCCCCTATCCGGATCCTGCGGTGGAAGTCGTGGATCCTCGGTTTGCGAAATATCAAATCATCAGTGCGGCGGTGGAGCGCCTCTTCACGGGTGCGCGCTGGGCAGAAGGTCCGGTGTGGATTGGGGACGGAGGATACCTTCTCTTCAGCGACATTCCCAACAATCGTATGCTTCGATGGCTCGAGGAGACGGGAGAGGTCACTGTATTCCGCAGCCCATCGAACTACAGCAATGGCAATTGCCGGGACCGTGAGGGTAGGTTGCTCACCTGCGAGCACGACACGCGCCGCGTGACGCGAACCGAACATGACGGCGCCATCTCAGTGTTGATGGATGGCTTTCAAGGCAAGAAGCTCAACGCTCCAAACGACCTGGTCGTTCACTCCGACGGGGCCATCTGGTTTAGCGATCCCGGCTATGGCATTATGTCGAATTACGAAGGGCACAAAGCTACCTTCGAACTCCCCGCCAACGTTTACCGGCTCGACCCCAAGACGCTGGTGGCAACAGTGGTTGCCAGCGACATGGAGAAGCCCAACGGCTTGTGCTTCTCTCCCAACGAGAAACTGCTTTACCTTGTGGATTCCGCACTTCCAAAGCACCCCGGCGACCCGCGCACGATTCGGGTTTATGACGTTGTGGACGGCGTCAGGCTGACCAACGGGCGCATGTTTGTGAACATGTCGCCAGGTACATCCGATGGCATCCGCTGCGACGTGGACGGCAATGTCTGGTCCGCTGCCGGATGGGCGGGAGAAGGCTTCAATGGGGTGCATATCTTCGCCCCCGACGGCACCCTCATTGGAAAAATTCATCTCCCGGAAACATGCGCCAATCTTTGTTTCGGAGGCATCAAGAGAGACCGGTTGTTCATGACCGCGAGCCAGTCTCTTTATTCCCTTTATGTCGGGACTGAAGGCGTCAAGATGTATTGATGCAAGTTTGTATGGGGTCACCGGCAAATGCGGAATCCTGTTGACACAGAATCCTGCCCTGTCTTGGCTCGCACATGCGGCTTGCATTTTTGCTGCCAACGCCGTGCTCTCCGAACGGTCTTATTGGAGAGCCGCGCAAACCCTGAAGACTGCGATCAGAGAGACCGATGGGTTGAACACGGCAGCGGATATTATCGACCGCGTGTCGTATCAAACAGCTGTCGCTTGATCGAGCATCCTTCTTTTCCGCCTACAACCCTCACGTCAATTGGGGGGCGATGTGGGGACGTTATCTATTCACCATCCGTTTGCTAAGGCTCGGGAATAGGTATCATCTCCCCGCATAGCGGCCGGCATCGGCAAGCTCAGGAATGCAAGACGCTTCCAGCCAAGTTCGTTTGCAACCAATCTTTCTGCGCTTACTCGGCTATGCCTTGGTTGCATTGATGGAGAGCGCGTCTCACAGATGACCACGCGGCTGTGATTACTGACTGCTAGGGTTTGGCCTCCACGATAAAGGTTGCTGAGGCGTTATCGACGATCGAGCCGGAGGCTCCGGTGAACGTGAGAGTGTAGGTGCCGGGCGTCGTTGCAGCCGGGAAGAAGACGCCGGATATAGCCAGGGCGATTCCTTTGTTGAACGATACGGTCAAGGGGAAATCGGCGCAGTAGGAGCCGGAAGGTCCACCGGAGCAGCTCAGCGTCACCTTGCCGGTAAACCCGCTTGCGGCCTTAAGCTCGAGCAGGAATGCCGCAACGTCGCCGCGGTAGATGGTTTCACGCGAAGGGGTGGGTGTGATGGTGAACGCCGCAATCACAGTCACGTTTTTCGAGACCGAGGCTGCGGCAGCATACGTCGCATTGCCGGACTGCGATGCCTGAATCGTGCAGGTTCCCGCTTGCAGCAGCGTTGCCGTACTCCCCGAAACGCTGCAGAGGGTGGGTGTGAGCGAGGTGAAGCTGACCGGCAGACCTGAGGTAGCCGTGGCTGTCAGCGTCAGGACCGTGCCTTGCAGATCGGAGCTGGGAAGCGCGCTGAAAGTAATGGTCTGTGTCTTTTGAATAACCGTGAGGCTTTGCGAAGTAGTGGCCGCCGCATAGATGTTATTCGCCGGGACGGAGGCGGTCAGGGTGCAGGTTCCACCGGTCAGGAAGCTTGCCTTTGAGCCGGAGACCGTGCAGACGGAGGGCGTGCTCGACCCGAACGTGATCGTTCCATTGGAGGATGAGTTGGCGCTCAGATTCGCAGTAGTGCCTGCTGTCTGCGTACCCAGGGCGGTGAACGTGATGGTCTGCGACGCCAAGGTTACGGTCGTGGACTGGGTCACCTGCGGCGCGGCGCTATAGTTCGCGTTGCCCGTTTGGGTGGCGACGATGGTGCAGGTTCCGCTGGTGAGGAACTGAGCTACATTGCCCGAGACCGAGCAGACCGTGGGCGTGGACGGGGTGTAAGTCACGGGCAGGCCGGCGCTGCTATCGGCCGGCAAGGCGGCCGAGGTCAGCGCGTGCACAGGGTTGGGCAGAGTGAAGGTGATGGTCTGCGAGCTCTCCGTTCCGGTTCCGCTCAGGGTGATGGTTTGGGTCGCTGGATTGCGGTTCAGCGCGTTGTCGGTGAAGACAGCGGTGCTGGTGAGCGTGCCCGAGCTCTGGGGCTCGAAGCTGATGCTGAGGTTGCAGAGCTGCCCAGACGTAAGCGAGAAGCTGCTGGAGCAGTCCTCCGGTGTGCCGTCGCCCGGAACCTGGTCGAAATTCGCGCCAATCACCAGTCCCGGCGTGAGGGCCGTCAGTGGCAGGTTGCCTACGTCCTGGATCTGGACCGATTGCGGGCTGTCGCTGCTGGTTTGGCCCAATTGCGTGGAGGCAAAACTCAACGAGGGCGGCAGCGAACGCTGCAGTTCCAGTACCCGGTCGTTGTAGAAATCGGCAATGTAGATATCGCCGGCTCCATCCACCGCCACGCCGTCCGAGTAAAGCGTTCCGGTGGTCACCGTGGTCTGGGCGCCACCTCCCGCCGGAACCTCCACTATCCGGCCGTGGTCGGAATCGGCAATGAAGACATCGCCGGCTGCATCTACTGCCACGCCCTGCGGGTAACTCAATCCGCTGCCCACCGTGGTCTGGGCGCCGCCCCCGGCCGGAACCTCCACTACCCGGGAGTTGTAAGTATCGGCGATGAAGACATCGCCGGCTCCATCCACCGCCACGTCCTCAGGGCCAGCCAATCCGCTGCCCACAGTGGTCTGGGCACCTCCCCCCGCTGGAATTTCCACCACCCGGAGGTTGGAAGTGTCGGCGATGTAAACATCACCCGCCCCATCCACCGTCACGCCGTGCGGGTTTTGCAATCCGCTGCCCACCGTGATCTGGGCGCCGCCCCCGGCCGGAACCTCCACTACCCGGGAGTTATTTGTATCGGCGATGAAGACATCGCCGGCTCCATCTACCGCCACACGCTGCGGCAGACTCAATTCGCTGCCCACCGTGGTCTGGGCGCCGCCCCCGGCCGGAACCTCTACTACCCGGCTGTTGCCGGTATCGGCGATGAAGACATCGCCCGCTGCATCCACCGCCACAGCCTGTGGGTATTGCAATCCGCTGCCCATCGTCGTCTGGACGCCGGGATCAAAGGCAATCGCCGGGCCCTGGCCAATCCCGTGAAGCAGGGTTGTGGCCAACACGCTGCCCGAGGAACTCGTGAGCTCGACGGCGCCCAAGCGCACTCCTGGTGCGCGCGGGGCAAAGGAAACCGTGACTGTGCAGGTGCTCCCTGCCGCCTGGCTGCCTGTGCAGGTGGTGCTGCTCAGGGTGAAATCGAGATTGGGGGCGCCCTGGGTCACAACGTTCACAGCAGAGACAGTCACGCTGGAGTCGATGTTGTAGTTCAACGTGAGTGAGGTGCCGGCGCCGACATTGGCGCTCCCGAAGTTGACCGAGCGCGTCTGTACCTCCACCACTCGGCTGTTGCCGGAATCTGCGATGAAGAGATCGCCCGCTCCATCCACCGCCACACCATTCGGGAAATTTAGTCCGCTACCCACCGTGATCTGGGCGCCGCCCTCAGCCGGAACCTCCACCACCCGGCTGGCACCGTTATCCGCGATGAACAGATCGCCGGCACCATCCACCGCGACGCCGGTTGGGTCATTGAATCCGCTGCCCACCGTGGTCTGGCAAGCGGCACTGGTGCAGCCGGAGGGAACCTCCACCACCCAGCTCTTGTCGACATCCGCGATGAAGACATCGCCGGCGCCATCCACCGCCACGCCGGTTGGTTCCCTGAATCCGCTGCCCACCGTGATCTGGCAAGCGGCGCTGGCGCAGCCGGAGGGGACCTTCACCACCTGCACGCTGCCCACATCGGCGATGAAGGCATCGCCCGCGCCATCCACTGCCACGCCTTCCGGAGAGATCAGTCCGCTGCCCACCGTGGTCTGGCAGGCGGCGCTGGTGCAACCGGCCGGAACCTCCACCACCCGGCTGTTGACTGGATCGCTGAGGAAGACATCGCCGGCTCCATCCACCGCCACGCCGAACGAGCTAACCACTCCGCTGCCCATCGTAGTCTGGCAGGTGGTGTTGGTGCAGCCGGCCGGAAGCTTCACCACCCGGTTGTGGCCGGAATCCGCGATGAAGACATCGCCGGCTCCATCCACCGCCACGCCATCTGGGAAATGCAGTCCGCTGGCCGGTACCGTGGTTTGGACACCCGCGAAAGAGATACTTTGCGCCCGCGCCGGGAGCGACGCCCCCAACAACGCCAACACACAGACGGCCATTGCTGCCCACGCGACGCGACCTCGACCTGCAGCTGGAACGGCCAACAGCCGCCGCACGGCGTGACCTTCCAATGGAACGGTAGCGCGCGGAACGGCAACGATGGGCATAGTGCGATCGACAACGCTGGGAGCGAGACGGGAAGAGAGAAGACGCATGGCATTGACCTCTTTTTGAACTGGCGGCCGATTTTCGGAAGCGGATCCGTTCGGACAAGCGCGAAGTTAGCAGCGAGTTCGGGATTTCGGTATCTGGAAGATCTAAATTCGATCTAAATTCGGTGTGGTGGCGTAATGTATTGATGGACCTACGGTTAAATGCCGGATGCACATCCGATATAACTCGCGATGGTAGACTTTACCCGAATTGCCGCGGATGCCAAGATGGTGCTTCGCTTCGGGCGAAACGAATTAAACCCAACCAGCTTTGAACTGCGCCGCTCAAATCGCCGGGTGCAACTGGCGGCGCGTCCGATGGAATTGCTCCTGCTGCTGGTGAACCGGCGTGGCGAACTGGTGACCCGGGAAGAAATTGCCAGGAGTCTTTGGCCGGGGATGGATGTCGAGGATCTGGAGGCGCGCATCAATACTGCGGTCGCGCAGATTCGAGCGGCGCTCAGCGAAGATGCTTCCAAACCCCGCTATATTGAAACGGTCTTCGGCAAGGGATACCGGTTTATTGCGGTTGTAGAGACGGTCGACGCGCGCGAGGGTGTGGCAGCGGGTAAGGCTTCTGTTGAACAAAGCGTGATCGGACTCGGCGCGACTGACCCGTTGCGTGGCTCTGCTCCGGTTGCACCTCGCATCGGGGATTCTCCACCATCGCCAGCGCGCGGGTTCGAGAAGCCGGAAGCAGCAGGGCTGGACGTAAATACACAGAACCTTGCATCGTCGACGACGGGCAAGATGCGAGGCGCAGCCTGGATAAGTTGGCGTCTCTCCCTGGCAGGATTGGCTGCTCTGGTTTGTATCGTTGTGGTCGTGGGCATCGCCGCGGTGAACCTGAGGCGTGCGAAGACGATCACCGCGAACTCCCGCGAGTGGACGAGTACCCAGATCACGACAAACGACAGCGATAATCCGGTAAATACGGCGGCAATCTCACCGAATGGCCGCTGGCTGGCTTACGGGGACAGCACGGGCATCAGCGTGCGGGAGATACAGACCGGACGAACCCGGCTGTTGAATGCTCCTAAGCTTCGCGCTACGCGACTGGCCTGGTTCTCCGATGAGACCCAGCTGGTGTTGACGGGATTTGAACGTGACGCGGCACAGCCCGGCCCCATCAACCCGGCCGCTACCGGGCAAGACATGGCTCAGCCTGAGATCTGGATTTTGTCCCCTACCGGAGGTGAGGCTCGGCTGCTTCGCAAGGATGCAGAGGATGGAATACCTTCGCCCGACGGCCGAAGCGTGGCTTTCACTGTGGATGGTGGGCGAGAGATACGATTGGCGGGCATAGATGGAACGAATGAGCGATTGATCGTAAGGGGAAACGAACAGGAGAAGTTTGGAGCCTTATTCTGGCCGACAGGGGGTAGGCGGATTAGTTACCAGCTCCGGAGGCCTTCCTCCAGCGGATACGTCGAAATCGAATCCAATTACGCGTGGTCTTATTGTTCACGGGACATTCAGACAGGGCAAGAGACCGTGTTGGTGAACGATCTGCCGTTCGATTCGGCGCAGGAGACTGCGGGCGGCCGGCTATTTTTCCTCCGTTCACATCCGGCGAACGATGATGCTCATAATGGAATTTGGGCCGTAGCTACTGATCCTTCCACGGGTCGGTTTGTGGAATCGCCGATTCGGGTTTATGCCTTCAACTCTTTTGTCGTGTCGAGCGGTATCAGCGTGACTGCAGACGGCAACAAGGTGGTTGCGATCAAAGAGAATCCGCAGCCGGAAGTCTACGTGGGCGACCTCAACTATCCGGGGCCGACGCTGAAGGATGTGAAGCGGCTCACCAAGGACACCCGGAGCGATTTTCCGCATAGCTTCGATGCGAATGGGGACGCGGTCTACTTTGAATCCAATCGTGTGGAGCCCTACTATCACATCTTTCGACAGCGAATCGACAGCCCGGCTGCGGAAATGCTGACGGTAGGGGATGAGGCGCAGATCCTCCCCGCCATGATGCCCGATGGGAAAACCCTGATCTATGAAGGGCGACCGGAAGTTCCATCCGAAGTGCCGTCTGCTGTGCGCTTGGAATCAGTCGCGAGAAAGCCGGAAAGGTTGATCTATCGCGCGAATGCGGATGGAAGTGACGCCAGACTCGTTTGGAAAGAGGACGAGTTGGATGAGTGGCGATGCCCCCTGGTCTCAGGTACGAATTGCGCGCTTCGCCAAACAGATGGAAACCAAATGTTTATCTTTTATCTCCTGGAC
>Ga0182015_10006429_pt1 | contig 11811 bp, 5 predicted proteins | sample 712P3MmetaG_FD_120478 | JGI IMG/M metagenome (GOLD analysis project Ga0182015, IMG submission 120478) | Permafrost microbial communities from Stordalen Mire, Sweden - 712P3M metaG | ecosystem: Environmental > Terrestrial > Soil > Wetlands > Permafrost | place: Sweden: Stordalen | collected...
GGCACGGCTGTGGATTCGATTGAAGAGAGCGCGGCCGGGCCGGTTCTCGACGCGGAGCTTACTTCGAATCGCGCGGATTGTCTGGGCCACTACGGCATTGCGCGCGAAATCGCAGCGCTCTATCGCGTCTCGTTGAAGCCGGTGAAACCGAAGCTGACGGAATCGTCCGAAGCCGTCTCGAAAGCTACGCGCGTCGAAATCGAATCTCCGGATTTATGTGCGCGCTACACGGCGCGGGTTCTGCGCAGCGTGAAAGTGCAGCCGTCGCCGGATTGGTTGCGCCAGCGTCTCGAAGCGCTCGGCCACGCTTCGATCAACAACGTCGTGGACGCGACGAACTACGTCATGCTCGAACTGGGCCAACCGCTGCACGCCTTCGATCTCGATAAACTCGCGGAGAGCCGCATCGTCGTGCGCCGGGCACGGCCGGGAGAAAAGATGCGCACGCTCGACGGGATCGAACGCACGCTGACGAAAGATATGTGCGTAGTTGCCGACGCGTCGCATGCGGTGGGCATTGGCGGTGTGATGGGCGGCGCGGAGAGCGAGATCGGATTCTCAACGCGCAATATCCTCATCGAGGCCGCCTGGTTCGATCCGATTTCTATTCGCCGGACTTCGAAAACTTTGGGACTGCGCACCGAAGCTTCGATGCGGTTCGAGCGCGGAGCTGACATCGAGATGGCCGAATTGGCCTCGCGCCGGACGGCGGAGCTGATTCAGCAGCTTGGCGGCGGCGAAATTCTTGCGGGCGTGGTGGATGTCTACGCAAGCCCCGAGCCACAGCGAAAGCTGGAGTTGACGCGAACGGAATTTCTGCGCGTGATGGGCGCGGATGCGCCGGATCGGGAGATTGAGGGAATTCTCGGCGTACTGGGATTTCAGCCTGTGCGCATCGACGAAAACCGCGGCCGCGACGAATCGTTGACGGCAGCGTGGGAGTGTCGCACGGTTTCGTGGCGACGTGACGTGACGCGAGAGATTGACCTCGTCGAAGAAGTCGCGCGAATTTACGGCTACGACAAGTTTCCGCCGCGAATGCCGTCGTCGAAACAGCCTGCTGCGCGTTTGCCGCACGCAGGCGCCGAGGACCAGCTTCGCCAGCGTCTGATCGGCTTGGGCTATCAGGAAATTGTCGGCGTCCCGCTCGTGAATAAAGCGCTTGACGAATTATTTCGGCCTGAAAGTGTGATGCCGGCGATCATCGGCAATCCGCTCTCCGAAGAAGCTTCGACGATGCGCGGTTCGGGCACCGTCAGCATGCTCGCGACGCTCGAATGGAATTTGAATCGCGGCCAGCGCAATCTGCGTCTCTTCGAAATCGGCAAGGCTTACGGGATAAAAGATGGGAAACCAGAGGAGAATCGCGTTCTCACTTTGGGCGCAACGGGCGATGCGAGAGAGAAAAGTATTCACGAGGAAGCGCGCGAATTCGAATTCGCGGATCTGAAGGGCGATCTCGACCGGATTGGCGAGCTTGCCGGCGGCTTCGCATGGGATTCGGAGGTTTTGAACTGGCTATCGAATGCTGCTGCCGGCCGGATCGGGCTCGCTGGCTCCGGCGGCGCGCTGGGCACGGCAGGAAAGATCGGCAGGAAACCTGCCGAAGTATTCAAGCTGCGAACGGATGCATTTGTTGCCGACCTAGCGCTCGAACCGCTGCTGGAAGCAATCGATCGCGCGCGAGCTTCGCGGCGATATGAACCGCTGCCGCGATTCCCGGCGGTCGAGCGCGATTTTTCACTGCTGCTCGGGGACGGAATCGAATTCGCGCAGGTGCAGGAAGCAATCCGCGCTTTGCAGATTCCCGAAGTTGCGCGCGTTGAAGCCGTGGATTTGTTCCGCGGCAAGAATGTTCCCGCCGGAAAGTATTCTCTTCTCGTTCGAGTCTTGTTCCAAAACGCGCTGGCGACATTCACGGATGTGCAGCTGACCGATTTCTCCGCTCGCATCGTGGCCGCGCTCGAAAAATCGCTGGGCGCGTCCCTTCGCGCAAGCTAGTTTCCCCCGGCAACCTGCCTCGCGAACCGCAATTGGTGGCGCGGGCAGAACCGCACGTTTCTGCTTGTCACTCAAGACGCGACGCCGCAGAATACACGTGGTTCAGCCGGAGAGAGGCTCCCGTGAAGATTGAAATTTACAACCAGAGCTACAACGTTCAAGCCGATGAGAACGAAGAGTACCTGAAGGGGCTAGCGGCATTCGTGGATGAAAAGATGCGCTCGGTCGCGGAAGCCACTCGTACGATCGACTCGGTGCGCGTCGCTGTCCTCGCCGCGCTCAATATTGCCGACGAACTTCATACACTTAAGAAGCGGCAGGACGCGATCGAAGGGCCGCTGCGCCAGCGCGTCGAAAAATGCGTTGCGATGGTCGAAAAGACGCTCGAACAAACGGCCTGACCCTGCACTCGCCCGAACGTATCGGGTGAGTATCGAGGCAAACACAACGTTTCAGTTCTGCCAGGCATCTCCGATACAATGGTTTAGGGCTCGTGGTTGAACGGCAGTGAAGCTTGAACTCCTTAAACAAATATACTCGGCATCTGATCGTGCCCCTGGCACTCGTCGCTCTTCTCGTCATCACGACCACGCTAGGCAACGTCTGGCACCATCACGATTCAAACTCTGAGACCACCTGCCCGATCTGCCATTTCAATCATCAACCGATCGAGAAGCCGCTCGCCGGCAATCGTCTGCCCGTGCTTATGCCGGTTAGTTCGAGCCCCGATGTGTTTCAGCCTTCCCTTGAGCCGACGCCAGACTCACACCGCATTCCCGCCCGCGCACCTCCTTCCGCGTAATCTTCTGTCTGTGCGTTCTGCGCCGGGCTCGGCGCGTTGATCCACTTTTTCCGATTTTCATTTGAATGGTGGTGTTATGCGTTCACGAATACCTTTTTTCGCAGTTTTGTCTGTCCCGCTATTGTGGGCGGGGATCGCCGCTGGGCAAAGCTCCGGCCCCGTGCGCGTGAGCCTTGACGACGCGATCAAACTCGCGCTGCAGCACAATCACACCCTACTCGCGGCTCGCGTGACGATCCAAGAAAGCCAGGCCGAGGAGATAACCGCGAATCTGCGGCCGGACCCAGTGCTCGGCGCGGACGCTCAGTTTCTGCCCCTCTTTCAGCCAACTCAGGCTAATGCCAATTACTTCGACCAAAACGCGCAGTTCGACATCGGCCTCAGCTATCTCTTCGAGCGCGGCAGGAAGCGCCAGCACCGCCTCCAGGCCGCGAAGGACACCACGGCGGTAACAACATCGCAGGTTGCCGACAACGAGCGCGCTTTGACGTTTCTCGTCGCCTCCGATTTCGTCAACGTGCAACTCGCGGAATCCACTTTGGCACTCGCCGAGCAGGACCTGAAAAGTTTTCAGAACACGGTCGACATCAGCAATATCCGTTACAAAGACGGAGACATGAGCGAAGCAGACCTGCTCAAAATCAAACTGCAGCTGCTGCAATTTCAGACGGATCTTTCGCAGGCACAACTCGCGCGGGTGCAAGCGCTCATCATGCTCCGCCAGTCGCTTGGCTTTGAATCCGTCACGGCAGATTACGACGTGGCAGGAGAACTCGACTACCAGCCGGTCCGCGCAAAGCGCGACGACCTTGAATCGCTGGCCATTCAGCAGCGGCCCGATTTGCGCGCAGCCGTGCAGGGTGTGACCGCAGCGCAGAGCCAATACGAACTGCAGCGCGCCATCGGCAAGCGCGACATCACGGGGACCGCGGATTACAGCCATACGGGAGGCACGAGCGGCATTTCGCTCTTCGCGAGCATGCCCCTCCCCATCTTCGATCGCAATCAGGGCGAAATTGCCCGGACGCGGTATGCCATCACGCAATTCCAGGAAACCCAAAAGAGCGCACAGGAACAGGTGTTGACCGACGTCGTCAATGCGTACGAAGGGCTTGAAACGAACGACCAGATAATTCAACTGTACCGCGGCGGCTATCTCGATGAAGCCCAACAATCGCGAGACATCAGCGAGTACGCGTACAAGCGCGGTGCTGCAAGCCTTCTCGATTTTCTCGACGCCGAGCGCAGTTATCGCGCCGTTCAACTCGCCTACCGCCAGTCTCTCGCGGCCTATCAACTCGCGGTCGAGCAGCTTCGCGAAGCGGTGGGCACAAGGAGCCTGCCGTGAAAACGAACAGGCACGCTTCCATCCGAATTCGCAGGAGTGGGGGCGGTAAAACCCGGTGTGATTCGCCCGCGCCGAGAACACGATCTTGGAGAGTGAACGTCGCGGTGCTCGCGGTGGTCTTCGCGCTCGCCGGCTGTGGAGAAGGATCAGAAAAGGCCAGCAAAATGACTTCGTTCTCGACAGCGGAAAGTCCCGAGGCCAAGGCCGAGATCTTCTCACTGCCCACCGGCCAAATGTCTCACATCCAGGTCGTGACGGTCGAGCAGGGACGGCTGACACGCATGCTCCGATTGAGCGGCGCAGTCGAGTACAACGACTTCAAGACCACGCCAGTAATCACGCAGGTAGGTGGGCCAGTCAGCCGCGTCGTGGTTGCGCCGGGTGAGCATGTGCGGGCCGGCCAGCCTCTGCTTTACATCGCCAGCCCGGACTACTCTCTTCTGCGGGCAGCTTATATCAAAGCACGTGACGCATTTCAGCTCGCAGACAAGTACTACCTCCGCGCGCAGGACCTTTTTGCGCACGGCGCGATTGCCCAGGCCGACCTCGAGCAAGCTGAATCGAACCGCGCGCAGACACAGGCTGACTTCGCGTCCAGCGCGGACGCCATCCGGATCCTCGGCATCCCGGACCCGGAAACGATTATCAGCAAGGCTCCATCACCGGAAATCCCGCTGTTCTCGCCCGTGGCTGGAGAAGTCGTCGACCGCGAGTGCTCCGTGGGGCAATTGCTGGCGCCGGGCGCCACGCAGTGTTTCACGCTGTCGGACATGAGTTCGGTCTGGATTCTTGTCAACATCTACCAAAAAGACGTGGCCTACGTGCACGTCGGCGATCCGGTGACGATCGACAATGAATCGTATCCCGGCGTCGTGCGCGGCACGATCGAATACATTTCTCCCGCGCTCGACCCCACCACGCGCACGCTCCAGGCGCGCATTGACGCCCCGAATCCCGGCGAGCGCTTGAAAAAGGAAATGTACGTGACCGCGGAGGTCCAAGCCGGGGTGATCCCCAACGCAATTTCCGTCCCTAACTCTTCCGTTCTCCGAGACGAACAAAACATGCCCTACGTCTATCTACAAACCGGAAACACCCAGTTCGCCAGGCGCGGCGTCACGCTAGGCGAAAGCCAGGATGGAAAAACGCAAATCCTCACCGGGTTGCAAGCAAACGACCGCGTGGTCGGCGACGGCAGCCTTTTCCTGCAATTCCAAAATTCGCTTCAGCGCTAAGGGGTGGCACAGGACTTAGATGATCCATCACATCGTTCAATTCGCTCTCCGCCAGCGCTTCCTGGTCCTGATGGTGGCAGCGTTCGTGGTCGTTGCCGGGGCGGTCTCGTTTCAGCGGATGCCCGTGGACGCTTACCCGGACCTTTCTCCTCCGCTTGTCGAGGTCATCACTCAGTGGCCCGGACACGCGGCGGAGGAAATCGAGCGGCTGGTTACACTGCCGATCGAGCTGCAGATGAACGGCGTGCCGCAGATGGTGTTCATGCGCTCGATCTCGCTCTACGGCCTGTCCGACGTGATCATGACGTTCCAGGACAACGCGGATAACTATTTCGCCCGGCAAGTAGTGTTTGAACGGCTTTCGGATGCCACGCTGCCTCAGGGCGTGACGGGCAGTCTGGCGCCCCTCTCGAGTCCGTCAAACCTCGTCTATCGCTACGTGATTGAAAGTCCGGACCGCACTCCGCAAGAACTGAAGACGTACGAGGACTGGGTGATTGAGCGCGCCTACAAGTCTGTGCCGGGCGTGGCCGACGATTCAGGTTTCGGCGGCACGGTGATGCAATACCAGGTACTGCTCGATCCCGCCAAGATTTATAGCTACCACGTCGCCCTACCGCAAATACTGACTGCCTTGGCCGCCAATAATGCCAACGCGGGCGGCGGTTTTTACTCGCAGGGCTCGCAATTCTTCTACGTGCGCGGACTTGGATTGGTCACCAAAACCGAAGACATCGGCAACATCGTCGTGGGAAATAACAACGGTGTGCCTGTGCGCATTCGCGACATTGGCGACGTCACCATCGGCAACGCTCCTCGCCTCGGAGAGTTCGGTTTCCAGAACGATGACGACCGCGTCGAAGGCGTCATCCTGATGCTCACCGGCGAGCAGACGCAGAACGTCCTCAAACGAGTGGAAGCGAAGACCACGGAGATCAACCGCGATCTCCTGCCGCAGGATGTGAAGGTCCGGCCCTACTACGACCGGAGCGACCTGGTACAGGTGACCATCGATACCGTGGAGCATAACCTGCTGCTCGGCATGGCCTTGGTCTTCATTGTCTTGATTTTCTTCTTAGTCAGCGTGCGCGCGGCGATCATCGTCGCTCTGACCATTCCGCTGAGCTTGCTGTTTTCTTTTATATTCCTGCACGGGCGCGGCATCCCGGCGAACCTGCTTTCCATCGGCGCGATCGATTTCGGAATCATCATCGACGGCACAGTCGTAATGATGGAAAACATCTACCGCGAGCTGGCCGCGCGCCACGGACAGGACTACAAACTCCACGAAGTAATTATCGCGGCAGCACACGACGTGGACCGGCCCATTTTTTATTCGATCGCCGTCATTCTTGCCGGCTACCTTCCCATCTATGCGCTCAGCGGCCCGTCCGGCAAGCTGTTCCACCCTATGGCGGAAACGATGTCCTGGGCGCTTCTCGGTTCGCTGATCTTCACCCTCACACTCGTTCCTGTGCTCGCTTCCTATTGGTTCACGCACGGTGTGAAGGAAAAGGTAAACCGCGCGTACGATTGGCTGAAAGACGAGTACGCTTCGGAACTCCGTTGGTGCCTGGACCGCCCGAATCTTACGATGATATTGGCCACCATTATTTTCGGCGCTTCGCTTCTTCTGATTCCGTTCATCGGCGGTGAGTTCATGCCTCACCTCGACGAAGGAGCCATGTGGGTCCGCGCCACGATGCCTTACACTATCTCCTTCGAAGAGGCGGCCAAATTCGCTCCACAGATCCGCAAGATCCTGATGGCGTATCCGATGGTTACCGAGGTCGGCTCCGAGCTGGCGCGCCCCGACGACGGCACCGACCCAACCGGGTTCTTCAACTGCGAGTTCTACGTTGGGCTGAAACCCTACAAGGATGCGACGTGGACCCGCGGATCGATCCACAACAAAGCCGATCTAACGAAGGACATTCAGAAGAAAGTCGAATCGTATCCCGGTGTAATTTTCAACTTCACGCAGCCGGCCGAAGACGCCGTGGACGAAGCGCTCACGGGCTTGAAAAGCGCGCTGGCTGTGAAAATTTTCGGCCCGGATCTGCAGGTACTCGAAGACAAAGCGGTCGAAATCAAGCGCGTGCTCCAGCAGGTGCCCGGCTTTACCGAACTGACCGTCGTTCGCGAGTTGGGACAACCCAGCGTGAAAATAGACGTGGACCGCGAAAAAATCGCGCGTTACGGCATCAACGTCTCCGATGTCGAGGGCGTAATTCAGGCCGCGGTAGGCGGCCAAGCGGCCACGCAAGTGATTCAGGGCGAGCAGCTGTTTGACCTTGTAGTGCGCATGAAGCCTGAATATCGCTCGAGCACGCACGCTATCGGAAATTTGCTGGTGCCAACTCCTTCGGGGCAGCAGGTTCCGATTTCCGAGCTGGCCACCATCACTCAGGGCAATGGTGCGTCGTTCATTTATCGCGAGAATAATTCGCGTTACATCGGAGTTCAATTCAGCATCGAGGGGCGCGACCTGGCCCGCGCAGTGGATCAGGCGCAGAAGGCAGTGCAGTCTTCCGTCAAACTGCCGCAGGGCTACCGGTTGGACTGGGGCGGCGAATACAGCGAGTACGTCGCCGCACGACAACAGTTCGCGGTTATCGCCCCGCTCGCCGTTCTCCTGATTTTTACGATTCTGTTCGCGCTCTACGGCAATTTCAAGTTCCCGATCACCGTTCTCATCGGCGTGGTTATGACGGAACCAGTCGGGGCTTTGCTGGCACTCAAGCTTACGCATACAACGTTCAGCGTCTCTTCCGTTCTGGGGCTGCTCGTACTGATGGGCGTATCGGCCGAGACTGCGATCATCGACGTCTCGTATATCAATAAGCTGCGTCTCGAAGGATTTGGCATCCGCAAAGCCACGCTCGACGGATCGCTGATCCGCCTCCGGCCCATCATGATGACGGCGCTGGTCGCTTGCCTCGGCCTTCTACCCGCGGCGCTTTCCACCGGTGTGGGCTCGGACTCGCAGAAACCGTTTGCGATCGTCATTGTGGCGGGACTCGTCTCGCGGCTATTTCTGGGGCGGATCGTGAGTCCGGTGCTTTACCAAATGGTGGCGCGCGAAGGGGATGTTTTGCAGGTATGAGAGTGACATCATCCATTAAACGCTCGCAGCTGGCCACTCCGGCCGGACCATCGCCGCGGCGTGGTCTGATACGTCACCCTTTCGCGTCTAGCTGCGTCTAATTGGCTGATTGGTGGTATACGCTGGCGACTAGATGAACTCAGGTTCGAATTCGAGGCTCGGCACGTCGAGGCTGTTGGCGGTGTGCCTGGCGCTCCTCGCTCTACTGTTTATTACAGCGGAGTCGAGCCTCGCTCACAATCACGACGACACCTCTTCCGCGACATGCCCAGTCTGCCACATGGCGCAGCAAGCGCCCGTGCGGACAGCCGTCACCGTTAAGCTGCCGGTGCTTTTTGCGGTGGCTTGGCGCGTGCCGGGCGAAGTGCTCGCGCCGGAACTCGAGCAACTGCCTGAGGACAATCCCTCCAGGGCGCCTCCTTCGTACTCGGTCTAACCTCTCCGACAATCGTCATGCCGCTCCGCAATGCGGAGTGGCCCCTTTTCCACTCATACACCGGGCAGCCCGATTGGGCCGTTGCCCATCCCGTGGGAGGGACAAATGGATCGAGTCATTCGCTATTCCGGAATATTGGCATTCCTAGTTTTGTATCTTGGCGCGGTGACTTCCATTCGCGCACAGTCGTCCGGCACGTCAGGCAGCGTCGCCGGCACAGTTGTAGATCCATCTGGCGCCGTCGTGGTCGGCGCAACCGTCGAAATTCAGAATCCTGTGAGCGGCTTCAACCGCACCGGGACGACGGACAGCTCGGGAAATTTCATCATCCAGAACGTACCGTTCAATCCGTATCATCTGACCATCATGGCGACCGGCTTTGACGGATACTTTCAAGACGTCAGCGTTAATTCGACGGTTCCGATCCTCCTGAAAATCGCTCTCAAGATCACGGGTGCAACCACGTCGGTTCGGGTCGAGGCCTCAGGAGAAGACCTTCTCGAGACCGATTCCACGGCACATACGGACATAGATCGCGCGCTCTTCGAAAAGCTTCCGCTCGAGAGTGCGTCGTCCTCTCTCAGCTCTCTCGTCACGCTGGCGACGCCGGGAATTGCGGCGGATTCAAATGGGCTCTTTCATGGGCTCGGCGATCACGCGTCGAACTCGTTTTCCATCGACGATCAACCCATCACCGACCAGCAAAGCAAGGTGTTCTCGAATCAACTGCCGGTCGACGCCGTGCAATCCATGGAGGTGATCGAGGGCGCGCCGCCGGCCGAGTACGGCGATAAGACGAGCGTGATTATTGTGGTCACCACACGCTCGGGGCTGGGCGTGACGACTCCTCACGGTAGCGTCACATCTTCCTACGGCTCGTTCGGATCAACGAACGGTGGATTTGACTTGTCCTACGGCGGGCAGAAACTGGGGAATTTCATCGCGGTAAACGGGCTCGACACCGGGCGATTTCTCGACGGGCCGGAGTATGTGGTCACGCACGACAAAGGCAACGAAGCGAATGTGTTCGATCGCGTTGACTTCAAACCTTCGCAATCGGACACCATCAATCTGAATTTCGGCTATACGCGTTCTTGGTTTCAAACGCCGATTTCATACGACGCGCAAAACGCAACGGCATGGTCCGGAGTCGTCGTGCCCGCAATGTGCCCTATCGGGCAGATCGGTTCTTGTGGCGGCTTGGGGCCGAACGGCGAACCAGTCGGCTCACAGGATCAACGCTCGCAGATCAGGACGATTAATTTTGCGCCAGCGTGGACGCGTCTGATCAATTCGAACACCGTCCTCACGGCCGGCGCCTTTGTGCGGCAAGATCAATACAATTACTACCCAAGTGACAATCCGTTCGCCGATCTCACTCCCGATCTTCAACTCCAAACGGTGGGACAGAGCCGCAGACTAACGAATATCGGCGGCCGCGCGAGTCTGTCGTACGTGCGGGGCATAAACAACATCAAGGCCGGAATCATCTACGAAGACACGCTGCTGACGGAAAACGATCACATCGGAATCGTTGATCCGACGGCGAACGCAGTCTGCTTGTACGCCAACCTGTCTCCCGACACGAATCCTCTGCTAACGAATCCTGCCTCATGCACTGGGTTCCTGCAGCCGAACGCCGGGCAAGGGATCAACAATGGTGCTTCGATCCCCGCGTTTAATCCGCTGCTGGCGTGTTACGACTTGACGAGGATCGCGTCGTTGCCTGCCTCCGACGGTTGCCCCGCGTCCGCAAGCGGCATTTATACGTTCAACGGCACGGCCGGCATCAAGGAGCTCGCGCTTTACCTTGAGGACGCAATCACCAAGAACAATTGGACGTTCAACATCGGTCTACGCGGCGATATCTACGACGGGATCACCCGTCAAAATCAGCTCGAGCCAAGGCTCGGCGCCGCCTACAACGTGAAGCGGACCAACACCGTGCTGCGCGTCTCTTATGCCCGCACGCTCGAAACCCCGTTCAACGAGAACTTGGTGCTTGCCAGCGAAGGATGCCTGAACCCGGTTATCAACGCGATCGAGTCTTCGACCATTAGCCCGTGCGTGGCAACGACGCCGCTGAGGCCCGGATGGCGCAATGAATTCCACGCTGGCCTGCAGCAAGCTTTCGGAAAATATTTGGTGGTGGACGGCGAGTACATCTGGAAATACACACACGGAGCTTACGACTTCAGTGTGCTGGGCAATACGCCGATCACCTTCCCAATCGAATGGAGCCGCTCGAAAATTCCCGGATATGCGGTTCGCGCCACGGTGCCAAATTTCCACGGTCTCACGGCTTTCATCGTGTTCTCGCATGTGGCTGCGCGTTTCTTCGAACCGCAGGTCAGCGGGATCGGAGCCGCGCCTGTCGGAAGCGAAGTTTTCCGCATTGACCACGATGAAAACTTCAACCAAACAACCCACGTGCAATATCAGCCATGGAAGCGTGGACCGTGGTTTGGGTTCAACTGGCGCTACGACAGCGGCCTTGTTGCCGGCCCGGTTCCCTGCGTAGGAGGCAATTGCGCAAATGGGCCGAACGGTGGCGGACCGGACAATCTCGTGGATACGTCCATCATCACTCCCGATCAGCAGTTCGAAGCGGGATTGTTCTGCGGTCCGGTTCGCGCCACTCCGACAACTCCCATCAGTTCGAGTTTTGGCGTCAACCTGTGCCCTGGTTCGCAGTACGGCTCGACGCTGATCAACATTCCAGCGCCTGGCACCGAGAATGACGATCACAATCCTCCGCGCATCGCGCCGCGGAATCTGTTCGACATGGCGATCGGGCACGACAACCTCTTCAACGGCGACAAGTACAAGTGGAGCGTTCGTTTCACGGCGGTCAACGTGACGAACAAATACGCGCTCTACAAC
>Ga0182015_10006430_pt1 | contig 11810 bp, 9 predicted proteins | sample 712P3MmetaG_FD_120478 | JGI IMG/M metagenome (GOLD analysis project Ga0182015, IMG submission 120478) | Permafrost microbial communities from Stordalen Mire, Sweden - 712P3M metaG | ecosystem: Environmental > Terrestrial > Soil > Wetlands > Permafrost | place: Sweden: Stordalen | collected...
AGGCGGGCGCTCTACCTCACCTTCGTCCCCCCATTGACCTTCGAGATGGTCGGCCCCGGGGAGGGGTACAACGACGTGCTCTTCACCAGGAGCGAGGGCCGCGTACAGCACCTCAACGACATCGACTGAAGGGTTGTCACCGCGAATACCTGCGGCAGTCCTCTTTCGAACAGCGCCACCCTGGCAGATCTTCAGGACGTGACCGAACCCGCCGCCATCGCGTACTCCTTGTCCCCGCGGCAACCCTGGTCACCAGATGGGGAAGAAGTGCTCACGGGGAACTCCATCTATGTCTGTGATGCGTGCGGCTCACTCACACAGATGCAATCAATCGCTGCAGCACGAATTGCGTGGTCGATACCACTGTCGGCCAATTCCGGCCACCCACCTCCGGGCGATCCTTACCGCTGACCCCTCTTCGCCCGCGGCGCGCGCCGCCTGCTGGGTCAGGCCAGGGCCGCGTGTAAAAATTCCTCGACCTCGCTGCGCTCGACCGTGCGCCGCATCGGCGGCAGCGTGGCCAGCAGGACGCCGCGGTAGCTGGCGGTGGCCAGGCGAGGGTCCAGCACGGCGACGACACCCCGGTCGTCGGCGGCGCGGATGAGCCGGCCCGAGCCCTGCGCGAGGAGCGTGGCCGCACGCGGCAGGTCGACCAGCGAGAAGGCATTGGGCCCGGCGCGGTCGCGCCGGGCCTGCAGCAGCGGATCGTCGGGCCGGGGGAATGGGAGCCGGTCCACGGTCACCAAGGAGAGCGCCCGCCCGGGAATGTCGACGCCCTGCCAGAAGCCGAGCGTGGCGAAGAGGCACGAGGTCTCGTCCTCGGCGAACGCCTCGAGCAGTCGCCCCTTGGGCAGCTCGCCCTGTAGGAGGAGTGTGTAGGGCAGGTCGGGTGCCAGCGCCACGGCGGCCTCCTCGGTGGCCCGGCGGCTGGTGAAGAGGGCCAGCGTGCGTCCCCCGGCGGCGCCGATCAGAAGCGCCAGCTCCTTGTGCAGGGCCGCTTCGGCCTGGGGGGCCCGCCGGTCGGGCAGGTGCCGGGCCACGTAGAGCAACGCATGGGCGCGGTAGTCGAACGGGCTGCCCACGTCGAGCTGGTTGGTCTCGAACCCGTCCAGGCCGGCCCGCTCCACCAGGCGCGGCGGCACGGTGGCGCTGGTGAGCACGGCGGTGACCTCACCCCAGAGCCCGGCGGCCAGCAACGGCCCCACGTCGATGGGGGAGAGGCGGAGCCGGAGGTTGCGTCGGGTCCCGTCCACCCAGGCCACCTCGCCGTCGCGCCGCCCGAGGATCCGGTGCAGGTCGTCGCTGAGATGGGCGGCGGCGGCGATCGCCCTGGTCTTGTGGGCGCCCCGGTCCGGGTCGGAGGAGGCGGACCCGACGTCGGCCAGGAGCGATCCCTGCAGGTCGGCGCGCCGGATGGCATCGGTCACGCGGCCCGCCACCTCCGCGGCGCGGCCCAAGAGGTCGGCCAGCGGGCTGTCGTCGACCGGCGGCCGGGCTCCGTCGTGGAGCACGCGGGTCCCCAGCCGGTCGGCCAGGAGCGCACCGATCTGGTCGCCGAGCGAGAGCAGCGAGGCCAGGGTGTCCGCCTCCTTCTCGGACACCAGTGACCGGGCCGAGACGGCCACGGCCCGGAAGCGGCCGGGGGTGAGCTCGACGCCCAGGCTGGATGTCATCACCTCCTCGAGCTCGTGCGTCTCGTCGAAGACGACCACGTCGTGGTCGGGCAGCACGGCGCGCCCGCTGGCGAGGTGGGCCCCGTAGAGGTGGGTGTTGACCACCACGACGTCGGCCGCCGCCGCCCGGTCGCGCGCCGCCTCGGCGAAGCAGCGGTTCCCCGAGGGGCAGTTGAAGGCGCCGGGGCACTCGCGGGGACCGACGCTCACCATGCTCCAGGCCCGCGGGCTGGGCTCGAAGCTGAGATCGGCGCGGTCGCCGCTCGCGGTCGATTCGGACCAGGCCAGCAACGTTCGCACCTCGTCGACGAGGCCCGCGGGGGAGCCCTCCGCCGGCGAGGCCTCGGGCTCCTCGGCCTCCGGCGCGCGCTCGGGCTCGCTCCCCAGCTCGGGCTGTATCCCACCGTTGCCGACCTCGTCGACCCGTTGCCGGCAGATGTAGTTGTTCCTCCCCTTGAGAACGGCGAAGGAGAAGGACAGGCGGAGCCCGCGCTCCACCAGCGGCAGGTCCTTCTCGGCCAGCTGGTCCTGCAGCGCCTTGGTGGCCGTGGCCACCACCACTTTCTTGCCGCTGAGCACGGCGGGCACCAGGTAGGCCAGTGACTTGCCCGTCCCCGTCCCGGCCTGCACGACGAGGTGGGTGCCGGTGACCAGCGCCTCGCCCACGGCACGGCACATCTCTTGTTGCTCGGGTCGCTGCTCGCCGTCGGCCATGTCGGCCGTGACCTTGGCCAGAGCCTCGACGGCGTCGTCGCCGGCCTGGCGCGCCTCGTCGCTGACGCGCGCGCGGGCCTCGGGCTCCTCGTCCCAGTCAAAGTCCACACCATGATCATGCCCGCACGTGGTGACAAGGCCGGCGCGGTAGGTTCAACTGGTGGACACCCCCACGCCTGACGAGGGCGTCGATCCCGTTCCCGCCGCACTGGACCGCACCCGCGTGCCCACCCATGTGGCCTGCGTGATGGATGGCAATGGCCGTTGGGCCAACGCCCGAGGGTTGCCGCGCACCGAGGGGCACGGTGCCGGGGAAGTCGCGCTGCTCGATGTGGTCAACGGCGCCCTCGAGATCGGCGTGCGTTGGCTCACGCTCTATGCGTTCTCGACGGAGAACTGGCGCCGCCCGGCCGACGAGGTGCGCTACCTGATGGGGTTCAACGAGTCCCTGCTCATGCGCCGGCGTGACGAGCTCCACCAAAAGGGTGTGCAGATCCGCTTCGCCGGGCGGCGCGACTGGCGGGTGCCGCGCCGGGTGCTGCGCCGCATGGACGAGTCGATCGAGCTGACCAAGAGGAACCGGACCATGACCATGACCATGGCGTTCAACTACGGCGGCCGCGCCGAGATCGTCGATGCGGTCAAGGCGCTGGTGGCTGAGGGCGTCTCGGCCGACAAGGTGGACGAGAAGGCGATCCGGCGCCACCTCTACTTCCCCGACATGCCCGACCCCGACCTGGTGATCCGCACGTCGGGCGAGACGCGCATCTCGAATTTCCTCCTGTGGGAGATCGCCTACAGCGAGTTGATCTTCCCCGAGGTCCTGTGGCCCGACATGCGCCGCCGGCACCTCTACGAGGCAGTGGTGGAGTACCAGCAGCGGGTGCGCCGCTTCGGTGCGGTGCATCCGTGAGAATGGGCAGATGACGTTCACCCGATTCGCCATGCGGGCCGGCATCGTCTTCGTGGTCGCCTTCATGCTCGCCGTGGCCATCGGCGTCCACGATGCTCTCACCCCGGTGATCGCCGTCCTTGCCCTGGGTGGTCTCATCGCCTGCGGCAACCTTTTCTACGGGAAGAACTCCCACGGCGCCATGGCCCAGTCCCGGACGCGCCCGGCCCAAGAGGCGCAGAACCGGGCCAACGACGAGGCGCAGCAGCAGGCCCGCCAACAGCGCCAGCAGGCCCGCCAACAGCACCACGGGGGCCGCCGCCAGAGCGCCAACCAACTCGCCAGCCAGTTCGCCAACCAGCTCCGCCGCCGTCGCACCGACCCCGCCGACGGGCCCCCAAGCCCATGAGCCTCTTCCGCGACACCGGGGTGGTCCTGCGCACCTACCGCCTGGGCGAGGCCGATCGCATCATCGTGCTCATGACCGAGGAGCACGGCAAGGTGCGGGCCGTGGCCAAGGGCGTGCGACGGACGTCGAGCAAGTTCGGCGCCCGCCTGGAGCCGCTCACCCACGTGGACCTCTTGCTCTGGCAGGGACGGAGCGACCTCGACATCGTCAACCAGGTGGAGGTGATCGACACCTTCCGGGCGGTGCGCGAGGACCTGTCCCGGGTGGCCAAGGGACTGTCGCTCGTGGAGGTGACCGATCAGATGGCCCAGGAGCGCCACCCCGACCGGCGGCTCTACGCCATGCTGGTCGGCGCCCTGCGCGCGCTCTCCGACGACGGCGCCGACCCCACCCTGCTCGCTCCGTCCTTCTTTCTCAAGGCGCTCGTACTCGAAGGAGCGGCGCCGATGCTCGATGCATGTGCATCGTGTGGGGAGCCCGACGGCGCCGTGGAGTTGGTGGCATTCGATCTCGTCGAGGGGGGCACGCTGTGCCGGCGCTGCCGCCGGGGCCGCCCGATGAGCGGGGCGGCCCTGCTGTTGCTGCGCCGCATCCTCGGGGGAGACCTGGCTGCCGTGCTGGCCGGGCCGCCGCCCGAGGGGGCCGACGAGGTGGCCGAATTGGCCACCGAGGCCATGGAGGTCCATCTCGATCGCCGCATCCGCTCGGTGCGGTCCGCCGTGGGACTCTGACCGCCTGCGCCCTGACCGGCTGCCCCCGGACCGGCCGGACTGGTCGCGCCGGTCGCCAGCCGGAGGCGACGTGACGGCACCCGGGCCCGCCTTCGGCGTTTACGTCCACGTTCCGTTCTGCCGGGCGCGGTGCGACTACTGCGCCTTCGCCACCTACACCGACCGCGACCACCTGATGGAGCGCTACGCCGACGCCTGCGTGACCGATCTGCAGCGCTGGGACGCAGCGGAGGGCCTCCCCCTCGCTTCCAGCATCTTCTTCGGAGGGGGCACTCCGTCGCGCCTGGCGCCCGCCACGCTCTGCCGGATACTGGCCGCCGTACCGCGGGGCGAGGACACGGAGGTGACGGTCGAGTGCAACCCGGAGGATGCCGACGCGGCGCATCTGGGCCCCTACCGGACCGCCGGGGTCAACCGGGTCTCCTTCGGCCTGCAGTCGACCCATGCCCACGTGCTCGAGGGGCTGGGTCGCCGGGATGTCCCGGACGCACTGCAGCGCATCGCCGCCGCCGTGGAGGCGGCCGGATTCAGCCGGTGGAACCTCGACCTGATCTTCGGCGGCGCCGGCGAGACCGACGCGGACTGGCGGGCGACATTGCACGCGGTCCTGTCCCTGCCCCATCCGCCGCCGCATATCAGCGCCTACGCGCTGACCGTCGAGCCCGGGACGCCGCTGGCCCGGGCGCGCGACCGGCATCCCGACGACGACACCTTGGCCCGGCGCTACGAGCAGGCCGACGCCATCCTCACCGGGGCCGGGTACCGCTGGGAGGAGATCTCGAACTGGTCCCTCCCGGGCCATGGCTGCCGCCACAATCAGCTCTACTGGGAGCAGGGGGACTATCTGGGCGTGGGGTCGGCCGCGCACAGCCACCTTGACGGGGTGCGGTGGTGGAACGTGCGCACCCCCGAGCGTTACGTGGACGCCGTGGCTGCGGCGCGCCCACCCGAGGCCGGCCGCGAGGTTCTCTCGCCAGCGCAACGGGAATTCGAGCGATTGTCGCTGGCGCTGCGCACCCCGCGCGGCGTCCCGTGGGGGAGCCTGGACCGGGTCGACGAGTTGGAGGGTCTGGTCGAGCGGCGCGCGGGCCGGGCCGTGCTCACCGTGCGGGGCCGGCTGATGGCCAACGAGGTCACCACCCGAATTGCCTCCGGTAGTCTGCATTGATGACCGCCGAATCCCAGGCCATCGACGACGCGCCCCAGGGCGAGGACGACCTCATGGAGAAGGTGGTCCGCCTGTGCCGGCACCGGGGCTTCATCTTCCCTTCGGCCGAGATCTACGGCGGCTTCCGCTCCACCTACGACTATGGCCCCCTCGGGGTCAACATGCTGCGCAACGTGAAGAACGCCTGGTGGCGCTCGATGGTCCAGCTGCGCGACGACGTGGTCGGGCTCGACGCCGCCATCCTGTCGCCCCCGGCGGTGTGGGCCGCCTCGGGCCACCTGGCCACGTTCACCGACCCGCTGGTGGACTGCCGCAACTGCCACGAGCGCTGGCGCGAGGACAAGATCGACGGTGTCTGCCCCAACTGCGGCTCGCGCGACCTGACCGAGGCCCGGGCCTTCAACCTCATGTTCAAGACGCACGCCGGGCCGGTGGAGGACGAGGGCCACGTGGCCTACCTGCGTCCCGAGACGGCCCAGGGCATGTTCCTGAACTTCGCCAACATCCTCAACACGACCCGGAAGAAGCCCCCCTTCGGCATCGCCCAGGTGGGCAAGTCGTTCCGCAACGAGATCACGCCGCAGAACTTCGTTTTCCGCACCCGCGAGTTCGAGCAGATGGAGATGGAGTACTTCGTGCCGCCGGCGGAGAGCGAGCAGTGGTTCGAGTACTGGCTGGCCGAGCGGCTGCGCTGGTACAGCGACCTCGGCATCCCCGAGGACCAGCTCCACCTCCGGCACCACGACCCGGCCGAGCTCTCGCACTACTCGCTCGGCACGGCCGACGTGGAGTTCCTCTTCCCCTGGGGTTGGGACGAGCTCGAGGGGATCGCCAATCGGGGCGACTTCGACCTGACGGCGCACGCCAAGGCCTCGGGGGAGAAGCTCGACTACTTCGACCCCCAGACCAACGAGCGCTACGTGCCTTACGTGATCGAACCAGCGGCCGGGGCCACGCGGACGATGATGGCCTTTTTGCTCTCCGCCTATGACGAGGACGAGGTGGGTGGCGAGACCCGTACCGTCCTGCGTCTGCACTGGCGGTTGGCGCCTTACCAGGTGGCCGTCCTCCCGCTCTCGAAGAAGGAACCGCTGGAGCCCCTGGCCCGCCAGGTGCTGGCCCGGCTGCAGCCGCACTTCATGTGTGACTACGACACGACGCAGGGGATCGGCAAGCGCTACCGCCGCCAGGACGAGATCGGCACGCCCTGGTGCGTGACCGTCGACTTCGACTCGCTCGAGGACGACGCCGTCACCGTGCGCGAGCGCGACAGCACCGCGCAGGTTCGCGTCCCCATTGCAGGGCTGGTCGACGAATTGCGCCGGCGCACCGGCGAGGGTGCCGGCTAGCGCTGCGGTGCCTCCGTCTCGCGCACGCGGCCGGTGCGAGGTGGTTGGCTAGGAGACCCGGCGGTACTTGCGCACCGTCAGCGGTATGAACACGACCAGGAGACCGATGGTCCAGGCCAGGGCCAGCCACACGGCTCTGGTGTCGTGGACGGAGCCGCCCACCATGAGCGAACGCGCCGCATTGACCACCTGGGTGACCGGCTGGTTCTTGGCGAAGGCCTGCAACCACCCGGGCATCGACGCCACCTGCACGAAGGCGGACGAGGCGAAGGTGAAGGGGAAGATGATCGGGAACACCATGACCTGCGCCGTCTCCGCATTGGGGGCCGAGAGCCCGACGCCGGCGAAGGACCACGCAAGTGCATAGCAGTACAAGAGCACCAGCAGGCACCCGCACAAGAAGAGGCCGACATTCGTCCCGATGCGGAAGCCGACCGCATAGCCCACCCCGGTCATCAGGGCGACCACGAACACGCTCCGGGTCAGGTCGGCCGTCGTCCGCCCGGCCAGCACGGCGGAGCGCGCCATGGGCAGTGCCCGGAAGCGCTCGATCAGCCCCTTCTGCAGGTCCTCGCAGAGCCCCACGGCGGTGCTGGTCGACCCGAAGCTCACCGTCTGCACGAAGATGCCCGGGATGAGGAAGTCGATGTAGCGCAGGTGCGGGATGTGGATGGCGCCGCCGAAGACATAGGCGAACAGCAGCACGAACATGATGGGCTGCAGGATCGAGAAGAACATAGCCCCTGGCATGCGGGTGAGGGCCAGCAGGTTGCGCCAGGTGATGGTGAAGATGTCGGCGAACATCCAGCGCAGGCGATGTCCCGAGGAGATCGGGGCGCCGATGGTAGGCGCCACGACGGCCGTCATGCGGCGTCCCTGCCGCCGGCGTCGGACGGGTCGTCGCCGCGATGCTTGGCGCCTTTGGCCCGGCCCAGGCGCGCCGCCCGCTCGGCTTCGGTCTCGGCCTCCGATTTGTGGCCGGTGAGGCTGAGGAACACGTCGTCGAGGCTCGGCTCGCGCAGGGCGAGGCCGCCGATGGGCACCTCGGCCGCATCGAGCGTGCGCAGCACCTCGGCGCCGACCTTCGGACCGTCCTCGACCGTCAGCTCGACGATGTTGTGATCGACGATCGGCTCCTTGGCCGAGAGGGAGGACACCAGGAGGGCGGCGCGCCGCGCCATGTCGTTGTCGCGCAAGGTGATGGAGACCACTGACGTGCCCAGGTTCGCCTTGAGCGTGGCCGGCGTGCCCTCTGCGATGACCCGCCCGTGGTCGACCACCACGATGTTGCGGGCCAAACGGTCGGCCTCTTCGAGGTACTGGGTCGTGAGCAGCACGGTGGTGCCGCCGGCCACCAGGTTCTCTATGACCCCCCACAGGTCCTGGCGGCTCTGCGGGTCGAGACCGGTGGTCGGCTCGTCCAAGAACAGCACCGGCGGGCGGGCCACGAGCGCCGCGGCCAGGTCGAGCCGGCGCCGCATGCCGCCCGAGTACGTCCGGAGGACGCGATCGCCGGCATCGGAGAGCCCGAACGACTCGAGCAACTCGGTGGCCCGTGCCCCCGAGGCCTTCCAGCTCATGTGCGAGAGGCGGCCCACCATGCGGATGTTCTCCCGCCCGGTCAAGTTCTCGTCGACGGCGGCGTACTGGCCGGCCAACCCGATGATGCGCCGCACCGTCTCGGCCTCCTTGACCACGTCGTGGCCGAGGATGGAGGCGTGGCCGCTGTCGGGGCCCAAGATGGTGGAGAGGATGCGGACCGCCGTCGTCTTGCCGGCGCCGTTCGGACCGAGCAGGCCGAGGATCGTCCCTTCCTCGACGTGGAACGACACGCCGTCGAGCGCCCGCACGTTGCCACGCGGGAAGACCTTGACCAGATCGTGGGCTTCCACTGCGTAGGTGGAATTTTCATTCATTACAAAAGAAACTTAGTGATAAAGTTATTTATGTGTCAAGGCAATGGTCGCGTCGGGAGCTCGTCCAGCAGCTCCGATCAGAGATCATGGGCTACTTCGGGGCGGCCAGCGAATTCGACGAACGCGTGGCCCAGAGGTTCAAGCTCGGCCGCACCGACATGCGCTGTCTGGAGCTCCTGGCGCGCCGGGGCCCCATGACGGCCGGCCAGCTGGCCGACGAGAGCGGCCTGAGCACCGGGGCGGTGACGTTCGTGCTCGACCGGCTCGAGGAGGCCGGGATGGTCAAACGCCGTCGGGACACCGATGATCGCCGCCGGGTGTGGGTGGAGCTGGTCCCCGCGGCCCAGAAGAAGCTCCTGCGGGCCCAAGAACCGATCGTGGCCGAGATGCGCGACGTCGCGCAGCGTTTCAAGGCGGAGGAACTGGCCATCGTGCGCGACTTCATGCGCGAGGCCAAGGAGGTCTTCCAGCGCCAGATCTCCGGCGGGCCCGCATGCCCGAAGCGGCCGCCCCGGGGCCCCTGACGGTGCCGGCGGCCCGGTAGGCTGTCACACTCCGGCCCCGCGCGGGGTGAGGAGTACACGCCCCATGCACGCCGTTCGCGGCGGTCCGCCATGCCAGGGCAAGGAGGCCCGATGCCGTACGTCTTCGATTTCGACCACCAGCACGCTCGGCCGCCCATGGAGCTCAAGGACCTCCTCGGCGGCAAGGGCGCCAACCTGGCCGAGATGACGTCGGTACTGGCCCTTCCCGTGCCTCCGGGATTCACCATCTCGACGGACGCCTGCCGCGCCTACATGGCCGGGGGCTGGCCCAAGAGTCTCGACGGCGAGGTGGCCAAGGCCCGGACCCACCTGGAAAAAGCCATGGGCAAGGTCATCGGCGACGCCGCCGACCCCCTCTTGGTCTCGGTGCGCTCGGGTGCCAAGTTCTCCATGCCCGGCATGATGGACACTGTCTTGAACCTGGGTCTCAACGACAGCTCCGTCGAGGGCTTGGCTAAGCAGACCGGCGATGAGCGCTTCGCCTACGACTCGTACCGCCGTTTCATCGCCATGTACGGGCGGATCGTGCTCGAACTGCCCGGCGGGGAGTTCGACGCCCTCTTCGACGCGGCCAAGGAGCTCGCCGGGACCACATCGGACGCCAAGGTGCCGACCGAGCTCTTGCGCTACCTGGTGGACTCCTACCAGCAGACGGTCGAGCGCCACACCGGCGCGCCCTTCCCCCAGGACCCGGCCGCGCAGCTGCGCGGTGCGATCGAGGCGGTCTTCCGGAGCTGGAACGGCCCGCGGGCCATCGCCTACCGGAACCGTGAGCGCATCGCCCACGACCTGGGCACCGCCGTCAACGTGCAGGCCATGGTCTTCGGCAACCGCGACGACAACTCGGGCACGGGGGTCGGCTTCACCCGCGACCCGGCCACCGGAGCCAAGGGGGCCTACGGCGACTTCTTGGTGAACGCCCAGGGTGAAGACGTGGTGGCCGGCATCCGCAACACCGAGCCGATCTCCGAGCTCAAGAAGCAGTTCCCCAAGGTGCACCGCGAGCTCCTCGACATCTTCGCCCGCCTCGAGGGCCACTACCGCGACATGTGCGACACCGAATTCACCATTGAGCAGGGCAAGCTGTGGATGCTCCAGACGCGGGTGGGCAAGCGCACCGGCACCGCTGCATTGAAGATGGCTGTCGACATGGTGCGCCCGAGTGACCTCGGGATCTCCAAGGCCGAGGCCGTGTCGCGCATCACCGAGGACCATCTCGACGCGGTCCTCCACCCCCAGTTCGCCGGGTCGGGCTATGCCGTGTGGGCCAAGGGGCTCGGGGCCAGCCCCGGGGCCGCCGTGGGACGGATCTATTTCACCGCCGACGACGCGGCCGCCGCGGCCCAGCGGGGCGAGCAGGTCGTGCTGGTGCGCAGCGAGACGTCCCCCGAGGACGTGCACGGGATGCTGGCGTCGGAGGGGATCCTGACCGCACGTGGCGGCCTGGTCAGCCATGCCGCCGTCGTGGCCCGCGGCTGGGGCAAGCCGGCGGTGGTCGGGGCCGAGACCCTTCGCCTGTCGCCGCACGCGGTGACGGTCGGCGACGTGACCCTCCAAGAGGGCGACTGGGTGTCCCTCGACGGGGGAGCGGGCATTGTGGTGGCCGGCCAGGTGCCCCTCACGGCGGCGTCTCCACCGCCCGCCTTCGTCACCGTCCTCTTGTGGGCCGACGAGATCCGCAAGGGCAAACTCGCCGTCCGGGCCAATGCCGACACCGGCGAGGACGCCGCCAACGCCCGCTCGCTCGGGGCCGAGGGCATCGGGCTGTGCCGCACCGAGCACATGTTCCTCGGCGAGGACCGGCTGCCGGTCGTGCGCCGGATGATCCTGGCCGACCGGCCCGACGAGGAGGCCGCCGCCCTCGAGGAGCTGCGCCAGGTGCAGAGGGAGGACTTCATCGGGATCCTTGCGGCCATGGACGGGCTCCCGGTCACCGTCCGCCTGCTCGACCCGCCGCTGCACGAGTTCCTGCCCAGCACCGAGGAGATGGCGATCAAGGAGGCCACCGTCGGTCTCGACCCCGAGGAGCGCCGGCTCTACGACGCCGCCGTCTCGTGGAAAGAGGCCAACCCCATGCTGGGCACCCGGGGCGTGCGCCTCGGCGTGGTCAAGCCGGGGCTCTACGCCATGCAGGTGCGCGCGCTCATGGAGGCGGCCCGCCAGCGCGTGGCCGACGGCGGGCATCCCATCATCGAGATCATGATCCCCCTCACGGTGAGCCGGGAAGAGTTGGCGCTCGCCCGCAGCTGGGTGGAGGAGGCCGTCGCCGCGGCGGCGGCCGAGCCCGCCCCGCGCCCTTCGAGGGGCGCGCCACGGGGGCAGGCCAAGGCGGGCCGGCTGGACGTGAGCATCGGCACCATGATCGAGACGCCGCGGGCGGCGCTGCGGGCGGGTGAGATCGCCGAAGTGGCGG
>Ga0182015_10006432_pt1 | contig 11805 bp, 10 predicted proteins | sample 712P3MmetaG_FD_120478 | JGI IMG/M metagenome (GOLD analysis project Ga0182015, IMG submission 120478) | Permafrost microbial communities from Stordalen Mire, Sweden - 712P3M metaG | ecosystem: Environmental > Terrestrial > Soil > Wetlands > Permafrost | place: Sweden: Stordalen | collected...
AAGGAAAACCAAAACCAACCATGAATCTTGAGGCGGTGGCAGCGCTTTGCCAACGAATCAGTTCCGTCGGCATCGCCCCCACCGCTCTCATCGTAACCCACACCAAACAGCGAGGAGGCCAAAAGCGGCGTGGGAGCTTGCCCCTGCCGGTCCTCGTTCGAGTCTCCGCGTCGTTCCGTACGCGACCGCTGCCTTCCCCCCTGAAACGATTCCGAGTGATGGTGAGCGCGGTAGGAATCGAACCTACAACCTAGTGATTAAGAGTCACTTGCTCTGCCAATTGAGCTACGCGCCCGCTTGAGGTGTTCTGGCAACTTGGCAGCGCCCGCCCGCATCGAACCCGTGCGACGCGCCAATTCAGGATTATACCATCCCGCGCCCCGCCGCGGACTGGATCGATGCCGCCGCAATCTGCGCGATGTCCAGCCGCTTGGGCGGCGCCAGGCTTACCGTCCCGAATGCATCGCGAAACACGGCCGGGCAGAAGGGGAGCCGGCCGTGCCCACCACCGCCGCGCCGGCGGCCGCCAGTTCGGTGGCGCGCTCCACGTTGACGCGCTTGCCCTTCTCGCACCCGATCGGCCACCTCGTCCCAGCGTACAATCACCTCCCGCGGTTGGTGTAGACGAGCAGGTGAAGGAGCGCCGGAGCCGACGGTCGACCTCTTTGAGTGCGCCCGCGGGAAGCGCCCCGGCGCGCCCAGTGATCTTGTTCCTCGGGATCGCAATGACTTTGTCAACCATCACCTGCGACTCCAGTTTCAGGCCCGTGGTTCTCCCGGCGGGCACGGGGATACGAAACAGAGGCGCGGCCTCCAGCTAGCTTGTAATCAAGCACACCGCCGCACTTCAGTGAGTACCGTTGAAGAGGTCGGATTGCACGACGACAGCCGGCCTCGGCTTGCAATAGTCTCCGGGCGCCGCACAAATGACAACATCGCCGCGCTTCATCTCCATCCCGAAATGTCCGCCAAGCCGTACCAGCCGGCGTCAAGCTCGTTCCCGGAAACAAGCTCCGATTGACGCCGCGCCTCCTGCGCAAGCGACTGTCGTTCCATCGCATGCAGGTACTTTACCAGCGCCTCAATGATGATTGCGTTCTTCCCCTTGCCGGTCCGGTCCGCAGCGTCCGACAACTGCCGCTGCAGGTCCTTGCTCAGCCGAAAGCTGGATGTCACGGAGGTCCTACTGTGAGCGTAAACACTCATGTGTTGCAATACTGGGCGGCCGTTTCACAACTCCGCCGGTTGGGATTTTGATTTGGCGCCCCGCGAACAAACTCTCCGATGCTTTCTGAGCGGGGTGGCGGATAATGACGTTGAGGTTCCCAATGTCCCACGAGCAGGCAATTCCGGAAGTGGTCCGTGCGTTGCCGGTCGAGAAGCAGGAAGAGGTTCTGAGTCATGCGGCCCGCCTCGGCGCCGACGCGGCCAACAGAGGGCCGTTTAAGAGCGTGAAGGGCCTTTGGGCCGGTCTGGAAATTTCGCTCTCAGCGAGTGAGATCGAGGAAAACCAACGCGACATGTGGAGCAATTTTCCAAGGGAAGCCATTTGATGCCTGCCGTCGCGGTTGAAATCCACGCCATCGTCTCCGCGCTTTCGGAAAAGGGAAACTACTTCGACGATCCGGATACAGCCGAGCCGCTTCGTTGGCTCGAAAGCTGCAATGAGCAGGTGAAGGATTGCATGGTGGCGCTGGAGTCCATGTTAGACCCGCGGCTTGACGATGTTATGGCCTCTGCGTTGGAGGAGCATCGGCGGCGCGAGACCGTTCCGCTGGACTTGATCGGTTGAGTGAGCGGCTTCACCGTTTCGCTATCCCGGACAGCCGAAAAGTACTTCGAGCGGTTTGGCGCGACGACCCGTGACCGTTTTACGAAAGAAGCTCGAAAAGCTAAAGGCCGATCCGTTCGACCCACAGAACTCGAAATCGCTGAAAGGCCGGGCCGACCAGAGATCGGCGAGAGTCGGCGGCCTTCGAATTCTTTTTTTCGCGCGGACGGCCTTGACATCATCGTTGCGGAATTGCGGAAATTGGTCCCCGTGGCGAGATCTACAAGCACGGGCAGTGATCGCATGCTCGCCTGCCGATTGTAAAGAAACGAATTCTAGCGGCATTCACCACGATTCATCTCCATCACGGCGTATCCGCCAGGCCGTACCAGCCGGCGTCATGCTCGTTCCTGGAAACAAAGCTCCGATTAGTGTCGCGCCTCCTCGGCAAGCGATTGCCGGTCCATTGCGTGCAGGTACTCACCAGCGCCTCTAATGATAGTTGCGTTCTTCCCCTTGCCCGTCCGCTCCGCCGCGTCCGACAGATTGCCGCTGCAGTTCCTTGCTCATTCGAAAACTGGACGTCACGAAGGGCATACTCTTAATCGAGGCGGAAGAATTCCAGTCGCGATGAAGCCCGCTCGCATTTACAGTAAGTCGCGGAACCGGCAGGCAGTGAGGCCGGCGTCGCGGACGATTCCCCCCATGGTGTGCGCATCCACGGGATCGTGCCTTGGAATGGTCAGGATCCGGATGCCGTCCGTCATGACAATGTGCTTGCCTTGCCTGGCAATCAGGAAACCGGCCTTCTCGAAAGCCCTAACCGCGCGGAGATGCGGGACTCCGGGTATCTTCGGCACGCGCTACGCCGGAACTTCTACTTCCCTCAAGTTCCGTTCCCCGGCCAGTTCCTTCGCCACTTCGAGGTAATCGTGGATGGCGTCCCGAATATTCGCCAACGCCTCCTCTTCGGTCGCGCCTTGCGACCAGCAGCCGGGAAGTCCTGGACAAGAGACGCTGTACCCCTCTTCAGTTCGCGTCAAGGCAACAGGATACTTCATGCATTCAATCTAGCACTTCCGCAAGCGGTCGGCTGAACACTTGACGCCTGCCTACAGAAACCGTTCGAACGCAAAGCCCCTCGCGCTCTTCCGCAGAATACAGCAGCGCTTCATGATTCGGTTGGAAGCCCTTAAACTCGTCGTAGGCGGCATCGAGAACCTCGAACGCCGCACCGATTAACGTTGTCGCTTCTCGCGCGTAGACCACGTGCATACGAAACGTTATCCTGACGCATGAATTGGTCCAGTAGGTCCTTAACGAAAGTGTGTAGTGCCAAGGTGAGCCGCTTTGTTGCGGAAGAGCCTCATGAGCGGAAGCCAATCCTTTTCTGAACCCGTTGCCTCAACAGCGTCAGACTCCGCGCTCAACAATTGGGTAAAGTTTTCGGTATAGAGCTTCCAGCGAAACCTGTTGCGGGGTAACAATGATTTTGCCCGTCGATGGCAGGGGCGTCTTGAGCTACGCGCCCGCTTGAGGTCTTCTGGTGGCTTGGGCTGCTCCCGCCCGCATCGAACCCGTGCGGCGCGCCATTCAGGACTATACCACCCCCCGCCCCGCCGCGGACTCGATCGAAGCCGCCGCAATCTGCGCGATGTCCAGCAGCTTAGGCGGCGTCTGGCTCATCGTCCCCAGCGCATCGCGAAACATCGTCTGGCAGAAGGGACAGGCCGTGCCCACCACCGCCGCGCCGGTGGCCGCCAGTTCGGTGGCGCGCTCCACGTTCACGCGCTTGTACTGGTAACGATCCGGCCGACTGTGCGAAATTGGCTAAAGGCGATGGCTTCCGTTGAAAACCGGCTCGCTTGGCAGATCGTCGAAGACGCCGTCGAATTCTACTTCGCACAGTGTCCCGCAGAGAACCGCCGCGCCATTCAGCTAGCCGCACGTCGGGCATCTGTCATGTAAAGGGGCTTGCGCTTAGTTCACTTCTGTGCAGCGCTAACCAGATCGTTTACGGCCCATTTCACCCTCGCTGCATTGCAGTCCTTTGTGTCATCCCAGCCCCAAACGACTTCGCCTGACTTCAGGGTTAATGAAAGCACGATGAACTCGGAAGTTAGTGCCAGGCTTGACGTACTCGAGTTCACTCGTTTCCTCGCTTGTCTTGCCGAATCCCCCAACTACAGCACCGACTACGCCCCCCCTGCTACCTGTCGCCCCGCCCCCGACGCCTCCCCCCACCGTGGTACCAAGGGCTTGAGCGCTTGTAATAGTCTGAGTCCCGATCTCTCGTACTTCAGTGAGTCCCGAAATCGTTGAATCGGCAGCGTTGCCTCCATCTTCGGCAAGTACCTGAAACCGTCCCGCGTTAGCGAGACCCGCCTTGATCTGCTTTCGGATCAGTTCTCCGTTGTTGCCTTCGATCTCAGCGACATATATGATCTGGACCCTGTAAAGCTTGGCTAAGCGTTCGTTTGCCACTTTCACTTGGTCTAACAATTCGGCGGCTGCTGCGTTATTTGGGTCAAAGTGCAACGCCTCTTCGAGAAAACGCTGCGCGTCCTTTGTTCGGTTCGTTGAGGAAAGCAGGCGTCCCGCCGACTCTGCCCATTGGGATGCTTCGATCCGAAACTCCGCAAACCTTGCTTGATAGCGTGTGTTGTTCGGGGCCATCTTCGCGGCCTGCTCAAACTCTCGACCTGCGTCCACCCCCAGACCAGCCTTGATGTCACGTTCTCCGGCTTTGTAGTGGGACTTGGCGGTTTGGGCACCCGCTGGGCTAAGCAACAGGCACAAGGCAATAGGCATCAAAAATATCGAATGGGCGCCGTTACATGACGACATCGTAGCGCTAAAAACACAGCTAGTTATATGAAAATGGGCATGATACGAACAGGGGGCGAAAAGAACTGGTGAGTAGACTAAGAGTCACTTGCTCTGCCCATTGAGCTACGCGCCCCGCTTGATGTGTTCTGGCAACTTGGCAGCGCCCGCCCGCATCGAAGCCGTGCGGCGCGCCAATCGGGACTATACCATCCCGCGCCCCGCCGCGGACTGGATCGAAGCCGCCGCAATCTGCGCGATGTCCAGCAGTTTGGGCGGCGTCTGGCTCAGCGTCCCGAACGCATCGCGAAACATCGTCTGGCAGAATGGACAGGCCGTGCCCACCACCGCCGCGCCGGTGGACGCCAGTTCGGTGGCGCGCTCCACGTTGACGCGCTTGCCTTTCTCCTCGCCCAGGAACATCTGCCCGCCGCCCGCGCCGCAACAGAACGACCGCTCCCGCGCGCGCGGCGGATCCACCACTTCGCCCGAGCGCGCAATCACTTCCCGCGGCTGGTCGTATACGCCGCGATAGCGTCCCAGGTAGCACGGATCGTGGAAGACCACGCGCTCGCCCGCCTGCCGCGGCAGATTCGCCTGCATGCGCGCCAGCAGCTCGCTGTGATGCTCGATTTGGAATACCGCGCCGAATTCTTTCCAGTCCTCGCCGATGGTGCGCACGCAATGCGGGCAGATGGAGAGCAGCTTAGCGGCTTTGGCGGCCTTCAGTTGCTCCATGTTCGCCTCGGCCATCTGCTGGAACAGCAGATCGTTCCCCAACCGCCGCACAGGGTCGCCCGTACACTTCTCCTTGCGCAGCACGCCAAACGTCACGCCCAGGTGGCGCAAGACCGCAACCAGCGACAGCACGATCTCGCGGCCCTGCGGATCGTACGACCCCATGCAGCCCAGCCACAGGCAATACTCTTGCGTGCCGTCGTAGATCGGAAGTTCGTGCTTCTCGATGAATTTCAGCCGGTCGCTGGACGCGAATCCCAGCGAATTGCCGTTGCGCTCCATGGCCAGAAACATTTTGCTACCATAATCGTCTTCCCACTTGCCCGTATTCACCGCGCCACGCCGCAGCCCGATAATTATCGGCAGGTGCTGGATACCCACAGGGCACTGGAACTCGCAGGCGCCGCAGGTGGTGCACTGGAACGCCGCTTCCATCGAAATGTGCTTGCCCAGCAGCGGCTCTTCGTTGCCCGGCCCCTCTTCGTTCAGATAATGCCGCAGCCCCAGGATGATCTCTTTCGGGTTGAGCGTTTTGCCGGTGTTATAAGCCGGACAGTGCTCCGTGCAGCGCCCGCACTCCACGCAAGAGTAAGCTTGCAACGCGTCGAGCTTGGTGACGTCCTTGCCGGTGTCCAGGCCGAAATCCTCGTCGCCCACCAGCGGCGGAATTTTGCTGAAACCGGCCCGGCGCAAGAACACGGTCGCCGGGCTGATCACCAGGTGCAGGTGCTTGGTGTGCGGAATCAGCGGCAGAAACGCGAGCAGCGTGAGGGTGTGCAGCCACCAGTTAGCGCGCGCCGCCGCGCTGGTTTCATCCATCGCCAACCCTGCCAGATAGGTGGCCATCAAGATGAAAATCAACAACGCGATGCCCCCCGATTCCGGCGCTACTTTGCCCAGCCATTTCGGTTGCGCCACGAAGCGGCGGATTGCCAAGCCGGCGATCGAAACCGCCACAAGCACAGCCCACACGGCCACAAAACCGAAATAAGCTTTGCCGAACCCGCTTTCGCGGTCGAGGAACGGGAAGCCGAATCCGGCTGCCAGGTGGTTGAGCGTGATCAGCGCGAACGCGCCAAAGCCCCAAAAGACGAATGCGTGCGCCACGCCCGGCAGGGGGCGCTCCCGGATCACTTTGCCTTGCAGCAGCACTTCCCAGACAAATTGCCGGATGCGCGGCCCGAGCGGCCGAAGGTGGAAATCGGGATTGTCGCGCGAACGGCGGATGGCATCCAACGGCTTGCGGAAGCGGCGCCAGAAAAGCGAACCGGAGACGCACAACAGGATCGCCAGGATCGCAATTTCCAGCCAGGATGGGTGGACCATGCGGTAACCTTTGAATGTAGCACAGCGGTCCGCGCGGTCCGCTGCAAATCAGCCGGACGGGGTATTTCGCTTGCGCATTTTGGTTACGGGAGCTGCCGGGTTCATCGGCTCGCACATGTGCGATCGCCTGCTGGCGGAGGGCCATGCGGTGGTGGCTGTCGACAATTTCCTCACCGGCTCGGAACGGAATGTGACGCATCTCGGCGGCCACGCGCAATTCCGGCTCATGCGTCACGACATTACGCAGCCGTTTGATGTGGACGGCCCGTTGGATTCGGTGTTGAACATGGCATCGCCCGCCAGCCCGAAGGATTATTTGCAGCACCCGATCGCCACGCTGGACGTGGGCAGCGCCGGTACGCGCAACATGCTGGAGCTGGCGCGCGCGAAGGGCGCACGGTTCCTGCTCACCTCGACTTCGGAATGCTATGGCGACCCGCTGGAGCATCCGCAGAGCGAGACCTATTGGGGCAACGTGAACCCGGTGGGACCGCGTTCGTGCTACGACGAGAGCAAACGCTTCGCCGAGGCGCTGACCATGGCCTACCATCGCACGCATGGCGTGCGCACGAACATTGCGCGCATCTTCAACACGTACGGGCCGCGCATGAAGCTGGACGACGGGCGCGTGGTGCCCGCGTTCATCGACCAAGCCCTGCGCGGCGAAGCCATGACCATCTTCGGAGACGGATCGCAGACGCGCAGCTTCTGTTATGTCAGCGACCTGGTGGATGGCGTCTACCGGCTGATGCAATCGGATGAGCGCTATCCGGTGAATCTGGGCAATCCGAATGAGACCACCATACGGGAGTTCGCTGAGCAGATCCGGCGCCTCACCGGCAGTTGTTCGCCTATCGTGAATCGCGCGCTGCCCGAAGACGACCCCAAGCGGCGGCGGCCGGACATCTCCAAAGCGCGCCGCCTGCTTGGTTGGGAGCCGCGCGTGGGGCTGGAAGCAGGACTCCGTCTGACGCTCGACTACTTTCGCCCATAGGGGTGTGGCGCAGGCACTCCGCGGGCCGCGTCAACGGCCGATCGTGGCGCTAGGGGGCAGCTTCGTCACCGCGACGATGGCCCTTGCACGCGCGCGCGCTTCAGATTAGAATGTTCGGAAATCGCAGATAATCGGAACTCGCAGATAAAGGGAGGAAGTCTGAAATGCATCTTCGAACGACGAGCGCATTTGCCATCGCTTTCATGGCGGCATGCCTGGCGGCCACAGCTCCGCTGTACGGCCAGAATAGAGGTTCCATTACCGGAACGGTCCGGGACGCCACCGGCGCAGTGCTGCCCAACGCCGCGGTGGCGGTTACCGACGTCGGCACCGGCGTCACTTTGAAGACGACCGCTAACGCGGATGGCGACTATCTGGTGGCGGGCTTGCCGGCGGCCACCTACAACGTGAAGGTCACCGCCGCCGGTTTCAAGACCTTCGAGGCCACCGGCGTCATTCTGAACGTCGGCGAGAAGGCGCGCGTGGACGCCAGCCTGGAGGTGGGACAGATCACCAGCGAAATCAGCGTGCAGGGCGCGGGCGTGGCGCAAGTGGAGACGCAGTCCTCGGAGCTGTCCGGTGTGCTTAGCGGAAAAGAAATCAGCCAACTCGTGCTTAACGGCCGCAATTTCACGCAACTGATCACCCTGGTCCCCGGCGTCAGCAACCAGACCGGGCAGGATGAAGGCGTGGTCGGCGTCGCCGGCAACGTGTCCTACAGCGTCAACGGCGGTCGCGTCGAGTATAACAATTGGGAGGTCGATGGCGGCGACATGATGGACAACGGCAGCAACGACACGTTGAACGTCTACCCGAGCGTGGATGCCATTGCCGAGGTGAAGGTGCTGACCTCCAACTATGGCGCACAGTATGGCAGAAACGGATCGGGGACCGTCGAGACGGTGACGAAATCCGGCACCAAGGACTTCCATGGAGACCTGTTTGAATTCCTCCGGAACGACGACTTCAACGCGCGGAACTACTTCTCATACACCGCACCGCTGGTGCCCGAGTACAAGAAAAACGACTTCGGCGGCACCATCGGCGGTCCCGTGTTCATTCCGCATGTCTACAACACGTCGAAACAAAAAACGTTCTTCTTCTTTTCCGAAGAAATCCGCCGGGAAATTGTTCCGGGCGGAATATTCACCGGGCAGGTTCCCTCCGCGCAGGAGCGCCAAGGAAATTTCTCCGACGTTTGTCCCGAGCCTGGCGGAAGCATGGCCGATTGTCCCATGAACCCCGCGACGGGGTTGCCTTATCCGAACAACACCGTTCCGGTCGATCCCAACGCCAAGGATCTGCTGGCGCTGCTGCCGTTGCCCAACCTGCCTAACAATATCTACAGCGCCTCGCCCGCTCTGCCCACTCACTGGCACCAGGAGCTGGGCCGCATCGATGAGAACTTCAACGACAAGCTGCGCATGTTCTTCCGCTTTATTCACGATTCCTGGAGCCAGACCGAGCCGACACCCGAATGGGGCAACGGCGCTTCGTTCCCCACCGTCCAGACCAACTTCGTGGGACCTGGAGTGAGTCTGGTCGCTAATCTCACGGCTAACGTCTCGCCCACTTTATTGAATGAATTCACGTTCAGCTATACCACGGATCACATTTTCCTGAACGCCATTGGTCCGACCGCGCGCCCGTCCGACTTTACCATGACCGGCCTGTATAACAACGGATTTGGCGGGTTGATGCCGGCCGTGGGTGTAGCCGGCGGCATCAACTACGACACCGGCGGCTTCGCGCTCGATACCGGCTACTTCCCCTGGAACAATGCGAATCCAACCTATACCTACAAGGATCAGTTGACCAAGATCGTTGGGGGACACAACCTGTATTTCGGCGCATACGTGGTGGCGGCCGAGAAGAACGAGGAGAACAGTCCCTACATTCAAGGAATCCTGGGCTTCGATAATACCGATACGGCCATCAGTACCGGCAACGCATTCGCGGACATGCTGACCGGCCAGATTGCGAGTTTCTCCCAGACCAATCAGAAGGTCAAGTACTACAACCGGTACAAAATCGTGGAACCCTATTTCCAGGACGACTGGCACGTCACCAAGAGGCTCACTTTGAACCTGGGGCTGCGCCTGAGCATGTTCGGAACTTATTACGACAAATACCATCAAGAGTATAACTTCGAACCGTCCGCGTTCCAGGCTTCCGCGGCCCCGCAGCTCGATGTCACCGGATCGGTTACCGGCCAGCAGGGCGCCATTATCCCCGGCACCGGCAATCCCTACAACGGGCTGGTGGAGTGCGGCGTGAACGGCGCCCCGGGGGGTTGCATGAAAGGCCACTTATTCAATCCCGCGCCGCGCATCGGCTTCGCCTTCGACCCGTTCGGAAACGGCAAAACGTCCATTCGCGGCGGCTATGGCATATTCTACGAGCACACCAATGGCAACGAAGGAAACAGCGAGTCGTTGGAGGGCACCGCGCCCTATGTGCTGAGCTCTACGGAGTACAACATCTCCGGCTACACCAACATCGGCGGCGGCGGCGTGGCGTTCCCGCTGGGAGTCACGGCGATTCCGACGAAGGCCATCTGGCCTTACGTGCAGCAATGGAATGTCAACATCCAACGCGAGCTCATGAAGGAGACGGTGATGACCGTGGCATATGTGGGCAGCAAAGGCACGCATCTCTCGCTGCAGAGCGATATCAATCAACTCTACCCCATTTCTCCGTCGCAGAATCCTTATCCCGCGGGGCAGGCCATCCAAGGGCCCGCGACACTACCGAACGGCACATCGATACCGGGCGATTGCGCCAACGGCACGGTGAATGGAGTGGCGCCCACGGGCGCCGCCCTAAACCAATTCAACGTCGCGTGCGGCAGCGATCCGGATTTCTACCGCCCCTATCAGGGGTACGGCGACATCACCTCCCTCCAGCCGCAGGCCAACTCGATCTACAACGCCCTCCAGGCCTCGGTCCACCGTCATGTGGGCCGGCTGAGCCTGGACCTGGCATACACCTGGAGTCACGCCCTCGACGATTCGTCGGACCGTTACGACGGGAGCTTCGTGGATGCGTACAATCTTGCATTGACGCGCGCCAGTTCGACTTTCGACCAGCGCCAGATCTTGAACCTCGGCTACGTCTACGACCTGCCAATCTTCGCCAACAAAGGATTGGCCCACACTCTGTTGGGCGGTTGGGAGATTTCCGGGATCACCACTTTTCAGACCGGCACGCCGTTCAGCGTAGTCGATGGTCTGTATAACTCCGGCGTCGGAAACGGTATCGGAACCGGATCCTACCTCAACCAGATTGGCAATCCCAATGCGATTCCCAACCTGACTTCCAGTCCCGCTGGCGTGTATGGGCCGCTGTTGTTCAATCCGGGTGCTTTCGCCGCTCCGCAAGGTCTCAGCTTCGGCACCGCGGGGCGGGATTCGTTGAACAACCCGAGCCGTACAAACTTCGACATGGGCCTGTTCAAGCACTTCGCATTCAACGAGGCGCGCGCCATCGAGTTCCGCGCGGAGGGCTACAATGTCTTCAATCACACGCAATGGAACGGCGTCAACAGCGGCACCAGTTGCTTCGGCTTGGCGAGCGCGGACTTTTCGGCGGGCGATCCGGGTTGCTACGCCAACAACGGCTTCCTGCGGGCGGCCGGCGCGCATAACCCGCGCATCCTGCAGCTTGGCTTGAAGGTGATTTTCTGACCTCTTGTGGGGCAGGTTGGCAACTGTTGGCAACCTGCGGCCGATTGTTAATCGGCCCCGCTCAGGCTGTTATTCTGGCACTATGGACGAAGAGCAGCTTCGGCGGTTGTTCGAGCAAGTGCGCGAAGGCGCGGTGGATGTGGATAGCGCGCTGCACCGCCTGCGCCACATGCCTTTCGAAGATCTGGGCTTCGCCAAGGTGGACCACCATCGCGCGTTGCGCCACGGCATGCCGGAGGTGATCTTCGGCAAAGGCAAGTCGCCGGAGCAGATTATCGCCATCGCGGGCAGCCTGCTCGAAAACGCGCGGAACGTGCTCATCACTCGGGCGGACGCGGAGACCGCGGCGCGCGTGCAAGCGCACTTCGAATCCGCCGAATACTTTCCGCTTTCGGGCGCCATCCGCTTCTGGCGGGACAAGACCGTGCGCGGCAAGGGCAGAATCGCCGTGGTGTGCGCGGGCA
>Ga0182015_10006434_pt1 | contig 11803 bp, 18 predicted proteins | sample 712P3MmetaG_FD_120478 | JGI IMG/M metagenome (GOLD analysis project Ga0182015, IMG submission 120478) | Permafrost microbial communities from Stordalen Mire, Sweden - 712P3M metaG | ecosystem: Environmental > Terrestrial > Soil > Wetlands > Permafrost | place: Sweden: Stordalen | collected...
AGCAGAACAAAACCGGCTCCAAAGGCACGGACCCATCCCCGGCTGGCTCCTGAGCTTCCCGATTTTCTTGCCGACGACGCACGGCCATTTCCCATTACGTTTTTCCTCCGGTTCAATCCGATCATTTTGGAGAGAGTAGAAACGACGCGCGAGTTCTTACCCCGGCGCCGGCGAAACCGCCCGCTGCTGACATGTGACTTAGAAACTTGGCGGAAAACAAACAACTACTTAAACATCTGACGGATAGCCAAGTCAAGCGCGCCGCCGCTTCCGCGCACGCTCCAAGACTTGTCAGATGCGTGGGGGGACGTGGAAAGATGCCGCAGGTAGCACGAAAGTGGGATGAAGCGGATTGCAGATCACCGCGGCAGGCGTCTTCTCTGCAAAGCCTTGCATGCGTTGCTGCCAGGAAGGGCAGGTATCAAGCGAAAGCTGTTGATTTTTCGTAGACAACGTGAGGGACGACGCAGAGACCGGTTGGCAGCGGGATTGCTCATCCGTACGCGGAATCTGGGCGGTTGTACATGCCTTTGGGGCCGTCCTGCAAGCGCACTCGAACGTTTATAGAAGCAGTTCCATGGGTCTTTTTGCTCTTGCAAACTGCTGGCAATTCTATAGAGTTGAGTTATATCAGGGCCTGCCCGAAGGCGAGGGCAGGATTGGAGCCTCCCCAGCCGGGCTGTTGATTCCGTTCTGCATTAGATTTGGTTTTTTCTCGGGGAAAGATGCTTTCGGAAAATACGCCACGGATGCAAGCGGATGAACGGCGGGCCATGCGGCGCTTCGATATGCGCTTACCGGCGCTGGTCCGTCTGGATCAAGACGACGAATTCCAAACTGAAACGCAGAATGTAAGCGCGCGCGGCGTTTTCTTTTACCTCGATCGTCCGGTGCCCGCGGGAACTCCCTGTGAAGTCACTCTCACTTTTCCACCTCACATCACGCTGACCGATGCGGTCCGCGTACGCTTCACGGCGCGCGTGATCCGTGTGGATTCGCCTCTGCCCTCGTTGCGGATTGGAACCGCCGCCATGATCGAAGACTACGAATTCCTGCGTTCCGGCGGCAGCACGGATTTCCTCAGCGCCCTGCAGCGGGGAGCGGCGAACTGAGAGACGGGCCTTCGGCTGACGGGCTCTGGGCTTCGGCGATTCCACAACCAGGCTGTCTGATCGAACGGGTCACGCCCCTTTATGCACTCAAATGACAACGCCTGTGCCGCTAATGGATGAGCGATAAACATCCGGATTGCCGAGCCCGAAGCTGAAGCCCGGTTCTTTACTTCCCACCCTTACCCAGATCCTTCATCTGCCGCCGCAAGCGGCTGTAGCGGCGCACGATGCTGACCAGGTAGAGGCCGTGAATCAGCCAGGTGGCGATGTAGGCGGCGTAGAGGAATTTGATGGCGCTTGCGGAATTCATTGTGGACTCCGGCTTAGGGGAACTTTGGATTGGGAAGTTTGCGTAGTTGGCCCTCCGGGCTCCAGTAATGATTCGAGGGCCTCAGCTTCCTCCACTTCGCGTCGCAGCTTTTCCAGTCCGTAGCGCGACCAGCAGACCAGAAACGCGAAACACAGAAACGCCATCCAGCTGATCAAAAGCACATGCAACATCCGCGGATCCATCGAGCCACCTCCACCGATCACCGGCTGCGGATGCTGGGTGCGGAAGAACCAGATGGAAAAATAAACCAGCGGAACGTCAAGCGCCCCAAACACAGCCAGCACAGCGGCTAGCTTCTGAGTCTGCGCGCTGTCGGAGAAACGCCGCAGGACCAGGTAGCTCACGTAAATCAGCCACAACACCAGGGTCGAGGTGAGGCGAATGTCTCCCGGCGCCCACCAGATGCCCCACACCGGCCGCGCCCAGATCGGGCCGGTAATCAGAACGATGGTGCAGAAAACCACCCCAACCTCGGCGGAGGTTACCGCGAGCAGGTCAAGACTTTGTCCGGGAAAATATTTTCCGATCACAAAATAAAGACCGGCAATGATCAAAACCGTGGTCGCGACTGAACTGGGATACATCCCGGTAGGCAGTTGCTGCTTCACTTGCGGAATAAAAGGTGCTACGGCGCCGATAACTCCGATCACAATCACAACCCATCTCGCGGCGCGCTTCGTCGATGGCTTCGCATTGGCCAGGTATTGCACCGAGGCGATGAAATTAATGAAGAACAGCAGGAAGGCCGTCCACGCGGAAGGCACGTGGTAATAAATAATGCGGTAAACGTCGCCCTGCAGCGAATCCGTGGGCGCAACCCACAGGGCCTGGTAAAAAGCGTAGCCCAGCAGAATCGTCGTCAGAACCACCAGGATGGGGAAGGCCTTTTTCATTCCGCTTGCAACACCGTCTCAAACAGGGCCAGACAAGCAGTAGTAAACACCACATCGTAGGTGAGAAGCAATACGATGTAGAAGTGCGCGGGATCGTCTCCCGTGAGAATACTCGTAGTGGCTGCGACCATCCCTATCACGGCGGGAATGGAAACCGGAAATAAAAGCAGCGGCAGCATGAGCTCACGGCTACGCGTGCGCAGCGACATCGCCGCAAAGAATGTTCCGTTCACCACCAGCGCCCAGGTTCCCAGCAACGCCACGGGAATCAACTGCCATGCCGGGCCGAGCACGCGCAAATTGTAGAAAATCACGAACAGAGGCGCCATCAGCGCTTCCAGCAGGCTGACCAGAAGAAAGTTACCCAGAACTTTGGCCACGAACAACGCAGTGGCCGGGGCCGGAGACACGCGGTAGCCATCGAGCACCTGGTTGCGCAGTTCGCGGGCCCAAGTCTGGTTGAGCGCCACCATCGCGGCGAAGAGGAACGCGATCCAAACCAAACCGCCGACAATATGCCGTGATTCTTCCGCTAGCGGATCAAAGGAAAAAACGAAAATCACGACCACCAGCAGTGAGAAAAACAGCATGGCGTTCAGCGCGTCCTTGGAGCGCCACTCCAGCCGGATATCTTTCGTCAGCGTGGCCAGCGTGATCGACCAGAACAACCTCATGGTTCCACCGCTCGTGGCGGATTCGAATTAGGAAGTTCCGGAGCAAGATGAGAGGTGCGCTCAACGATCTGCCCCGCCTGCATCCACACAAATTCGTCGGCCACGCCTTCCAGCAGCGCAGCCTGGTGCGTAACTACAAAAATAGTTTTGCCGGCGTCGCGCATCCCTTTGAGCAAGCCGACCATTTCCCGCGCGGAGTGCACATCCACGTTGGAAAACGGCTCATCCAGCAACAGAATCTTCGGATCGTGCAGGATTGCCCGCGCCAGCGACATGCGCTGCCGCATGCCCTGCGAGTACTTCCCCACCGGCCGCGACAGCTCAGGATCGAGCCCCACCGCCCGAATCACCTGCTTACAACGCTCGTCACCACTAATGTCGTACAGTCGCGCGAAGTAGCGCAGGTTCTCCAGGCCGCTCATCTCGTCGTAGAGCAGCGAGGGGTGGGCCATGTAGCCGATCTCGCGGCAGGCATCGTGCGGATTCTTGTCCAGAATTGAAATCGTGCCGCGTGTGGGATGCGCAAGTCCCGCCAGAGCGCGCAACAGAGTAGTCTTCCCTGCCCCGTTGTCGCCGAGAATCACATGGAACTTGCCCGCTTCAAATTCCGCATCCACTCCACGCAAGGCGGCGAAGCGGCCGAACTGCTTGACTAAATTCTTGATTGCGATGATTCCGGCGGCGGCCGGAACTACGGGGGCGCTCACAGTCATGGGATTAAGTTGAAAGGTAGAAGATAGCGAAAGCGTGCGGCGAAGTCGAGGACACCAGGAAGGCGGGTAGAACTAATCTCACAAATAGCTTTGAAAGGGCGCGGCTTCCAGCCGCGCCGCCGTCCGTCGATAAGAATGCGGGCTTTAGCCCCTGACGGACTTTCCGCTTCCTCTCCCCGAGCACCTATGACAAAAATTTTAGTTCGTCATCCTGGTCGACGCGGGTTGCGCCTGGGTCATGCTCTTCGCCGGCTCGGCCTGCATCGGATTGCCAGGCTGCTTGGGCGCATACTTCGAGGCACACTTGGCCTGCAGTGCCTTGGCATGGAAGACGCCATCATGGCCAAAGCTGCCGTCGGCGAGCGCCTGCGAGTCGTCCTTGAAAGTGTCGGGAGGCGCTTCGGTTCCCGTGTAATCCACCGAGAGCAACTGATCCTGCTCCATCAGCACAAACTGCACGTGCGTTCCGGTCCGCTTGATCGATCCCGGCTGCACATTCCCCGCCACCCGCAGCCGCTTGGAGTAAGCCCCGTTCCCCATCTTGTGCAGCTCGCTGATGGTGACGTAGTAGCTCTTGCTATCCTGCACCCCGGTATAAGCAAGGTAGCCGAGCAGGAAAAAAATCACGACCGTGGCCGAGCCGAACTTGAGATATGTTTTGCCTTGACTGGACATAGGACACCACCCCACAGCTCTGTGCCTTCAGACTCTAATCCTCCCCAAGCGCAGAATCAAGATTTAGAGAGGCAGCGGTTCATTAAAAAAGGGGCAAGCATCAGGCCCTTGTACGCACGGCTCTCTTCGGAATGAAAACATCGGCAGGAAGTTTAAACCGGGCGCTCAATTTCCGTACTTGTTCTACGGTCAGATTCCTTTGCCCTGATAAGAACATCGAAACCGCACTCTCCGTGCCAAACTGAGGAATCAGATCACGTTGCGTAAGGTTCTGCTGTTCAATGAGAAACCGAACAACTACAGCCGGATCAGCCGCGGGGATAGCGTAATGCTCCCGCTCGTAGTGTTCCACAAGCAAGGTCAGGAGTTCGATTGCTTCCATTTCAGAGCTGGAGGGGCTTTCCAGCGCCGTCAGTTGGAAGAGAGCGTGGGTATAGGCTTCAAGCTCCGCGTCATTGTGGATGACGCGGGGAGCGCCCTTCGCAATCATTTCCGCAGGTTTTGCAAGCACCGTGCTCATTTTGTTCCAAACCTCCTATCCCAGTTATTGTGATTGTCGTATTCCTTATGCGTCAGGAAAGATCGGATGTAGATGTGCCCTTCGGTCCGCTTCTCATCCATCGTCTTTGCATAGTGAACGACGGTGATCAGCTTGTACCGGTTCTGTCTGATGTTAAAGATCACGTAGCCATCCACAGAATCGGCATCTTTAAACGCGCCGCGCACTTCCGCAAAATTGCGCCACCGGACCGCCTCGACGATTACCACCCACGATTTGATTTCGTTCGCCGCATCTGGATAGCGTTCCATCGCCTCGCTCAGATGTCTACGCGTAACGATATGCACTCATCCAGAATACTTCGCAATACGTGAAGTTGTCAAAGTAAATGGCTCTGCCTCTCCCAAGCCCAGAATCAAGATTCGTGAGAAAACCCCGGGCACAACTCAAACGGGGTGCCCTGTCCTTGTTCCTGCGGTCTCTACAGGGACAGGGCGGGGATTTTGATCTCGACACATATCCGCAGCTGCGCAGCAGGAAAGGCTGGCCAGCCCCTGAGCCCCCAATCCAGCCTTGCTATCATAGGCGCGTGTCCGGGGCCAAACTCTTCACTCTAATCGCAGTGTTCTCCTTCACGAGCGTAATCAGCGTCGTGACGGGCAGTACATCTCTCATCACCGTTCCTGTGATGATCGCCTTGGGCATTGAAGCCCACGTTGCGATTGCAACCAACATGCTGGCTTTGACCTTTATGAGCGTGGGTGGTTCCTTGCCTTTCATGGGACGGAGAGTCCTTAGCGGCAGCCGCTTGCTCCCCTCGGTTGTTCTCACGATCGTTGGCTCTGGCTTGGGCGCATTGCTATTGCTCACTGTGCCGCTCAAGGCCTTGCAAATCATCATCGCCGTGGCGATGATTGCCGTGGCCGTCCTGTCCATGCTGAATAAAAACCTGGGACAGGCAAGTAATGACGCTCCCGCATCACGCGTTGGAGAAGTTACCGGCTATGCTGCCACCTTCCTTCTGGCGATCTACGGTGGCTTTTTTAGCGGCGGTTACATCACCATGCTCACCGTCGCTTTTGTCGTGCTCTTCGGCATGACCTTTCTGCAGGCCGTCGCTGCCACAAAGATAATTAACGTTTTCTCCTCAGGTGTTGCAACACTGGTGTTTGTTTGGCGCGGTGTTGTGGATTTGAAGCTCGGCATCATCCTTGGCGCTTCCATGTTTATAGGCGCGCTGCTGGGCGGCCGCATTGCCCTGTTCCTGAGCCCAGTCTGGCTAAGGCGGATATTCATTGCGGCGGTGCTGGGCCTTGCAGTCAAGCTGCTCTGGCACGTGCATTAGCGATTAATCGATTCAGGCCAGTCTGCGCGTGTAGTCTTTACAAAGAGCCAATATCGGCGGTGTCTCCCGTGTGATGGTCGTCGATCTGAAAACGAAGAAAATCATGAATCGCCTTCAGTGCGTCCGGGTTTGTTGTCTTAATCCGTACCCTGCCACCTGTCGGCAACTCTTCGAACCTGTAAGAAATCTCAGCGCGTTTTTCTTTCATCACGGGTACGCCAGGCGGCACCTGGTCATGGACGAACATGGGAATAGAGAATTCCCCGTTGGAGAACATCGTCACAATGTGCGTCAGATGAGACCGGATTGCCTGCATATTCCGGGAGTCCTTGCTGTCGTTAACGGTCACTTCGATTGCCCCACCGTCTGCGTATAGATGAAAGTGGTGAGTGGTCTTGTCATGCGGAAATCCCATTGCCTCATCGCCGTGTTTTTCCACATCGCTCTGATGCTGCGCGGCCTCTTTCATATGCTCTTTGTGCATGGGGCAAGACTGCATGTCCTGTGCCGCCAACTGCAGACCGCCGAACAGAAGAAATGCGATCACTGTTTTCATGGTATTTTCCTCCTCCGAAACTGATCTAGCGGAAAACCAGAGTGTTTTACCGCGTCAGTGAGCGAGTGCAACAAGTGCGATTTCTGCTCCGGACCCGCACGCTGAATACGCTGTTCCCAATCCGACAACACCTTCCTCACATATCGTTGCATGCGCTTCAGCGCCTCAATGTCCGCCTCGATACCCTTGAGCTTTTCTTGCGCAAGCTCGTAAACCCGGCGGCACGGAGTGCCTCCAGCATCACGAGCCTTCAGGACTTCAGCCAGCTCGGCCAGAGTGAATCCGATCCGAAGCGCCCTCTGCACCACGAGCACTCTCTCCACCGCGCTCGCGGGATAGACGCGGTAACCAGCCTCCGTTCGTGCAGCTCGCAGCAGAACCCCGATCTTTTCATAGTGTCGAATCGTGTCAGGACTGACCCCAGTTGCCTTGGCCAAAGCCCCGGAACGAAAAGTTTTGGAGCCACCGCTTTGCACCATGAGAAGTATGAACCTTGGAATGCATTCCAGAGTCAAGGCATTTTTTTGCCAGGTGCCGCAGCAGAGATAGTACGGAAAGGCTGGGCCAGCCCCCGCGAAAAGAATATTTACTCTAGAAAATCCACAACCGCCCGTTTCAAGCGTCATACTCCTCGCCCGGCGTCAACAACTGGCTGACGGTCACCCAGCAGACTTCCTCTTCCAGATTGCCCTCGCGGGACGCCGCCTCCGCGCAGGCATTCGCCACCATCACGGCCCGGGCAAGGTTACCCCCGCAGCAATCGAGGATGTTCAAAGCGCGTCTTGGGTAGGGGAGATTCGACACCAGGCGTTCGTCGATAGTCTCCAACCGTTCGGCGAGATGGCAGTCAAACACTTCTCGGATGGATTCTTTGGTCGGCGGCATTGTTGGCGTCCTTCAATAAATTTGTGTAGCAAGATGCGAAACTCGTCGTGCCCAGCCGGTCGTCGAATCGAACCGGTCTCCGATAGAATGAAACAGGCCGATAAACCCTATGATCCATCCCTGGCACGACGTAACTCCCGGCGACAAGCTCCCGCAGGAATTCGACTGCGTCATCGAGATCCCGTTCGGTTCGAGCGTGAAATATGAACTCGACAAAGCCAGCGGACTGATCAAGCTCGATCGCATCTTGTATTCCGCCGTTTACTATCCCGCGAATTATGGCTTCATCCCGCAGACTCTGGCGGAAGACGACGATCCGCTCGATGTACTCGTGCTCTGCCAGGAACCCGTCGTGCCGCTCACCATCATCCACGCCCGCGCCATTGGGCTGATGACCATGATCGACGCCGGCAAGCAGGACCACAAGATCATTGCCATCGCCACCGAAGATCCCGAGTTCAACTCCTACCGCGAGGCCGCTGAAATGCCGACGCATCGCATGCTCATGCTGCGACGCTTTTTTCAGGACTACAAGCAACTCGAAGGCAAAGCCGTCGAGGTAGACGAGATACGCCCCGCCGGCGAAGCCTATCCCATCATCCTCGACGCCCTGCACCGCTACAGCGAACAACGCCGCAAAGGCTTCCAGCCGGCCAAGCACTGAGCCCGGCTACATTCCTTTGAAAACAAAACTGATCTCCTTGGTTTCATTTGCCCCAATCGTGATGGTCTGTGTGGACGTGCCCAGTTTCTCGTGCCACGCCTTGATGGTGTACGTGCCGGGAGGCAAACTGCTCAGATCGAAACTGCCATCTTTCCCGGTCACCGCGAAATAGGGATGCTTGAACACCGCAATGTAGCCGTGCATCCACGGATGCAGGTTGCACTTCACGGGAATCGCGATCTCCTCCCGCGCAAACGATTCGTCAACGCTCGATCCCGGGGGTTCGGCCTTGTTCCACTCGCGGTTATTCGCCGGCGTGGGATGGATGTTGTGCGATGTGGGATCGTCGTTCACCAGATGCAATGGCTGATTCGCCCGCACCGCCAGCACATGCGGCATATACATGCAGCCCTTCTGTTCGACTACGACCGGCTGCGTGGGCGGATCAAATGTGCGATTACCTAGACCCTCGGCAACAAACACAATCACGTTCTGCAGTTCACCTTTCGCATCCGTCATCACCTCCTGCGCAAATACGGGCGACGGATGTTGTTTGGCACAACTCGGATCCGCAGACATGCTGACCAGCTTGGGCTTCGGTACTATGCCTTCGAATCGCACCGTGCCCTTGAGGTTGGCCGCGCCGCTTGTACTTGGCCGAGGGTCGCCGGCATTCGCGGCCCGGGAAGCAGAAACGCAAATGCCCAAGGAGAAGGAAATAGTGAGCATAAGGGCAAGTATGGAAACTAATTTCTTTTCATGCATACGACTGCACCTCAATTCAGAATTCTTGTTTTGCCAACCTTCGTTTCTATGGCTCCACGTGAGCAAGCGATTGGTTATATCCCCGGCGATAGCCGGCCAGGAAAGTGGCGCGGTCCTGATTGGTTGACCAGCGGCCAACGGCAGGACGCAGCAGCTGGCCGCTATGGGCGGCAAGCTTGCCAAGGTACAGCCCGTCGCGAAACGCCCCGTCGGATACCAGACGCGCATCTACGCTTAGGTTTGCGTTGGTCGTGCGTTTGTTGTTCGCGAGCATCGCCGTCGTTCCCAGGCAGACGGCAATCGCCAGAACACGGTAGAAAGTTTGCTCATATTTTTCCTCCTCGTTTCGTCGAAGTCGCCGGCCCACGCTGCGGAACCCTGCATCGGCCTGACCGCTGAAAAACCGGCGGTCGATTCACTTATTCAGTTAGCAGGGAACTTTTCGTGACTGAAGACGAGCGTACGCAAGGCGCGGTGCGAGATTGTCATCGCACCGTCAATCGCTTGTCATTTTGTCGTCACCTTCACCATCGCCCTTGAAACAAACGGAAGGCACCGCATGTGGCAACCTGCCCGGCATCGGCGATCCGGGTCAAGTGGCGCGCAAACCTCCGAAAGATAGGGACTTAGACCGGCCATGGCCTGAAGTGACTTTTGCCGTGCGGGACCGTGACGTAGAATTCGGCGAGTCTAAAGCCGTAGTTTCGTGTTTACTACAACGAAGTTCATTCTGCCGAAAGGCTTGAGGAAACCATGAAAACTGTACGACACTGCGCCGTACTCGTGTTTGTTGTTGCTATCTGCACCGCATTAACCTTTGCCGACGAACCGGGAAGGCATCCGGCATACCTGCATGCGCTTACCGACCTGCGGCACGCGCGCGCTCACCTGGAGAACCTGGCTCCCACCCATCACATGGACAAAGAAGAAGAGCACGCCATCGAAGAGATTGACAAAGCCATCGACGAAATCAAGCGGGCTTCCATTGATGACGGCAAGAATTTGAACGATCACCCTCCGGTCGATGCGCACATGGAACGCGCCGGCCGCTATCATCGCGCGCTGGAACTGCTGGACAAAGCGCACAACGATATCGCCCGTGAAGAAGATGACCCGTCGGTGCGTGGTCTGCGCGATCGCGCCATCCGGCACATCGACGAAGCGCACCGCATCGTCGATCACCTGATCGTGCAGGCGGCCAGCTACTAGCAGCCTGAGGAAGTCGGAATCCACCGAAGTGAGACCAAGGCTCGGCATTTTTGCCGGGCCGTTTCTTTTGGTGTCGACCGCAGCCTGCACAGGAACGAAACTTTTCCAAGATTCGCCCTTGCAAACGGTGATCCCAGGCGGGAGTTTGATGAATGCATCGCTACCGGAGCGAAAACGGCATAGAATTTCAACCAAACATATACCGCGAGCGCGGGGGGACTTATGACGAACGCACAGTCTATGCGGGCTCCATCAAACGGACACGATCGATGGTTGACCACGCCCATCTCGCTGGCCGTTGGCGCGGCGTTTTTCGCCCTGTGGTTCTGGCTGCTGCCGCGATGGCTCGGTTTCAGCGTGGAAATAGCAGGCGCGGCACGCTGGCGATGGCTTGCGGCGGTCCCGTCCGTGCTGGGATTCGCCGTTGCCCTGCGCTGCATCTGGGATTTCGGATGGACGGGACGCGGCACGCCTGTGCCGGTCGCTCCGCCGCAGCGATTAGTGGTGGTGGGTTTCTACCGCTACGTGCGCAACCCCATGTACGTGGGCTTCGCAACGGGATGGATTGGGCTGTGGGTGATTTTCGGGCACGCCAATCCGGTGGCGATCGCTTCCGTTGCGGCGGTTGCCCTCGGCGTACATCTGTTCGTCGTCTTTTACGAGGAGCCGACGTTGCGCGGAAAGTTCGGAGCGGATTACGAAGAGTACCGCCGTAACGTACGCCGCTGGTGGCCGCGGCTGCGGGGTTGGGATCAACCAGCATGACCCACACGGGCCAGACATTGTTCCGGAAGCACATTAGCTTTATCTTCTGCGGTTTGGCCGGAGTTATGGAGAGTACTTTATTATATAGTTAGCGATTTTATCCCTTGTAATTGATGCTTTGCTCTGCGATCGTTCTCTGCGTCATCTAGATTCCACTAAATCCCATTTACTTTCTCAATATTGCATCCCAGCTAGCTATAGCTCCGACAATCCAATACGGTCTCAGCCCACTAATATAGGGCTAATTTTACGAGGTACTTAAGCAAAACAACTATTTGGAGGTATAGATGTATAATCGTCGCCGGCCACTTAGGCCAATAGAAGCTCGACGAGAGGATGAAGGTTATGAGTGAAGATATCCAAAGACGTACAGAGGAAACCCACAAAGCAATTACGCGTAATTTCGCCGATATGGCCAAACGTTATGCTGGCCTGGCGGTTGATGGTCCTAGCTGGACTACGAGTAGTGCCTCAGGCGCTGCAGCCTATGTCTTTGTTTATCTGCAAGTGGATTGCAACCTCGTATTTCCCGGTGGACCAAGCCTGACTTTCAATGGCAAGGGTCTTGTCGCCGGTTTGGGTGCAACCGGTTCACTAGCAGGCTGCGGAAAAATGGACTTCGCGACTTAGGTTCTCTCCAGTCGCAGTGATTTTGTGATTCGGGAAGGGTTCCGGCTACATCCGCTTGTGGTCGGAGGATTCATTTTTCTGACCTGC
>Ga0182015_10006435_pt1 | contig 11801 bp, 12 predicted proteins | sample 712P3MmetaG_FD_120478 | JGI IMG/M metagenome (GOLD analysis project Ga0182015, IMG submission 120478) | Permafrost microbial communities from Stordalen Mire, Sweden - 712P3M metaG | ecosystem: Environmental > Terrestrial > Soil > Wetlands > Permafrost | place: Sweden: Stordalen | collected...
CGCTCACGAAGGCGTCGGTACCGCCGCCACCGTATGTGCTCTGCAATGCCGACAGTAGAGGAAAGTTTGTCGAGCTTGTCTGCCCGGTCAGGTAAGCGTAGCCCGAGGAGTCTACCGCGATGCTCGCGCCGAAGGTGACGGCACCGTCCGGCTGGCTGCCGCCGAGGAACGTCGAATACGCAAGAGCACTTCCGGCCGGGTTCAATTTAGTGACGAACGCGTCATCAACACCAACCAAGGCCATCTGCAATGCCGACTGTAGAGGAAAGTCCGTCGAGCTTGTCAGCCCGGTCACGTAAGCGTTGCCTGATGAGTCCACCGCAATGCCGTTACCTGTGTCGGTGCCGCTGCCGCCAAGGAACGTCGAATAAACGTAAGCATTCCCAGCCGTATTGATGACGGTCACGAACGCGTTGGAGAAACCGCCGTTGCAACTGCCGCATTTGGTTTGGAACGCCCCTTTCGTTGTAGGGAAGTTGGGACTTGAAGCTTTACCGCTTACGTATGCGTTATCGGAGGGGTCCAGAGCGACCCCAAAGACCGCGTCGCCAGTGCCCCCCCCCAGGTAGGTGGAATACATCAGGGCGGTGCCGGAAGAGTTCAACTTCGTGACGAACCCGTTGCTGGATCCGGCCAGGGTTCCCTGGATTGGGTTCATGATGGGGAAGTCCGTCGAAGTCGTCTCGCCCCCTGTATAAACGGCTCCGGTGACGTCCAAGGCGACGCCAAGAGCGACATCGTCACCGGTTCCACCCAGATAGGTGCTGTAAGTCAGCGAAGTGCCATCAGGGTTTAGCTCAAATACAAAAGCGTTGCCAGTAGCGCCGGTTCCGAGTTTGGGCTGAAAGGCCGCAGGGGTCGTGGGGAAGTCGGATGATGTTGTGCCACCGGCGACAAATGCATCGCCGGAAGCGTCCACAGCGATGCCATTTCCGCTGTCGCTGCTGCTCCCGCCAACGTAGGTGGAGTAGATCAGCTTTGACCCATTCGAAGCGATCTTGGTGACAAATACATTCGCCGCGCCGTGCAGTATGTTGGACGCCACACTCCCAACGACGGGAAAGTTTGAGGACGCGGTTTGTCCCGTGACATAAGCGTTGCCATTGCTATCAAAGGCGATTCCATAGCCTTCATCATTACCGCTGCCGCCCAGGTAGGTCGAGTATTCGTAGCTGACCGACGGATCAATCACCAACTCGCGGCTGCGATCATAGTTGCCTAACTCAAAGCTGACTTGGTTGTTGGCTCTCAAGACAAATCGCGCATCTACCGCTTGCTGCTCGCCATTCTGTTCCTGATAGGCCACCGGCTTGTGCAGCAGAACGTCACCTGCGGCGGAAGAGATTACCAGGTTGCCGGAGTCATCCGTCTTCATCCCTTGCGCGCCGGTGAGATGAAAACCGATCGGAGCTGGATTGGCACCCGGAGCCACCACGAAGTCAAACTCCAGTTGGCGCTGGCCGCCGTGGAAGGCCAGGTTCACGCCGGGATAAACGTCCTCATAAGAGACTCGGGCGTAGCGCGCGACATCCCTGCGCCATTTACTCGGGTCATTGCCGACGAAATAGTTGCTCTTTCCCGGCAGTTGACCGCTGGCCGCAACCTTCGCCAACGAATTCCCGCCCACGAGTTGCATGCGCACGACGGCGTACGAGTCCTTTTGAGCATTGCGCTGCTCGGCAAGACTCTGTGCGCGCAATTCAGCCCCACGGCGAACTGTGGACGGTTCCCTCTTAGCAGATCGGGACTGAAGCGAGAACACGGCAGCGTTCGCGGTCAGGAACAGGGTGTATCCGTTTCCCCGTGCCATGTACTTGACTTGCGTGTCGGTTTGGCCCTGATTCTGCTCAAAGGCCAGGGGAAGAGCGGCGTAGCTGGCCTGAATTCCACCGCGCGCGGCGGGCGTCACGGTTCCCGGCTGCGACGTGAACGAGCCGGAAGAAGCTGTGCCTGCGGCACCACGGTGCCGGGCCGGGGAAAGGACAAGCAATGCTAGGGCGATCATGGCTAGTACCGGAACGATGCAGGAAGCACACGCCCATCCTCGAGAGGTTGCTGGATTGGACAAGACGATCCTCCTATGGTGATGCCGTGAAACCCTAATCTGGGAAAAAGCACTCGGCGGGAGCCAGTTCATCCTGGCCAACTTTCGCCGCCCGCCGCCACGCGCCAAAAAGTTGAAACTTCTTGCGGCCTGTTCGCGAGTATGCCGCTCGAAGCCGAGGTTGTCAACGCAGTTCAGATAGCAATGTAATGCTCCAAGATAGTGTCACCCATAGCTGCAACGAGACTTTGTCACCCTCTCAGGATGGTTACGATGAGTCAGAAAGAGTTCCGACGAGTGAAAGTGATTGAGAATGCAGCGGGCGGGAGGCTGAGCGTACGCGAAGCCCGCCTATGACATCAAGAAACTCCGCGGCAAGGGCATGGTGCGGAAGAGTGAAGGTCTACGTGTCTACGAGCCCTGACTGCTCTGGTGGTCCTGCGCGAAAAGCTAATCCGGCCACTACTCGTTGCCAGCACTCGACCCGAGCCCCGCTCCAAACTACCCAATCCGACGCCGAAAGATCAGCATTACGAAAACCTCCGCGCCGGCCCAGGGCAGCGACTTTTCCTTCCCAGAAGAACCTCTCCTCCTGGTGGGAATATGCCCCGGAGACGAAGAGAGCGCGGGAGTATCCCACAGCCATCGATCCTCGAAGGGCAACCGGCGCATTCTCAATCAGGCTGCCCACGCCGCGGTAAAGGTCAAAGGAAGCATCTTCGAAATTGTGTAGCGCGCTTGGTTCCGCGGCTTGGATCTGCACAAGCCATTGGCGCCATTGCCCACCGGTTTTTGCCGGCTGATCTGGATTGTTCTGCACCATGGGGTCTGTTACGAGGAACGGGAGCCCGCGGTCAGCAAAAGCTCAAGGCGGACACGCACTGCGAAGATGATCCGCGAACTCCGACTCCTCGGCTGTCGGGTCGAACCGCTGAGTTTTCCGCCGGCCAATCGAGCATAGCGCGCGGAACGTTCAACAGCGATTTTCGACCCTGCTCGACACACCAAAGAAAAGCCCCGCGCGTGGCGGGGCTTTTGAGAAGCGGATGGAGTGAAGTTAGGCTTTCAGCCTATTGCGAATAACTCCAGCCAGGCCAACCATCCCGGTTCCGAGCAATGCGAGAGTGCCCGGCTCGGGAACAACGGAGCTGACGACGGTGTCGCCGCTGGCGAGGCCAATCGGCCCTCCGCTAAACCCGTCCTTGCCAGCAAGAAACGTAACTTGCGTCGTGAGCCCGCTTACCGACACACCGTTGTACGTGCCGGAGACATTACCTGTGAGGGTGTAATAGATTGCGCCGGTAGACTTCGAACCCGGTTGCTCGGCCCAAATGACGGGACCGCTGAATGTGCCGACGAAGCTCACGCCGGCGCCCGTGATCGTGAAGCTTCCACCTGCGGAGAACGTGGCACCAGTTGTCAGACTTCCCCCAGCCATCATCCCGGCTGTCGAAAATGTCACGGTGCCCAGGTTGCCCTGGGTTACGCTTCCGCCCAAGATGTCGATAGAGGTGAGTTCAGAGCCGGTAAGGGTCAGGCCAGCGGAACTTCCCGAAAGGCTGCCGCCGTGGTTGGTGAAATCAATTTGGTCAGCAAAAGCTGCCAGCGGCAGCGTCAGAGCGAGTAAAGCCAGTAGAACTATCCGCTTCATAATTATCTTCCTCCTGAACCTCTCATACAACGTTAATTGTTCAATGGAGGACTAGGCCTCCGTAGGGGGGGAACCTACAGCACCCCTCCATCTATATGCACCCTGCATGCCAAATCGGCAAAAACCGTAGTTCATTGATTGCAAAATAGTTACATCAACATGCCAGAACGGATACCGATCTGAAGTTGCAAACCGATGCACACTATTGCTTTCCGCTTGCGTTTTGTTCTGTTTTTCAAACGATGAATATTTTCCAAGCTCGGCGAAGAACTCACGAAAACACTCCAGGCAGTTGCGTCTACTGCTTGGCTGAAAAGTCTAATTCAAAAAGTCAACCGGGGCAAGTATCTTTCTAGGTGTCTGTCTAGGTCAGCGATTGTGGGAAGGGCCATTCTGGTAGGGCTTTCGGGCGCCAAGAGGATCCAACGGTTTCGGGCCGCTTCCCTACCTTTACCTTTGGACACAATTGTAGGGGCGAAGAAGTTCAGAGGCAGTGTCAGACTTTGTCGAGATGGAGTTTCTGCACAGAGGTACCCAATTCGGCCCGCGGCCCAATCAATTCTCTCAGGCGGCGGGATAGGTTGACTGCCAAAGATCTGTAGAAACGCGAACCCAGATGCGGAAAAAGCTCGAACAGTTTTTCCAAAGCTGGCCGGTCCAGATGATAAGCCTGCACCTCCTGGTGAGCTACCACATTGGCGCTGGCAGGAGCATCTTCCAGAAACGACATCTCACCGCAAATCTCTCCGGCTCCGATTTCGGGCGACACGACTTTCGTGGGGATCTGAACTCTGGCGATTCCACTCAATACGATAAAGACGCCGTTCGATTTCTTTCCCCGGTGAACCAAAATTTGACCCTTTAGGAAAGTGACTCGCATGGCCTTGTCGGCAAACAACATCCAATCGTTAGGCGTTAGATAGACCAGACCGTTTTTGGCGGAGGAGAGCAAGGATAGTTCTTGTTCGGTGACCTTGGGCATTGTAGGCGTGACTCGAACTGCAGAGACCTCTCTGGTGTTTGACGGACACAGCAGGGCTGGAGCAAGACTACCAGAAAAAGACCGGCTGGGCTTCAATCGCGCCCCGGGAACGTCCCCGAGGAATCAATCTCGTTACCGCGATCTTTGACTCGATCGCGCTTCTCGCGTAGCCTGTCTTCCCGCCATGAACTCTGCTCCGCCAGCGATCTCCGTGCAAGGTTTGAAGAAGTCTTACGGCGAAGTGCATGCTGTGAAAGGGATCGACTTCGAGATTCGGTCCGGAGAAGTTTTCGGCCTGCTGGGACCGAACGGTGCCGGAAAAACGACGACAGTCGAGATCCTGGAAGGCCTGCGCCCTCGCACCGGAGGCGAAGTCGCAGTTCTCGGTTTTGATCCTGATCGTCAGCGTCAGCAACTCAAGGATCGCATTGGGGTTTGCCTGCAGGCCACGAATCTGCCAGAGAAAATCCGCGTCCACGAGGCCATGCAGGTTTTCGCGTCATTCTACAGCCGCCATGTCGACTTGAATAAACTGCTGCAGCGGTTACAACTGGAAGAGAAAAGGGATGCGTTCTACAGCACGCTCTCCGGTGGTCAGAAACAGCGGCTGGCGCTGGCTCTGGCCCTCATCAACGATCCTCAACTAATTTTCCTGGACGAGCCCACCACAGGTCTCGATCCCCAGGTGCGGGTGGAAATTCATTCGCTGCTGGAGGAATTGAAGCGCGAGCAGAGAACCATTCTGATGACCACGCACTACATCGAGGAAGCGGAGCGCTTATGCGACCGGGTGGCCATCGTGGATGAAGGCCGCATCGTCGCACTGGATACACCAGCGCGCCTGCAACAGCAGAGCCGCTCTGCCTCGAGCATCGTGGTGACCTGCGCGAGCCCGTTCCCGGCCGATCGGCCGCCATGGGCCGAAGCCATCCATAGCGCGCTCGATCCCAGCGGCCGCACGCTGACGGTGAACTCGCGCCGGCCCGCGGCCACGCTGGTTGATCTGGTGAAATGGATCGATCAGCGGGGCATGGAACTGACTGACATCAGCCTCAAGCAGCCTAGCCTTGAGGATGTCTTCATAGAACTCACGGGAAAGAGCCTTCGCGAGTGACGGCGTAAAGTGATGCCCGAAATGAAAGCCTATAGAGCACTCATCGCGCTCGATCTGAAGCTGGCCCTGCGCAACCGGTCTGTAATTTTTTTTAATTATCTGTTTCCGCTTATCTTCTTTTTCATTTTTGGGCAGGCCATGCACGCCGAACGTGGCGCAGCGATCACCATTGTGATTTCGATGGTCCTCATCATTGGAATTTTGGGCAATGGGCTCTTCGGCGCCGGCATCCGCGCCGTGCAGGAACGTGAGGCCAACATCCTGCGCCGTTACAAAGTTACCCCCATCTCGCCAGCACCTTTGCTCGTGGCCTCAGTCGTCACCGGCTGGATTCTGTACATGCCCAACGTGATCCTCATCTTTACGCTGGCACATTTTTTGTATGGTATGCCCTGGCCGCGATCGATAAGCTCCATCCTGATTTTCATCACCTTTGCCATCGTTGGATTTCGTGCCATCGGTTTAATCCTGGCTTCCGTCGTCAACTCCATGCAGGAAAGCCAATTGTTGGTCCAGTTGATTTACTTGCCGATGTTGTTTCTGAGTGGGGCAACGTTCCCGCTCGCCATGTTTCCTCCCTGGTTGCTGGGGGTGACTCAGTTCGTGCCCGCAACCTACATGGTCACCGGGATCCAGGGCATGCTTTTGCGGAACGAAGGCATTGTGGCGAACCTCCAGTCCGCAATGGCTCTTTTGCTGACCGCGTTTGTAGGACTTTTCATTTCGTACAAACTTTTCCGCTGGGAGAAAGAAGAGAAGATTCGTGCCTCGGCGAAGCTGTGGCTGGCGGCCGTGCTGACCCCGTTCCTGCTCCTGGGCTTATGGCAGATGCACGCTCGGACCGGGATCGCGAGAACGAAAGTTCTGAACCGGCAACTGGCCCGCAGCGAGACTTTCCTGGTTCGGGGGGGGCGCGTTTTCGTCGGCGATGGCAAAGTCATCGAGAACGGCTCGGTGCTGGTTCGTGGCGGGAAGATCGCCGAAGTGTATGAGGGCGATGGTCCCGATCCCAAAACTTTGAACGCCGAAACTGTCGAAGCTGCCGGCAAAACAATTCTTCCCGGCCTCATCGACGTTCATGTGCATCTTGGCGCTCCCGGCGGTTTTTATCCGGACATGAGCAAGTATGACGCAGAGAAAAGTATGCTGCGAAATCTGGCCGCATACCTCTACAGCGGCGTCACCACCGTGAGAAGCGTGGGCGACGGTCTGGATTCGATACTACGAGTGCGCGCAACCGTCCGCAGCGGTGAAATGCTCGGCTCGGACTTGTCCACCTGTGGTCCGTTGTTTACCGCTGTCGGCGGTCATGGCACAGAATATTTCAAGGATCTTCCGCCCCCTGTCCGCTCCAATCTGGAAAGGCAATTCACCCGGATTCCGGCCAATGCGGGCGAGGCGCGGCAACAAGTCGACGAACTAAAAAAGCGAGGTGTGGACTGCATCAAAGCGATTCTGGAGGCGGGCGCGGGCAGCCGCGTCTATAATCGCCTGGATACCGGATTATTCGACGCCATCGCCCAGCAGGCGCAGGCAGATTCCTTGCCCTTCACGGTTCACACTGGCGACGCCCGCGACGTTGCCGATGCCCTCCAGGCTCACGCCAACTCGATCGAGCACGGTTCGTTCCGCGAAAGGATTCCGGACGAATCATTCGAGCAGATGGCCCGGCAGGGAACCTTCTACGATCCAACTCTGAGCGTAGGAGAAGCTTTCAAAGACTTGGCGGCGGGTAAGACGGACCTCCTCAAGCGTTCCCTTGTGCAGCAAGTCGCTCCGCCGGAACTCATGCAGGGAACCGAAGAAGCAATCGCTTCCGATAAGACCAAAGCGCTCCGTACCTCGATCGCGCAGTATCCCATCGACATGTCGGTCGCGATCGACAACCTGAACCGCGCATACCAGCACGGAGTTGTCCTGGTCACGGGCAGTGACGCCGGAAATTACCTCGTCATTCAAGGTCCTACCGTGCAACACGAACTTCAGCTCTGGGTCCATGCTGGCATTCCGCCGGCTGTGGCCTTGCAGGCCGCAACTCTGAATGCAGCCCGCCTGCTGAGGGTCGACAACCGCGCGGGATCCATTCGTCGCGGCAACGACGCCGATCTCCTCGTGGTCGATGGAAATCCTCTCGACGACATCACCGCAACCGAACGAATCTCGCTCGTGATTTTCAAAGGCGAACGCATCGAACGTAGCGATTTGTTCGATCAGCGCTGATTTCAAGACGGCTCCTATGGCCACAAATTCCTTAAGATGGACGACACTTGACGCATACCGGCAAGCGGATTTCCCAAGTCTGTCCCATGTAGAAAAAAGTGCAGTCCCTGAACTCCAGCGCTGATTCATGGACGGTGCATAATTTAGGAGCCGAACGGGCGCTCGCGGAACTCAGAAAGTCGACGATGGTACGGGGAAGGGGATGATCTAACTTTTTAGATACGTCTTCGCGGTCTCGGGGAGGCGGTCTCGGAGTCCTCCCTCGACTCACTTTTTGTGCATAGCACTCTTCGTGGACAGGCTTCCCGAATTCGTCCAACTTCGTAGTTTCAAGTTCTACAAATTCGTTGCAAAGAGAGCACGTAAGGAAATTGGGTCTGCGATCAAAATTTGAGCGAATGGGCATATAGGTCCTCTGAGCGATGAACAGATTGCACAAGAGACCGACGCCTGAATTTGGTCCGACGGAGGGATGTGAAAGAGCCCTTGTAGAGAGCCCTTGTAGAAGGAGGAACGCTTATAAAAGACTCTCAATTCTGGTATACGCCTCTTGTTATGCGAACGCAATCGCCCAACGGCTAGATCGAAAGTATCGCGCCTGCCTGAGAAAAGGTTTCTTTGCTGCAGTCGAGCGAAACGGCTTGCCTTCCGCAAGCCGATTGAAAAACGATAGAGTGCTTTGTGAGATCTTGTGCTCTTAGGGAATCAGTTTTTTTGCTCTCGGGAGAGGAGCCTGCCTGAAGTGGGCGACAAGGTGATCTCGTCTGGTCCCTCGAATCGGCGAACGAACGCCATCCCTGCTGGTTCGTAAAAGCGCGCACGGAATTTTTCAACTCCATCGAAACCGTATCGGACATTTTGATCAGATGTGAAACCAAATTACTCAAATCGATCACGGAAAAGTTGCGTCGAACGCACGCAGAAATCACATCCTGGAGCAGTCGCGCCTCGGCCATGAGCATTGGTACCGAGTAGCCTTGGTGGTATCGGAGCGTGCCGTGCTGTTCAGCGGCCTGCTGGTGTCCCTGACTCGCCAGTTCACGGCCCCCGCGCGTGCGCGACGGCCTCACCGAGCAATCCCGGGACATGATCTCTTCTTTCGGATTCCGACAGCTTCACACTCATCAGTTCGCCATGCTCTTGCCCTCGCCGCAGCCAATGTTTGATCGCCCAGTCCTTGCCTTCATCGATGACATCCGGCACTCGCCTGGATTTCTGTGGTCGATTCTGGGCCTCACCGTTCGCAAGTCCGGTTTTGATTTTATCGACCAGTTGCTCGATCGGCGTCCCTTTGGTCAGATAGTCGTTCAGATGTGGTCGCAAAGCTTCGAGGGCGGTCTCGAAGGCGGGATATCCAGTCAGGATGTAGGTCAGGGCAGCCAGGATGCGTTCTTCGCATCGCGCTAACCACCACGGAGCCGTCCGAAGGATGGCCGAGGTTGAGATCAGAGATGAGCACAATCGAAGCTGGATTGTGCGATCAGCGCCAACGCTTCTGGCACCGTTCCCGCGGACATTACGGTGAAGCCCTCGCTCTCCAGCACCAGGCTCAGCATCGTCCTTATACTCTCTTCATCATCGACAACCAGGACCGTTGACCCTCCCGACATTTCGTTCTTTCCATTCTTGAAGGCCGCTCCAGGTGGGTGTCCGGACCGCGCCGGATCAAATGCAGGTTGTTTTCAGCCTGCTTGATCTCTTTGCCCGAAACTTGATCGCCAAGACGTAGAGTTGATGCAAGAATCTGGACCAAGGTTCGAAAAGGAATTGAGCTGTAAGGGCCAGCGGATTCGTTTCGCCGACGGTTGCGGTGCTGGCTACTCTATCTGCTTCGTGAGATTCGTTTCTTGCTCGGACCATTAGTTCGCGTCCGTGAATCGCGCGAGATCCTCAGCTTGCCTTTATTCCTTGCTTCGAACGAAGCCTCGTGACGATCGAATGCGGCTCGTCCCCATCTGAAATAACGATGTCGGCATCTGGAATGCTGTCATCCGGGCGCTGGACTAGATAAACGACCACGCCGGTCGGACAGTTGCGCCGGAAGAGACTTGCAAGGTCCCGGTATATGGCGAGGGGCGTTATGTAACTGGTCAGGAAAACTCCACATCGACCCATCTCGATCTCGAAGCGGGCCTGGAGAGGAGTTGTTACAGAGACGACCTCGAAGTTGTCTTCGCGGAAACCTGACTCGGCGCCGCGCAGTCTTTGACCGTCAGGATTCAGCGACAGAATAGTATTCTCGTACGCCATTGGTTTGCTTGGATGTCCAACCAAAGTTCGAGGTTGTGCCCACCTGGTCCGACCGCGGTTTTAGGAACGGAGGCAATGTCTTCTTCGGCGAAGAGGCGTGCCCCATTCTCGACTCATTGATTTCAGCCCTGTGTTCGGTCCGCCGTCTGCAGCGGCGCCTCGCGCCCGCGCGCAGATACGCTCTCCATCGCCTCGATGTTGCCGTTCTGTACCAGCAGAGCATAGTCGAAATTGTTCACGGTCGGGCAAATATGTCGCGGGAGAAGATACAGCACCTCGCCGATCTGTGGACTCGCTGCTTCTTCTTTTATCGCGATCGGTAGATGCTCTTCGCTGGGCGTCAGCGGTGTAAGTTCCGGATGTCCAATGACTACGCAGGTCGGAACGCCGGCATCGGCGGATACCGTCTTGTGCCCAGCGTCGCAGGTGACGATCCCAGGATGTGGACAGCTGACCACGCGTGTCAATACCAGCGCTGCGGGCCGGTAGCCATATTGGTTTGGGAGTTGCTCGACGCTGGTGGCGTCGCAATAAACGAGGGTTCCCGGGGAGACGCGATGGACAAAATTGCCGCGGCGAAAGCCCCCGTAGGCAAGCGAGCATGGGAACGTAGGCGTCCCGGAAGTGATCACTTCTGGCAGATGTATGCTCGAGCGCCCTAACTCGCCGACCATTTCCAGTAAACGATCATAGCCGCGGTGTGCGGCTTGCGTCCGTTCGCCTTCTTCGAGCCCACCATACTGGCCGTCATAATAATGCAGCCCCCGGAATTCCAGCCCCGCGCCGGCAATCTGGCGCGTCAAGGCGACGACTTTGTCCCTTTGGCTCTGCTCAACGCCGGTGCGATTCATGCCCGGATTGATGTCGACAAAAATTCCCACCCGGCTGTTGCGCCATTGCCACACCTGCTCTGCGTTCTCGGCCAGAACGGAAATGCGCACGTCTTGGAACTGGTTCGCGATGTCGCGTGCGCGGCATGCATTCGCGCCCATCGCGGGATAGGCGAGAAGCACGTCGGCCGCTCCGTTGCGGCAGGCCACCAGAAGCTCCAGCGTGGTGGCGCACTTGAAATTTCGGATGCCACGCGTAATCAACATCCGCAAAGTGTGGCCCAACTTCGCGGTTTTGATATGCACACGCCAGCGATCGGCGTCGCCGGACAACAACTCCAAGGTTCGTTCGATGTTTGCGGCAATGAGATCCGGGTACATCACCAGCGCAGGTGTCAGCACATCTTCGATGCCCGACACGCAATAGTGCTGATCCCAGCTCAATTCGTTCAGCATGGACTTCTGCTTTGCCCTCTTGGCTTTGATAATAGCGCGTAAACAAATTCATGCCCAGATCGCAGAACCGCCGTACGACATACAAAGGCAAACGGCATTTCTTCAGGAGAGACAAGAGAGAAGAGAGAAGCGCGGTGTTCTTAGCAAGTTAAAATGTCCGGTTTTCTAAGCACACGACATGTCCGGTTTCATAGTTAACCAGCAGCAGTCGGGGCTGGGGGAAAGTGGGAATCCCGCGCAGTTTGCGGGATTTC
>Ga0182015_10006436_pt1 | contig 11799 bp, 13 predicted proteins | sample 712P3MmetaG_FD_120478 | JGI IMG/M metagenome (GOLD analysis project Ga0182015, IMG submission 120478) | Permafrost microbial communities from Stordalen Mire, Sweden - 712P3M metaG | ecosystem: Environmental > Terrestrial > Soil > Wetlands > Permafrost | place: Sweden: Stordalen | collected...
CGCGGCGGACGCCGGGGGAGCTATGGGTTTTGCATGGGCGATTCGCGATTTGTTCGTGGAGTGGGCGAGTCGGGCGGGGTTGTAAAGTAAGTCCGTGGGCCGAATAGGAGCAGAATCAGGGGGGCCTCCATCGGGGATGACCTGCGAGAATCTTTCGCTCGACCGGAAACAGCCCACGCTTCTCTAACTACTAAGAGCACCTGCCAGAGAGCAAAACTGTAGCCGACAATTCCTCCCGGTTCTTCACCGCCTCAGTTCGTGCTCAATAGATACATACGTGGATCCTACGCGGCTCGCGCCTGGACTAGAGCGTCATATTCCTGTTCCGATTGTGCGGGTAGTAGTACCCACATTGTGTATATGCCGAGCGCCGTCCCGAACGGAATGTTGGTGAACAGAGAAAGGAAGGCTAAGACAAGAACAATCACTCGAGCCCACGGCTCATGTTGCAGCAAACCCCATCCGGCAATGAATCCGCAGGCGGCCTTGGCCAGCAATAACAACGCGATCACGCTCAGCAGAGGTCGGAGGAAAGAAGTTGGCGCTTCGGGCGCTCCCATCTGGCCCATATGAGCAAAAAAGTATTGGCAATCACGTAGAGGATAATGCTGGCGATGGTATTGAACGCCGACAGCGCGAGCCAGAACAGCCCCAGCAAACGGACATGCTCCTGGACCCGGCCGGGGCGCGGCTGCACTAGCGAGATGGGACCGACGATCTGCTTGCCGCATTTGCTGCAAAAGCCCTGACCAGGTTGCACCGCTGCGCCGCATCTATCGCAGAACATGAATTCCTCCGCCGACGGTTCGCCAATTGGACTACAAAATACTTTCAACAGATGATACGCAGAAAACTTGAAACGGTTCCCCCTCTCGCGTACGAGCCATTTTCTATTTTCAACACTGCCTCGGAGTTTGAGCATTGCCTGGGAGTTCACCCGGCGCACGAAAGGAAATGCATAAACGAAAGAGGCCACCCGGCAACAGGGCGGCCTCTTCCTTTCAAGGGAGAATAGTTCCAACGGAGCTTGAAAATCCGTCAAAACTTTCTGCGACAAATCTTATGAGTGTAAAAACGGGGGTGTCAAGGGATTTCTGTGAAATAAATGTATTTGTTTTCAATAAGTTACATAATCAATCAATATGTGGCTCGAGTGTAGCAAATTGAGACAGGAATGTCGTGCGAGCCGCGTAAGACGATCTATCTAAAGGCACTTATTCGGTCAGGACGGGTTCTGAGAAGCCTGCCGCCCCGTCTCGGTCCCCGGGTGGGCGGAGCCTTTTACGACGGTTTCGGTGAGACGCAGCGAGATGAATTCCATCTGCGCGGGTCGGTCAAAGACCTTGTCCGGACACAAACGCTTCATCAGAATGCGGATTCCACCGAAGGCGACCCCAGCCACAATCGCCAGTCCTGCCACAATCGCACACAGGATCACAATGTTAAGGATCAGCATGTACAAATCGCGCGCTTGCGGATTATCGGTAGGGGTATTCCAGGTGACGCTGGCTTCGTAGTTCACCATTCCCAGCAGAGACTTCGCATCGCTATCGGAAACCGGTCCCGTAGCGATCGCCAGAATTGGCCCCGTTCGCTTGTCGAAGAACGAACCTGCATTTTCGATGCTCGAGACGCCCGACTGCGGCTGACTCATCTGATGTGCCTCCTCGATGCGCCGCAAATGCTCCGCGGCCAGTTGCGGCGTTGGATAAGATATCAGCATCAACGTCGCTTCCCCACTCGATGTGTCGTAGCGCGCCAGACTAACTTCTGAACTGGCATTGAAGTCCACTAAGTCCGCCGGAACCGGCGGCGCCTGCGCGGCCAGGGCTGCCGGCCCCATCAGATATTTTTGCGTGTTCGCGACATAGCCGCGGCGCGGCATGAATTCGATAAATGTGGGCAGGTTGGCCGCATTGCCGTTCGGACGCGGGAGCGCTCCGGCCAATTCGCGCAACTCCGCTCCCGCCATGACAGATTCTTTGCTGAACTGCGCGTCCACTACTACGTTTCCACGGTAAAAGAGCACGCGCTGTCCTAAAGAAGATCCCTGATCGCCGATCTGCTCTTTCGTCATCTCCCGCTGCAAATAAAACGTATAGGCGCCAAACGCGCCGGAAGCGTCGGCGAAACGCGCCGCCCGGATCTTCAACGTGCGGCCATCGTCACGCGTGTAAGTGGACGAAGCCAGGTCCGAGAAGCCGTACTCCTTTAGCACTGCGGCATTGGTTGGATCCGCGGCCGCAGGGTCAGTGCTTGTCTGCGAAGAGCTCTGCATCTCCCACCCGCCAAACAGTTGCGGAAGAAGCGCGGGCTCCTGATTTGAAGAATGGGGTGCGTTAGAAAATCGAGATGAAGGTCGAGACGACGGCGGAGGCGAGTCGGAAGGTCGAGCCGAGGTCTGGGGCGAATTCGCCGCAAAGGCTGAGCCCAACAGACCTGCAAATGCAATCACGATACCGACAGGACGGGAGATATTCATGAATGGCCCCGGGGCAGAACTGTTCTACTAATTAGACCACAGAGGAAGCAGAAAGGTTTCACAAGCTTCCAACAGTCTCTGGCACTCGGGAAGGGCGAGCGCGGGCACCGCGGCACTCGGCTACTTCAGGTTCCGCCACGCCCGCAGAATCGCATCGAATCGGAAAAAGCAAATCTCTGTTCACCCGATGCCGCTGCCTGCATGGGGACAGCCGCCCTCGGCCGTCCTTCTAGCGCAGCTTGACGGCTTTTTCGCTCCCACCCGATCTCCAGACATTCCCGACGATTCCCGACGTTCGCCTCTTGCCATTCCACCTAACCTTCGGCATAATAAGAGTTTGCCTCGATCTCGCCGGACTCTTCCGGAACAAGGATAGAACACCTGTGTTAATGATTCGTCTGGCGCGCCGTGGTGCGCGCAAAAAACCGCACTATCGCATTGTGGTGATTGAGAAAGCGCGCGCCCGCAACGGCCGTCCGGTGGAAGTGGTCGGGACTTACAATCCCCGCACCAATCCCGCCAGCGTCGAAATGAAGCGCGAGCGCGTCGAGTACTGGGTGTCGAAGGGCGCCCAAATGTCGGACCGGGTGAACAAACTGTTCTCCAAGACTCCTGTTCCGGCCACCGGCACCGCTGCCTAAGCTTCAATGGGGGTGCCCCGCGCGTGGGTGTCCCATCCGATCGCGCAGCCTGCGATAGGACAGGTGTTGACCTATCAGCCGCGAGAACTGGAATTTATGACTGAGCCCTCCGGAGATGTGCGCGTTCTTGTTGAACTGATTGCGAAGTCGCTGGTTGATGCCCCCGACGAAGTTTTTGTCGAGAAATTCGACGACGACGTAATCGAATTGGAAGTCGCTGAAACCGATGTAGGCAAAGTGATCGGACGCCAGGGACGCACTGCCCGCGCTCTACGCGCGCTGCTCAGCGCCGCCGGCCACCGGGCGCACAAGCGCTACACACTCGAAATTATCGAGTAGAGGTCGGGACGGCTGCGAACCCGAGCTGTATTGAGAGAGCCGCAGCAGTCTGGAAAGGGCGCGGCTTCAGCCGCGCCGCAGGAGCAAGAAGTTTAGCGGCTTTAGCCGCCGAGGGCGACCGCCGGCGTTGAGTCCCGAAGCAAACGGCGAGTTCATCACCTTGGCCCGCGTCGTGAAGACGCAAGGCCGGCGCGGCGAGGTCGCCGCAAAAACGCACAGCGACGTCCCGGGACGCTTCGTTCTAGGCATGAAGTTATTGGTTTTGCCGAAGTCACAAGATTCGCGGCGCGAACTGGAAGTCGAAGATCTGTGGCCGCACAAGGGCCTGCTGGTTCTGAAGTTTCGCGGCGTGGATTCGATTTTCGATGCCGAGCTGTTGATCGGATCTGAATTGCAGGTCCTCAGCACGCAGCGGGCGGACCTCGAACCAGGCTGGAATTACATTAGCGACCTGATCGGTTGTGTTGTTCTCGATCAGTCTCGCGAGATCGGCCGTATCGAAGACGTTCAGTTTGGCGCCGGCGAAGCGCCGCTGCTGATGGTTGCAAACGCAGCCGGAAAAAAGTTTGAAGTGCCGTTTGCGGAAGCCTACCTGGAAGGCGTTGACACAGCGCAGCGGCAAGTACGCATGAACCTTCCCGAGGGCATGCTGGAAATCAATGCTCCGGTTACGGCCGAAGAGAAGAAGGAACAGCAGTCAGAACGAAAAAAGAAGAAGCACTGAAGGATTCCTCTGTGAAACCTCAGTGCCCTCTGTGCTTAGAGATTTGATTGTCAGGTCCGAGATGAAGGCCGATATTCTCACGATCTTTCCCGGCTTCTTCAGCGGACCGCTGGATCACGGCATTACCCGCCGGGCTTGCGAGATGGGCCTGGCGAAAATCGAAGTCCACGATTTGCGGCAGTTCACGCACGACAAGCACCGCACCGTGGATGACCGCCCTTTCGGTGGCGGCGAGGGCATGGTGCTCAAGCCGGAACCGCTCTTTGAATGTTTGGAGTCGTTGCAGCCAGCCTCGCGGGAAGACCGGATAGCCGGACGCGCGAAGCAGTCGGTGATTTTGCTTTCCGCGCAAGGCCAGCGCTTTACTCAGCGGACCGCCGCGGAACTGGCAGCGCTCGATCGCATCGTTCTGCTCTGCGGCCGCTACGAAGGCGTGGACGAGCGGGTGGCAGATTTTCTTGCCGACCGCGAGCTCTCGATCGGCGACTACGTGCTCAGCGGCGGTGAATTGGCCGCAGCCGTAATCATCGAAGCGGTCATGCGATTGCTGCCGGGCGCGGTAGGCAACGAGGCCTCCACGCGGCAGGAGTCGTTCACCGCGTATCTGGCAGCGGAGAGGGGCGCTGCGGATTCGACCTGCGGTTCCGGCGGATTGCTGGATTATCCGCACTACACGCGACCTGCGGATTTCCGCGGGATGGCGGTACCGGAGGTTCTGCTGAACGGAGATCACCAGGAAATCCGCCACTGGCGCCGGCAGCGGGCTCTGGAAAAAACGCTGCGCAACCGCCCCGATTTGCTGGATGGCGCGGCGCTGAGTGAGGAAGACAGCGGGATTTTGACCCGCATCAAGCGGCACTGCGACTAGCGTTGCGCCGGCTGTCGAGGATTGGGACTTGTCCAGTGGCGGACATCAGGGTAGGCGTTTAGGTATACCGAAAGGGAACAAGAATCAATCGCGCCCTGAGGCGCTGCGAAAGACGAAGGATAAACAAATCATGTCAAACTTAATCATCGAAAAACTGCTGGCCAAGTCTCAACGCACCGACATCCCCGCGTTCCGCCCAGGCGACACCATTCGTGTCCACGTGAAGATTAAAGAAGGGGATAAGGAACGTGTGCAGGCCTTCGAAGGCGTGGTCATCAAGCGCGACAAGGGACCGCAAGCCAGCTTTACCGTGCGCAAGATCAGCTTTGGCCAGGGCGTGGAGCGTATCTTTCCGGTTCACTCCAAGGTGATCGACAGAGTCGAATTGTTGCGCTCGTCCAAGGTGCGCCGCGCCCGGCTGTTCTACTTGCGCGGACTCCGTGGCAAAGCCGCCCGTCTGCGCGATGTGGAAAAGGTGCAGGTCCCGCCCCGAGCCGCCAATTGAAAAGTGGCCGGCCGTTCGGGCGGTGTGGGACCGGCTCTCTGACCCGGTCCCACACCATCGTTTCGCACACAATCTCTGCGCTCTACGTCAAATGCCGGCCGCGATCGATTCCGCGGGAATTAAAATGCCTCCCGAATGCTTCTTCCTGGCCTGTTCTGCTTCGAACTCTTTTCTGGTTCCCCCGAAAAATTCGATCTTAGACACGAATTGCGAATAGCTCCCCACTGCGCCCTCGCTGGAATTCCGGAATGTCAGCTGTGAATTCGTAAGCAGCGACGTGGTCATCTTCCCGTTCCTGGGCACGGTCACCACATCCGCGTCCCCTTGCATCACCAGCCGAGCAGTTTCCTTGACTCCCCTCTCCAGGAGGAAGTTTCCATTCAAGCCAAAGGGGATTTCAACGATCAGCTGGGATGCGGAGCCATGCTTCAAGCACGCGCTGGCAGCAATCAGAAAAAGGGCGAAAATTACGGTCGTCCAGACCTTCCGATTCATTCTTTCACCTCTCGCATTGGGCCCGAAAAAACTGGTTGCGAGGGTCGCGTGCGAACCGGCACGCGTGCGACAATTTCAGTCCCGACGGTGTTCGAATAGATCTCCAACCTGCCTCCGATTTCACGAATGCGCTCGGTCATGCCCGCCAAGCCAACTCCGCCACCGGAACCGTCTTCCCGAAGGCTTTGCAAAACAGCCGGAGGCATACCGCTGCCGTGGTCCCTCACTCGCAAGATTACATCGTTGCCTGCCGTCTGCAAACTGACGTCGGCTCGTTTCGCTCCAGAGTGCCGATGCACATTCGTCAGGCTTTCCTGCAGCACCCGAAACAGTACCAGTTCAGTCGCTTCCGGGAGCCGGTCGGTTCCGTCGTGAATGTCCAGGTTGACATGGATGCCGCTGCGTTTTCCGAATCCCTCTACGAACCAGCGGGAAGCCGAGTTTAGCCCCGCTTCATCGAGAAGCGGCGGATGCAACAAATGCGAAATCGTCCGCGTTTCCGAGATGGTATCATCCAGCAGCTTCAGGCAGTCCTGCAAAGAGGTGTCGCCCGGCAGTTTGACCTGCAGGGCCGAGATTGCCATCTTCATGGCTACCAGCTGCTGTCCAACGGAGTCGTGCAGCTCGCGCGCGAATTTCCGCCGTTCTTCATCCTGCAGCGTCAACACCTTGGCGCTCAGGGCACGTTGTGCATGTTCGGCTCGGGAGCGCGCAACCACCTGATCCATCAGCAGCCGGTGATGCACCACAAACAACACCAGCGCCAGGAACATGCTGGTGAGCAAAATCGCTGCGGTCACCGACGTGGAGCGACTGGCCCGCGCCTGGCGCTCGGCCAGCAACTGTTCCTCGGTATCGTACATGTGCTGCAAAAGGAGCTCGGTGTGTACCGCCGTAGCCAGGCTCTGCTTGCTGATCGCCGTCTGGGCCGCTGGCGCAGACTTTCCCGTTTTCTTCAGCCCGATGGCCTGGTCCAGCAAAGCAATCCGCTGTTCTGTCAGCTCCGCAAGCTTTCGGCAATTGGCCTGCTGTTGCGCGTTATCGACCGTCAACCGCTGGATGACATCCACGGCATTCCGGATCTGGCCGACGACCCCGGCCTGTTGCTGCAGAATGGAAGCGTCGCCGGAATCCACATATTCGGAGCGCAGCCATCCGGCCTGGGCGGTAGCCATGGAAAATTGGGCCAACGCACTTTGTACCTCGCGCGAATGGCGAACCCAGCTCTGACTGGCGTCCATGCTGGTGAATGCGAAATATGCAGAGCAGCTGCTGAGGAGAAGAAAGATTACCGCGGCGGCCAGAGCCGCATTCACCTTTCCAACGGAGGACATTCTCGACCCAAGTACCTGGGGTCCATTGTAAACGAAGCCGTGGAAATGTCGCGAGGCCTACCCAGCCGTGGAACGTACGAAATCCGGTGCCGACGGTTTGCTGAGAAGCGACCGCCGCATGTTGCATGCGCCCGGGACTATCCCGCGGCAGAGGCCAGCGGCTCTCTGATCACTTCAACCTCGACGAACTCTTTGACGTTTCTGCTTCGCAGCTTGCCCAACACGTAGCTGAGCAGCGGGCGGTCGCCGCGACGGATTTCCTGAAACTCCACGCCCATCGCCAAATTATTGATCAGATATTTTACCCGCGCCTTGAGTGCAACGCTGACATCGAACATGTTCAACATCAGGCGGAAGTCGGTTCCCGGGCGCAGGATTTCCGTGGCCGCGATGCGCGCGCCAAATTCCGAAATCTGCTGCACCTCGCCTTCCACCCGCTGCACCCCGTCGAGGACCCGCGCCAGACCCTCAACGTGAAACCGTGGACGCCGCCGCCGGTTGGCCCCTGCACCACTGAAGCCACGAGGCGACGCAGGGCACTTCATGCTATCGGGATCGATGGGCTGGTACTGCTCTTCCATTTGCCGCAACTCTTCGTCCCACGGCGTCCTGCCCTCAACACATTGCACCGTAAATTGTCCGCGCAAGGCGGAATCGGCATCCCCGGCCCAAATGACCTGGCAGATGGCCTTATTGCGTCCACGCTCCACAACTACCAAGTCTCCAATGTTTACCACGCGCGAGCTGAGCAACCGCGCGCCATGCGGGTGGATGTCATAGGTGCATGCCATCTCGGCTGCGCCGCGTCCCTCCTGACCCATCAGACTCCAGCGCACGGGCAACGCCAGATGCACCAGCTTCCCCGTGAGCAGACCGTTCGCCGGCAACGTGTGAGTTTTGCTCTCCAAGTCTTCCTCTCGGATCAGGTTCGACTGAGTTCAAGTTACTAGTACGTGTCCGAACGGGCAATGTACGCCCGTAATCCAGGTAATGGTTACCATCTGGCGTGATCCACGTAGGGGCTTGCAGCCTGTAGGGGGCTCGGATTGTCGTTCCGAAAATTAGGATTGGTATTCCAAGCGAAGCGAGGAATCTTTTTTTTGCTCGAGCGTGAAACATCGCTTGCAGAAATTTCTGTTGTCGATGAAGATGGTGAACAAATCTCCGATCTCTCGTGATCAAGTTTTCCTGGGATGAAATCTTCGTGGTGAAGTCTTCTGTGATCAAGGCACTGTCGGCACCAACACCCTCACCCGCCGCGGCAAAGCTGCAGCTGCTGAAGAAGCTGCGCTGCACGCTGCGTTATGAGAAAAAAGCCTGGGCGGCCGGGGCGACCCATGTGGCTGGTGTGGACGAAGTGGGACGTGGCTCCCTGTTCGGCTGCGTGGTAGCGGCGGCGGTGATTCTAGACCCGGCCTACCGCGTTCGGGGATTGCGCGATTCGAAGTTGCTGCCGCCGGAGCGGCGCGAAGTGCTGGCGGAGCGCATCCGCGAGCACGCTGTGGCGTGGGCGGTTGCGGCGGTGGACGCAGCACGCATCGATCAGATCAACATCTATCACGCGTCGCGGCTGGCCATGCGCGAGGCAGTGAAGCGGCTGGCGCCTGCGGCGGACCACTTGCTCATTGACGCGCTGCGCCTTGACTGCGAGCAGCCGCAGGTTGCGATCATTCATGGGGACGCGCTCTCCGTCTCGATTGCGGCGGCTTCGATTCTCGCCAAGGTGGAACGCGATCGCCTGATGTGCGAATGGGACGCGGTATTTCCGGTGTACGGACTGGCCTCGCATAAGGGATACAGCACGCCCCAACATCTGGCTGCACTGCGCGAGCACGGGCCGACTCCCCTGCACCGGCAGTCGTTCGCGCCGGTGTGGCAGAATCCAGTGCCGCAGGAGGTCTTCGGATTTATGCAGGATGAGGAGGTTGAATTGGAGGAAAGTGTTGCTGGATGAAGGGATTGCCGGGCGTTTTCGAAGGGATTTCCCCAGTATTCCCGCAAGAATACATAGATGACAATGGCGTACAATACCCCGGCCCAACCCACGCCGCCAACCCACGCCGCCAGATTACTTCGCTGTCAGGATTTCGGTCAGTAGGTCTGGCTTTGAGTCGTCGCGCACCAGGTGCGGATATTTCTCGCCGCCGTGGTAGTCGATTTTGTAGGTTTTGTAGTAGTCGGTGTTTTCGATCAGCAACTCCATGGGAGCGTTGCTGTTCTTGGTTGCCTTGACCGCGTCGCGCAGGATCTCGGGAGAAAAGCGGCGGCCGTTGACCGCGACCAGTTTCATGCCTGGACCGATGCCGGCTTCTGCGGCGGGCATGCCTTCGGTGGTATCGGTAATGGTACCGTCATCGTTTAACGCCAGTCCGAAGGAGAGAGCCGCGGGAACGAAGTGGTATAGGCCTGCCGAGGTGCTCATCATGTCCGACGGAGTATTGTCGTAAACGAGCTTCCATCCGCTACTTTCAATGCCGCGCAAAGGCGCACCAGGGCCGTGATTGGTGAGCCGTTCGGTCCAGAAGCCGCGCCAGTCGTAAGGCGCAATCTGGTTGAGCGCGTTGACCACGTCGTCGAAGCTGTAGGGCTTGACCATGGGACCGGTGCTGGGCGCGCCGTGGAAGAGCTTGCAGAAATCGTCTAACGTCTTCGAACCTTTGCTTTGCTGGCGAATGATTACATCGGCCCAGAGCCAGTCCAGCGTGCCTTCATCATAGAAATCGGTGCTGCGGCGCCACGATTCCCAGGCTCGGGGAGAGAAATAAAGTTGCGGAGCGGCGTCGGCAGTGTCCTCGAGGTTGCGCCATACGCGACCGGGAGTGTGATCGAGGGCGGCAGAGGTCACTGCCAGATCGTCGCGGTCTTGCTCGGCAGTCAGCAGGCCACTGCGCGCGGTGAGCACGAAGCCCAGATAGTTGGTCAGGCCCTCGTAGACCCAGAGCAGATCGTCCTGCATCGGCTGCTCGTAGTCCGGCGTCGCGAGGTCGGCGGGGCGGCGGAACTTTCCATTCCACGAGTGAACATACTCGTGGGGCAGCAGGCTGGCCGACACCTTGCGATCGGCGTCATCGACCAGGGCGCGCTCGTCGACTCGGCTGTCATCGGACTCGTGGTGCTCGAGGCCGAAGTGCGCGACGTGATCGCTGAGTGTGTAGAGGAAGTGATAGTCGCGGTAGTGATGGGCGCCAAAAAGTTTTTGCGCCTGCTCGACCAGATTCTTGTAGTGATCCCAAACTTCCGGGGGAGCTTCGAGCGCGGCGGCACTGTCGGAGGCGATGTCCATTTCGGTGAGAGGGTCCTGGGCGAGGGGGACGACCTTGAGGAATTCGCCGGTAATGACCGGTGAGTCGACCAGAGTCGTTAGAGAAACTGTGGCGAACTTGATTTCATTTCCGTTTTGACTGGCCACGGAAAGCGGCGTACCGAACTTCCATCCCTCAGGAAGCTTCAGGCTGGCACTGTAGTTGATATCGTCGGACTTCCAACCCTTGGGATAGAGCAAGATTTGGTTCCAACTAATGATGGCGAGCTTGTCGGTGGCGGAGGAACCGGCGGAGAATCCGCCTTCGAAAGTTGCGGGAGAAAGGAAGTCGAGTTCGGCGGTGACTTCGCTCGCGCCGGCCGGGACATCCACGTGAAGCGTGAATCCGTCGAGCAGGTCGCGGCGCCATTTCAGAATCTTGCCGCCGGCGAAAAATTTCAGGCCGGCGAGATCGATGACCGGGCCGTCGGGGGCGTGTTCACCGGGAATCCACTTCGGGTAGTAGAGCGTGAGGTCGCCGGGGCTGGCTGGAATTTTCAACGAGGCGTGGAAGATTTTGCGGGGAGCTGTGGTGGCGTCGACCGCAAGGGTGACCGTGGGCGCAGTGGCAGGCGTTGCTGCGGCCCAGGCGGGAATTGACAAGATTGCGACGCAGACTGCTCCCAACGTTCTGGAGAGTTTCATTCTTTCTGGCCCCCGTGGTTCGTGATGGATCGTAAATTTCTACCGCGAAATTATAAAGTTCGAAGCCCACGTCATTTCCGGCAAGGCGTGGGTCAGCTCAAGCGAACTTGAAAATGAGAAAGCCGCTTTGGCCATGTTCAGGAATCATACGCTAGAGTTTCGCCGAGTCGCTGCTCCGCCTCGGTTTTTCAAGAGCTTGCTGTCGAGTTGCGTCGTGGGAGCCGTGGCAGTCTTTTTCATTGGCGAAATGGCTTTCGACGGCGATGCGGTTCTGGACGGACCGCTGGCGATGGGCGAAGAAATTCCTGATCCGACTATCGCGAAAATGACGCAGAGCTTCATGGCATTCGCCCGTGTGAGATTGGATCGTTTCGGTTGCCCAGCAACAAGCGACTCCCGGTAGAGCGGTTCATTGGCCCCGTCCCAAAGAAATCAAATTTATAATTTATGACCTGGACAAGAGCC
>Ga0182015_10006437_pt1 | contig 11798 bp, 12 predicted proteins | sample 712P3MmetaG_FD_120478 | JGI IMG/M metagenome (GOLD analysis project Ga0182015, IMG submission 120478) | Permafrost microbial communities from Stordalen Mire, Sweden - 712P3M metaG | ecosystem: Environmental > Terrestrial > Soil > Wetlands > Permafrost | place: Sweden: Stordalen | collected...
GAGACGACCGGCCCCGAAATCTGGCGGCAGACCGACGGCACGATCGACGGCTTCACCTGCTCGGTCGGCACCGGCGGGACGCTCTCCGGCTGCGGCATCGCATTGAAGGAGCGCAACCCGAAGATCCAAGTCTATCTGGCGGACTGCATGGGCTCGGGCATCTACAGCTGGTATGCCCGCCACGAGTTCAAGCCCGAGGGCAACTCGATCACCGAAGGCATCGGCAACAACCGCGAGACCAAGAATCTCGAAGGCTTCACCCCCGACGGCCAGTATCAGATCACCGACGAAGAGATGCTCCCGGTGCTGTTCTCGCTGGCCGAGGACGAGGGGCTGCTGGTCGGCGGGTCGAGCGGGATCAATGTCTGCGGCGCGATCCGGCTCGCCCGGGAAATGGGACCGGGACACACGATCGTGACGATCCTTGCCGATTCCGGCACGCGCTATCAGTCGAAGCTGTTCAATCCGGCATTCTTGAAGGAGAAGTCGCTGCCGACCCCGCCCTGGCTCGACGGCTGAGGATCAATCCTGGACGTCGGCCAGGTGCAGGTCGAGATAGCGGGTATAGACGAAGCCGTTGCCGTTGGGCGTCGACACCAGCCACGAGCGGCCGCTGACCCAGCCCAGGCGCGAGACCGGCGTGCCCTTGGGCACCACCGCGGTGATCGGGGCATCGTCGGTGTCCCAGGCGCGCAAGGCAACCTGCGCGTTGGTGGTGAAGCTCCCGCCCTGATCGTAGGTCATGCATCCGCCCAGCAGCAGCGCCGCAAGGCTCAGCCCCGCCGCCAAACCAGACCGGACGGCCCGTCGCGCTCCAGCCCTCGCCATTCGCCGTCTCCGCTCGATTGCCACAATTATTGTTATGCCCTAGATGGAAAATCAATTCGAGGGTGCAGCATGACCGAGCTGATTTTTCGCGACGATGGCTACGCCCGTTCTTGCCCGGCCAGGGTCGTCGCGGTCGACGAGCGGGGAATCCGCCTCGACCGCACCGTGTTCTACCCCACCGGCGGCGGCCAGCCCGGCGACACTGGAATCTTGCGCCTCGCGGATGGGGCGACCGTCGCGATCGCCGACACGCTGAAGGGCGACGGCGCCGACGAGGTGATCCACGTCCCCGCGCCCGGCGTCGCATCGCCGGCGATCGGCGCCGAAATCACCGCCGAGATTGACTGGGAGCGCCGCCACCGGCTGATGCGGATGCACACCTGCCTGCACCTCTTATGCGCCGTCGTCCCCGGCGCGGTGACCGGCGGCTCGGTCGGCGATGGCCGCGGCCGGCTCGATTTCGACGTGCCGGGCGCGAGCCTCGACAAGGAGGCGATCGCCACGGCGCTCAACCAGCTGATCGCCGAGGGGCACGCGGTCGCGCCGCGCTGGATCGACGACGCGGAGCTCGCCGCGCATCCCGAACTGGTGCGCACGATGTCGGTCAAGCCGCCGACCGGCGCCGGAAGGGTGCGCCTCTTGGAGATCGCCGGCGTCGATTTGCAGCCGTGCGGCGGCACCCACGTCCGCAACACCGCCGAGATCGGCCCGGTCGAGATCACCAAGATCGAGAACAAGGGCCGGCAGAACCGGCGAATCAACCTCGCTATCGTGGCGTAGTCCCCTCCCCCTCTTCGCCCGCGGGGGCGGAGAGGTTAGGTGAGGTGGGGGATTCCAGAGGCGTCCGAACATTCCCACCTCAGCCTCCCGCGTTGCGGGCCACTCCCTCTCCCCCCAACGGGCGGAGAGTGGCTTCTAATTCCGCCCCGCCAACAATCCCCGGGCGATGATCTGCGCCTGGATTTCGGCGGCGCCTTCGAAGATGTTGAGGATGCGGGCGTCGCACAGCACCCGGCTGATGGGGTATTCGAGCGCGTAGCCGTTGCCGCCGTGGATTTGCACCGCGTTGTCGGCGTTGGTCCAGGCGACCCGCGCGGCCAGCAGCTTCGCCATCCCCGCCTCGATGTCGCAGCGCCGGCCGCTATCCTTCTCGCGCGCCGCGAAATAGGCGAGCTGGCGCGCCATCATCGTCTCGACCGCCATCATCACCAGCTTCAATTGGACGCGCGGGAAGGCGGCGAGGTTGCGGCCGAACTGGCGCCGCTCCAGCGCATATGACAGCGCCAGCTCGAACGCGTTCTGCGCCACCCCGACCGCGCGCGCCGCGGTCTGCACCCGCGCGCTTTCGAAGGTCGCCATCAGCTGCTTGAACCCCTCGCCCTCGACCCCGCCGAGCAGCGCCTCGCGCGGCACCGCGAAGCCGTCGAAGGCGATCTCGTATTCCTTCATTCCGCGATAGCCGAGCACCGGGATCTCGGTACCCGACATGCCCTCGGCCGGGAACGGGTCGGCGTCGCTGCCGCGCGGCTTCGCGGCGAGGAACATGCTGAGCCCGCGGTAGCCGCTGTCCGGGCTCCCGGTGCGCGCCAGCAAGGTCATCAAATCGGAACGCGCGCCATGGGTGATCCAGGTCTTCCCGCCGTGGATGCGGTAGAAATCGCCGTCCCTGACGGCGCGCGTCTGCAAGCTGGCGAGGTCGGAGCCGGCGTTGGGCTCGGTGAAGACCGCGGTCGACAGCACCGCGCCCGACGCGATGCCGGGCAGCCAGCGCGCCTTTTGCTCTGGTGTGCCGCTGACCCGGATCAGCTCGCCGGCGATCTCCGAGCGCGTGCCGAGCGAGCCGACGCCGATATAGGCGCGCGACAACTCCTCGGAGACAACGCACATCGCCAGTTTGCCGAGGCCGAGCCCGCCATAGTCTTCCGGCAGCGTTACGCCGAAGACGCCGATGCCGGACAATTCCTCGATTACCTCGATCGGGATCAGCCGGTCCTGTCGATGCCAGTCATGGGCGAACGGTGCTACCGCGCGCTCGGCGAAGCGGCGCACTTGGTCGCGGATCAATTCGAGCGTTTCGTCGCCGAGGCTGTCGCCGCCAGAGGGCAGGCCGTCGCCGAGTAGCGCGCCAAGCCGGGCGCGGGCGGTCGCAAGCCCCTCGGTCAGCGCCGCCGCTGCGGCGCGCAGCGGCGTCAGATCGTCTTCGCCGAGACCCAATTCCCGCGGCCGAGCGATCTCGCCCTGCCCCATCGCGATGCCGCCGCAGAGCTGCGCCGAATATTCGCCGAACCCGACAGCGAGAATGAGGCGATGCGCCTCGCCCAGCTCGCCGGCTTCGTCGAGCCGCGCCGCCCACTCGCGCAGCTGGCGCAACGCCGCGACATAGGTCGCCATCCAGGCGAGGCCATGCGCGGCGATCTGCTCGGCGTCGAGACGGTCGGCCGCGACCGAGCCGTCGCGAACCACAAGGGAAGCAAGATTGCCGCGCGCCCGCGCCAGCAATGCTTCGGCGGCGGCAAGCGCCGCGGCGGTGTCGGTCAGTAACGCCATCGCCCGGACATGCTCGCGGACGCGCCGGCACGACTATTCGGGTTCGTGGACCTGGTAATTGTTGGGCAGGGTCGTGCCGATATTGGGATCGTGCGTCTTGCGCGCCTCGGAATTGGTCATCTCCGTCGCGGAGATGTCGTCCGAAATGCCGTTGAGGTTCTGAATATCGCTGGCCCGCTGAGGACCGCCGGGCGCGCAGCCGATCGCGCCACCAAGGCACAGCACGACGACAAGGCCAATGCGAAGCAGCGTCATGAACCATCTCCGACCGGGCTATGCTTCACATATAGGCGCGGCCACGTCGCATCACAATCGCTACCCGAGGTGTTCGCCGAGCACGACACTGATCGCCTTGCGGTTCTGGTCAATTTTTTTCGCATTTCACCGGCGCGTCGGCGACGGTTGACGCCTGCGGCCACCAAGCGTACACCGCGCTCGTGATGAAGACGACACATCGTGCCGGCATGCGGCGAATTATCGACCCGGGTTCGAGGAGAGCCCGGGCCGTATCAATTCGCCATTCATTTGCCGAGGGTCACGCCGATGTCGTCACTTGCCGCCGCCGTTGCTGTACCTGAAGTCGCAGGCGCAACAAAATTTTCCGTCCAAGCCGGCGCGGAACCGGGGGTGATGCCCCGCGTTCTGGAGCTCTTCGCGAAACGCGGGCTGGTGCCCGAGCGGTGGAACAGCTGCGTCGTTCGCGCCGCGCGCCTCACCATCGATATTGAAATCGCCGGGCTCGACCGCGACACCGCCGAGTACGTCGCCAATTGCATGCGGCAGATCGTTGGCGTCGATCTGGTCTTGACCGCCTAAGCGCGCGCCGATGTCGTTCGCCGACCGCATCCGGCACTGCAACAGCTATGACCCGGCGGGCGTGATACCGCTCTCGGCGGGCGAGCATCGGATCGGCTGGCTGCGCCGCGACAACGCGGAGACGCTGAAGCGGCACGACAAGGTCTTCAGGGTAAAGCGTGACCGCGCCGAGCTTACCGTCGAGGGCAGTTGCGACAACGTTAGCCGCGCCGTCGACGCGGTGGTCGAGGATTTGGTCGCCGAGCGGCGTATCCCGAAATGGCGCAGCGAGACCTTCGACGTCGCCCGACGCTGGGGCGAGCCGCCCATCTTGCGGCTGGACCGTGGCGCGGTGCCGTTTTTCGGGGTGCGCGCCTATGGCATCCACGTCAACGGCTATTGCCGAGACGGCGACCGCTACTCGCTGTGGATCGGCCGGCGCGCGGCGAACAAGCAGGTGGCGCCCGGCAAGCTCGACAACCTCGTCGCCGGCGGCATCGGGAACGGCCAGAGCGCGGCGGCGACGCTGGCCAAGGAAGCCGAGGAGGAAGCCTCGATCGACGCCGCGCTGATCGCGCGTGCCATCGCGGTCGGCGCGCTCACCTATCGCATGGAGACCAAGCTCGGCATTCGCGACGACGTCATGTTCGTCTACGACCTCGAAGTGCCGGGGGATTTTGCGCCGCGCAATACCGACGGCGAGATTTCCGGCTTCGAGCTGATGCCGCTCGCCGACGTCCTCGAGCGCATCCGCACGACCATGGATTTCAAGTTCAACGTCAACCTGGTGATCCTCGACTTCGCGGTGCGCCACGGCGTGCTGCGGCCGGACGATCCCGAATATCTCGACGTCGCCAACGGGCTTCATCGCCCGCTCGACTGAGCCTTCTCCAGGATTTCCGCCGGGCGCATCCCGGCGTCGCGCATCGCCCGGATCGTCAGCGCCCGGTCGCGCTTGGCGAGGCGCCGGCCGCCCGCGTCGATGAGCAGCGGGTGATGCCGGTAATCCGGCGTCGGCAGATCGAACAGCGCCTGCAGCAGGCGATGGATGTGCGTCGCCACGAACAGATCGACCCCGCGCGTCACCAAGGTCACGCCTTGCAGCGCGTCGTCGAGCGTCACGGCGAGGTGGTAGCTGGTCGGCGGGCCTTTGCGCGCCAGGACGACATCGCCGAGCGCTTCCGGCTCGGCGCGAATCCTGCGGCCGTGCTCCGACCAGTCCAGCGCGCCGGCGCGGGCGACGGCCGCCGCCACATCGAGCCGCAGCGCATAGTCGGCGCCGGCGGCGACGCGATCCGCCCGGTCGCGCGGCGACAGCAGCTTGCAGATCCCGGGGTAGACCGGCCCGTCCTCGCCCTGCGGCGCGCCGCCAGCGCGCGCGATCTCGGCCTGGATATCCTTGCGGCTGCAAAAGCAGGGATAGAGCAGCCCCTCGCCGTCGAGCCGAGCCAATGCCGCCCGGTAATCGGCGAAATGCTCCGATTGCCGGCGCACCGGGCCATCCCAGCCGAGCCCGAGCCAGGCGAGGTCTTCCAAGATCGCCGCGTCGTATTCGGCGCGGCAACGCGTGCGGTCGATGTCCTCGATACGCAACAGGAACCGGCCGCCGGCCTCGCGCGCCGCCTGCCAGCCTTCCCAGGCCGAGCGGACATGGCCGAGATGCAGATGCCCGGTCGGGCTCGGCGCGAAACGGGTGACGATCATCGGCGACGCCCCGATACAGGGACAATCCGGGTCCTTCGAGACGCGGCCGTTGGCCGCTTCTCGGGATGAGGAACTGTTTTTGGTGGCATCAGGAAGAACCCTCATCCTGAGCTGCCTCGCGCGGCGAGGCCTCGCAGGACGCACGATCGTCCGCGCCGCGTGACAGAAAGCCTGGGCATCGGTTATGCCTGCACTCCGATCCCGCCGGAGCGCAATCATGACCACAACCCTGTCCGGGCCGTCGCATCCGCCGCATTCGGGCGGCGCGCCGCGCCGCCTGGTGATTCTGCTGCACGGGCTCGGCGCCAACGGCGACGATCTGATCGGCCTGGCGCCGTACTGGGCGCCGCATTTGCCCGATGTCGCGTTCGTCGCGCCGAACGCGCCGTTCCCGTGCGACATGGCGCCGTTCGGCTTTCAATGGCTGAGCGCGCGTAACCCAAACCCGGTGACGCGGCTCGCCGAGGCGCGCCGCGCCGGGGCGATCCTCGACGGCTTCATCGACGACACGCTGGCGCAGCGCGGGCTCACGGAAGCTGACCTGGCGCTGGTCGGCTTCTCGCAGGGAACGATGATGTCGCTGTTCGTCGGCCCGCGCCGCGAGCGCCCGCTCGCCGGCATTGTCGGCTATTCCGGACGGCTCATCGCGCCGGATCTGCTCGCCGCGGAAATCCGCTCGCGCCCGCCGATCCTCCTCGTCCACGGCACCGACGACCCGATGGTGCCCTACGGTTCGATGGCGGAGGCCGAGACCGTGCTCGTCGCGGCGGGCGTTGCGGTCGAGACGCTGGCCTGCCCCGGCATCGGGCATTCGATCGACGGCGCCGGGTTGCAGCGCGGCGGGGAATTCCTGCGCCGTGTGCTCAACGCGGCTTAGCATCGCCGGGCGGCATCAGCTTGGCGAGCGCGGCGCGCATTTCGTCGGAATCCCAATCGGCCGCGCCCTCGACTTCGCCGAGCACCGTCCCCGCCGCGTCGACCACGATAGTCGTCGGCAGGCCGCGCGAGTCAAAAGTGTGCGCGGCGGTGCTGTTGGGGTCCAGATAGACCTGGAGCTTGTCGAGGCCGAGCTTGGCGATAAAGGGTCGGACTACCACCGCCCCGCCGCGATCCTCGGACACCGCGAGCACCGTCAGCGCCGGCCCGAGCCTTGCTTGCAGCGCTTCGAGCGAGGGCATTTCCTTGAGGCACGGTTGGCACCAGGTCGCCCACAAATTGAGGAGCACGAACTTGCCCTTGAAATCGGCCAGCGCGGTCTGCTTCCCGTCGAGTTCGGCGAACGGAAGCTCCGGCGCTGGCTGCGGAGACGCGGCCGGGATAAACTCGCCAATCTTGATTTTTTCGGGATCGTCCGCCGCGGCGGCGGGCCCCAGCGTCGAGGCGACCAGCACCAATGCGGCCACAATCATGCGGCATAGCGTCGAAAGCCCTGGGCGCAAACCCCTGCCTCGGCTTTGGAGAGCGCCACCGGTGAAACGACAGAAGGGACGCGTGGCGACCGAAAGCGCGACCGCGACGGGCGGCTCGCCCAATATGATGTGGGGCGGCCGCTTCGTCGGCGGGCCCGCCGCTATCATGCGCCGCATCAATGCCTCGATCGAGTTCGACCGGCGCCTCTACGTGGAGGACATCGCCGGTTCGCTGGCGCATTGCGCGATGCTCATCGCGCAATGCATCCTCTCGGCCCAGGATGGCGCGGCGATCACCACCGGTCTAGAGCAAATCCGGGCCGAAATCGACGCAGGCAACTTCGTCTTCCGCGAGGAAAACGAGGACATCCACCTCAACATCGAGGCGCGGCTCGCCGAACTGATCGGCCCGGTTGCCGGGCGGCTGCACACGGCGCGCTCGCGCAACGACCAGGTCGCCACCGATTTTCGCCTCTGGGTGCGGGCCACGATCGACCGTATCGACGCGGCGATGCAGGCCTTACAGGCCGCGCTGCTCGACCGCGCCGAGGAACACGCCGCGACGGTGATGCCGGGCTTCACCCATCTGCAGACCGCCCAGCCGGTGACCTTCGGTCATCATTTGATGGCCTATGTCGAGATGGTCGGGCGCGACCGCGGCCGGCTCGCCGACTGCCGGCGGCGGCTCAACGAATGCCCGCTCGGCGCCGCCGCGCTCGCCGGCACCGCGTTTCCGATCGACCGCGACGTGACCGCGGCGGCGCTCGGCTTCGACCGGCCCGCGGCCAATTCCCTCGATGCGGTATCGGATCGCGATTTCGCGATCGAGTTCCTCGCCGCGGCCGCGCTTGCGGGCATGCATTTGTCGCGCCTCGCCGAGGAAATCATCATCTGGGCGAGCGAGCCGTTCGGCTTCGTCAAGCTGAGCGACGCCTTCACCACCGGCAGCTCGATCATGCCGCAGAAGCGCAACCCCGACGCCGCCGAGCTGGTGCGCGCCAAGACCGGGCGGCTCGACGGCTCGCTGGTAGCATTGCTGACGGTGATGAAGGGTCTGCCGCTCGCCTATCAAAAGGACATGCAGGAAGACAAGCTGCCGGTGTTCGAGGCGGCCGACGCGCTCGAATTGTGCCTCGCGGCGGCGGCGGGCATGGTGCGTGACTTGCGGCCCGATCGCGAGCGGCTGCGCGACGCCGCGGCGCGCGGCTACAGCACTGCGACCGACCTCGCCGATTGGCTGGTGCGCGCGTTGGGTCTGCCGTTCCGCCAGGCGCATCACGTCACCGGCGCGATCGTCAAGCGCGCCGAGGCCCTGGGTCGCGGCCTCGCCGACCTGCCGCTTGCCGAAATGCGGGCGATCGAGCCGGCGGTCACCGAAGCGGTCTATGATGTGCTTGACATCGACCGCTCGGTCGCCAGCCGCATTAGCTACGGCGGCACCGCGCCCGACCGCGTCCGCGCCGCGATCGCGGCGGCCCGCCTGAGGTATTGCCCCAGAGGTTCCGCCCCAGAGGTATTGCGAAATGAACCGCCCTGAAGACACGACCCGGAACCGCGGCCACCTTAGGGCCGCCGCGCGGCTTGCCGTCGTGCTGATGGTTGCGGCGATGCTCGCCGGCTGCGGCAAGAAGGGAATGCCGGTCCCGCCGCCAGACCAGCCCAACACCTATCCGCGGCCGTACCCCGGTGCGTGAACCGTTTTCCTATCGCGGTGGGGAGCTGTGCGCCGAGGAGGTGCCGGTCGCGCGCGTCGCCGCTTCGGTGGGGACGCCGTTCTATCTCTATTCCGCCGCGTCGTTCACCCGCCAGTATCGAGCCCTTGCCGCGGCCCTCGAGCCCGTTCATCCGCTGATCTGCTACGCGGTCAAGGCCAATTCGAACCAGGCGGTGCTCCGGCTGTTCGCCGGGCTGGGCGCCGGCGCCGATGTCGTCTCAGAGGGCGAACTGCGGCGCGCGCTCGCCGCCGGCATTCCGGCGCGGCGGATCGTGTTTTCCGGGGTTGGCAAAACTCGCGCCGAGCTGGCCGCCGCGCTCGACGCCGATATTCACCAGATCAACGTCGAGTCGGTTCCCGAGCTGCGGCGGTTGAGCGAGCTGGCGGGCGGTCGCGGCCAGACCTCGCGCGTCGCCCTCCGGGTCAACCCGGACGTCGACGCCGAGACCCACACCGCGATCTCGACCGGGCGGAAGGGCGACAAGTTCGGCATCCCCCGCGGCGATATCCTCGCCGCCTATCGCCTCGCCACCCAGCTTCCCGGCATCGAGCTCGCCGGCCTCGCCGTGCATATCGGTTCGCAGATCGTGAAGCTCGGCCCGTCCCGGGAAGCGTTCGCGCGCGTCGCCGAGCTGATCGCGGCGCTGCGCGACGAAGGGCTCGCGGTGCGCCAGGTCGATCTCGGCGGCGGCTTGACGATCCCTTACCACGACAACGATCCCGCTCCGGTCGGCGCGTCCGACTATGGCGCGCTGGTGCGGGAGATTTTCGGCCCCTTGGACGTCGCGTTGGCGTTCGAGCCAGGCCGCTTCCTGGTCGGCGCCGGCGGGATGCTCGTCGCCAGTATCCTCTATGTGAAGGACGGCGCGCCTCGGATCGTTGTCGTCGACGCGGCGATGAACGATCTGGTCCGGCCGGCGATGTATCACATCGAACACCCGATCGTGCCGGTGCACGAACCCGCTTCCGGCGCGCGGCGCGAGCCGGCCGACGTTGTCGGTCCGGTCTGCGAGAGCACCGACACCTTCAATCGCGGCTACAAACTGCCGCCATTGGAAGAAGGCGAGCTGGTCGCGTTCACCGTCGCCGGCGCTTATGGTGCGACGATGAGCTCGACCTACAACACGCGGCTCTTGGCGCCGGAAGTCATGGTCGACGGCGACCGCTTCGCGGTGATCCGCGCGCGGCCCAGCTACGACGACATGCTGGCGCTCGATATCGTTCCCGACTGGCTCGTGGGAAAGGCCGGCGATGAACCCTGACCCCGCGCCCGAGCGCCTCTTATCGCGGCGGCTGCGCCTGTCGCGCGCCGCGCTGGCATGGGAACGGCTGTGGCCGGCGATGTGGCCGATGCTATGCGTCGCCGGCTTCTTCGCGGTCACGGCGCTGTTCGATCTGCTAAGCCTGCTGCCCGGCAGTGTGCATGCCGCGATCCTCGCCGGCTTCGCGGCGGCGTTTGTCTGCGCCGCCATCTGGGGGCTGCGGACATTGGTTTGGCCGGACACACTTGCCGCGAGGCGCCGGATCGAGCTCAACAGCGGCCTCGCGCATCGCCCGCTCGCCGCTCTGGCCGACCGGCCGAGCGCGCCGCTCGCCGCGGCCGAAGCGACGCTCTGGGAAGCGCATCGCCGGCGCATGGCGGCGGCAGTACGGCGATTGCGCATCGGCTGGCCGGCGGCCGGCTTGGCGCGGCGCGACCCGTGGGGCCTGCGCGCGATCCTGGCGATCCTCCTCGTGATCGCGGCGATCGATGCCGGCGGCGATTGGCGCGAGCGCCTGCTGCGTGCGCTCAGCCCGAGCTGGGAAGGCGGAGCCGCCACGGCGGCGGCGAGTTTCGACATCTGGATCACACCGCCCGATTATACCGGGCTGGCGCCCCAATTCCTGCGCGCCGACACCGTGGTCCCCGTGCGCGTGCCGACCGGCAGCGCTTTGTTGGCGCAAATCCACGGCGGACGCGGTGGCCCGCGTTTGTCGATCGATAACGCCGCGAGCGATTTCCAGGCGATCGACTCGCAGAATTTTCGCGCCCAGGCGGTGCTGACCAAAGGCCAATCGCTGGCGGTCAGTCAGGGCGGCGCGACGCTCGGCCGCTGGCCGCTCGAGATCGTGCCCGACAACCCGCCGGCCGTGGCGTTTGTTCAGCCGCCGCGGGGCACGAACCGGGCCGCGCTGCGCCTCGAATACAAGGCGACCGACGATTACGGCGTCGAGGCGGTAAAGCTGGTGATCCGTCGCCCGGATGGAAACTCCAGCGATAAGCTCGAGATCGCGTTGTCGCTGCCCGGCCTCCATCTCAAGGAGGCGCAGGCGACCAGCTACCACGATCTGGCGCCGCATCCTTGGGCCGGGTTGCCGGTCGATATCAGCGTCGTTGCGACCGACGCACTCGGCCAGACCGGCGAGAGCGAACCGGTGCGGATGAATTTACCCGAGCGGGTGTTCACCAACCCGGTGGCCCGCGCCATCATCGACCAGCGCAAGGAGCTGGTGAAGGACCCGAAGTCGCGCACGGCGGTGGCCGAAATTCTCGATGACCTCAACAAGCAGCCGGCGCTGTTCCGCGACGACACGGTCGCCTATTTGGCGCTGCGGCTGGCGGCGCTGCGCCTGCGCCAGGACGACGCGGCGGCGGCAATTGCGGCGGTCGTGCCGCTGTTATGGGAGACCGCGCTGCGCATCGAGGAGGGGCGCATGTCCTTGGCCGAGCGCGAGCTGCGCCGGGCCCAGCAGGAATTGCAGGACGCGCTCGCCAAGGGAGCCACCGACGAGGAGATCGACCGGCTGACGCAGCAGCTGCA
>Ga0182015_10006438_pt1 | contig 11798 bp, 8 predicted proteins | sample 712P3MmetaG_FD_120478 | JGI IMG/M metagenome (GOLD analysis project Ga0182015, IMG submission 120478) | Permafrost microbial communities from Stordalen Mire, Sweden - 712P3M metaG | ecosystem: Environmental > Terrestrial > Soil > Wetlands > Permafrost | place: Sweden: Stordalen | collected...
CCTTTGCCTTCTTTTTCGATCATCTCCATGGCCGCCGAAAGTTGGGGGCCGCAGTCGCATCGGGCGCTGCCGAAAACGTCGCCGGTCAGGCATTCGCTGTGCACGCGGACCAGCACCGGCTCTTCGTGCACGATCGGCTTGCCGTCTTTGTCCAGTTCGCCAATCCCGCCCTTGCACAGGGCCAGATGCGGTTGAGGATCGACCGCGCTCTGATACGCATATAGATGAAACTCTCCCCACCGCGTGGGAAGTTGAACGCTTTCGATTCGCCGCACGAACTGTTCGCGTTTCAGGCGATAGCTGATAAGGTCCGCGATGGAGCACATCTTCAGCCCATGTTTCAGGCAGAAGTTTTCCAATTCCGGCCGGCGGGCCATTTCGCCGTCTTCACGCATGACTTCGCAGATGACCGCCGCGGGCTTCATCCCCGCCAGCCGCGCCAGGTCAACCGATCCTTCCGTCTGCCCGGCTCGCACCAGCACGCCGCCGTCGCGCGAGCGCAGCGGATTGATATGCCCCGGCCGGAGCAAATCCTGCGGCTGGGCGTCTTCGGCGATCGCCACTTGAATGGTTGTCGCGCGGTCCTTCGCCGAAACGCCCGTCGTCACGCCGAATTTCGGATGCGCATCGACCGTCACCGTGAACGCCGTACCCAGCCGGGCCGTGTTTCGGTCTGATTGCGGATGAAGTTGCAACAGATCGCATCGCTCGGAAGTCAGCGACAGACACATCGTTCCCCGTCCGTGCGTCAGGATGAAGTTCACCGCGGCCGGCGTTGCCTTCTCAGCCGCAATGACCAGATCGCCTTCGTTCTCCCGGTCTTCATCGTCCACCAGGACGATCATTCGGCCGGCTTTCAACTCTTCGAGAATCTCTGAAATTGGGCTGAAGGGCATACCCCTATTCTATCCACGATGCGGCGAATATACTCATTTGCTGCAATCCCGGCCGGCGGAGTCCGTCCATTTGATTGGGAAAAACGTGAAATTCCTGTCCAGCGTCATCCTTGCATTAGCTATCTTATCTTCCCATGCCGTTGCCGCGGACATTACCGGCAAAGTTCTTGACCTCGCGGGCAAGCCCGTAAAGAACGCCACAATTTATTACTTCCAGTATCCGCAGAATGGTTTGCCCGCTCCGGCCACGCGCCGCGATGCGCCCACCACGCGCTCGGATAACAACGGCGATTTTCACTTTCCCGAATCCAATGGCAACGGCGAATTGATCGCGACCGCGGACGGCTTCGGTTTTGGCATGACGGGAAACGCGATCGAACGCCCGGCCGCCCAAATCCATCTCACTCCGGGCACCGATGTGACGTTGACTTTCACGACGGCCGAAAAAAAGCCCGCAGTGGGCGTAGCGATCTCACTGGGGCAGTTAGTTGGTTCGCAGGCCGGCGGGAGGATGTCGAACTTTTGGATTCCCGCGGGCTATCGATCGCCATTCTCCGCCACAACCGACGCCAATGGCGTCTGCACGATTTCCGGTTTGATGCAAGGCGGGCAGGCCAGTTTTTCCGTTGATGACGATCGCTTCGCAGCCCTCACCTATCGCGATCGGGTGATGCTGGCCAGCGCTCCAAAGACGCAGGCTGATCCAATCCAGCTTCTTCTGGCGGGCACGATTTCCGGAAAGATCACTAACAGCACCACCGGCGCGTCCGCCGCGGGGATCATCGTGGTTGCCCAATCGAATGAATCCGGCTCGACCCCCGCGACAACCGCCGCCGATGGAACGTATATCATCAAGCAGCTTCCCCCGGGCCAGTACATCGTCGCTCTTCAACCGAACCAGGAAGTGGGAAAATCATGGACTGCCAAGGCGGTTGAAAATATCGGCATCGCCGCCGGTGCCGCAAAAGCCGGAATCGACCTGTCATTGATACCGGGAGTAATGCTCAGCGGGTCGGTGGTTGCCGCCGACGATGGCAGCCCCATCGCGGGGGTTCCGATCGGCATCTTCGGTCCGGCTCATCCCCGGGATGGAGGATATGACGATAACACGAGCACCGACGCCGCCGGTCATTTTGCGGTCCGCGTTCCTCCTGGCGAGCAGCTCGTCTACATCATGTCCGACACGCCCGCCGATGGTTTTGGCAGGCCGAGCCCGGACAATAGAACCGTTACCATCGCCGATGGCGGAACCGCTTCCGTCGAATTCCGGCTGCCGCGTGTGCTGATGTCGCCCATCAAAGGAAAAGTCGTGGACGAGGGCGGCAATCCCGTCGGCGGCGCATTGGTTTACGCGGCGTCAGATCAGTCCCCGATGTTCCAGAACAATCCGATCACGGCTGGCGCCGATGGAACTTTCCAGACCATGCCCATGATTCGCGCGGGGAGAATCGAGATCCGCGCCCGCTCCAACGATCTGGCCACTCCGAAGGCGCAGATTGTCACGCGGACTTCCAGCCCCAATGTCGTCATCCAACTGGTGAAGGGCGCGCTGGGATCGATTTCCGGCCGGGTGGTTGATGCACAGGGACAGCCGATCAAGGGCGCCCGCATTGAATTGATCACCCAGTCGGCTCGTTTTTCCTTCGGATCCGACTCGGGCGCGACCGACGAAAATGGAAACTTCAAGGCGAATTCCCTCTGGGCCGATTCAAATTACAGCGTCGAGGCCAGTTGCAACGGCTACGGGCAGGCGAGCAGCACGCAATTGCACCTGCAGCCCGGGCAGACGACCACAATGCACGATCTGACGCTTTATAAACGCGATTCCACTGTGGCAGGCGTGCTCCTGGATCGCGACAACAAGCCCGTTGCCGGACAACGCATTTACGTCAATGGTCCTCGCACCGGATACAACAATCTGACCACAGATAACGATGGCAAGTTCAGTTGTTCCGTTGTCTCGGGCGATCGCCTGACGGTCTTCTATAACGTCGGCCGGGGATACAATCGTCAATCCGCCCGCGCCGGCGATCAGAATATCATGCTGCACACATCCCCGCCGAGAGTCGCCCCGCCGGTCGCTGCGACTGTGGCCGCGACACCTGCGGCCGGGGATAATAACACCGCTATTGCTTCTCCCGCCGTATCAGCGTTCAACCCCGCCGACGCCGTCACCTGGCAAGGCTGGCTGTATGCGGCGGTTCTGCTGGTAGTCGGCGGCGCGATCATCGTCATAGCTAATGCCATCGCAGGGATGCGGCGAGAGCGTGCAAAAGTCTAGAACTGGCTATCTGCGAAGAGCCAGCGTGGGATTGCCGCGTCTTCGGCGTCAGGTCAGGTCTATCCGGTAGCGGCATTTTTCGGTTTCTCCCCGCGCGAACAACGGATTTTCGGCCGGCACCGGCACAATCTCCACCAGTTTTCCACCCAGCCTTTCGCACGTGCGACGCGATGCGAAATTGTCCGGATTGCACGTGATCCAAAGGGGGTCGACGCCATGGCGGCGCGCCAGCGGCAACAGCAGCCGGCACGCCCGCTCGGCATAGTGGTTGCCGCGCAGCGGGGGATAAACGTGGTATCCGATCTGGCCGTGGTACATCACCAGCTCGAATTGATGTCCGATGCGCAGATTGAGTCCGCCGGCGATGGGAAGCTCGGAATTGTTCCGCAGGTGCATCCAGAAATGGTAGGCGGGCGACATATCGCTCGAAGGTTTGGCGGGCTGATGGCCGTCTGGACAGGCTTTAAGAAAATCCAGGATCTGCTGCCGCGATGTGTCGGAAAGCGCTGACGATTGCTCGAGGGACATGGGATGCCGGCAGGCAGCCAGCACCGAATCAACCCATCGGAGCGAAGGCGTCACCAGTTCCAGTTCACCATCCACGAGGGGACCGGTATCCAGGAACTTAAACTTCTGGACGCCACGCCCGGCGAATGGGAGGCAATCACGCAGCCGAAATAGCATTAGATCAATGCGGGGACAAGAGGTTGGCGCCACTGCCGAATACGGCGGTATAACGCAGCAATATCAGCAGAAAACAGATGATGTTCACCAGCGTCGCCACCGCCACCAGGACGGTGTAGACGTTGTTCGTCGGCTTGACGATTACCGGCCGATCACCTGTTGCGATCCGACTCATGGAGGACTCCAATGCGATAAATGCCGCAGACGATTACGACCGCAACTGCGTCTTGACCTCGTCGCCCGATTTTACCTGTTCGACTTTGTCCGGCGGACCTTCAAGCTTGCCGATGGAATTATCCGAATCCACCGTGTCGATAGTCACGACTCCCAGAAAACCGGAGTTATTCACCACGTTGAACTTCATTCCCTTGGCGACGCCGTCGGCGCTTCCCACGGATATTGTTACAAACGTATTGCCGTTGATGACGCTCTTTTCCCGCACGACACCTTCAATCGCCGGGGCGGCGATGTCGCTGTTTGTCGGAGCATTCACGACTGATTCGGGATCATATCCGCGCTGTGTTATGAACGCCGACAGCTTCTGCTGGTCTTCCTTGCTTTGGGCGAGCTTTTCCTGCGTCTCTTCCGTGCGGGCCTGGAGGCTGTCCAGCGTGCTGGTCAGTTCCGCGTTGCGGCGGCCGAACTCTTCGTTGTCCTTGGCCAGCTTGTCATTTGATGTCCGGAGCGCCGTCGCCTGTTCCTGCAGCTTGTTGGCAGTGGAACTGGAAAGTTGAACATTGCTGTTGGCCGTGTTGACGGCGGCCTGGAGATCGGTGTTGTCGGCCTGCAGCCGTGCTATCGTCACGCGAGCCTCATTCAACTGCGCCTGCACGGCGCCAACAGCCGCCTGATTGTTGCTGTTGTCCTTCTGATGTTGCTGGACCTCGGCGTTGTAGCTGTATTCCGCCTTCTGCTGGGAGGATAGGTTGGCCGCCGCCTGCAACCGGGTCGACTCCAACTGCTGACTCAACGCGGTCAATTGCGGCTGCAGGGGTTGCGCCTTGTTGACGAACACCACGATTGCCGCGGCGTTCAACATCGACACAACCACCAATAACACCACGAATAATTTGGTAAGGGGACTCAAATGCTGCTCCTCGAACTACTCCCACACCCCTGAAAACTTCCAGTGAAATCTTCCAGGTTTCAATGAATCGACAATATCCACGCGGCGGGCCAAAATTAACGGGGCACCTCAACCGCTGACACTCACGATTATCTAGTGTTAACCCATTGCGTGTCAAGTTTTTTTGTAAATTGCGCGGCCTCGCCTCTTTAGAGTCCCGCGCCGCCCGATTCCCACCGAAAATGCCCCGTCAAACGATACGCCAATCCACTGATCGGATTGTACGCCCACGCCGAAATCATCTTTGTTCCCAGCGGCACTTCTGGCGCCTTAAACCTCACATTCCATCCACACGTTGCATACGCCCTATGATGCAATTGCCCACTCACATCCGGTCGCGGTCCCCCCACGGTCGCCACCGCGAAGGCCTGCGGCACTCCTTGCGAGTTTTCCCCGGCCAGGATCACGATTGCCGCCTGTTCCACATGCTTCGGATCAATTGCCCATCCGTTCGCCGACCACGCATCGCCCGGCAATGGTTTCAACGCTTCGAAACAGCCGTATGATTTGCCGTTGGCATTGCCTTCGATCAGGGAAATATCCCGCTTCACCAGACCCGGCGAGAGATAACCCATCTGGTCCAGGAATCCCACCTCTTCGATAATCTTCTCCGGCGTTGGATAGGGAAGCGCGCCGCGAATCACGGAAATATTGATCAGTTGCACGCACGCCTTTCCCGTCAGGCAGCCACGATGATAGGCCCACATCTGCCGGTAGCCGTCAAGTTGCGTCACCGTTTGCGGAAGCAGCAGCAATCCCAGACCGAGGCACGCCAAAACCCGCGCCGAAACGGTTTCGCCGCGCCGGTGGATGTCTCTCACGATCATCGCGCCCAGATACAGCAGGCCGACGACCAGATACAGCGAGAATGTTGTGTAGCGCGAGTCCTGCGACTGGTTCACGCCAAATCCCAATCGCCCCACGGTGGCAACAGCCGCGCTCATCATGGAATATGCGGCAATCAGCAGCCAGATGCTCGCCGGCTCCGCGAATGTCGCTTGCCGGCGTCTGTGCCAGACAATCTGGCAAATGCCGGCCAGACACGCCAGAAGCACGGCCCCAAACGCGACGGAGATCCACAACCTATGAAACCCCTGTCCCAGCGAAGCCCCCAGAAACGCGGCGAAATATTCCATCGCCTGAACCGGGTGCTTCAGGACCAGCAACATGCTTGGATTGTCCGGCGGCACCTGGTAATCGCGGTAATAAACCCACATGTTCGCCGCAAACGCCGCCGCCCACATCCAGATCCGCCATCCCAGTCGCCGAGTCTGTTTCCTTGATCCAATCACCAGCGCCGCCAGCAGCAACACCCAGGCCAACTGTCCGTTGGCGTACGAAAACGTCGCCGCGGTTGAAAGGACCATGCACATCACAAATTTCCACGTCACGTTCATGCGCGAATAAGCGACCAGTATTCCCACGAAGATGAGCATGATCGGCATGAAGACGATCATCTGGATTCCCCAACTCCAGTTCTGTGATTGCTCGGTTGAAAAAATCAGCACGTTGGCGACCGCCCATAGAATCAGCGCCTGCTGCCTGTTCATCGTTCGCCGGCTCAGCAGATAAACATTCACCGAAATCACGCACGCAAACAGAAAAGTCACCCCCATGTCCCAGCGCGTGTCCCAGCGGGTAAGCACCCCCAGGCCCAGCATGATCAGGTTTGGCAGCGCTGGCCGGGTTTCGTTGTGTTGCTGAAAGAGGTCGGAAAGGGTGAGCGTATGCGCGGCGAGATGGCGAAAAAGAAAGATATGGTCCCACTCGTCCAGGATCAGGACGTTGACCACCGTTGCCGAGATAAGCCACGCGAGGCAAATCACCGGCAGCAGCGCGATCAGGCAAAGAAGCGGATCCCGGACCCGCGATCCACGATGCTTTGCCGCGAGTTCTTTCAGGATGGCTTTTTCGATCGTGTCCAACCACTACTCCGCGGAGGACCGGGCCATCGCCGATCCGCGAAGTTGTAAAATCGCCGTGGCCGCGGAAATGCGCACGCCCGGTTCCTGATCGGCAAGAAGATCCTTGAGATATTGCTGCAAATCGCTGCGCCCGATCGCTCCCATCGCCAGCGCCGCCAGCGAACGCTGGCGCGGGTCTTTGCTGCGGGCAGCGGGGACGGCGACATTCCAGCCCTCATCCGATCCAAGCTCTCCCAGGCCCCGCGCCGCCGCCAGCGAAACCTCCGTGTAGTCGTTGTCCAGTTGCCCGCGAAGGTGCTGAACGACACGTTGATCGCCGGTCTCGGCAATCGCCTGCAAGGCAATGATCTGATCGTCGGGATATCCGCTAATGGAAAACGCGACCAGATCTTTCAGGCCACGCTCATTGCCCAGGCGCCACAGGGCTTCGGCCGCCTGGATTCTTACCCCGGCAGAACGATCCGACAAAAGCGTGGTGAGCATTTTCGTTGCGCTGGGCTCTCTCAGAAGTCCGACGACAAAAGCCGTGGTTCCGCGAACATGCGGGTCGGGGCTGCCGGCCAGTCGCTCCAGGTCGTGGCTGAGCCGCGTATCCCCCAGTCGATGAAGCGCAAAGAGGACACCCGCCTGCACCTGCTGATTCGGGTCGTTCGCCATCGCCAGCAGGGGTTCATACGCGTCCACCAGCTTCATTTGCCCCGCGGCCACCGCGGCGGCAAAACGCACGCTCGCCTGCTTATCCGATAATCCTTTCAGCACAATCGCCGCCGCGTCGGTCGGATCCACGTTGCTTGCGGCTTCGATGACATTGCACCGCAAAAACGGATCAGTCGCGCCCGCTTCGGCAATGAATATATCGCGCGCTTTGGTCCGCAGCCCCGAATCCAGAGGCTCCGGCAAATATCTCGGCGCCCTCGCCACCGGCGGCGGTGGAATGGGCGTTTTCACATCGCTCCTCGACGAGGCGCATCCCGCCAGCACAAAAGTCAGAATCAATCCGATCGCTTTCCTGGTCATGACTTTTCCTTTCTAATCGCGACGATTTCTTCACGCCGGGATCGTCTTCTCCACCATGCCCAACCAGCGATGCCAACCGCCAGCGCATTGCACGCATAGGCGAAAACATCACCAAATTTCGTGTAAAAACTCAAGCGCGAGTCGATCATAATCTGCCGGACGCTTGTCCCCGTCGTTCGCACCGGCAGAAGATCGTGATAGAGACCCACGGAATCGATGAACCCGCTGATTCCCGTATTCACGCTCCGAGCGGTCCAGACCCGGTTTTCAATGTCGCGGAAACTGGCGGCCTGAAGGTGGTCCGCGTTCTCATTCAACTTGAACCACCCGTCGTTGGTCAGATTCACAATGAAATCCGCCCGCTTGCCTCCATCATCCGCGGGACGGAACATCGCACAGCATATCCGCGCATCGATATCCTCAAAACAGATCGGCGCGACAAATCGCCAGTCCTTCCCGTTCCGACGCAGATGGAAAACCGTCATGGTTTCACCCGGTTGCATGATGTAATCGGTGTAATATTTTGGCCCGAGCTGCACCGAAAGCTTATACAAAATTGGCATCGATTCCTTGCCGGGAATGTATTCACCCCATGGCACAAGATGAATCTTGTCGTACCGATGGCCGATCGAATCGTCCATTTGCCCGTTGGGATCAAAAAAATAGGCGGTATTTCGGCGGTCCTCCGGGACCGTATATGTCCCATCCTCGCGCACTTCATTTTGCCAATTCGACCAATATTCCCCGCCCGTCAGCAGCGCGACATGATTTTCTATTGTCAACCTGCTCAGCACATCATACAGGTCCTGATAGGTCGGAACCTCAAGCCGGGCCGTGGTATTCAGGGCCTCCATCATCGTCTCGGACCAGACAACCATGTCGATTTTCCCGGGCGTCTTGTCCAGCGCATCCCTGGTCTGCCGGAGGTGCAGATCGAGCCGTTCCCCGATCTTTGCTCCTTTTTCGCCGCTGTTGGTCTGCGGATAATTTGATTGTACCGCCGCGATGGTCGGGCCTGGCGAAAGGCAACTTTCAGTTTGCCCGATGCGAAAGATTCCGTACAACATGGACGCGACGGTGATGCATCCAACGACCACGGCCGCAAGCAAGACGATGCGCAGCCGATCGCGATTGAGCCACGCAGTAGCCGCCAGTGCGTTCACGCACATCACCCAAAATGTGACTCCGTACGACCCGGTGATGTCCGCGATCTGACAGACGGGAAGGATCGGCGTCTGGGAGTAGCCCAAAAACAGCCACGGAAGACCGGTAAAAATGATTCCCCGCATCCATTCGGTCGCGGTCCACACGACGGCAATGCCAAGAATCCCCCGCAAAATTTTCCCTGACGTTCTTTCTCCCAGCAATCCCGCACCGCGAATGACCAAAGCCGCCACCGCCCAAAACAGCCCGCAGACCGTGAGCAGCGCCAGCATCCCCGGCCAACTGATCGACGCCATCCACCACATATTGGCGATGAAGAAGAGAGTTCCCCCGATCCAGCTCCAGAAAAACGCCGATTTCTGCGACCGCGCCTCGGCCAGGAAAACGAGCCACGGCGCAAGTCCGATCCACGCAAGATAAAACTGTCCCACAGGCGCAAACGCCAGCGTCAGCATGACAATGGATGCGCCGAGCATTGCCGCCGGTCTGAGGAATCTCGATCGCCCCGTGGAAATCTCCGCCATTCACGGACCATGCTGCAAGGCGGCGCCGGAACCGTCAAGTCGCAAAACGAAAGCCCCGGGGTTTGATCCCCGGGGCATGGGCTTTCTGGATTAAAGGGCGTGCAATTAGACCGCGGCGTTTTTGCGGCGGACCAGGGCGATCGCGCCCAGTCCCGCAAGCGTGGCCAGAGCGCTGTCGGCCGAACGGGGAAGCGGCACGCTCTCGACAGGCGGTGTTTTTGATCCCTTGGTTTCGTCCAGCGTTTCGGCGATGCTCACCACTTCCGTGTCGCCGGGAGACATCGAAAAATCCCAGCCGAACTCGAAGGGATCGTTGCCCTTCACGGGTCCGTCGCCGAGCACTCCGACGATGCTGGCGGTCGTCGGGATGGGAGTCGTCACGTAAGTAAACTTCACGCCCTTCGGATCGGTCTGGATGGCCGTGTTGGGATTAAAGCCGGACGTCAGCTTGATCGTATCATTGTTTGGCGTGCCATTGAGATTCAGATCGTCCACGTCGAGAAGATCGAAGGTAACGGGGGGATTAATCGCCACCGCCTCGTTTTGAACGCCGGGGATTTCAACCGGGCCGGTATTGTTGATCGTAATCGTTTCGTTGATCGCCGATTTACCGCTCTTGGCGCTGCCGCCGGAGAGGACATCCTGAACATTAATGGTGAAATTATCCCCATCCAATATCGTGTTATAGGTCACATTGGCGACGAAGCCGACAAATGACGAGCTTTGCACGGGCAGGGTGTTGAGCCCGACGAAGCTCGAGCCATTGTAATATTCCAGGAAGTCGCCGCCGGGGGAAAGGCCGCCGTATTCATCCGTGTTGCCGACGGTCCAGTGTGAAATATACGGGGTGTTGCCTGTGGCGCTGGGATTAAAGAAGAGGACGGAATTATTGTTGGCGATAAAACTGACCGCCGACGCGGAGTTTTGCGACGCCGCCAGCGTCGCTGCTCCCAAAATCGCCGATAGAGCCACCATTCTCTTTTTAGCAATACCGAACATATTTTGCTCCTTATGGAATCGATGCGAATCGGCGACCCAATATCTTACCGACACGCCATCAGTTTTTGTTTCAGATTCTTCCCCGTGGAGGGTCTCGATAAAACTACAACAGCCCTGCGCGGAGGCAAATTAAAATCGGCGATATGTGCGCGTTGCCGCGCAAGCGGACCTTAAGCTGGGAGTGTTAATTCATCTCTGCCAAATTCTGTGGGAATAACCGTCCAATAAATCCATTATCGCGGCCGAAGCCTGCGATTGATCGGGTGACGCATCAACGCAAAACCCCGGGAATGTTATCCCGGGGCTTGGATCAATGACTGGATATTGATTTGATTCAGGCCTTCGCCCGCTTGCGGCGAACGATTCCGAGAACGCCCAGGCCAGCCAGCGTCGCCAGCGCGCTCCATGCGGCATTCGGAAGCGGAACTCCGACGACTGTTGAAGAGCCTTGCCCGCTGAGTGAAATGGCATTGCTGATAATCCCGGTGTCGTCGGGGGCGAGCGACAGGTTCCAGACGAAATTGAATGCCTCATTACCCGTCTGAGGCCCGGTCGCGCTGCTCGACGATCCGTTATTAATAATTGCAAACTGCGACGGTGTCGGTGTTGTGGAGTAGGTGAGCTTTACTCCGGTCGGATCGGTTTGAACGGCTTTGTTCGGGGCGCCGCTGGGGCTTAGCGTCAACGTGTCATTGGTGGGGGTGGCATTGAGATTGGCATCGAACGTATCGGAGATCATGAAATCGACCGGATTACCGGCCACCGCGGCCGATTTGACTGCATCCGCATCCGCGGCGGGGCCCAGATTGTTCACGGTAATTTGTTCGCTGATCCCGGATGCGCCGCTACCGGCATTGCCGCCGGACAGAATCACCTGCAGCGCTACCGTGAAGTTATCGCCGTCCAGCGTTCCCGACAGCGTGGCCGTGCCAACGTTGCCGGTTAGAGAGGAGCTGACGACATTCAGGTTGGAGAGGGGAACAAAGGCCGACCCGTTGAAATATTGCAGCAGATCACCCCCGGCGGGAGTGCCGCCGAATTCATTGACTCCATCGACAGTCCAACTGATGGCGTCGGTGACCGTACTATATGACAGAGTTGAATTGTTATCTGAAAGCGAAGTAGAGGGAGCAGCCCACGCTTTATTACCGGACGTGGACAATGTTGCCGCCCCTAAAGCCA
>Ga0182015_10006439_pt1 | contig 11794 bp, 8 predicted proteins | sample 712P3MmetaG_FD_120478 | JGI IMG/M metagenome (GOLD analysis project Ga0182015, IMG submission 120478) | Permafrost microbial communities from Stordalen Mire, Sweden - 712P3M metaG | ecosystem: Environmental > Terrestrial > Soil > Wetlands > Permafrost | place: Sweden: Stordalen | collected...
CCCTGGATGTGGCGGACGGAATGGAAAAAGCTGGTGCGGTCGAGGACGCGTTCCTGGAATTGTTCGAGGTATAGATAGATCACGGGAGTGATGTAGAGGGTGATGAATTGGGAGACAATCAGTCCGCCGACGATGACGAGGCCGAGGGGACGGCGGGAGGCGCCGTCGGCACCGAAGCCGAAGGCGATGGGGAGAGCGCCCATGAGTGCGGCGAGGGTGGTCATGATGATGGGGCGGAAACGGTTCATGCTGGCATCGTGAATGGCGTCGATGCTTTTCTGGCCCTGGGCCATGCGCTGGAGGGCGAAGTCGATCATCATGATGCCGTTCTTTTTGACGATGCCCATCAGCATGAAGAGTCCGATGTAGGCGTAGAGGGAGGCTTCCTCGCCGAAGAGGTAAAGGGTGAGCAGCCCCCCTACCAGCGCCACCGGCAACGAAGACAAGACGGTCAGGGGATGGACGTAGCTTTCGTAGAGGATTCCCAGGACGACGTACATGACGAAGACGGCGAGCAGGATGAGGATCGCCAGGGCGGAGATGGTTTCCTGGAAGTCCTTGGCCTCGCCCTGAAGTTCTCCGCGAATTCCCTGGGGAACGATGGCGGCGGCGGTTTTGTCCATGAACGCGGTGGCGGCGCCGATGGGAACGTCTTCGGGGAGGTTGAAGAAGATTGTGACGGAGGCGAACTGATTGATGTGATTGACGGACTGTGGGCCGAGGACCTCCTGCCATTTGGCGACGGCTGATAGAGGGACGAGGCGCAGGTTGTCGTCGGAGCGGACATAGAGCAGTGAAAGATCGGAGGGGTTCCTGCGGTCTTTGTCGGCGGCTTCGAGGATGACCTGGAACTGATCTTCGGGCTTCTTGATGAGGTAGATGTAGTTCTGGGAGTAGGCCTGGCGCAGAGTGTTTTCGATGCCGGTGGCGGAGACGCCGTAGAGCGAGGCCTGATCGCGGAGAACATCGATCTTCAGGCTGGGGGTATGGATGTAGAGGTCGGGGGTGATCTGGGCGAATCCGGGGTGACCGTGATATTGGAACTGCATCATCGCGCCCATCATTTTCATGGCGGTCTGGTTGACCTCGTCGGCATGAATGCCGGAGATAGCGAAAGCGAACTTGCCGAGCTGGTTGGCGGTGGCGCCGGTGCTGATCTGCAGCACGGGCTGGGGGGTGAGGAAGGAAAGCGTGTTGACGATGGCGTGCAGCTTGGCGGAGAGCATGCCGGTGACGGCGGCGATGGGCGGGCGCTCATTGCGCGGGTTCAGGAAGGCGATCAGGAAGCCGCGATTGGGGGGAAGGAATGCTGATAGTCCGGTCAGGGTGAAGCTGACTTCCACGGCGGGATCGGCGCGGATGATGGCGTCGGCCTGGTCCTGGTAATGGCGCATTTGCTGGGGCGAAGTGCCTTCCTGGGCGATCATCACACCGAAGGCAAAACCGCTGTCGCCGATGGGGAGGAAGGATTTGGGGATCTGGATGAACAAAGCAATAGTTCCGGCGAGGGTGATGATCCAGATGACGAGGGAAATCCAGCGATGTTTGAGGAACCAGGTGAGGGATGCTCCGTAGACGTAGAGAACGCGGTCGAGAACGGAATTGCCGATGCGTTCCATGAGGGTTTTGCGATGGTCTTTGCCGCGATTGGAAAGCATGCGCGAGCACATCATGGGGGTGAGGGTGAGGGAGACGATGCCGGAGGCGAAAATGGCGACGATGATGGTGACGGCAAATTCGCGGAAGATGCGGCCGACGAGTCCGGGCATGAAAACGAGGGGCAGGAACACCACCGCCAGGGAAATCGTCATGGAGAGGATGGTGAAGCTGATCTGCTTGGCGCTGTGGATGGCGGCTTCGAAGGCGGGCTCACCATGTTCCATCCGGCTGACGGTGTTCTCGAGGAAGACGATGGCGTCATCGACGAGAAATCCGATCGCCAGAGTGAGGGCCATCAGGGAAAGATTGTCCAGGCTGTAGCCCAGAATCTGCATGACAATGAACGTGATGAGCAGCGAGAGGGGAAGCGCGACAACCGGAATTAGCGTGTCGGAAGCGCGGCCGAGAAATGCGAAAATGACGAGCACCACCAGGACGAAGGCGATGACCAGCGTTTCTTCAACATCGATCGCGGAATGGACGATGGATTGCGAGCGGTCGTAGATCAGGGTCATGGTGATCGACGGCGGAAGCTGTTTTTGAATCACGGTTTGCACGTCGCGCACGGCTTGGGCTACGGCGACGGCGTTGGAGCCGGCCTGGCGATAAACGGCCAGAACCATGGTGGCGGTGGGAACGCGAACGTCGCGGACCCAGAAGTGCATGTTCATGCGCTCATCCTGCAGCGTGTCTTTGGCATCGGCGACATCGCGGAGATAGACGGGGGAGCCGTTGCGGATGGCGATGACGAGTTTTCCGTATTCCTCGGCATTGGAAAGCTGGCCCTCGGGCTGGAGAAGGAAGCTGAGGTTCGGACCGTCGAACTGTCCAGCGCCCTGGTAGCTGGTGCCAGCCTTGATGGCGGCGGCGAGGTCGTCGATGGTCAAGCCGCGGATGGCGAGGGCTGATGGATTGGCCTTGATGCGCACTGCGGACTTTGTGCCGTAAAGATCGACGCGCGAGACGCCGCGGACAATGCTGATGCGCTGCTGGACTTCGGTGCTGGCGTAGTCGTAGAGGGCTCCGCTGGTGACGGAATTGCTGGTGAGGGCGATGTACTGAATCGCCTGGTCGTTGGGATTGGTTTTGGAGAAGGTGGGCGGCGAGGGAAGATCGACGGGGAGACTGCCGGAGGCTTGGGTGATGGCGGCCTGGACGTCGGTGGCGGCGGAATCGATTGTCTTGCTGAGATCAAATTGCAGAGTGAATGAAGTTTGTCCCTGCTGGCTGGAGCTGGTGACGACTTGCAGGCCGGGGATCTGCATGAACTGTTTTTCGAGGGGGGTGGCGACGTTTGCGGCCATTGTTTCGGGGCTGGCGCCGGGATAGCTGACGGAGGCGGTGATGACGGGATAATCGACGGCGGGGAGATCGTTGACGGGCAACGCGCGGAAGGCCATCACGCCGAAAAGAATGCAGGTGACGGTCAGCAGCGTGGTCATTGCCGGCCGGCGGATGAACGGCTCGGAGAGATTCATGATCCGGCCCCCGATGCGGGAGCGGGGGCTTGGGCGGCGGGATTCTGAACCATTACGGCAACGCCGGGATTCAACATCATTTGGCCGGAGCGGACGATTGTTTCGTCGCCGGTGAGTCCTTTTTCGATGACGAGCATATCGCCCTGCCGCTGACCGGGGGTGACGTTTTGCTGGGCGACGACATTGTCTTTGCCGACGATGTAGACGAAGGGTCCCTGCTGGCCGATCTGGAGGGCTTCGCTGGGGATGAGGTTCGCGGATTTAATGATTCGGAGAATGAGCCGGATATTGACGAACTGGCCTGGCCAGAGAAGACGGTCTTTGTTGTCGACGGTGGCGCGGAGCTTGACGGTGCCGGTGCCGTCCTGGACGGAGTTATCGAGAAAGGTCACTTGGCCGTCGATGTCTTTGGTTGGGTCGTTGGGGGAGCGGACGAGGACTTTCAGCGGCTCCTTGTCGAGGTTCACGCGGACGCGATCCAGTTCGTTTTCGGGGACGGTGAAATCGATGTAAATCGGGGTGATCTTTTGAATGCTGAGGAGGCTGGTGGTGTTGGCGGTGACGACGTTGCCGACATCGACAAGGCGTGCGCCGGCGCGGCCGTCGATGGGAGAATTGATGGTGCAGTTGTCGAGATTCCATTTGGCGGCCTCGATCTGGGCCTGGGCGGCCTTGACGTTGGCGTCGGCGACATCGACGGCGTTTTTGGCGTTGTCGTAGTCCTGCTGGGAAACGGCCTTGCTGGGCAATTCGCTGGCGACGCGATCGTAATTGCTCTTGGCGTTGCCGAGCTGCGCCTGGGCCTGGTCGAGGGCGGCCAGGCCCTGATCCAAGACGGCTTTGAATGGACGGGTTTCGATGGAAAAGAGGTTTTGGCCGGCTTTGAGTTCGGCGCCGTCCTGGAAGGATCGATGGATGATCTGGCCGGTGACTTGTGGGACGATGTTGACCGATTCAAAGGCGGTGGTTTTGCCGATTTCGTCGAGATAGGAGGGGACATCTTCGGTGACGACGGAAGCGGTGGTGACGACGGGGGGAGGCATGGTGAAGCCGCCCGCAGCGCCTTGTGCGCCGCCGGCGCGGTTGCAGCCGGGGATGATGATGGCTGAAAGCGTGAGACAGATTGCTGCTATCGCGGGAAATTGATGGAAGAGCCGGGTTAAATTCATTTAGGGCGATTGTAGTACCGGGGAATGGGTGTTGGCTAGTTTTTTGGAGGTTTATTAGGTTATGGATTTTTGAAGCGAGGAGGTTTGTGGATATTTGTTGGAAGAGGTTGAGGAGGACGAAGAGGAAGATTTTTTTCGGTTGTCGTGCTTTTGCCGGATTGGCGGGGATGGCTGGAATGCTTTGATGCGCGGCGGCGCTTCGGGCGCGGTTGACTGGGCTGACGATGGTCGGGAATTCATTTTGCGGTGGGAGAAGGGATTTCTTTGTAAGAATTTCGTTGTGGCGACACGGTTGTGAGAAGAGGAAGAAGATTATCGGTTGAGGGCTTTGTGCCGGAATGACGTCGCTTACTCGAATGCAATAAGCGTTTGCGCTTCGGGCGCGGTTGGCTGGCCAGTTAATGTTCGGAAATTCTTTTTGCGACGGAGAAGAGAGTCGCCTCCTTCGGCGGCCAGATTGAAAGGAGTTTCGAACTCGGGTTCGACCTCAACCGTCAAGTCACCGCCGCTTGTCCGACCTCGGCTTTGGAAGCGCGGGGGATGGTTGAATTGCAACCTCCGGGGCGACTACTTTGTTTCGCTCCAGGAGGCGGGCGCGAATTTCGTCAGGCCAGCCGATGGTGTTCGAAGCGGCGATGTGTCATCGCATTCGAGCTGGCGATGCTGATCGGCACAAAAAGCGGAACGATAAAAATTTCTTGCATTCTTTAGTTGGGATTATTTTATCCAGATGGTTTTGATGTTGGTGAATTCGTGGATTCCGAAGGATGAGAGTTCGCGGCCCCAGCCGCTGTTTTTGATGCCGCCGAAGGGGAGACGGGGGTCGGATTTGACGACGCCGTTGATGAAGACGGACCCGGATTCGACTTTGGGGGCGAGGGACTGGGCGAAGTCGTGGTCGCGGGTCCAGATGCTGGCGCCGAGGCCGTAGCGGGAGAGATTGGCGAGGCGGATGGCGTCGTCGGCATTTTTTGCGCGAATGATGGCGGCGACGGGGCCGAAGGTTTCTTCGTCGAAGGCGGGGATGCCGGGGTGGACGTCGGTCAGGACGGTGGGCTCGTAGAAGAATCCTTTGCCGGGTTTGCGCTGGCCGCCGAGGCGGAGTTTTGCGCCCTGTTCGACGCTGAGTTGGACTTGCCGGTGGAGGGTTTCCAGGAGATCAAGGCGCGCTAACGGTCCGATTTGGGTGGAGCGGTTCATTGGGTCGCCGACTTTCAGATTGGACATGGCGGCGATGATGGCGGATTCGAATTCATCGGCGACGGCGCGATCGACGATGAAGCGTTTGGCGGCGATGCAGCTTTGGCCGTTGTTCAGGCAGCGGGATTCGGCGGCGCTGGCGGCGGCGCGGGGGATGTCGGCGTCCTGGAGGACGATGAAGGGATCGGAGCCGCCCAATTCCATGACGGATTTTTTGAGTGCGCGGGCGGCGGCGGAGGCAACGGCGCGGCCGGCGCGCTCGCTGCCGGTGAGGGTGACGGCGGAAATGGCGGGATGATCGATTAATTTTTCGGCGGATTGGTTGTCGGAGATCAGGAGGGAGGTGAATACGCCCGGTGGAAAGCTGGCATCGGCGAAAATTTGGGCGAGGGCGAGGGCGCAGCCGGGGACGTTGGGGGCGTGCTTGAGAAGCGCGACGTTTCCGGCCATGAGGGCGGGGGCGGCGAAGCGGATCACCTGCCAGAGGGGGAAATTCCAGGGCATGATGGCCAGCACGGGGCCGAGGGGATCGAAACGGATGTAGCTCTTGGAGGCGTCGGAGGAGATGGGAACCGGAGCGAGAAATTGAGCGGCGTTTTGGGCGAAATAGTCGCAGGCGGCGGCGCATTTTTCGACTTCCGATTCGCTGGCGGCGATGGGTTTGCCCATTTCGGCGGTCATCAGGGGGGCGAGAGTATCGCGGCTGGCGCGGAGGGCGGCGGCGGCGCGGGAGATGAGGGGAGCGCGATCGGCGATGGGGACGGAACGCCAGTGGGCGAAAGCTTTCTGGGCGGATTGGAGGGCGGCTTCGATTTGGGCGGGTGTGTGCTCGGGGTGATCGGAGATAACTTCTTCGGTGGCGGGGTTGATGGATTTCATGGGCGAGGGATTTTAGATCGATAAGCGCGATTTGGCGATGGAGGCGAACCCGTGGTGCTTCGCGCCACCGCTAAATAATGGAGTGGATGGGGGGAAGTTGGATAAATCGCGAAAAATGTTTTTGCAATTTGGCCCGCAATGCGGAAACTTGGGGGCATGGCTTCGGAATATCTGCTTACACAAATCGACAAGGCGACGGTGGTTGAGTTTCGCATCCCTTCGCTGATGGACCCGGTGCAATTGGAAATGATTCAGAAACAACTGTTCATACTGGTGGACGAACAGGACAAGAGGCTGATGATTTTGGATTTTTCCAAGGTGGAATTTCTTTCCAGCCAGGCGATCGGGATTGTCATTGGGCTGCACCGCCGGCTGGCGACGTTGCCGCATAGCAAGCTGCTTTTGTGCGGGGTTAATGGGAAGCTGACGGAGCTGTTGAAGATCACGCGGCTGGATAAGGTGCTGACGGTGAAGGCGTCGCAGAAGGAAGCGATTAATTCTTTGGCAATGTTGTAAAAAAGAATTATCTATGTCTCATCTGACTTCTTGGGGGGGAGTTGAAGAGGATTTTTATCGTTGTGGGCTTGGTGCCGTCGGGAGGGGGTGGGCTCGAATGCGGGGAGGGGCTGGCGCTGCGGGGATTGTTGGCTGGCCTGATCATGGTCGGGAATTCCTTTTGCATCGCGGGGTGAGGAGCGGGTTAATCCGAATATTTTTGGCGGAAGCGGGGGCTTAGACGGAGCATGAGTTGGATGCGTTCGATTTCGGTGAGCCAGTCGGCGAGGGTGGAGGTGAGCTCGTCTTTGTCGGGGGCAACGATGCCGGTGGGACAGGCGGGGCCGAGATAGCGCTGGGCGAAGGCGCGGTAGCGGCTGATGGTGCGTTCGCCGTAGGAGGCGCAGAATGCGAAGTCCTCGGAGAGAAAGAGGACGATGGGGACGCGGTCGCCGGCATTGACGCGGAAGGATTCGGCGAGGTCGCGGTGCTGATCGCGATCGAGAATGCGGAGGTTAATTTTTTCGGGAGCGGCTTCGGCGATGCGGGCGATGAGAGGGCATTGCTGGACGCAGTCGCCGCACCAGATGCCGCTGATGATGAGCAGATTCATCCGGCGGACGAAGCCGGTGAGGAGATTTTTTTGCGGGGTAGTCAGTGTGGCGACATCGTAGACCTGCTTCCAGCGGTGGAGTTGGTCTTCGGTGCCGGTTTGAACGTAGCGGTCGTAGGGAAAGGCGGCGGAGAATTTTTCGGAGAAGTAAGCTGGAGTCATGTGGGATTATTGGGGGATGGAGGGGAGTTGTCATTGGAAGGTTGAAAGAAAATACCCTGCCGACTGAAGTCGGGCAGGCCGCTTGAGGGGGGTCAATTTTGGAGTTTTTCGCGGACGGAATTGGCGAGTTGTTTTTCCATGGCTTCGTCGCGGCCGAGGGAATACCAATAGCGGGTGGGGACGGCGATGCCCTGATCATTGTGGATAGTGGTGGTTTCGGCGATGGCGGTGAAGGCGACGGAATACTGGGCTTGGGAGGTGATGCGGCGCTCGGGGTGCGAGGTGGTTTCGATCAGCACCTTGGGGTGAACGAGATAGGACCCGTCGGGCTGACGGGAAAACTCGAAGCGGACGGTGCGGCGGATGGTTTGGAGGGAATCCCACATGATCTCGCGGGGGGAGCCGGCATCGCTGCGCCAGAGCTCGAAAAATTGTTTGGATATCATGGGCAAGGTTGAGAGAAGGCCGAGACGGTAGTCTTCCTGGTCAATTTCGAACTCGTCGCTCACGAGCGTGCCGCGGCAGGCGCTCCAGAGCTTGTAGAAATCGGAAGAGGTGACGGAGGCGACGGCGGGTTTGTTGAACCAGTAATCGGAACCGGCCTGGATCGCGGGAGCGGTCATGTAGGAGGGAAGCGTGGTGGGCGGACCGAGGTCGGGACCGATGGTGCAGGAGGTCAGGACGAGGAGAGGAATGATCCTGGTTAGAAGACCCACGGCGGCGCCGTGGGCGTTCGGGGAGAAATTTGGGGGGTTGCAATTCATTGGGCGGCGATGGTTTGGTCGGTGGTGTCGGGGATTTCGAGATCACCGGTCCATTGTTCACCGACGGTGTGGAGGATGACACCATTGAGGGTGCCGGGGGTTCCGAGGGCGGCGCCGGCGACGATGACGATGCGATCGCCGAGGGAAGCGAATTTGCGCTCCTGGACGAAGGCGTCGACGTTCTGGACGAGATCGAGCATGTTTTGCGGGGGAGCCATTTCGTGGGGGATGACGCCGAAATGGAGGGCCATTTTGCGGAGCGCGCCGTGATCGCTGGAGAGCGCGACGATGGGGATTGGGAAGCGGGCCTTGGAGAAAATGCGGGCGGTAGCGCCGGTCTGGCTCCAGATGACGACGATTTTCATTTTGAGATCTTCGATGATTTCGCGCACGCCGCGGGCGATGGCGGAGGAATATCGCAATGAGGCGGAGTTTGATTTGGCGACGATCTGGGGGGCGGTGGTGGAGTTGATGAGATATTCCTCGGTGACTTTGGCGATGTGGGACATGGTGTGGACGGAGCCGAGGGGGAATTTACCGACGGAGGTTTCACCGCTGAGCATGACGGCGTCGGTGCCGTCGAAGATGGCGTTGGCGACGTCGCTGACCTCGGCGCGGGTGGGGCTGGCCTGCTCGATCATCGACTGAAGCATTTGGGTGGCGACGATGACGGGTTTGCCGGCGGTCTGGCAGCGGCGGATGAGATCTTTCTGGATGATGGGGACCTGGGCGACGTCCATTTCGACGCCGAGATCGCCGCGGGCGATCATGAGGCCGTCGGAGGCTTCGATGATTCCTTCCATCTGATCAAGGGCTTCGGCTTTTTCGATTTTGGCGATGAGGTGGATGTCGGCGCTGCGGTTGCGGAGATGCTCGCGGAGGAGCAGGAGATCGTCGGCGGAACGGACGAAGGAGAGGGCGAGATAATCGAGATCATTTTCGATGGCCCAGTCGGCGCATTCCCAATCGCGGTCGGTGATGGAGGGGACGTTGACGCGAGTGTCGGGGAGATTGATTCCCTTGGAGCTTTTGAGGATGCCGCCGATGGTGCAGTTGCAGCGAATTTCGGAGAAGTTTTTTTCGGTGCAGATGAAGCGGAGGAGGCCATCTTCGATGAGGAGGCGATGACCGACCTGGATGTCATCGACGAGATTGGCGTAGATGCTGCTGACGCGGCCGAGCTGTCCGACGCAGGGTGACCGCTGGATGATGAGTTCATCGCCGACGGCGATGGGCATGCCTTCACCGGCGATGGGGCCGAGGCGGATTTTGGGGCCGCAAAGATCGCCGAGGATGGCGATGGGCTGGCTCCACATGGCGGCGGCCTGGCGGATGTTGCGGAGGGTGTTGAGGTGGGCGTCTAGATCGCCATGGGAGAAGTTTAAGCGGCAGACGTCGACGCCGGCCTGGAACAGAGAATGGAGATTGTCCACATCGCCACAGGCGGGTCCCATGGTGGCGACGATTTTGGTACGTATCATTTGTGTGTCTGGGTTAAATTTCTTTTTTTTCTTTATGGTTGGTCGTTGGGGAATCATATCTTGGAAGCGTTGGGTGGGTAAAGATGGGGGTTGTTGGGGAAATGAGTTTTTTTGTGATGGATTTGGTGAATGGAAACTCAGCTTTGATATTAGTAGGAGAATAAAGAGACTTTTCGGTTGTGGGTTCCGTGCCGATTTGACGGCTCTCACTCGAATTCAACAATTGTTGGCGCTTCGAGCGCATTTGGCTGGTCCGTCAATGGTCGGAACTTCCCTTGGGAACGGGGAGTGTGCTGAAAGAGGTGGTTGCGCTCTTGTAATGTGGAAGGGGTGTCGGATAATCGGCTGAAAAGGCTGGATGGATGGCATGAGGATAATTGCGTTCATGAATCAGAAGGGAGGGGTGGGGAAGACGACGACTGCCGTCAACCTGGCGGCGGCGCTGGCGGAGCAGGGGAAAAAAGTCTGCATGGTGGATCTGGATCCGCAGGCGCATCTTACCATCAATTACGGGCTGAATCCTTCGCCGGAACTGACGAGCCTTTATCAGGTGCTGGTGGATGGGCATAGCTTGCTGAGCGCGCTGCAAAATGTGGGAAAGAATCTGGCGCTGGTTCCCGGGAGCATCGATCTGGCGGCGGCGGAAGTGGAACTGGTGAATGTGCCGGGACGGGAGACGCTGCTGAAAAATCGGCTGGAGTCGGCGGATTTGGATTTCGATTTTGCGGTGCTGGATTGCCCGCCGAGCCTGGGGCTGCTGACGATCAACGCTTTGGCGGTAGCACAGGAGGTGATTATTCCGATGCAGCCGCATTTTTTGGCGCTGCAGGGGGTGGGGAAGTTGCTGGAGACGGTGGCGCTGGTGAGCCGGCGGATGAATCCTGGGCTGAAGGTTTCGGGGATCGTTTTGACGATGTTTGATTCGCAGACGAAGTTGTCGAACGAAGTGGTCGGGGATTTGAAGGGCTTTATCAGCGAGGCGGCGGGGAAGAATTTGCCGTGGTCGAGCGCGCGGATTTTCGCGAGCCGGATTCGGCGGAACATCAAGCTGGCGGAAAGTCCGAGCTTTGGGCAGACGATTTTGCAATATGATTCGTCGAGCCATGGGGCGAGTGATTACCGGGCGCTGGCGATGGAAGTGATGGGGATGTCGGAGCCGGGGGTGGCGGTGAGCGTGGAGCCGGCGGTGAAAATTTCGAAGGGGAATTCGAAAACTCGGATTTTGAAATCGGAGACGGAATCGATTTCGTCGATGTGATTTGGAATTTCAGATAATGTCATGAACTCTCCTCCACTTTTTGCGCCATGGCGGCTGCCGTACATTAAATCGCTGGGGAAGGATGAGGGCTGCTTTCTTTGCGAGGCGGCGGGCGCGGGCAGCGCAGAGAAGAAACGGGATCTTCTGGTCTTGTGGGGAAGCGATCAGACGATTGTGCTGATCAATCGCTTTCCGTACGCCAACGGACATTTGCTGATCGCGCCGCGGGCGCATAAATGCGATCTGGAGGAATTGAGCGACGCGGAGCATCTGGATTTATCGTTGCAGACGACGGTGGCGGTGCGGCTGTTGAAGCGGGCGGTTTCGGCGCAGGGGTTTAATATCGGGATCAATCTTGGGAAAGCGGCCGGGGCGGGTTTGCCGGGGCATGTGCATCAGCATGTGGTGCCGCGCTGGGGCGGGGATACGAATTTCATGAGCGTGGTGGGCGAGACGCGCGTGGTGCCGCAGGCGCTGAGCCAGTTGTGGGAGGAATTGATGAGGGTGAGGGAGGAGATCTTTCATACGGGGCACCACGGCGACTAAAGTCGCCGCGCCGCGGGGGTTGGGGGGTGTGGGGGGTTTTTCAGAGATGTCTATTGCTCCTGTAACGGGGGGGGATTAGTCTTATTCGAC
>Ga0182015_10006441_pt1 | contig 11791 bp, 9 predicted proteins | sample 712P3MmetaG_FD_120478 | JGI IMG/M metagenome (GOLD analysis project Ga0182015, IMG submission 120478) | Permafrost microbial communities from Stordalen Mire, Sweden - 712P3M metaG | ecosystem: Environmental > Terrestrial > Soil > Wetlands > Permafrost | place: Sweden: Stordalen | collected...
ACAGCGAAGAGCCTACGGCTTCCGCTCCGTAAAAAACTACCGCTTGCGTGTCCTCGCTCAATGCGGATAACCCATAACCTCGTCCGTCTACGTTCCCTGTCCCCACTTCATGGTGGAGAGCCCGAAAAATGGCGGAGGAGGAGGGATTCGAACCCCCGGTGAGCTTGCGCCCACGTCTGATTTCAAGTCAGGTGCCTTAAACCAACTCAGCCACTCCTCCGAGAAGGCCCCCTACGCTGTGATATGGCCGCTGAAGGTCAATTGCTTAGGCCGGGCCCGGGAGGCGCAACAGTTCAGCATATGGGCCTTAGCCTTGCGGCCACCCGAAGCGCCGGTCGTTTCTGCCTGCCGACCGAGGCAATGGCTCATTTGAAATTATATTCGCCGGTTCCCGGCTGCGCCCCGGAGCCCGATATCTCGTAAAGAGGGAGTAAACCACCACCCACACCCCCGGGCGGCACGCGTCCGGGGCCCTCCTGCTTCAGGGCCCTCGCGAACCCATGCGCCGGTTGGATTTGATTGCTGGTGGGGACTTTAGACACGCCGAGCCGGGGGAATTGGGTCAACCGCGGCGGCCGGCTCACACGGGAGCTACGTATCGCTGCCACCCCTACGTAGTCCCCCGACTCGCGGGGCGCGGGCCCCTGGGAAATCGTGCGGGCAGAGGCCAGGTTGCTGCCCGAAGCACGATTGAGATAGCCAAAACCCAATGAAGGAAACACCCCCAACGTCCGCGGAGCGTCCCGAAATCGGGGCCTTGGCCGCACGCGCGCCCGAGCGACGGGCGGGTGGGCGCGTCCTCGTGATCGACGACGACGTGGCGGTGGGGATGGTGCTCTCGCGGGCGATGGCGCGCCTCGGGTTCGCGGCCGGCGTCGCGGCCGACGGGCCCAAGGGGATCGCCCTTTTCAACTCGGATCCCTCCTCCTTCGTCCTCGTCCTCCTCGATTTCAAGCTGCCCGGGATGACCTCGTTGGAGGTTCACCGCCTGCTGCGGGCGGCGCGGCCCGAGCTTCCGATCGTCCTCATGAGCGGCTACAACCAGGACGAGGCCATGAACAATTCGAACGGCCTGGACCTGGCCGGCTTTCTCCACAAGCCCTTCACGATGGACACGCTGTCCCAGGCGCTGCGGAGCGCCCTCACCTCCTAGTTCCTGCGCGAGAGAAGCGAGAGGAGCGAGAGCAGGACCGACATGAAGGCGGCCAGGTAGGTCAGGGCCGCCGCGTTTAGCGTCTCGTTGACGCCCGGCATCTCGTCACGGTCGAGGATCCCGAGGGACACCAGCTGGACCTTCGCCCTGCGGCTCGCATCGAACTCGACGGGAAGCGTGATCAGCTGGAAGACGGTCAGGATCGAGAACACGATGATGGCGACGTCGAGGATCATCCCGCTCGCGCCCCGGGCGAAGTAGACGCTCGCCAGGTAGACGAAGGGCGCGATCCCGGCCGCGATGCGCGTCGACGGGGCGAGGGCCATGCGGAACTCGAGCATCTGGTAGCCCTCCCTGTGCTGCAGCGCGTGGCCCGCCTCGTGGGCCGCGACGCCCACCGCCGCGAGGCTCGTGCCGCGGTAGTTCTCGGAGGAGAGGACGAGCTTCTTCTGCGTCGGGTCGTAGTGGTCCGTGAGGCGCCCCGCGGTCTCGACGATGTCGACGTCCGCTATGCCGGCGCGCGCCATGACGGCTGCGGCGGCCTCGCGCCCGGTGATCCCGCCCCGGGACAGGATCTTAGAGTTCTTGGAATAGGCGCTCGACACCCTGATCTGGGCGTAAAGCGAGAACCCGGCGACGAACAGGAAGAGGATCCAGAAGAGGCCTGGCGGGATGAACGAGGACTGGGTGACGAAGGGATACATGGGCGTCTATTTGACCCCAATATGGCCGGATTTCCCGGGATTTCAAGTCGCCAGCCCGCTGCGCTCGAGGAGGGCGGAGAGGTCCGGCTCGCGGCCCATGAAGTCCCGGAAGAGCTGGGCCGGGTCGGCCGAGTTGCCCCTGCTCAGGATCCGCTCGACGAATTCGCGCCCCACCCGCTCGTTGAAGATCCCCTCCCTGCGGAACCGGGTGAACGCGTCGGCGTCGAGCACCTCCGCCCACTTGTACGAATAATACCCCGCCGCATAGCCGACCGGGTCCGAGAAGATGTGGCTGAACCGCCGGACGACCGTCGGCGACGGGGGCTCGGTCGGCACGAGGCAGTCGGCTATCGAGGCGCGAAGCGCCGACTCGAGGTCGGCGGCGGCGGCGAACTCGGGCCCGCGCATGTGCAGGAGGAGGTCCATCTTGGCGAAGGAGACCTGGCGCATGGTGGCGCAGGCCGACCTGAAGTTCCTGGCGGCCGTCATCTTCCTGAAAAGGTCGTCCGGTATCGGTGCGCCCGTGTCGACGTGCCGCGCGAACATGTCCAGGCCCTCCCGCTCCCAGCACCAGTTCTCCATGATCTGCGACGGGAGCTCGACGAAGTCCCAAGCCACGTTCGTCCCGTTCAGGGACTTGATCTCGACCTCGCCGAGGAGGTGGTGGATCAGGTGCCCGAACTCGTGGAAAATCGTCTCGACCTCCCGGTGCGAGAGGAGCGCCGGCCGGCCGGCGGCCGGCGGCGTCAGGTTCCCGCAGATGAGGCCGAGGTGCGGCTTGCGCGAGCCGTCGGGCTGCGGGCCGCCGGTGATCAGGTAGTTCATCCACGCGCCCGCGCGCTTCGAGTCCCTCGGGTGCCAGTCCGCGTAGAACGACCCCACATGCCGGCCGCGGGCGTCGTGGACGTCGTAGTACAGGACCTCCGCGTGCCAGGTCTCGACGTCGCCCTTCGGACGCTCGGTCACTCGGACCCCGAAGATCCGGCCGGCCAGCTGGAAGAGGCCCGCCATCACCCGGTCCATAGGCAGGTAGGGCCTGAGCTCCTCCTCGTCGAAGTCGTAGTGGGCGCGCCTAAGGCGCTCCGCCCGGTAGGTGACCTCCCACGGGGCGAGGCGCGAGGCGGCGAGCCCGGTCTCCCGGGCCTTCGACTCCTCGAGCTCGCGGCACTCGCGGGCGAATGCGGCGGCGCAGCGCGTCTGCAGGTCGCCGATGAAGTCGAGCGCCCTCTGGCCGGACTTCGCCATCCGCCGCGCGAGGACCAGGTCCGCGAAGTGCTGCTTCCCGAGGAGCGCCGCCTTCTCGGCGCGAAGCGCGAGGATCCTGGAGATGAGCGGGGCGTTGTCGTGCGGCGCAACGGAGCCCACGGAGGCCGCCGCCCTCCACATCTCGGAGCGCAGCGCGTCGTCCGTGAGGTAAGTCATGAACGGCTCCTGCGAGGGCATGTGCAGCGTGAAGAGCCACGCCGGACTGTCCCCGGCGCCGATCCCCTTGCCGGCCGCCTCCGCGCGCGCGCGCGCGATGGCCCGGTCGGGAAGCCCGGCGAGCCTCGACTCGTCCTTCACGACGAACTGCCAGGCGTTCGTCGCGTCGAGCACGTTGTCCGAGTAGCGCTGGGTCAGCTGCGCCAGCTCGCCCTGCAGGGCCTCGAGCCGCGCGCGCCCGCCGGCAGGGAGGTCCGCCCCCGCCTCGCGGAACTCGGCGAGCGTCTCGCCCATGTATCGGGCGCGAACCGCCGAGATTTCCCTCGCCGCGGGCTGGTCCGCGTACGCCTTCAGCCGCGCCCAGAGGGCGGGCCTTAGCGGGATGCTGGCAAAGAAAGCCGACACCCTGGGGAGCACCGTGTTGTGGGCCGCCCTGAGCTCGGGCGAATCCGCGACCGACTGGAGGTGCGTGACCCGGTTCCACGCCCGGTTGAGCCCGTCGGTCGCGTCGTCGAGCGCGAGAAAGGTCCCCTCGAAGGTCGGGATCCCCTCCCCGGCCTCGATCGCTCGCAGCGCCGCCTCGGCGCGGGCGATCGCCAGGTCGACGGAGGGCTCGACCAGCTCCGGCCGCAGCGCCGTCCAGCGAATATGGAACGACGGGTCTAGAAAGGGGTTCTCGGGCATCGCACCTACCAACCGTAGGTTGCGCCAAAAGACAACTGCCGCCGCGATGCCGGCACGCCGGGCACCGACTGGAACGCGCTGTTCCAGAGGTTGTCGACCATCAGCGAAAACTCGAGCCTCGGCTGCGAGGTCGGGTGCCAGTTGACCCCGAGCGAGCTGACGAGGGCGTCGTTGCCACCCTGGGTCCGCAGGCTGTCGGCGGCCTGGATCCTCGCCGCGTTGTCGAGGCGGAGCTCGAGGTTCTCGGTCAGCTGGAGCGTGAAGGCGGCCGTCAGCCTCTGCCGGGCGTAGTTGAGCGCGTAGAAGCTGGCGGTGACCGGCGCCCCCAGGTAGTTCGCATCCTTTGCGAGCGCCGTGTAGCCGAACACCGCGTTCACGAGGCCCCAGGAGTGGCGGGCCACCAGCTCGAGCCCCTCCGTGTCCAGGTTCACCGGGTTGGCCGAGCGGCCGAAGATGCCGTCCGTGTAGGTCCAGTCGACCAGGTTGTCGTCCCTCCTGTAGAACAGCGAGGCCTGCCCCGTCCAGCCGCCGGCGTTGCCGCTAAGCCCAACCTCGGTGTCGCGGCTCGTCGTGCGGCCGAGGTTCGGGTTCCCGAGGAACAGGCCCGAAGTCGGGCTCGAGTCGAGCGCCGTGTAGGAGGGCATCTCGGTCGTCGTCGAGTAGCTGACGTAGATACGCTGCAGCCCGCTCGTGTTCCAGGTGCGCGAGAGCTCGGCGACCGGCGAGAAGACGCCGCTCGCCCTGTTGGAGTCGTCATAGGTCGTCCCGGCCTTGAGGATCACGAGGCCGCCCGGGGCGGCCCAGTCCTCCTCGGGGACGAGCGCGATCTTCTCCAGGGTCCGGCTGTGGTAGGGCCCGAAGACGAGGGACGTCGACTGGAGGGAGTCGGTCGTCTGCTCCACGTGGTAGTTGACGAAGACCCCGCTGACCTCCTGGCGGCCGCCGCTGGCGACGCCGTATTCCCAGGTTGTGTGCTGGTAGGGGTGAACCGGCCCGAGCGGCGCGAATCGGTCGAACGCGTAGTCGTCCTTGTTGCGGCGGTAGAACGCCCCGGCCTCGAAGTACTGGCCGCCCCCGAGGTCCTCTCGGTTGTTGGCCGCGACGAGGACGGTCTGCAGGTTCTCGGTCTCGTCCGAGTCGAAGGGCGTGTACAGGTCCGGCCACCCGAAGAAGCTCGCCTGGTAGCCCGCGAACAGGTCCGTGACGGACCCCGGCGCCGCGTATTCCAACCGGGCGTCGGCCCGGTCAAAGTGGAAGTCGCCGAAGGGCACCGTCCCGTTGCCGGACGAATGGGCCCAGTCGGCGTCCGCCGCCAGGTGGCTCGGCCCGGCGCCGGCATAGCCCTGGTAGACTTCCTCCCGCTCTAGGCCGTCGTCGCCGAGGGCCCCCGACGCGAAGCCCCCGGTGCCGATCTGCCGCCACCCGTAGTCGACCGAACCCCCGGTCGAGTTCATCGACTGAATCGCGTGCTCGGCGCCGGTGAGCACCTGCGGCGCCCCGAGCATGATCGGCGCGATCGGCAGCTCCATCAGGTAGTGGCCCGTCTGCGGGTCGAATATGGAGAGGGCGCCGACCTCGAGCCCCGTGTTCTCAAAGGTGTCGCCGCGGATCGTCACGTCGGACTGCGCCTCGGCCATGTTCCGGGGCTCGATGTCGACCAGGGGGTCGTAGCGCAGCGCCGAGACCGGCATAGCGAACGTCCCCGCCGGGGACTGGTTGGCGACGCTCGGCGAGAAAACCGTGACCGCCGGCAGGCTGGTCGTCGTCTGGGCGCGGGCCGCCGCGGCGCAGAGGACAATTGCAAGCGCGCGCCGGACCCAGGCTGGAAAATCGGGCATCATCACGGCCGACGGCTAACAGGCATGTTCAAAAAAACAAGCCTCTCGTTAACACAAAGCCCGAAACAGACTAACAACCGGCCGCGCCCCACTAAGCCTTGTCGCCGTCCTCGCCGATCGCCTCGACCGGGCAGCCCTCGAGGGCCTCCATGCAGAGGGCGATGTCATCCTCGGTCTCCGGCTGCTTGTGGACGAAGGAATGGCCGCCCTCGTCGTTTCGCGTGAAGAAATTGGGAGCGGTCTCGCGGCAAAGGTCGCAGTCAATGCACTGCTGGTCGACATAGAACCTGCCCAGTGCGTTCTGCCCCCATTTGTCTGCTTTGTTGGCCATAGTTGCGATAGAAGGGACAGCGCGCCGGGCGGTATGTCAAGGGGGTATCTGAGCAGGCGGCGTGCCGGGCCGGGCCGGCGGCCGCCCGGACCGCTGGCGGCTTGTGTTTGCCGGGGCACACGCTAGGATAACACCATGCTGCAGGATCGCCCCTACATGCGCGACAGTTACGACCGCCCGCGGGCGAACGTGCTCACATGGCTCGTCTCGACGATCGTCGCCGTGTACCTGGTCCAGAGCATCCTGGTCCACTTCTTCCCGGCGACGGGATACTGGTTCGAGACCGCGCTCGGGCTCTCGGCGTACAGCCTGAAGTCGGGACACATTTGGACGCTCGTCACCTACGGTTTCCTGCACGATACGGGCCTCCCGCTCCAGGTGGTCGGCTACCTCCTGATCATCTACTTCGTGGGGCGCGACATGCTGCCGATCCTCGGCGCCCGCCGGTTCATCGGGTTCTACGCGTCGGCGCTCGCCGTGGGCGGCCTCTGCTGGACCGCCGTCCACTGGCGCCACCCCGAGCTGCTCTTCGGCGCCTCGGCGGGGGTCTGGGGGCTCTTCATCCTCTTCGCCTGCTTCTATCCCAACCGGGAGGTCTCCTTCCTGTTCTTCTTTGTCCTGCCGGTCACCTTCAAGCCCAAGCACCTCGCGTACCTGGTCGTGGCGATCGACCTCTTCGGCTTCGTCTTCTACGAGCTCGTGGGCGCAGCCTCGCCGTTCGGCCAGGCGACGCACTCGGCGCGCCTCGGCGCCATGGCCACGGCCTGGATCTACTTCCGGTACCTCCACGACGCGAAGTGGGGGTTTTCGCGCGCGGCCGCTGAGATCGAGCTTCCCCGCTGGATGAAGCAGCGCGGCTCGTCCAAGCCCGCGCCCACCTTCAGCGTCAACATCGGCGGCCGCGGGCACCTGCGCGCCGAGGTGGACAGGATCCTCGACAAGATCAACAGCGACGGGTTCGGGTCCCTATCGGCCGAGGAAAAGAAGATCCTGGACGACGCCCGGGACCTCATCGGCCGCCGGTAGCTCCGCCGGCGGCGCCCAGGGGCATCCCCGCGGGCGCCTGATACGTATATTTTGGGGCCTAAACCGGGCACAAAGTGCCCTCCCACCTTGAATTCCGCGCACTCCCATGAAACATTAGTCCTGTTTGGGCCGTCTGAGGCTCAACTCCCCGGAACCCAAAGCATGACATTCACGTCCGTCCCCCTGCGCCGCTGGCTGGCTCCCCTCGTCCTGGTCCTGTCTGCAGCCGGCCTTTCCGGGGCCGACGGACGTGACCGCGCCGATGTCGTCGTCAAAGAGGATATTCTGCGGTTCACGACGCCGGACACCCTCTCGACCGAGGCGCAGACGCTCGTCACGCTCCTGGAGCAGGCCCACTACAACCGGGACGCGGTCCACAGCGGCGACTATGCGCAGGCGATCAAGGACTACATGGCCGCGCTCGACGGCCAGCACCTCTTCTTCCTGGACTCCGACGAGGCGGACTTCGTCGGCCGCTTCGGCAAGAACGTCTACTACAACGTCGACTACCTGGGGAAGATCGACTCGGCCTACGACATCTTCTACGTCTATGACGACCGCGTCACTGCCCGGATCGGCTGGATATTCGGGGAGTTGAAGGACAACTTCGACTTCACGACGCCGGAGAGCTTCCGGGTCGACCGCTCGAAGTCGTCATGGCCCTCGACCAGCATCGAGGCGGACGAGCTCTGGAGGAAGCGGCTCAAGTTCGAGGTGCTGGGCGAGCTCCTCAACAAGAAGACGCTTCCCGAGGCCAAGGAGGTTGTCCGCAAGCGCTATGAGCGGATGCTGAAGAACATCGGGGAGACCGAGGGCAGCGAGCTGGCCGAGACCTTCCTCGGGGCCATCGCCGGCCTCTACGACCCCCACTCCACCTATTTCTCGGCCGACACCTACGAGGACTTCGGCATCCAGATGAAGCTCCAGCTGGTCGGGATCGGGGCCATGCTCGGCCTGGACGATGACGTCTGCTCGGTGAAGGAGATCGTCCCGGGCGGCCCGGCGGACCTCGGGCACCAGCTGAAGCCGAACGACAAGATCATCGCGGTCGCCCAGGGAAGCGGCGAGCCGGTCGAGGTCATCGGGATGAAGCTGCGAAAGATCGTGGACCAGATACGCGGCTCCAAGGGGACCCAGGTCCGCCTCATCATCCAGCCCGGCGACGCGACCGACAGCTCCGTCCGCAAGGAGATCGTCATCACGCGCGACGTGGTCAAGCTGGACTCGGCGCGCGCGAGGGCGGCCGTCTTCCAGGTCCCGGGGCCGGACGGCAAGCCCGTGCCGCTCGGGGTCATCACGCTCCCCGCCTTCTACGGCCCCGCCGACGACGGCGACACGGACGCCGACAAGACGAGCGCGAGCGAGGACTGCGCCAAGCTGATCGTGCAGCTGAAGCAGGCCAACGTGCAGGGGATCGTCCTCGACCTGCGCCACAACGGCGGCGGCTACCTGAGCGAGGCCATCGAGCTGGCCGGCCTGTTCATCCACCAGGGACCCGTCGTCCAGGTGAAGGGCTACGACGGCGAGATACAGATCGACAGCGACAAGGCCGAGAACCTCTCCTACGACGGCCCGATGGCGGTCCTGGTCGACCGCTTCAGCGCCTCGGCCTCCGAGATCGTCGCGGGCGCCCTGAAGGACTACGGCAGGGCCGTCGTCATCGGGGACAGCTCCACCCACGGCAAGGGCACCGTGCAGGCCACCTTCGAGATGAAGAAGATCTCGCGCGAGCTGGCCCGCTCCCCCGCGAAGACCGGCGCGGCGAAGATCACGATCCAGAAGTTCTACCTTCCCGACGGCTCGTCGACCCAGCTGAAGGGCGTCGTGTCCGACATCGTGCTGCCCTCGGTCGACGAGTTCCTTCCGATCGGCGAATCCGACCTCCCGCACGCCCTTGTCTGGGACAAGATAAAGACGAGCACCTTCAACGGGGCGCCGATCGACCCGAAGGTTCTCGCCCGCCTCCAGAAGGAGAGCGAGGTCCGCCAGGCGGGCCTTGAGGAATTCGCCTACGTGAGGAGGTACGTCGACTGGTTCAAGCAGCGCCAGGCCGAGAAGCTCGTCTCCCTGAACCTCGAGGAGCGCCGAAAGGAGAAGGCGGCCGACGACAGCTTCCGCAAGGAGATCAAGGCCGAGCGGGACGTCCTCGCGAAGGCCGATTACCCGTACAAGGAGTTCAGACTCGGCCCCCCCCTTCCCCCAAAGATCGTGGCGCCGAAGGATGCCGACGCCCTCAAGCCATCGACCTCCAAGGACGCCGACAAGATTACCCCTTCCAAGGACTCCGACGATGACGACGACGAGATCGCCGACGCGGAGGACGACGCCAACGCCGACGCCTATGGGAAGGTCGACGTCCCGCTGCGCGAGGCCCTGAGGGTGGTGGACGACGCCATAGAGCTCGGCCACGACCATGAGTACTGGGCGAGCAACCACGCCCCGCTGACGGCGATCGCGAAGGGCTGAGCGCCCCGCGTCACCTCCACGCGAGGAAGAAGCGGTCCCTGCCCGTGAGGTCGGGCAGCGACTCCGTCCTCGTGAACCCGGCCCGCGAGGCCGCCGCCGCCGCGAGCGCGTGGTGGCCGATGCCGGTCTCCAGGGCGAGCATGCCGCCTGCGGCGAGGAAGGGGGGCGACGCGGCGATGATCGAGGCGAGGTCCGCGAATCCCTCCGCCCCAGAGATAAGCGCCGCGGCGGGCTCGTGATCGCGGACCTCGGGCGCGGCCGCCGCCGCCTCCCCGGCCGTGAGGTACGGCGGGTTCGAGACGATGAGGTCGTAGGCGTCGCCGGAGGGTAGGCCGGAAAACCAGTCCGACCTGACGAGAGAGACCCTCGGGGCGAATCCGGTCGCCGCCGCGTTCTCGCCGGCGAGCGCCAGCGCCTCCGGGCTTGCATCAACCGCCGTCACCAAGGCGCCGGGGAATGCCTTGGCGAGGGCGACGGCGACCGCGCCGCCTCCCGTCCCGAGGTCAAGCACGCGCATGGGCGGCGCGGCGCACCGGGAGACTACGGTCTCGACGAAAAGCTCGGTCTCGGGCCTGGGGATCAGGGCGCGCCGGTCCGCCGCGAGCCTCAGGCCCGAGAAATCCACGAAGCCCAAGACGTACTGGAGGGGCTCCCGGCGACCCCGCCGGCGGACAAGCTCCCTGATCGCCGCAAGCTCGGCGTCGGAGACGGGGCGCTCGAACTCGAGGTAGAGCCTCATGCGGGCGAGCCCCAAGGCGTGGCCGACCAGGAGCTCCGCGTTCAGCCTTGGGGACTCAATGCCCTTCGAGGCGAAGAATTCGGAGGTCTTCTTGACGACCTCGAGGACGTTCAGCATGGCCGCCTGGCGGGATGGCTCCGGGGTCCGCTCGGACGCCTCAGCCGAGCTCGGCGGACGGCCTGACGAGCTCGTACGAGCGGCCCTCGAGGGCGGCGAGCCGCTCCTCGTAGTGCGCCTTCTGGAGCGCGTCGATCAACGGGCCGATCGCGCCCTCCATGATCTGGGGCAGCCCGTGGAGCGTGAACCCGATCCTGTGGTCCGTGACGCGGTTCTGCGGGAAATTGTAGGTCCGGATCCTCTCGCTGCGGTCGCCCGAGCCGATCTGGCTGCGGCGCTCCGCCGCGTACTTCGCCTTCTCCTCGTCCTCCTTCAGCTTGAGGAGCCTCGAGCGAAGGACGGTCATGGCGCTCGCCTTGTTCTTGAGCTGCGAACGCTCGTCGGCGCACTGGACGATGAGCCCGGAGGGCTTGTGCAGGATCTGGACGGCCGAGTCGGTCGTGTTGACCCCCTGCCCTCCCGGCCCGCTCGCCCTGCAGACCGTGATCTCCAGGTCCTGCGGGTTGATCTGGATGTCGACCTCCTCCGCCTCGGGGAGGACCGCCACCGTCACCGTCGAGGTGTGGATGCGGCCGCTCGCCTCGGTCACGGGGACCCGCTGGACGCGGTGGACCCCGCTCTCCCATTTCAGGCGCTTGTAGACGTCAGCGCCGGAGATCAGGAACGCGACCTCCCTCAGGCCGCCCCGCTCGGTGTAGCTGCTGCTCATCGGCTGCACCTTCCAGCCCTGCGAATCGGCGTAGCGCTGGTAGCAACGGGCAAGCTCCGAGGCGAAAAGGGCGGCCTCGTCACCCCCGGCGCCGGCCCGGATCTCCATGACGGTGTTCCTCGAGTCCGACGCCTCCGGAGGGATCATGGCGAGGAGGATCGACTCCCTCAGCTCGCGGGCGCGCCGCTCGAGGGCGGGGATCTCGGCGGTGGCGAGCTCCCGCAGGTCGGCGGCGCCGGAGGCCTCCCTGGCGAGCGCCGCCGCCTCCACCAGCTCGCGCTCCACCTGGGCGTGGGCCCGGTGCTCCTCCACCAGCCTGCGCAGCTTCTGCTGCTCCCGGGTCACCTCGGCCGCCCGCCGGGGGTTCGAGTAGAACGACGGCTCCGCCATCTGCGCATCGAGTTCCTCGAGGCGCCTCTTGAAGGGAGAAATTTCAGGAAGGGCGTCCATGGCTGCTATTTGCGAATTGCGCGGGCTGCGACCGGAGGCCTAGCATGCCGCCTCACGCACCGCATGGCCGCGACGCTCTTCACACAGAACATTATCGCCTGCATCTGGGATTTCGACAAGACCTTAATCCCGGATTACATGCAGTCGCCCCT
>Ga0182015_10006442_pt1 | contig 11791 bp, 14 predicted proteins | sample 712P3MmetaG_FD_120478 | JGI IMG/M metagenome (GOLD analysis project Ga0182015, IMG submission 120478) | Permafrost microbial communities from Stordalen Mire, Sweden - 712P3M metaG | ecosystem: Environmental > Terrestrial > Soil > Wetlands > Permafrost | place: Sweden: Stordalen | collected...
AATCGGTGGGTCGGCATCTTGCACGCGTGCCTTGACCAAAGAGCTCTTTACGACGAAGATCTCGCGTGGAAGCATCGGGTCGACACTGCCGCTTGACAAGTTAGAGACAAGGGGTGTCTAGTTGGCCTTGACGGCCGCCACCATCTTGGTGAGCGTGTCCTTGGCGTCACCGAAGACCAGCGTCGTCTTGGGGTTGTAGAGCAGGTCGTTCTCGATGCCGGCGAAGCCCGGGCGCATGGAGCGCTTCAAGAAGATCACGTTCTCGGCCAGGTCGGCGTGGATGATCGGCATGCCGTAGATCGGTGAACTCGGGTCGTCGACCGCGGCCGGGTTGACGGTGTCGTTCGCCCCCACCACCAGGGCGACGTCGGCGGTCGCCAGTTCGGAGTTCGACTCGTCGAGCTCGAGGAGTTGTTCGTAGGGGACGTTGGCCTCGGCGAGCAGGACGTTCATGTGGCCCGGCATGCGACCGGCGACCGGGTGGATGGCGTAGAAAACTTCGATGCCCTTCGACTCCAGCAAGTCGGCCAGTTCGCGCAGGACGTGCTGGCCCTGGGCGACGGCGAGACCGTAGCCGGGGATGATCACGACGCGCGAGGAGAACCCGAGCAGGATGGCGGCGTCCTCGGGCGTGCCCGATCGCACGCTTCGTCCGTCGTCGCGCGTCGTCGCGCCGCTCGCGGTGACGACCGAGCCGAAGGCCGAGAACAGCACGTTGGAGAGGCTGCGACCCATGGCCTTGCTCATGAGGCGCGTGAGCAAGATACCCGAGGCGCCGACGAGCGTGCCGGCGACGATCAACAGGTTCGAGCCGAGCGTGAAGCCCGAGGCCGCCACGGCCAGACCGGTGAACGCGTTGAGCAGCGAGATCAAGACCGGCACGTCGGCGCCGCCGATCGGCAGGACGAAGATGACGCCGAGGACGAACGCGAGCGCCAGGAGGATCCACAGCAGGGGCGTCGACGCGGTGACGAGGATCGTCACGATGAGCGATAACGCCGCGACGCCGACGAGGCCGTTGATCAGTTGCTGACCCGGGTAGGTCACCGGCCGACCGGTCATGAGCTCTTGCAGCTTGAGAAAGGCGACCGCCGAACCGGCGAAGGAGACCGTACCGATCAGGACGCCGAGCAGGACCTCGAGGATGACGTAGGTCGCCGGGTGATTCGACCTGATGTGGATGAATTCGGTGATCGAGACCAATGACGCGGCGCCACCGCCGACGCCGTTGAAGATCGCCACCAACTGCGGCATCGCCGTCATCTTCACGAATCGCGCCGTCGGCACCGCAATGATGACGCCGATGAACATGGCGAGCAGGATGAGCCAGACGTGGTGCAGCGCGTGGCCGTCGACGTACTTGAAGAAGGTCGCCACGATCGCGACGAGCATGCCGAAGGCGGCGACCATGTTGCCGCGCCGAGCGTGCTTGGGACTCCCGAGGCCTTTCAGGGCGACGATGAACGTCGTCGCCGAGAACAGGTACAGCAGGTCAATCAGCGTCTCACGACTCACGGAGCCACCTCGTCGGTGGGCGTCTCTTTGACCTTGGGCGCGCGGGGCTTGAACATCTCGAGCATGCGGTCGGTGACGACGAAGCCACCGACGACGTTGAGCGTGGCGAGGATCACCGCGAGGAAGCCGAGGACCTCTTGCAGGTTCGTGGTCGCTCCCCCGAGGATGAGCATCGAACCCACGAGGATGACGCCGTGGATGGCGTTCGATCCACTCATCAACGGCGTGTGCAGGATGCTCGGCACCTTGGCGATGATCTCGGTGCCGACGAAGGCCGTGAGGATGAGGACCGTCGCGTACTGGATCAAGACGTTGTGCATCAGGCCTCCTTCGCTTCGGGCACGATCGCGACGTGCGCGAGACCGAGCGCTTCAGCGGTCGGTGCGTGGTTGACCGCGCCGTCGCGCGCGACCGTGACACCGATGACGACCTCGTCGTTCCAGTCGGGCGCGAGCTGGCCCTTCGATCCGAAGAGGGCCAGCAGCTTCAGCACGTTGTTCGCGTACATGAAACTGGCGCTCGCGCCCATCTCGGCCGGCGGATTCGCCATGCCCACTACGCGCACGCCGTGGTGCTCGACGACCTCGCCCACCTTGGTCAACTCGCAGTTGCCACCGCCGTCGGCGGCCATGTCGATCACGAGTGAGCCCTCGCCCATGGCCTCGACCATGGCCGTCGTCACGAGGATCGGTGACTTACGCCCGGGCACCGCGGCCGTCGTGATCACGACGTCGGAGTTGGCGACCTCACTCAGCAGCGCGGCCTGTTGTTGCAGACGTTCGTCGTCGGTCAACTCTCGGGCGTAGCCACCGGCGGCGTCGGCCGTCACGGCGAGTTTCACGAAGACCGCGCCGGCCGATTCGGCCTCTTCCTTGGCGGCCGAGCGCACGTCGTAGGCGCGCACCTTCGCGCCGAGGCGTTTCGCGGTGGAAATGGCCTGGAGACCCGCGACGCCGACCCCCATGACCAGGACCTTGGCCGGTCGAATCGTGCCCGCGGCCGTCGTGAGGAGGGGGAAGAAACGGTCGAAGCTGGACGCGCCCTTCAGCGCCGCGCGGTAGCCCGACACCGTGGCCTGTGAGGAGAGGGCGTCCATGTACTGGGCGCGCGAGATCCGCGGCAAGAGGTCGAAGGAAAGAATGGTCACCCGACGATCGTTCAAGGCCTTCACGACGTCCTGGGCGAGCAGCGGCGAGAGGAACGAGAGGTGCGTCGAACCCTCGGCGAGCAACGCGACCTCGGGCAGCGTCGGAGGATTGACGCGCAGGTTGAGCTCGCCGGTCGGCGCGTCGGAAATCGTCGCGCCCACGGCTTCGTAGGACGCGTCATTGAAGTGGGACAACTCGCCCGCACCGCGCTGCACCAGGACTTCCCAGCCCTCGCCGACGAGGGATTTCACGGCGTCGGGCGTCAGGGCGACCCGCGTTTCGCCCGCGCGCGACTCCTTGAAGAGCGCAATTTTCATACCTCATTTCTAGCATTTCGAACATAACCCTTCCGATGGCGAACGGGGCCGGAAGTCATACCTCGACTCGGTGCGTCGAGTCGACCGACCATTGTGAGGAGATTGAAAACTCGGTGTCACTGTGACACGACTGGAGTAGAAGAGAACGTATGGAATCCTTCGTTGCGAACGTGAAGTCTCCCGTCGGCGTGTGGAGCGTGGTCGGCTCCGACGAAGGCGTCACCCATATTCATCTTCCCCAAGACGAGATGACCGCGTCCAAGGGCACGGCGCCCCAGCCCGTCGCCGACGCCGTCCAGCAGTTGAAGGAGTACTTCTCGGGGACCCGACGCACGTTCAAGGTCAAGCTCGCTCCCTCGCCCGCCACGGACTTTCAAAGCGACGTGTGGGAAGCACTGCGCAGGATCCCCTACGGTCAGGTTCGCACCTACGGTGAAGTCGCCGACGCGGTTCGCCGGCCTCGCGCCCATCGCGCCGTCGGCAACGCGAATCACGCCAACCCGTGGCCGATCGTCGTGCCCTGTCATCGGGTGGTGTCAACCGAGGGTCTCGGTGGCTACGGCGGCGGTGACCAGGTGAAGCGCTACCTGCTCGACCTCGAAGGCGTGCACTACGACTGAGGCGATTACGCGACGGCGACCGGCTCTTTCAAAGCCGCGTACATGGCGAGCGCGCCGTCGGCGAGGTGCTGGCGTTCGAGATCGCTCAGCACGCTGAAGCACTCGCCCATCATCGACGACGTCAGTTCCTCGGCCCGCAGCTTCTTCGCCTCCAGTTCGGGCGTCACGGTCGGGGCCTCCTCTTCGAGATAACCGTGGCTGGGGAAGAACGACGGGTCCTGGACGTAACAGGCCTCGACCGCGCTGATGCCGACTTCACGCACCGCGTCGATGTGCACGCAGCCTCGTAGTTCGCGCATCAAGACGCACCCGAGATACGCCGCGTGCACCGGGTCGCTCGGCACCTCGTACTGCTTGTAGCCGTCGACGAGGTGGTGATGGCCGCTCTCGACCGCCGCGGCGACCTTGTGCGCCGCCGCCGCGAAGTCGGCGAGCACCTGGAGGTCGACGGCACCGAAAGTGCGGTCGGCGAAAACGTAGGCCGCTTGCACGTAGTCGGCGGCGACTGTCGCCGGATCGGCCTTCACCTTGGCTTGGGACCACATGCGGTCGAGGACGCGCGGATGGAAGAACGTGAACGCGTCGATGATCACGTCGACGTCGACGTCGCCGAGAGTCCCACCGCGACCGAGTCCGTAGTACTCGAAGCTGTTGAGGCCGCGCTCCTTGCCGCGAGCCCGGGTGACGGGATCGAAGTAGAACGACATGCCCAGGATCTGAACGGGGTCGGCGGTGACGTCGGCGAGCTGTGTTGGATTCATATCGGGCACTTTAGACCGGACGATGCACTCGAAAGTCCCTACACCGCCGATCGCCCGTCGCGGCGAACACGCAGTTCGATCTTCGTGCCGGGCTCGGTCGCGACGAAGCGCGCCGAACCCCCGTGTCGTTCGACGATCTCGTTCACGATCGCCAGCCCGAGACCGGTGCCGCCGGACTGACGAGCTCGCGCCGGGTCCGAACGGATGAAGCGCTCGAAGAACCGGCCGCTCTCTTCGACGTCGATGCCCTCGCCGTCGTCGGCGACCGTGACGACCGCGACGTTGCCGTCGTAGTGCGAATCGAAACGGAGTTGCTCGGTGGCGTAGCGCGTCGCGTTGTCGACCACGTTGCGAATCATGCGTTTCAACATCGCCGGGTCACCTCTCACGCGGGTCGGGCGAACCAGCGTCGTGTCGACGCTGAGTTCACTGAGGAGACGGACACGGTGACCCTCCTCCAACAGGAGGTCGTCGAGATCGACGTCGACGCTCTGGGTCTCGGCGCGATGTTCGTCGTGGCGCGCGAGCCACGCGAGGTCGTCGATGAGCGTTTCGAGACGACGGCCTTCGCGCATCACGATCTCGCCGACCTCGGTCCAGTCCGCGCGCTCGGGGTCCTTCGCGGCGCGTTCGGTCGTGGCGAGCAGCGTCGTGAGCGGACTGCGAAGCTCGTGGCTGGCGTTCGAGACGAACTCCTGTTCGAACTGCGAGGACGCCTCGAGGCGGTCCAACATCGCGTTCACCGTCCGGGCCATGCGCGCGATCTCGTCGTTGCCGCCGGTCGGGGCGACTCGCTGGGAGAGGTCCGAGGCCGCGATGTCATCGACGCGCCGTCGGATGGACTCGACCGGCGCGAGCGCCAGACCCATCCCGATCCAGATGAGGCCGCCGGTCATCAACAAAAGGAGCGGGAACGAGATCACCAGACTCTCCATGAGCACGCCGACGCTGTGATTGATGCCCTGGCCGTAGACGAAGCCGAATATCAGGCCCGAACCTCGTTTGGTGAATATCGTCCCGACCTGACCCGAGCTGATCTCGGACAACGTCGTCTTGGTGGCGGCGTTACGAACCAGCTTGACGGCCAATCCATTGCTCGTCGCGGTGTCGGCGGTCTCGTGGGCCAGGATGGGCGCATCGGCGATGGCCGAACTGGCGGCCCAGACCTGGGTCCCGGCCAGATTCGTGACCTGGATCACGACGTTGCCGTGCATCGCCAGGATCACGCGGTGGTCGGCCGCCGACGTGGCGTGCACGAAGCGATCCTGGGTCCGGACCATCTCGCCCTGGATCTCGTTGTTGGCGTCGGTCGCCAGCGAGTTGCGCACCAGGTGCACGAGGGCCACGCCGGTGAAACTGAGGATCGCGGCGATCGCGACGACGAACACTATTGTCAGGCGCGCACGAATCGAGTACTTGTGGAGTGGACCCATCAGTCCGAGTGGACGCTGTAGCCGACGCCGCGCACGGTACGGATCACCGACTCGTACGGCGCCAGGTCGATCTTTCGACGCAGGTACCCGATGTAGACCTCGACGATGTTGGGGTCGCCGTCGAAACCGCCGCCCCAGACGGCGTGCAGTATCTCGCCCTTGGCGAGCGGCTCGTTCACCTTCCCCATCAGGAACTCGAGCAGGGCGAACTCTCGGGGGGTCAGGGTCACGTCGCGACCGTAGGCGACGACCGAGCGGCGAAGCGGGTCGAGCGAGATCGGCCCGACGACCAAGGGCTGGGGGCGTCCGCGGTCGTAGCGACGCAGCAGTGCGTGCAGGTGAGCCACGAGGATGGAGTTCTCGAAGGGCTTGTGCAAGAAATCGTCGGCCCCGACCTCGAGTCCCTCGACCTCGTCCATCTCGCCGTCCTTGGCCGTCAGCATCAGCAGCGGGGTGTTGACGCCGGCCGCGCGCAGGTCCGCGCAGACGCTGAACCCGTTTCGTTTCGGCAACATGAGGTCCAGCACGATCACGTCGTAGTCGCCCTCGAGTCCGGCGGCGAAGCCGGACTCACCGTCGTGGCGCTGTTCGACGGTGAATCCGTCGTCTTCGAGCAGGTTCGCCACGGCCTTGGCGAGGGCGTGATCGTCCTCAATGACCAGCACACGATGGCGGTCCCCACTCATTGCAAGTAGAGGTTACCGTTCGACCCTTCGGCGATCTTGAGCTTGAGAAGACCGTGCGGCGACGGCCCGTCGACCACAGCGCCGGTCGTGACCGTGAACTCCGAACCGTGGCACGGACAGAGGATGATGTTGTTGGCGGCGTAGTAACCGACCGTGCAACCGGCGTGCGGGCAGACTGCGTCGTAGGCGAAGAAACCGCCGTCGGCGTGAATGACGATGCCGGGTTCGCCCGAGGAGGGAATGGTGAAACTGGCGGCGTGACCGTCCGGCACGTCCATCGCCGCGCCGAGCAGGGTGCCCGGCGTCGTCGGCGTGCTCGGGCCCGTCGACGGCTCGGTCGTCGTGGGTGAATCGGACACCGGCAGCGTCAGTTGCGTCGTGTCACTCTGGGCACCCTTCACCCCGCCGATCATCTTGCCGGTGTCGGCGACCGCGCCGCCGAAGATCAGCGCCGCGGCGCCCACGCTCGCCGCGACCACGCCGCCGACGACCAGTGCGCGTCGATCGACCGAATCGATCGTGACGCGCGTGACCAACGGCGCACGATCTCCCAGCAGCACCGGACAGACCGCTTGATCGCAAGCAAGTCCCGCGCGCGCGGCGCAGGCCCCGTCGTGGTAGTTGCCGCAGATCCGTTGCACCGTGGCGAAGGGGATCGCCACGAGTTCGGGCGAGGGCGCGCCTTCCTTCTTCGCGACGCGATTGGCGATCCACGCGTCGACCGAGAGCTTCGTACCCCCGCCGGCGACGATGAAGGGCATCCACGCGAAGAAGAAGACGATGTCGGCGCCGGTGAAGTACGGCGAAGCGTGGAAGCTGATCGTCAAGAACAGACTGAGCGACAGGATCGCTCCGCCGATCGCGGCGATGCGCGTCCACAGGCCGAGCAACACCCCGACGCCGATCGCCAGCTCGGAGAACGCGATGATGACGCCGAGGGGCTTGGCGACGGTGATCAAGTGGATCAGCAGGGCGTGGAGCGGGCTCGTGTGCGAGGCGGCGATGAGTTGGGCCTGAATGGAGATCGGGCTCTGGGCGCGAAAGAAGTTCGGATTGGCCAGTTTCTGCAAGCCGGCGTAGGCGAAGGTCGCCCCGAGGAAGAGACGCAGGGGCACGAGCGCCCATTCGGCCATGGTCCAGGCCCGCACGGGCGCACCGAGCGGGAGACGGCGCTCCGGTCCGCGGTCGCGTCGAACGGGCGGCGTCGGCGACGTGGGCATCCGTCCATCGTGCCACAGGCCCAAAACCGATAAACCGCGCGAACTGAGTCTTTACTCAATACTTATCTAGGAGAATGGTCGAGTGATCGCCGCGTCCATCGTCTCGTATCTGCTGCACGAGATACACCAACTGCCCGGCGCGCTCGTCTACGTCCTCGTCGCCGCGCTCGTCTTCGGTGAAACGGCCTTCTTCATCGGCTTCATCCTTCCCGGCGAGACCGCGGTGCTCGTCGCCGGCGTCGTCGCCTCCCAGGACCGCGTCAACGTGGGGATCGTCGCCGTCTTGGTCGTGGTAGCTGCAATCGCCGGTGAGTGCGTGGGTTACGCGATTGGACACCGCTACGGCGAGTCGCTCATGAACTTCCGGATTTTACGGCGGCGGCGTCCGGCGTTGGAGCGCGCGTTGGAGGGGCTCCGCCGGCGTGGTCCCTACTACGTCTTCATCGGGAGATTCACCGCGTTCTTGCGCGCGGTGATACCGGCGTTGGCCGGCATGAGTCGAATGAACTACCGGCGCTTTTTCATCGCGAACGCCGCCGGTGCCATCCTGTGGGGCATCGCCTTCACCCTGCTGGGCTACTTCGCGGGCACCGCGCTCGCGCGAATCGAGAACTACGCCAGTTGGGTGGGGCTCAGTGTCTTGATCGCGGTGATCCTCTTCTTCATCGTCTTTCATTTCGTGAAGAAGCGTCGCGAGACGAACGAGGATTCGACGTCGTAGACGAATCAACGCAACTGTTCGAGTAGGTGCGGCGGCGCGTGAACGCGCCATCCGTCGAGAGTGTGCTTCAAGAGTCCCTGCTCGATCGATCGAGTGGGTCCATGTCCTCGAACCAGCGTGCGGACGTACACCTCATCGCAGTTCGACTGGAACGCGGCCTCGATCACGGAATCATCCGCAGCCAGGGAAATCGTGTCCGTCGAGGCGACGATCATTGGGCCGACCAGTGCATCGTTCTCCAGCGCCGCGCTGATCGAAGCGATCTGTGAGCGCGCGATCTCTGCGTCAACGCGCGCCCCGTGTCGCCACGGCGGCGTCCTTCCCTTGAGGAAGCCGTCCACGAGGGTCGACGGTTCTGCGAAGACCACGACGCCGCTGACGGCGTCGAGTGCCCCGACGACCCGTCGCGCCTGTGCCACCGCGAGCGGCGCGACCCAGGGAAGGAGCCACGCCTCGAGACCGAGCCACGCCGGCCACGCGGCGTCGACGATCACGACGGTCACGCCCAGCCCGAGCGACGCGGCGTATCGTGTCACTTCGGCGTAGCGCTCGAGCGCCTCGTCGTCGACCTCGTCGCGGTGTGGTTCGATCCGCGCCCACTCGACGTTCAGTCGCACGCCGTCGAAACCGAGCGCCGGGACGAGGTCCAGCACCTGTTCGTAGTCGCGCCAGAGGCCGTCGGCGTCGCCCGGGCCTTCGTGGCGACCCAGCGCGATCGTCGGACGAAAGCAGGTCGACGGTTGGTACGGCCCGTCGACGCCACCCTCCACGGCGTAGCCCCTGAGCGTGACGTAGCGTCGCGGTCGTCTCTGCACCGACTCAGTTTCGCACGCCGGGTCTCAGCCAACTCCGGTATCGTTCGACTCGTCCCCTCGGGACCGTTCGAAGGAGCACCATGGCTGACGAAGTACTACGCGAGCGACGCGGACACGTCGAGATACTCACCATCAACCGACCCGAAGCGCGCAACGCCATCAACCGCGCGACGGCCATCGCCCTGGGCGACGCGCTCGACGCCTGTGAGAGCGACGACGACGTCTGGGTCGTCGTCTTGACCGGAGCCGGCGACAAGGCCTTCTCCGCGGGCATGGACCTCAAGGCCTTCGCGACCGGGGAGTTCCCGATCACCGACAAGGGTTTCGGCGGCATCACCCAACGCGACTTCCCCAAGCCGCTCATCGCCGCCGCGAACGGATCGGCGCTGGCCGGCGGCTTCGAGATCCTGATCAGTTGCGACATGGTGGTCGCGGCCGACCACGCCAAGTTCGGCATTCCCGAAGCGGCGCGCGGACTCGTCGCCGGCGGCGGCGGACTGATCCGCCTGCCCAAGCGAATCCCCCTCGCCGTCGCCTACGAGATGGCCCTGACCGCCGATCCCATCGACGCGAGCCGCGCCTACGAACTGGGACTCGTGAACCGCGTGGTGCCGGGCGATCGGGTGCTCGACGAAACCCTCGCGCTCGCCGAGCGCATCGCGAAGAACGCGCCGCTCGCGGTGCGGGTCTCCAAGGACGTCATGAAGAAGTCGCGCGAGCTCTCCGAAGAGGAGAGCTGGACACTCAACACCGAAGCCTTCGGGATGATCGGTCGAAGCGCCGACGCCCTCGAAGGCGCGATCGCCTTCGCCGAGAAGCGCGAGCCCAACTGGCAGGGTAAGTAGAACCCTGCGTCTCAATGCAGGTGAAAGACGAAGGCTGAGGTCGCCGCCGCGGCCACGACGACGACGGGGAACGGCGCCTTGGCGAAGAGCGCCGCCAGCGCGACCGCGAGACCGGCGAGGCGATGGTCGACGACCAGGTGCGTCTTCACGACCACGCCCTGGGCGACGACGAGTGCGCTGAGCAGCGAGATGGGGATCAGCGCGTTGATGCGCTGCAGTCGAGCGTTCCCCAACCACGGTTCCGGGACGAGGTGACCGAGCAACTTGAGTGAGAAGCAGAGCGCGCTCGTGGCGATGAGCACGATCCACATCGCGGTCGAACTCACCGCGCCCGCCATCCGAAGGCGACCGCCACGACCACCGTCGCGATGATCGGCAGGCCGGCGGGCAACCAGGGCGTGACGAGCATGGCGAAGGCCATCGACACGACGGCCACCACCCGCAGGTAGTTCGATTGCAGGCGGGGCCAGAGCAGTCCGAGGAACGCGGCGGGCACCGCGGCGTCGAGACCCCAGGACGCGGGGTTGCCCAGTGCCTTGGCGCCGAGGGCGCCGAGCAGGGTGAAGACGTTCCAGAAGAGGAAGACACCGAGACCCGTGATCCAAAAGCCCTCGCGCATGGCCGCGACGCCACGCGGGGCCTGGGAGAGCGCCACCCCCGTGGACTCGTCGATCGTGACCTGCGCCGCGACCACTCGACGCACGCCACGCACCCGGAGTAGCGGCGCCATCTGGATTCCGTAGAGGGTGTTGCGGGTCCCGAGCATCACCGCCGCGCCGATCGCACTTAGCGCCGCGCCCCCGGACGCGACGACCGCGACGGCGGCGAACTGACTCGCCCCGGTGAAGGTGAGCAACGAGAAGAGACAGGTCTGGAGCACCGAGAAACCGGCCGCGACACTGGCCGCGCCGAATGCCACACCGTACGTGCCGACCGTGAGCGCGACGCTGAGCGAGTCGCGAACAGTGCTCCTGGTCAGGTTCGACATCCGCACAGTCTTGTCGAATCGAATAACCGTTTGAAATGGGCGACTTCGCGAACCTACCCGCAGCGCACTACTCTGGAACTAAGCACGTCAAAGGAGAAGGCAGTGTTCTTAGGCGAAATTTTTGGGCCCGATCTCTTGATCGTTGTCATTGTCGTGGCCGTCCTCGTCTTCGGAGGCTCGGCCATTCCGAAGTTGGCCAAGAACCTCGGTTCGGCCAAGTCCGAGTTCGAGAAGGGGCTGAAAGAGGGCAAGAACCAAGACGGCTCGGCCGACAAGCCGACGCCCACGGCCGAGACCAAGGCCCCCGACACCGACGCGTAGTTCGACGTCGAAGCGACACCCTCTCGGGGCCGCATCGCCATCAGACCGACACCTCGATCCGTTTGTCTAAACCCGTTGCGCGACCGGAGTTCCAGTCGGTTGGCGACGGGTTGCGTCGATTTTTTTGAGTAGTGTCGTGACGTGGAATCACCTACCCTGCCCCCACAGGGTGTAACGCTTCGCACTCGCCGTTGGCGTCGGGTGCGACGCTTCGTTGCACTCCCGCTCGCGGCACTGGCGCTGTCCGGTTGCACCGTGCCCTCCTTCGGTGCCCATCGGGGCGCGACGTCGGAGTCGAGTTCCGTGTACAACCTGTGGCGGGGCTTCTCGGTTGGGGCGGTCGTCATCGGCGGATTCGTGACCCTGCTGTTCATCTACGCGATCATCCGGTTCCGACGCAG
>Ga0182015_10006443_pt1 | contig 11789 bp, 9 predicted proteins | sample 712P3MmetaG_FD_120478 | JGI IMG/M metagenome (GOLD analysis project Ga0182015, IMG submission 120478) | Permafrost microbial communities from Stordalen Mire, Sweden - 712P3M metaG | ecosystem: Environmental > Terrestrial > Soil > Wetlands > Permafrost | place: Sweden: Stordalen | collected...
GCTATCGCGTCGAGCTCGCCGGTGACGGCGTTGAGGCGCTCGACGTGCTCGCCGAGGAGCGCTTTGACGCTGTTGTGCTCGACGTGATGATGCCGGGCCTCTCGGGGCTGGAGGTCTGCCGGCGCCTGCGCGCAAGCGGCGACCACAGCCCGGTGCTGATACTCACCGCGCGCGACGCGATCGACGACCGCGTCGCCGGGCTCGATGCCGGCGCTGACGACTATCTCGTCAAGCCGTTCGCGCTGCGGGAGCTACTGGCACGTGTTCGCGCTTTGCTCCGTCGCCGCGGCGAGGACGACAGCCCGCGCAGCCTCACCTTCGAGGACCTGATGCTCGACGGCGTGGCTCACGACGTCCACCGCGGCGGGCGCCGGCTCGAGCTGACGCGTACCGAGTTCTCGCTGCTCGAGCTCTTCATGCGCCATCCGCGCCAGGTGTTGAGCCGCTCGACGATCTTCGAGAACGTCTGGGGCTATGACTTCGGCGCCGCGTCGAACACGCTCGGCGTCTACATGGGCTACCTGCGCCGGAAGACCGAGGAAGGCGGCGAGCCGCGCCTCCTGCACACGGTGCGCGGCGTCGGCTACATCCTGCGAGCGCCGTGAGCTTCGAGCGCCGCGTCACCGTCGCAGCGGCAGCGGCCGTCGCGGTGGCTGTAGTGCTCGCGTCTCTGGCAAGCTACTTCGAGGTTCGCCACGAGCTGTCGCGCACGATCAACACCTCGCTTGAGCGGGCGCTGGTCGGCGTGCGGGCAACGCCGGATGTCAGCATCTTGCGCCGCGCCCGCCATCCGCACGAGCTCGACGCCGCGGGGATCGTGCAGATGGTCAGCTCCGGCGGCCAGGTCACGCTGGCAGCGCAAGTCGTGACACCGCTCCCGGTGTCAAAGGCGATCATCGCTCTCGCGCGCGCCGGCAAGGGCAGGCTAACGTTCGACACGAGCTACGGCGGCAGCCACGTGCGCGTGCTCGCCGCCGGGATCAAGCCTGGCCTTGCCGTCGAAATCGACCGCTCGCTCAGTGAGCTCGATTCAACGCTCAGCGAGCTGGGCCTGATCCTCTTGGTCGTCGCCGCGAGCGGCATCGCGCTGGCTGCGCTGCTTGGTTGGTTCGTCGCGCGCACGACGCTCGCACCGGTGCGACGGCTCACGGCGGCCGCCGAGCACGTCGCCGCGACCAACGACCTCGCCGCCAGGATCGACGACACGCGCCGCGACGAGCTCGGCAGCCTGGCGCGCAGCTTCAACGCGATGCTCGGGGCACTCGACGGCACGATTCGCGCACTCGATGAGTCCGCGCGCGCGCAGCGCCAGCTCGTCGCCGACGCCTCGCACGAGCTGCGCACGCCGGTGACGAGCCTGCGCACCAACATCGAGATCCTCCAGCGCTCAGACGACCTCGCTCCCGCCGAGCGCACGCGGCTGATCGCCGATGTGGTCGAGCAGCTCGAGGAGCTCTCCGCGCTGGTCGGTGACCTGATCGAACTCGCCCGCGACGATGAGCAGGTCGAGCCGCTCGAGGAGCTTCGCCTGGACATCCTCGTCGCCGAGGCGATCGAGTGGGCCAAGCTCCACTCGCCCAACGCGAGCTTCGATGTCGACCTCGAAGAGACGGTCATCAGCGGCGTCCCTTCGCGAATCGGCCGCGCCGTCAACAACCTGCTCGACAATGCCGTCAAGTTCGCCGGCACCGACGCACCGATCGAGGTCCGTCTGCACGACGGCGAGCTGGCGATCCGCGACCACGGCCCCGGCATCGATCCCGACGATCTCCCCCACATCTTTGACCGCTTCTTCCGTGGCTCGCGCTCACGCGCACTCCCCGGCAGCGGCCTCGGTCTGGCGATCGTGCGCCAGGTTGCCGAGCGCCACGCCGGTTCGGTGAGCGCCGGGCCAGCGCCCGGCGGCGGCACGATCGTCCGCCTACGCGTCCCAGTGGCAACCTGAGGCCGCCGGCGCAGACCGCGACGCAGCCGCGACACAGGCGACGCAGCCGCGACACAGATCACAAACAGATCGCAACCAGGCCGCAGCCAGGCCGCATGATGGGCCCGGTTCAGGGATCCACGTGCACCGAGCGGACGGGGCTCGCGGCAGGCTGATAGGGGTAGCCGGGCACGCCGGTTGAGGGGATCGCGACGCGGAAGCTGTAGGTGATCGACTCCGTTGTTCGCTCGAACGTGTAATGCCAGCTGTAGCGGCCGGCGCTCGGCTTGGCGAGCACCTGGATGTAGATCATCCAGTGGCTGCCTTCACGGTATTCGACCTCGAGCGGCAGACCGCTGCGCGAGATGTAGCCGCCGAGGACGCGTCCGCTGAAGGTGATCGTGTGGCCGTTGGTAGTCGCGGTGGGCGTGATCTTCAGCGTGACCTTCGCGTGCACGAGCAGCGATACGCTGGCGAGCGCCGACGGCTTGGTCGCGCCAGAGAACGCGTCGTAGGTCACGGTGATCTTGCGCGAGGCACCGGCGGGCACGCGGTAGCTGAACGATCCGTCGGTAGCGGTCTGGATCTGCTCATCGACGTTCGCCGCGCCAGGGGCCGCGGGCGCGAGCGAGAGCTCGAGCGTCGCGCCAGCGATCGGGGCGGCGGCCGCGCCTGAGCCGCAGTCGAGCTGGCCGTGGAGGGTCGCCGTCTGACCGAGCGCGACGGTCTGCGTCACGCCACTGCCGAGCTCGGCGGTTAGGTGCGCCGCGGCGCAGGCGCCGCTGCCGTTGGGAACGCCCGCAGCGCTCGTACCGGGGGCGGCGGGGCTCGCGCCCGGGATGCCCGAGTCGGCCGAGCCGGACACGATCGCTGTCGGTGCCGAGGTCGCGACCGTTGTGCCGCTGCTGTCGCCCGCCGATACCTCAACCTCAAGCTGAGCATTAGTGTCGGCGTCGGCGAGCTCGTAGGTGCTGTTCACCGCTCCGGCGATCGGAGCGCAGTTGCTGGCCGTGGCATCGCATCGCTTCCACTGGTAGCCGATCGTGTTCGCCAGCGGCGACCAGCTGCCCGGCGCGGCGCTGAGGGTTTGTCCGACCGCAGCCGTGCCGCTGATGGTCGGAATGCCTCCTTGCGGCGCGTTGAGCGTCTCGATCGTGCCACTCCAGACGGTGTCGGTCGCGTCGGCGTCGCCGACCGTGACCACGACCTGGTGGCTGCCGTCGGTCAGCGTTGCCGTGTCGAGATAGAGATGGCCGCTGCCCTGGTCGACGGTCTGGCTCGGCTCGGCACCGCCGTCAACGGTCATCGTGGCGGTGTAGATCCCGTCCGGATTGACGAGGAAGTCGATCTCGGCGGTCCCCGAGAGCTCGCCGCCCTGCGTGAGCGTGCCGCCAACGTCAGTCGGGCTGGGATCGGGATCGACGGCGTTGTCGGCCGCGGCGCGGAGCGGTGCCAGCACAAGGATCAGGACGGCAGCCGCCGCCCCCGCAACCCTCGCTAGCTGCCTCGAACCCACTCCTCGCGCCTCGGACTTCCCTCCGACCGAGCCCACCCAAACGGGACAGTTGCGCGCAGTATCTGTCAGCCGCGCGCGGCTGACAAGTCAAATCGCCGAGCAGAGATCAGCTCGCCCGGTCGCGCAGCTCATCAAGCAGCTCGCGGCAGCCACCGACTATCAAATCCAACGCCCGCTCGAACGCCGACGCCGGGCCGCTGTAGGGGTCGGGCACGTCAGCATCGCCGAGCAGCAAGCGAATCTTCAATCGCGCCTCGCGATCGGGCGCGTGATCGCGCAGCCAGCGCACGTTGTAGTGATCCATTGCCACGATCAGCTCGAAATCGCCAAAGTCCGCTGCCCGCACCTGGCGCGCCACGCCATCGAGCACATACCCGCGCGCACCGGCAGCAGCGACGGCACGCGGATCGGCTGGCTCGCCGGCGTGCCAACCGCCAGTCCCCGCGCTGTCGATCGCGACTTGGTCGCCGAGGCCGGCTTCGCTGGCGAGCCGCCGCATAGCCCCCTCCGCCATAGGCGAGCGGCAAATGTTCCCCGTACATACGAACAGGATCCGCGTCATGGCGTCAGCCATATCGGTCGAGCGAGCACGCCGGCGAAGCCGGCGCGCGGAGCTCCCCTAGCGCTCATCGAGCTCGAGCACCGCGAGGAAGGCCTCCTGCGGGACCTCGATCCGCCCGACCTGCTTCATCCGCTTCTTGCCTTCCTTCTGCTTCTCGAGGAGCTTGCGCTTGCGGGTGATGTCGCCGCCGTAGCACTTTGCGATCACGTCCTTGCGAAACGCCTTGACCGTTTCGCGCGCGATCACATGCGAGCCGATCGCCGCCTGGATCGGCACGTCGTACTGCTGGCGGGGGATCTTCGTGCGCAGACGCTCGGTCAGCATCCGCCCGAGCTCGTAGGCCTTGTCACGATGCACGACCATCGACAGCGCGTCGACCGGCTCGCCGGCGAGCAGCACGTCGAGCTTGACCATGTCTGACGGCTGCATCTCGGCGAGCTCGTAGTCGAGCGACGCGTAGCCGCGCGTGCGCGACTTCAGCTGGTCGAAGAAGTCGAGCACGATCTCCGCGAGCGGCAGGTCGTAGAGCATCTGCACGCGCTCGGGCGAGAGGTAGTGCATCCCGACGTGGACTCCGCGCCGCTCCTGGCAGAGCTCCATCACGGCGCCGATGTGCTCGCGCGGGGCGATGATCGTGGCGCGGATGAACGGCTCGCGAATCTCCGCAATCCGTGCCGGATCGGGGAAGTCCGACGGATTGTGGACCTCGATCTGCTCGCCGCTGGTAAGCGTTACCTGGAAGCCGACGGAGGGCATCGTCGCGAGCAGCTCGAGGTCGTACTCGCGCTCCAGGCGCTCGCGCACGATGTCCATGTGCAATAGACCGAGGAAGCCGACGCGAAAACCGAAGCCGAGCGCGTCGGAGGTCTCCGGCTCCCACGACAATGCGGCATCGTTGAGCGTCAACTTCTCCAGCGCGTCGCGCAACTCCGGGAAGCGCTCGGAATCGATCGGAAACAGACCGCAAAAGACCATCGGCTTGACGTCTCGATAGCCCGGTAGGGGCTGCTTTGCGCCGTGCTGGCGCGTGGTCAGGGTGTCACCGACGCGCAGCTGCGTGACGTCCTTGATGCCGGTGATCAGATAGCCGACCTCGCCCGCGCGGAGCTCGGAAACGGCGCTCATCGATGGTGAGAAGAAGCCGATCTCGTCGATCTCAGCGTTCGTCCGGCCGACCATTGCGCGGATCGCCTCGCCCTTGCGAAATACGCCGTCGACGACGCGAACGTAGGCGACGACGCCGCGGTACTGGTCGAACTGCGAGTCGAAGATCAGCGCTCGCGCCGGAGCATCGGGGTCGCCGCCAGGCGGCGGGATCCGCTCGACGATCCGCTCGAGCACCTCGACCACGCCGGCCCCGGTCTTGGCCGAGATCTCGAGCAGGTCATCGACCCCTTCGCCGAGCAGCTCGGCGACCTCTGCGCCGACGCGCGCGGGCTCGGCACCAGGCAGGTCGATCTTGTTGAGCGCCGGGATCAACTCGAGTCCAGCCTCGACGGCCATGTAGGTGTTGGCGACGGTCTGCGCCTCGACGCCCTGTGACGCGTCGACGACCAGCACTGCGCCCTCACAGGCGGCGAGCGAGCGCGAGACCTCGTAGGTGAAGTCGACGTGGCCGGGGGTATCGATGAGGTGCAGCTGGTAGGTCTCCCCGTCGCGCGCCGCATATTGCACGCGCACAGCCTGCGCCTTGATCGTGATCCCGCGCTCGCGCTCGAGGTCCATCGAGTCGAGCAGCTGGGCCCGCATCGCGCGCTTCTCGACGGTGTGGGTCAGCTCTAGGATGCGATCCGCGAGCGTCGACTTGCCGTGGTCGATGTGGGCGATAATGCAGAAGTTGCGGATGTGCGCCTGGTCAGGCATGCAACGGATGCTAGAGCGGCACCAGCGCGAGCGAGGCCGCCGTAAGCGCCGCACCCTCGAGCGGCACCCCCTCGACCGAGGGGACGCCGATCACGAAGCAACCGGCCGCGACCGCCGCCGCGACCCCCGTCGGCGAGTCCTCGAGCACCGCCGTCCGAGCCGGATCGACGCCGAGCGCAGCGCAGACCACGAGGTAGATCTCGGGCGCGGGCTTCGGCTGGGCGACCTCGTCGCCGGCGCAGCTCGCAGCGAAAGTGTCCTTGGCGATGCCCGCGGTCGCGAGCGCCTGGTCGACGAACTCGCGCGTCGAGTTGGACGCGAGCCCGAGCGGCATCTCCTGCGCGCGGAGGCGCGCCAGCAGCTCGAGCGCGCCGGGGCGCGGCAGCGCACTGCGCCCGATCTCCTCGAGCGCGAGCACCTGCAGCTCCTTGAACAGCGCCTCACCGGCGTCGGGGAGCTCGAGCATCGCGGCGAGCTTGCCCTCGGCGACGTGCCCGGCGCAGCCGAGCATCTCGCGCTTGTGCTCGATCGTGAACTGGCGGCCACGCCGCGCGAACAGTGTCTCCTCGGCGCGCGTCCAGGCCTGCTCGGTATCGAGTAGCAGCCCATCGTTGTCGAAGATCACCGCGTCGAAGCGGCCGAGGGCGCTCACTAGGCCCGCCCGAATCGGGCGAGGATCAAACGCTGGACCTGGTAGGCCTCGGGTATGCCCATACGCAGCACGGCGCGCATGTAGATGTAACCGCCGAGGGCGGCGGCGAGGCCCACGGCGACTATCTGGGCCGGGATCGAGCGGCCAAGCAGCCTGTCGAGACCGCTCCACACCCCCCAGGAGATCGCAGCCAGCAGAATCGAGGCGACCAATATGCGTGCCGTGATCATCAGCGTCTGACGACCCTCGAGGCGACCGTTGAAGCCGGTGCGCAGGCGCTGTAACTGGAGCAAGGTCATCACGACGTTGGCGACGAAGGTGCCGATCACGAGTCCCGCGATGCCGAGCGGCTTGTACAAGCTGAGGCTGACGATGATGTCGACGGTCATGTTGATCGCAGCCAGCCGAGTCGGTATCCAGGGGCGTTGCAGCGCGAAGAACGTGCGCGTCAGCAACAGGTTGAGCCCACCGAACGGCAGGCTGAAGGCAAACCAGAAGAGCGCGATCGAGACCAGGTGGGTCGACTCGTTGTTGAACTGACCGTGCTGGTAGATCAGGCGGACCACGGGCGTCGCGAGAACCATCAGGAACGCCGAGGCGGGAATCAGCATCAGGTTGATCTGGCGCATCCCGATCGCCAGCGCGCGGCGCATGCCAGCCGGGTCGCGCCGGGCCGCCATCCGGCTCAGGGTCGGAAAGAGGACCGTCGCGACGGCAACGCTGAACATGCCCTGCGGCAGCATGTAGATTCGAAACGCCTGATCGATCGCCCGCGGTGCCCCAGAATTGACGAGCCCACCGAACGCCGAATTGATCAGCTGGTCGAGATTGACGATGCCGAGCCCGATCGTCACCGGCAGCATGAGGGCGAAAACCTGGCGGATTCGTGGGTCGTGCCAGTCGATGTGGAAGGCGAGGCGGAAGTCGATCCGGGAGAGCGCGAACAGCGCGAGCAACAGCTGCACGCCGGTCGCAGCAAGGATCGCGATTGCGTAGGCCTCGATGCCGAGGTTGCTGGGGTGGGCGTGCTTGAACCCCGGGCGCAGGAGGATCATCAGGCCGATAATCACGATGTTCCAGATCGCTGGCGAGATCGCCGGGATCGTGAAGCGGTCGTAGGACTGCAGCACCCCGACCAGGATGCCCGTGAGGCCGAGCAGCAGCACGACCGGGAAAAGGATCTGTGACAGCAGTATGGTGAGGGAGGTGACGCCGCTGACGTCGCTGAGATGCGGGCCGATGAACAGCGGCATCACGACGCTGGCGAGCACGACGAAGAACGCCGTGAGCAACGCGAGCGCGATGAACATGATCCAGACCAGAGTCGAGGCGAGCCGGAAGGCCTCGCGCTTCTTGCCCTGCTGGAGCAGATCGGTGAAAACGGGGACGAACGCCGCCGACAGCGCCGCGTTGGCGAACATGTTGGCGACGAAGTTCGGTACGAGGAAGGCGATCGTGAACGCCGACGCGGCCGCGCTCGTGCCGAAGTAGCTCGCGGCGACGATCTCGCGACACAGGCCCGCAACCCGCGAGAAGGCGGTCGCGATCGAAAAGATCGCGGTGTTGCGTGCGACGCCGCGACCGGGCGGCCCCTCAGCGGCCGCGGGCATGGCGGCTCCAGTTGTGACGCTCAACGCCGCTATAGTAAGGCTCGCCGCGGTCCCCACCGCCTAGCTCTCCATGGCCAACATCGCCTCACAGAAGAAGCGCATCCTCCGCTCCGAGCGCGAGCGGATCGAGAACCGCCAGCACACGTCGGCGATCAAGACCTATTTCCACCGGCTCGAGAGCGCCGTCGGCGACGGCGATGCCGAGCGCGTCGCGAGCGAGCATCGCACGCTGATCTCAAAGATCGACAAGGCCGTCAAGACCGGCGCACTGCACCGCAACACGGGCGCGCGCAAGAAGGCCCGCGCGGCGCGCGTCGCGCGCCCGCCCGCCGACTCCTAGCCCCAACGCCTAGCGCCGCCTCCTAGCCCCGTCAGGCAGCGGCGCGCTCGATCGTCCGCAGCGCCAGCGTGTCCGGGTCAAGCGGCGAGCGCCCGCGGCTGTCGAGCTCGAGGTCGGCGAGCAGTGCGAGCGCGCGACGAAGTACCGCAGGCTCGCTGCGCTGGACATCGGAAACGAAAGCGGCCGCCGCCTTCGGTGGCATTCGCAGGCCCGCGCGGATCGTCGCGGTTGAGCTCCCGGCCTCGAGCTGGATTGAGACGGCGAGTGCTTCACGCAGCCGGCGTGTCATCCAGTAGCTGAGCGATTCGGGGCGCTCACCCTGAGCGCGTAGCTGCAGATAGACCCTTGTCGCGCTGGCTCCATCACGCGCGACGAGCGCGTCAGCGAGCGTCCACGCTCGGCGCTCGGCGCTACGCGCGACGCGCGCCAGAACCGCCTCGGCGTCGAGCGTGGTGCCCGGCCCATACTCGAGTGCGAGCTTCTCGAGCTCGCGCAACAGGCGCGCCTGACGGGCGCCGACGGCGCCGACAAGGGCCCGTGCTGCGGCGCTGTCGAGCGTCAGTCCGAGCTCAGCGGCCCGCGCGGATGCCCACTTCGGGAGGTCCCATTCCTTCACCGCCATCTCGGCGCTGACGTCGCCGCCGGCGGCCTTCACCGCGCTGTGGAGCGCCGGCGGTGCCTTGAGGCGGCCGTCTTCACGGGCAAAGAAGGCAATCGTGGTGTCGGGCGGCATCGCGGCGAGCGCCGGCTGGAGCTGTTCCTTTACCTCTGCGTCCTTCCAGCCCTCGACGCCCTCGACGATGATGAAACGGCGACCGACCGACAGTGTCAGCGCACTGAGCAGCGAGGCTGCGGCGTCTGGAGTCGCGGCAACCTCGACTGATTCACCTTGCGCTTGCGCCAGCGCGCGCAGCCGCGCCCGTCGCTCGCCCACGCGACCATGGTCATCGCCGTGGATCAGGTAGGCGGGCTTGAACGCCGGCATCCCCGCGAGGCTAGCGCCGTGGCCGGCCGGCGTCGCGCGTTCTGCTCAGCGCGACGCCGCGGTGTGAGTGAGCGAGCAGAGCAGCTAGGCGGTGGCTGTGCTGCTCTGGGAGTTCAGCCACGCACCGGCAAGGACGACGAGGCCCAGAATGATTGCGAGGTAAAAGCCAAAGCCGAAGTTGCTCGTGTGATCGAGGAACTTGATGATCAACAGCAGGAACGCCAGACCAGCGGCGGCCACACGAGTCATGTCGCGACCGAGCTGCGTCGTCGGGATCTGTGTGGCTGGGCTGAAGCGCGCCAGCGCGAGGTCTACGACAATCACCAGCGTCACGATGAGCGCCAGCACACCCCAGATGCTGCCCGGTGAGCCAGTCCCGGTGCTCGTTGCGGTAATGCCATCGAAAGAGACTGAGAACCAGGGCAAAGCCAGCAGGTCGATGATCAGCAGGATGCCGCCACCCCCAACCAGCCAGTCATCGCGGCTCAGCTTCGAGAAATCCATGTTGCCTCTCCTTAGTGGAACGCTGCGTGGCGCCAGTCTATGGCGCCTCCGCACGGCGTGCAATGCTCGCGAGCGGCAGTCTGGACGCCTTAGCGAGCGACGACGTTGACCAGCTTGCCGACGATGACGATCACCTTGGTTACCTGGAGGCCCTCCAGGTGGGACCGCAGGGCGGCGAGCGCCAGCTCCTTGAGCGCCTCCTCGTCAAGCCCCGTCGGCACCTGCAAGCGGGCGCGCAGCTTGCCGTTGAGTTGGCAGACCAGCTCGTAGGTTTCGCGTTCGAGCAGAGCCGGGTCGGCAAGGGGCCACGGCTCCTCCCACACGCGCGCCCCCGTCAGCAGCTCGTAGGCGTCGGCGCCGGCGTGCGGAGCGAAGGGGAAGATCAGCGACGCTCCGGTGGCGAGGGCAAAGCGCAGCGCTCCGGGCGCCGCCTGCGTGCGCAAGCGGTAGCAATCGTTGGTCAGCTCCATCACCGCGGAGATCGCGGTATTGAAGGCGAACCGCCCGTCGAGGTCGCGGGTCACCTTGTCGATCGCCCAGTGGGCCTTACGCAGCAGCTCGAGGTCGGCGCCCTGCGGGTCTGCGGGCGGCGGCACGGCGTCGCCCGTCTCCGCGATCTCTGCGGCGAGTCGCCAAAGCCGCGAGAGGAAGCGGTGGACGCCTTCGACGCCGTCATCCGACCAGTCGGCGTCCTGGTCCGCTGGCCCGATGAAGAGAATGTAGGAGCGCGCCGTGTCGGCGCCGTAGCGTTCGACGATCGACTGGGGCGAGACGACGTTGCCGCGCGACTTCGACATCTTCGCGCCGTCGCGCGTGATCATCCCCTGGCTGAAGAGGGCGGCGAACGGCTCCTGAAAGGAGAGGTGACCGAGGTCTGCGAGCGCCTTGATGAAGAAGCGCGCGTACATCAGGTGGAGGATCGCGTGCTCGATGCCGCCGATGTACTGGTCGACCGGCATCCACTCTGCGAGCACCCGCGGATCCCACGCCGCATCGTCGTTGCGCGCATCGCAGTAGCGCAGGAAGTACCAGGACGAATCGACGAAGGTGTCCATCGTGTCAGTCTCGCGTTTGGCAGGCGTGCCGCAGACAGGGCAGGTGGTGTTGACCCAGTCCTCTGCTGCGGCGAGCGGCGAGCGGCCCTTTGGCGCGTAGTCCTCGACGTCCGGCAGCAGCACCGGCAGCTGGTCCTCGGGCACCGGGACGATCCCGCAGGAGGGGCAGTGGATCATCGGGATCGGGCAGCCCCAATAGCGCTGGCGCGAGACGAGCCAGTCGCGCAGGCGGAACTGGACGACTCCCTTTCCGCGATCCCCAGCCTCGAGGCAGTTCACGATTTGGTCCTTTGCCTCCCGGTTAGGGAGGCCATCGAAATCACCCGAGTTGACGAGCGGGCCCTCGCCTGTGTACGGCAGCTCGCCGCCTTCGATCACGCGGCGGATCTCGAGGCCGTGGGCCTTGGCGAAGTCGAAGTCACGCTGGTCATGGCCCGGGACCGCCATGATCGCGCCGGTGCCGTACTCCATCAGCACGTAGTCGGCCACGAACATCGGGATCGCCTCGCCGTTGACGGGGTTGATGACATGGCGGCCCAACGGCACGCCGGTCTTCGGCTTGTCGGTGGCGCCGCGCTCGGCATTCGAGGCGGTCAGCGCATGATTTATGTATTCGTGCACGGCCCGCTCGCCCGGCGTGCCCGCGGCGAGCCGCGCCACGTCGGGGTGCTCAGGCGCCATGACGAAGAATGTCGCACCGAACAACGTGTCGGGGCGCGTCGTGAAGACGGGGTAGTCGATCGCCAGTTCCGGCTGGTGGAAGGCGACCTCGGCTCCC
>Ga0182015_10006444_pt1 | contig 11781 bp, 9 predicted proteins | sample 712P3MmetaG_FD_120478 | JGI IMG/M metagenome (GOLD analysis project Ga0182015, IMG submission 120478) | Permafrost microbial communities from Stordalen Mire, Sweden - 712P3M metaG | ecosystem: Environmental > Terrestrial > Soil > Wetlands > Permafrost | place: Sweden: Stordalen | collected...
CCGTCCTCCCGAGCCTATCAACTGATGCCTACTCGAGTCGAGGGAGCCGACATTGTTATGCAATCAAGGGCCCCCAAATCAGTATCTGGCGATCTGTTTGTTCCGGTTCCTATCTAACGTAAACCTGCGAAAAGATTTTCCCGGGCGTCGCAGTCAAATAAATAGGCCGCAGGCGTGCGGGCTGAGGACCCCCTGCATAACAAACGACGGTTACAGGTTGCGGAGATGGGCCAGGCGGAAGGGGGAGCCCAGGTTTTGGCGGAGATCTACCCAGTGTTGTTCGGGGATTGATAGGAAGATTTCTACTACTTGGGGGTCGAATTGGGTGCCGGAGCAGCGGCGAATTTCTTCTCGGGCGTGGGCTAGCGGCAGGGCTTTGCGGTAGGGGCGGTCACTGATCATGGCGTCCAGGGAGTCGGCGACGGTGAAAATGCGGGCGCCGAGGGGGATTTGTTCGCCCGCGAGGCCGCGCGGGTAGCCCGTGCCGTTGAAGAATTCCTGGTGGGCCAGGACGATTTCCGCGGCGTCGCGGAGGAAGGGGATGCGAATCAGCATGTTGTAGCCGATCTCGCAGTGCTTACGCATGATCTGTTTTTCGCTGTCGGTGAGAGGCCCGGGCTTCAGGAGAATGCCGTCGGGGATGGCCATCTTGCCGATGTCGTGGAGGAAGGCGGCGCGGGCCAAGACGGGTAGATAAGGATTGGGAACCGGCATGGTCTTGGCGATGGAGATACAGAAGGCCGTGACGCGCTGGCAGTGGCCTTCGGTCTCGGCGTCTTTGAGGTCGAGGGCGCTGCCGAGGGCTTCGAGGGTGTCGTCATAGGACTGTTCGAGCTCGGCGTGTTTGGCGGTCAGCTGGGCGGTGCGCTCTTCGACTAATTGTTCGAGGTTGCGCTGGTAGGTGCGATTTTCCATTACCAGACGGCGATGTTGGAGGGCACGGCTGACGCCCAGGAAGAGCTGGTCTTTCTCAAAGGGCTTGAGGATGTAGTCGTAGGCGCCGCGGCGAATGGCTTCCAGGGCGGTCGAGATGTCGTGGATGGCGGTAACCATGATGACCGGGACTTCGGGGTCGTATTGGCGGAGCCAATCGAGGAGCTTGATGCCGTCCATCTCGGGCATGATCATGTCGCTGAGGACGAGATCCGGGGTGACGCGCTTGACCTGTTCCTGGGCGGCGCGGCCGTTGCTGACCGCGGTGCAGTGATACCCCTTGGATTCGAGCATTGTCGAGACGACCTCGCGGATAGCTTCTTCGTCGTCCACGACCAGTATATTTTCAAAGTCCACGATAGGTAGGCTCCCAGGAGTCATTATACGGGACGGCACAGGGGGAATGTGGAGAGCTTGCCCAGTCAGAAAACAGCGTGTTAGCGTGATGGTAACGCGTGCCTTAAGCGTTTCAGAGCGTGGCGGGCGCGCCTCGACCGGTGCAGGCGGGGTCGCAGCGGGTTTGGACGGAGGCAACACCGAGTGTTGGGGAACCAAGGACTGCTTGCCATCGCTTTTTTCGAGGCAACAGCATTCATTGTGCTGTTGGTTCTGTTTTTCCTGTTGCGGCGCGATCACCCGGCTAGTTACTTCCGCTTGTGGCTCCGAGGCTGGTTCCTCCTAACGATTTCTTCCTTTTTCGAAGTTGGCCTGGTACTTCGCGAGACCCCGCAGTTACGGGTGGCTGCCCTGGCGGCGCATATGGCGGCGCTGCTGGTGTTTTTGGTAGCGGTGATGCAATACACGACTGGCGGCCAGAAACGGAAATGGCCGGTGGTGCCGTTGTCTTGTGTCATCGTCTTAGGGGTGTGCTGGATCGAGCGGGTTCCGTCGGTACAGTTTGGGTTTGTTCACTGGGAGACGGCGACGCTGGAATCGCTGATTTGCCTTTGGGCGGGCTGGTTGCTTTGGCGCGCGGTCCGGGAACATCGCGGACACGGAGCGCGGTTGCTGGCTGGGGGGTTTCTGGTCAGTGCTCTGAATGGTATGGACCGGCCGCAGTGGCCGTATCACCCGGTATTTTTCCTGCGCGTGGCCTTCGATCACCTTTTACTTGTAGCGATCGGCATTGCGATGGTCGTAGTGGTGCTGGAGCGGGCGCGGGCGAGAAGCGACGAATTAAACGACAAGATGCGGCGGCTGACGTTGTTGATCGCCGCGAGCACGCAGACGCTTTCTGTGGATGAGGTGCTCGAACAGGTGCTGGGACATCTGGTGGAGAGTCTGGGAGCGACGCACGGGTTGGTGCGGTTGGTGGAGGGACCGGGAAGCTCAGAGCAGATGATCGCGCGAGCTTCGGTAGGTTTCAGCCAGGCATTTTTGGAGCGGCACGGGCAGGTGCCATCGACAGAACCGTGGATGCAGCGGGTAATCGAGAAAGGGTGCATCTTCCTGAGGGTCGAAGAAGAACAGGAAGGCGCGCCGCGCGAGCGGATGGCAGAGAGCGGAATGTCGGAAATGGTGGCGCTGGCGCTTCCGGGTAAGGAGGGATCGCTGGGGATTATCGTCGTGGGATCAGCGCAATATTTGAAATTTCAAGCGGACGAAATCTCGTACCTGGGGAATGTGGCGAACCTGCTGGGATTGACGCTGCAGAACGTACGCCTGTTCGAACAGGTGACCACGGTGCAGCAGCAATGGGCTTATACGTTTGACTCGATTGGCGATCCGATTCTGGTGCATGACCGCGAGTTTCGAATTTTGCGCAGTAACCAGCGGCTGGGCCAGTTGCTGGGGCGGGACAGCGCGGCGTTGGTGGGACGGGGTGTCTCGGATTTACTGGCGCGGAAAAATGCCGGATATGAGAATTGCCCGTATTGCGAGGGAGTGGCTGGGGAAGGCGACGAGACCGACCCGTGGCTGCCGGGATATTTTCTGGCTTCGAATTCCACGTTTACCGACCCACAGGGGCAACAGCTTGGCACCGTGCATGTGTTGAAAGACATTACCGACCGAAAGCGCGCGGAGGAGAAATACCGGACACTGGTTTCGAACGTTCAGGAGGGTGTGTTCATATCCACACCGGCCGGTCGATTCCTGGACTTTAACGACGCGCTGATGCGCATGCTGGGATACGAACATCGCGAGGAACTGCAGGGTGTGGATATCCCGCTGATGTATGTAAACAGCTCGGAACGCGAACGGCTGAAGAAACTTTTGCAGGAACATGGCGCGGTGGCGGATTTTGAATTCGAAATCCGGCGGCGAGATGGGGAAGTGCGGACGATGATGGAATCGTCCATCGCGGTGCGCGATGCGGACGGAAACGTCACAGCGTTTCAAGGCTTTCTGCTGGACATCACGGACCGAAAGCGCGCGGAGCAGGAAATCCGGAGACGGAATCGCGAGCTGCTGGTACTGAACTCGATCGCGCAGACACTTTCGGAATCGATGGATCTGAACGATTCGCTGTACCGTACGCTGAGGCAGATGGCGGAGCTGTTCGGGCTCGACGCGTCGTCACTGTATTTGTTTGACGAGCCGGGATTGACGCTGAAGAGGATCGCGGCGGTCGGCTACCGGTCGGAGTACGCGCGGAATTTTCCAAAGGTGACGGTGCAGCCGGACTTGCTGCAGCACATCAAGTCGGTACACGCGACATTTTTGTCGGCGCAGGGATTGCCGCTGCCGCCGATTTTCCGAGAGGTTCAGCAGAAAGAATCGCTCGTCGCTTCTTTTCTGGTGATTTTATGGTCCAAGGATCGCGTGGTGGGAGTGTTGTCGGTGGGCAGCCGGACGGCGCGCGATTTTACTCCGGCGGACATCAATCTACTGATCGCGGTAGGAAGCCAGATTTCGAACGCGATCGACCGGACCTTGCTGTATCAGGAGACGCGGCAAGCGTACGACAACTTGCGGCGAACGCAGGAACAGCTGTTGCACAGCGAGAAAATGGCGGCCGTTGGACAATTGATCGCGGGAGTGGCGCACGAGTTGAACAATCCGCTGACTGCGATTTTGGGTTACAGCCAGTTGCTCACGGCGAGCGCCGATGTCGGACCGCAAGGGATCGAATATACGGAGAAGCTGTACAAGCAGGCACAACGGACGCATCGCATCGTGCAGAATTTGTTGAGCTTCGCGCGCCAGCACAAACCCGAACGCACGGCGGTACAAATCAATCAAATTTTGGAAGATACGCTGGGGCTGCGAGACTACGATCTGCGGATGAAGAATATTCGCGTACACCTGGAACTCGCGAAGGATCTGCCGGTTACGGCTGCGGATCCGCACCAGTTGCAGCAGGTATTTTTGAATATGGTGAATAACGCGGTGGATGCGGTGCTGGAGGGGGCAAGCGACGGCGATATCTGGGTCCGCACCGGCGTGCGAGGGGATCGCTTGATGGTGGAACTTACGGACAGCGGGCCGGGAGTGCGGGAGCCTTCGCGCGTATTCGATCCTTTCTATACGACGAAGCCGGTCGGAAAGGGAACCGGGCTGGGTCTGAGTATTTGCTACGGAATTATCACGGAACACGGAGGCACGATCCGGGTAAGGAATGTGCAGCCGCATGGGGCATCGTTCGCGATTGAGCTGCCGTTTCAGATTGCGCAGAAGGCCAAGGATTCGAGCGGCCGGCCGGTCGCAGGGTCGCAGGGTCGCATCCTGGTGCTGGACCGCGACAATTCGGTGTTGGAGGCGCTAGGCACGATTTTGCGGGGCCGCAATTACGCAGTTCGAACCGCGGGCAACCTCAGAGATGCGCAGCAGATTCTGCAAGCCGAGGAGTTTGATCTGGTGGTGGCGGACGTGCAGGTTTGTGGAGAAGGCCAAACTGGATTGTACCGGTGGCTGCTGGCCAGCCGGCCGAGTCTGGCTTTGCGCGTGATCCTGATGCGCGGATTGGCACCGTCTGGGGCGCCGAGCGAAGAAATGCGGAACGCGCTACAGGTCTTGCAAAAGCCGTTCAAAGCGGGAGATTTGTTGGCGGCAGTGGAAGCTGCGCTAAACGACGTCAACGCCGTTCGAATCGAACGATGACGCAATTTTGGCGGCCATCGCGGCACGTTCGCCGAGTTCCTTCATGGATGTTTCCATCTGTGCGGCCAGTTCACTGACCATGTGGCTTAGTGCGTTCAGTTGACGGATGGGCAGGAGGCCGTAGGAGAAGCGCAGGCGGAGTATTTGGTAGCGCAGCGAGAATTGTAACCCCAACGAGAATCGCTCGAGTTCCTGACGGGTGCCGACCGAAGGCGAAAGGGCGGCGACTGCTCGAGCCAAGCGCTGCAGGCGCTGAAAGTCATCACGCAGCTGCCCCAGGTAGAGCAGGCATACCCTGCGGCGCTCTTTGTGCACGCGCCGGGCGAGCGCACGCGATCCCCGCTTAAGCAAAAACTGCATGTCATCGGGCGCGGCTGCTTGCCTCATGAGCGCGAAATAGGTGGCATGACGCCGGCCGGATTCTTCCAGGGAGTCGAGGTCGAACTTTTCGCGGAAATTCTTGCGAGGTGCGCGCAATGCCCAAACGAGCAAGAGCAGCAGGGCGGCGGCAATCGAGACGAAGATGAATAGGGAAGGATTCATGGCGAGGAGATACCCATGCACCAGAATTTGTTGAGCTCGTCGTTCAGTTGACGCAGACGAGAATTAATTCTTGGCGAAAGCCGATCGTAGAATGAGGACGGCAACAGCTCAGTTTTTTCTTCCTCGGGAATGCGTCGTCGCAACGCCACAGCCCATACAACCTGGATAACGGCAAAAACCACGAGCTCGAAGTAATTCCAAAGATCTCCATAATGCGGGTAATGCGAGAGAAAAAGGGCCTGCAGGAACGTGTCTCCTGCCACGACGGAGCAAGAATAAAGACAGAATCCGCCGAGGAGCACGCGGTAGATGGGATTTATCGGAATCGAATAAACACGGACCATGAGGAGGCACGAGATCAAAGCCACCGCGAACGTGAGATGGTAGCCGCGATTTGCGATCATCACCCGCCACGCAGGTTCCCGATCGGCGCTCGCCAAGGCGTACCCGACCACGAAAAGAGTGGCCGCGGCGACCAGGCGCCAGACGAGTCCCCAGATGCCGCGGTATTGCCGCAACACCCGGTTCAGCAATTCCGAAGCGGCCAGCGTTTGAGCGGCCAAAGTGAACGGCTCGGAGATCCAATACAACCTGTTGGCTTCCCGGGAAGTAAAACCGAAGCGATCGTAAACGTAAATCAGGTAAGCGACCTGAAGGATGTTGATGGCCAGGTAAAAGGAAAATAGCGGCAGCGGCCGGAAATGGCGCCGGGCAACGACGAAATATAAGCTGCAAATCTGAGCCAGAATGCTGAAAGCCCAGATGTAAATCATCGGGTTGGGAAGCGTTTTCACCGCGTGCATCCTATCATGTTCACGGGGCAGCTATAGCCGGACTGATAAGATAGAAGGCTGTGGTTTGGGATGGAAGAGGGGCACCGGCCTATTTTCGGGGTAAGTAACGACGCCGTCGAAAAAGGATCCCACAGTTCGCAGGGCTGAGAACTGTGGGATTGCGCTTCGCATTTGTGATGATTCGGGCGGCACGCTCCCGTGCTGAGCTGGAGTTCGGACAGCTCAGGCGGCGAACGATGCGAACGCAAAGGGTGGAACCGGCGGGGGTGCAGGCGAGCCGCTCGCGACGAGAGCGGGTTGCCGAAACGCCGGCGGAACGGGTGGCGGTGCCGGTGAACCGCTGGCGGCGACCACGGAGTACGACAAAGGGTTGCTTGTTGCAGTCGTATTGACGCTGCCAACAACGGGTAGTACGATCGCCAACGTCAAAACAACGACAAAAACATAGAGAGTGATTTTGTTCATGGGACACTTCCTCCTGCGTGGACATTGGGAGGAACCGCCACGAACGAAACCTGGGAGCGCGAAACGTTCTGTCTTCGGAACGGGGAACGACGATGGGAACGCTTACGCAGTTACAGCAGAACCGGCGAGTGATTCAGGATTTCACGTCCACGACGCTGGCCGCTATTCCAAGCGTGTTTGCGCGGCTAACGTACCTGGCGTCGTTGCGGGATTTATCGAGCGGGCGTTACGGGCACGCTGGGCTGACGGCCGTTTACCGGCCAGAGGCGGTGCAGCAGGCGCTCGAACAGTGTCATGAAGAGATATTCGAGCGGATTCTGGAGGCGCCGCTGGAAGCCCAGGGAAGGGATCTCGAGGCTCATCTGGAGAACATGGAGTTGGGCTTAAGCGTTGCGGTATCGCAGTGGCGCAAGTTAGAGGCGTATAGAACGCTGCTACCCGCGGAAGCGCCGGACTATCTCAAAGACCTTTTTTGCTCGAATATCCGCGCTCTTCTGGAGATTCTCGAAGAGGAATGCTGCAAGGCGCGTTGAAGCGGCTGACGATGCCGATGACGCGGCCGACGATTTCGGCTTCATCCGGGAAAGACCAGGACTCCGGCACGCAACGCGACAGCGGATGAGGTTGCATGACTAGGCGCGATCCAGCCAGGTGAAACCACCCGCAGCGATAGCCATTGCGAAGCTCCACGAAGTACATCGGCCGATCATATTCGCTGGTCCAATCGGTTTCTTCGATCTCCCGCAAGGCGACGTCAACGAGCACGATACTGCCAGGGCGGAGGATAGGCATCATGCGCCGGTCGCTCAGACCGATGTAGCCGTAGCGATGGCGCTCGCTTCCACCGGTGAGGACCCCTTCGAATTTTCCCCACTGCGCGACCATGCGAGAAAGGAACTCCGTGCGGTTGGCGTCAAAGGCAGGGTCGAAATGGATGGGGATGCGTAGCGAGGCTGGTGGCGCCATCAGATGGCTCTGCGGTGTATGGAAGACTGCAGCGTCGCCGAAAAATTCGTCCATCGGGACCTCATACCAGCGGAATATGTCCAGCGGATTCAGGTGATATATGACGGCGAGGGTGTAAATTTTGTGGAGACTCGGGATTACACTGCGATTCTCGATGTCTGCCAGGCGGCTGATGTGCAGTACAAATTCGGAACGACCGCGTTGTGAGGCAAGCTCGAAACTCGAGCGCTCGACATCGCGATAGGTCAAACCAAGGCGTTCACGCGCCTGCCGCAAACGGAGACCGGGGAGCATAGTTTCCTTCGAAGGCGAAGAACTTAGAGCAAAGGGTACACCAGAATTGCGTTTTGTTAAGGATTCAGAACACCCATTCGGTAAGACTAGATTCGCAATTCGAAGGCAACGTTGGAGCGGAGTTACTACAGGCAGGCCGGCGCACTCCGGCGTACAAATCCGGAATCTGCTATCCTCGAAAGCTTATGGCACTCGCCCGAAAATGGACTTGTTTTTGCTTTTTTGCGGTTGTGTTGGCGGTCACTTCGGTGGCCGCGACCGCTATCATGGCCGCACAACAGACTGTGGCTCCGGCCAAGCCGGTTGCGCCCAGCGCTGCCACGAATGCGGAGTTTGCCGCGGCGGCGGACGAAGTGTTGCAGCAGATGAGTGAGATAACGGGGTTGAAGTTGTTGACTCCGTTGAAAAAGAGTTTGCGGTCGCGCGAGCAAATCCGCGCCTATGTCGTGGATGAAATGAAGGAAGACAAGAATCCGGCGGAGCGTTACGCCGGACAGCGGAGCGCGGAGGCGTTTGGATTACTTCCCAAGGGATTCGATCTAGATGCGTTTACGGTGGACCTGCTGACCGAGCAGATTGCGGGACTTTACGATCCGAAAACGCATGAGTTTTACGTCGCGGACTGGATACCGGCGGCAGACCAGAACATGGTGATGGCGCACGAGTTGACGCACGCCTTGCAAGATCAGCATTTTCATATCGATGATTGGGAGAAGGCAGCGCGGCCCAACGATGATTCGGAACTGGCGCGCGAGTCTGTGCTGGAAGGCAGCGCGATGGCTGCAATGGTTGATTATCTGTTGGCGGGGACGGGAAGGTCGCTTCAGGATTTACCGGACATCGATCCATCGATGCTGATCGGCGATATGGAAAGCACGCCGATGTTGAAGAAGGCGCCACCATTTTTGAAGGATGCGCTGATTTTCCCGTATCTTGACGGATTGAATTTTTCCGCGGCGATCGTGCGGCCGGATGGCTGGGGTGCGCTGTCGGGAGTATTCGCCAAGCCGCCGGTATCGACACAGCAAATTTTGCACCCGGCGCTTTACCGCTCCGGAAAGGTTCCACCGAAGGTCGAGTTGCCCACGATGGAAAAGGAATTGGGGCCGGAGTGGACGAAGCTGGAAGACAACATCATGGGCGAATTTGGCTGGAAGGAAGTCTTGAAGCAGTTTTTGGGCGACGAGAAAGCTGCTGCTGTTTCGCCCGGATGGAATGCGGACCGTTATATCGTTTACGAGCAGAAGAAAACCAAGCGACTTTTGCTGATTGCGCGGCTGGATTTGACTACGGAGTCAGACACTTTGCAATTCTTTTCGGCGTATTCCAGCGCGCTGGACAAAAAATATATTCAGCGCACAAGTGAAATTAGCGGGCACCGGTTTCTTTCGTTCGATACAGCGGATGGCGGCGTATTTGTTCGCTGCGTCGCGACCTCTTGCGTCAGCCTTGAGGGCGGCGATAGGGCTCTGTTCGATAAACTAGATAAGCAGTTGAATTGGAACCCGGCGTTTGCCAAAGACAGTTCGAACGGTACGGCCCGACTGCGATTGCCGGCTACTCCAGTCAAGCGTTCGCCGAACGCTGGACCGCTGGCTTCATCGGCTCGCTAGAATTGTCGCCTAAGCCGCGCGCTGAAGAGCCAGAAGCGTCAAGTCGTCCGTTTGCTTTACTCCCGCTGTAAATCCGTGAAGATCCACTAGACAATGAGAGATCAGTTCGGATGGGGCGCATTTCCCTCTTTGTTCCGCGGCCGATTTCACGCGATGGACGCCATATTCGTCGCCGTGGGCGTTGCGCGCTTCCGTGAGCCCGTCGGTGTAGACGAACAGCGAATCGCCGGGATCGATGGAAAAACGGAAAACGGGGAAGCTTGTGTTGGCGAACATTCCGAGCGGAACACCGGTCGCGGCCTGGGACCTGGTTTCGGTGCCTCCAAGATGCAAGAGCGGCAAGTGGCCGGCGCTGACGAATTCGATGGCGCCGTCCTGCGATGCGCGGCCCACCACCAGAGTGGCGAACTGGCCGGCCATGGTGCTCTCTGCAAAAATTCGGTTGGCAGCCTCCACCATGCGATCGAGAGGAAGGTCGGCGTCGGCGAGGCTACGAAATGTCGCGTGAAGGTGGCTCATCAACATGGAAGCGGCCACACCCTTGCCGGAAACATCGCCCAGAAGAAACAGAAGGCTTCCTTTCGATTCGAATAGGTCGCAATAATCGCCGCTGACTAATCCAGCGGGAGCGTAGTGGTAGCGGATTTGCCATCCAGCGGAAGAAAAATCCTTAGCGGGCAGCAGCGTTTGCTGAATGCGAGCGGCAAGCGTAAGATCGCATTCGAGGGCACGGCGCTCCTCAAGGGACAGGTCGTCCAGGCAGAATTGAAGCAGAGGATTGGCCAACAAGCGCTCCGCTTCGACTGGCTCGTGGCAGGTGTTACAGAGGCCGTAGGTTCCGGCATCCATGCGTGCGAGGGCGGCGTCGACTTCGCCGAGCAGGAAGGAGAGAGATTCGTCCGCCGCCGGTGATCGAAGGGCAGTTTCCAGGCGATTGTGCCGGCGGAGTAGTTCAGTTCGAAGATAAGACTGTTGCGCGGTCGCCATTGTCTTCCCCTGAGGAGGAGTCTGCTGGTTTGTGGCGGAGGATTCCATCCGGTTTCCTTCTTCAAAATCAGAGTTTACGCAACGCGCCATTTCGGGCGAACTTTTGCGATGACGCCCGGAGGAGTGCGAGTTGGCTCCAGCAGCGGGAGCGCCGGCCGTGCATCCGCCGTAGACGTAATCCGATGCTGGAGGCGGGTGATGCGATTCAGGAATTGTCGCTCCAGTCGGGAGATGCGGGCGTCGGCATAAGGGTCACGAGAGCCTGTCCGGAGGCGTCCCACCTTGGCCAGAGCCAGTCGCGCGAACTCCACGGCGCGCTTTAAGTCTTTCATTTTTCGCTCGTAATACATGGCCAGTTGATGGCACGCATGAATCGCGTCGTCGCAGCCGGTTGCCGGCTCCCCTGCAAGCTCGTGCCAGAGCTTCACGGCTTGCTGGTGATTGCCGCGGCGTTTGGCGAGCAACGCCAGTTCGCGGCGCGCTCGCGGGCGATGCTCTGCGGGAAGGCCGAGATCGAGCGCGTGCGAGCAAGCTGCGTGGGCGCGATCGGAATCGCCACGTTTCTGGAGAAAACGCGACAGGCCAAACATATCCAGGCTGTCGACGTCGTGATCCGAACGACTCGATGCGGAGAGCAGGGCGTCAATGCGGCCCATGATCGCGGCGAGGCCGCGGAGGTCCATCTGATTGTGGCGGACGACTGCGGCTAGCGGTGCGGCTGGGCCTCCACGAATGTAATCGAAATAGTGCTGTGGAATCAGCGAAGAGAGGACGTCTTCTTCGCGGTGCCAGCCGAGTTTCGGTGCGTCCAGGACGTGGCGTTCTAATTCGACGAGGCGCACAGAGCCGAGGCGTAACTTCCAGAGAGCGCGCGCGGGATGCAGGAGGTCCAAGTGCGCGGCTAGCAGCGGGGTGGCGATCGCGCGTGTCATGGTGAAGCGATTTTCGAGCAGCGGCCAGTCGAAGGATTTGCCGTTGAAGGTGATCAGGACCGGGCGCTCGGCGAGGCGCGCGGAAAGCTCGTGCAGGATCGAGTGCTCTTCGTGGAAGTCGCGCATGAAGAATTGCTCGACTTGCAGGCCGCCGGAATCCCACCAAGCGAGGCCTATCAGAAACGCGTAGGTACCGGTGCCGCCGGAAAGGCC
>Ga0182015_10006445_pt1 | contig 11780 bp, 6 predicted proteins | sample 712P3MmetaG_FD_120478 | JGI IMG/M metagenome (GOLD analysis project Ga0182015, IMG submission 120478) | Permafrost microbial communities from Stordalen Mire, Sweden - 712P3M metaG | ecosystem: Environmental > Terrestrial > Soil > Wetlands > Permafrost | place: Sweden: Stordalen | collected...
ATCCAACACGATGCCGTCGTGCGTTATTACGTTTTTACCGTCGAGCCAGTGCTTCGGCGGCCCTACCTCGCAATGGAATTCGTCGATGGAAGAACACTAACCGATATACTCGACGAAGGCCCTTTGTCGTTCGAGGCGGTTCGGGCTCTGTTGCACCGTCTCGCTTCCGGCCTCCAGGCGGCTCATCAGCACGGTATCGTTCACCGTGACATCTCGCCAGACAATATCATCCTGCCGAACAATGACGTCATAGGCGCGAAAATCATTGATTTCGGGATCGCGCGCACGACCCAGCACGGCACTGTGATCGGCAGCGGATTCGCCGGTAAGTTCAGTTATGTGTCGCCGGAGCAACTCGGTCTGTTCGGTGGCGACGTAACCGCCAAATCCGACATATACAGCCTAGGACTGGTAATGGCTCAGGCGATTACCGGCAAAGCCCTCGACATGGGCGGTAGCCAAGTCGAAATCATCGAGAAGCGGCGCACGGTGCCCGGGCTCGGCGCGATTGACATGAGGTTGCGCCCGCTACTGGAACAAATGCTGCAACCCGATCCCGATCAACGCCCTAATTCGATGGCCGCCGTGGCGGCGTGGTCGCCCGGATCGACGCCGAACGAGCGCCCCGGGCACGCGCTTGCTGAAACTGGGGCTGCGGCCAAACGCGCCAGACCGAGACCTCACGGCCGGACCGCGCCGCACTGGAGGTTAGTTGCTTCCGGCCTCCTTTCGATCGCTCTGATATGCGGGAGCGGAGCCGCTTTCTATTTCTATGCCAAGCGGACGCCTGGGTCACCGACACCGCCGCGAGCAACAGCGGATAACTCTCATTCTGCGCCCGAGAAGATTGGGCCCGAAGCTCTTGCAGCTCCATCAGGTGCGTCTGTGGCGGAGAAGATCAGAAGTTATATTCAGCAATACGACGGTGGAAATTGTTTCTTTGTAGTGCCGGTCGCCATCAGTGAACGTGCCGCAGCGATCGAGGGCTTTGGCTCTTCGATTGAGCCGTTTCATTTATTCGACGCTGCGTTTCAGCGACAGATCGGATTTGAAGCCAACATTGGCGTTCGTCAGGTCACCGAACAACAATGTCCAGCAGTTGCCTTTCTGGCTCGGTTGCGAGCTGAGAATGAGCGTGCCCCGCACCTCGACATCGATCAGGACGATTTGCGCAATGGCAGCGTGCTCAACGGAATGGTTGATCGGTATGGCGAACGCCAAGTAGCTCTTCTTCTCGTTTCCGACGCCGGTATCGTGCAGAACGTCTCAAATCTTCTAAAACCGGGCATGGATGCGAAAACATTTAACATCGGAATTAAGCGCGCTGAGGGCGTCACCGGCCGCCAACCGCAGCTCTTGATTGCCGTAGCAAGCCCGTCACCCATCGGCGCTCTTCAGCCCGGTGAGCCCACCAAGTCGGATCAGTTCTTCGGACGGGTATTGAGCGAAGCGGAAAATTTAGGGATGCCTCTGAGCGCGGTGGCGCGGTATTTCATTTTGGAAAAGTGATGGCGATTTGTCAGCAGCTGCCGGCAGCGCTTCGGCTACCTGATCACATAGAATTTTACGTCAAAGGACCAGTGCGCCTCCTGTAATTGATCGTTGCCGGTTCTATTCGGAATCCGCAATTCATTCGCGATTTTGGTTAAATAGTCGGCCATCGAGGCACTCCCTAGCAAGGCGCTCGGCACGTCCGGCAAATCGACCAATTGTACCGGACGATCGCTGAGAAGGGCGACTACCATTGCGGTGCCGGCGGGAGGTGAGGCGATTAATTCAAATCCGGAATAAGGGTTTTGCCGGTCGGGGATCTGAAGCGCCTTCCCATGCCGGAGATAATTCGAGTTCTCCCGAACGCCGCCTGGCGCCAGGAGAGACATCGGGTTTGGATATATTTGAATAAGTTTACCGCTTGCATCGACGTCAATGAGAATCAGATACCCTGCCTTCTGACTGGAAACCTGAAACGACACCTCGGTGCCGACCGCGATATCGGCTCCCGGCAGGATTTGCATCGAAAGCCCCGCGGTGTTGGGAATTTTTGTTCCGCTCGAAAGCATCGCGGGATTCTGCTGGGTCGGATAGGCGCCGCTCTCCGGTTTGTTTGGAGAGGTGGCCAAATTGTTGGATGCGGGACGTGAAGCCGCGGGCACATCCGGCGCCGGAACGGAACTTGGAGGCGGCGCGAGAGCCGGCGTCAGGAACGAGGGAGCCGGCGTCTTATCACCACCGATCGGTTGCGGCGTCGTGGCAGGAACCGCGGGCGGCGTCGGGGAAGGTAGTGCAGGCGTGAGAAGCGGGGTGGGTGCCGTCTCTGTGCCCGATGGTTGGGGGACGGGTGACGAATTATCCGCCCCGGGCGGTGAAGGTGGCGTACCAATAATCCGCACACCGCGGGTATCTTCTTCTCCGGTGTTTTGACTTTGAGCCTTGCCGCAAACTGCGAAAACAACGGCGATGGTTGCGACGAGTGCGGCAGCATCGCCCCCAAACTGTTTTGGAGAGGAGAACAATTTCCAATTCCTCAAGGCGCGGTAAAAAGGCCAGCGGAACCGATCCGCGCGTCTGCCGGTGCGTGGCGTTCGATTATATCAATTATTTGCACTGCAGCTCGTCGCATATCTACGTCCTGGAAAGCTTGCTCCAGGGCGGTCATGCGTTGTTGCGACGTTATGGCGATGAGTTGATCGCTGCCAAAGGGCTTACGAACGCGAACTGGGAAATTGTAACTGGAATTGCGAAGCACGTGAGGGTCGGAGCCGATGGGGTAGAGCATCTCAACCGTTCCATCGCCAGCAATGTTGAGCAGTATCAAAGCGCGCCCAGCAACGTCGGGTATTTCGATGTGGACGAGGCTACCATTGCGATGCAAGCTGTCGTTGGGGGTCACCTTGATCGCCTGGGGCGTTTTGCCCGCCATAAGTTTCAGATAGCGAATTGCCATTGCGCGATCGATAACGCTTGGCAGATCGGTCGGATCGACGCCATATGCAATGACGTCCCCCCAAGCAAGAACGTCATGCGATGTTGGATCCCAAGTTAGATCAGGGTGGTCGACCGGTGAAACGATTTGAAAAGTTGCTTGTTGCCCTTTGATCCCGGCAAAATGCGCGGCGTTAGCATCCAATGATGCGATCTTGATCGGTCGATCGTCGCGGCGCGCCTGTGGCGCAGCTAAAGGAGGTGCATCTGGCAATGGACGTGGCGTGGCCGCTTCCGCTGAGCGAACCAATTGAAAGATGACTTCAGTATTCGGATCCGCGCTGGGAGGAGCTGTTGTGACGACATTCTGGCGTTCGTTCGATAGCTGGTATACTACTTGACGCACATTCCCAAACAGCTCCTTCAACGTAGTCGCGCCGTCACCGTGCGTACCCGCATTCCCTTCAATTGCGCGGGCAACCGCGTAGCTCAATGCGCCGCGGTACCCGGCAATCCCGGGGATTTCAACTTCCGGCGCCTTTGTCTTACGATCGACCGCCGCAAGAAATGCGGTCCGTTCGAAATTCACTTCCGTCAAGAGTTCGTCCGAAGCCGTCGTCACTGGTTTAAGCAAATCTGCGGACAATCTATAACTCGGCACCTGCCGGAAGCTCATTTCCTCTGAACGTGGGTCAAGATCGCGTGTCATCCCGCCGCCGAAACAGGTATCAGCAATGAAAAGCACATGTGTTCCCCGTGACTCAAACTGTTTGATGAAATGATTAAACTCCGCACCGAGGATGCGTTGCTGGGAGCCGTCCGCCGAATCCTCGAAGCCGGGAAGTAAGAATACGTTCTCGACGCCATCGGGCTGAGTCCCTTTCACTCGCTCAGGCTCTTGCGCGCCATGTCCGGCGAGCGAGAGAATAACGAGGTCGCGCGGACCGGCCCGTTCAAGCAGGCCATTGATCGACAATAGGACCGACGAACGATCCGCTTTGGCGTCAATCAGACCGGTGACATCCTGGACTCCACTTCTTCGCAGAGAATTTTCGATATCCCGCGCGTCAGCCACCGCCCCTTTTAAGGGTCGAACATGACGGTAGGCATCGATACCTATGACCAGTGCGCGAACCTCGCCGCCATAGGGACTGCGCAACGTACCGATTACGCCAGGTGCGGCTCCCGCAGGTATTGGTTCGGCCGCTGTCGCGATCGCCGCCAAAAGTATAATGGAAACCCAAACTTTTGAGCACATCGCGGATCGGTCATCCGTTGGTATCATTCCCGCCGCCATTCGACTCGTCTGTTAAGCGCGTAGATATCTTCTTCACTGAGACCAGACGTGTCGGACAGATGCATGGGGTCGTTTGCGCCCCTACCATCGGTGTCGATGGGAATCGTTAGTCCATTCTCCCGAAGAAAAGAAGCAAGAGTTTGGGCCCGATCGCGCGACAATTTCAAGTTAAATTCCGCAGTGCCGCGCACGTCGGTATGCCCGACGAGCAGAATGCGCGATGGCTTTTGCTCCTGCAAGGCGCTGAGTAGTTCGCGCGCCGCATCTTGCCCAACGCTAGTAAATGTTGCCGTCCGATATTCGAAAGTAACCGGGACCGGTATGGAGTGCGCGACGATGCCGCGCACCGATCGCGAATAGACCCCTCCAAGCGTCCCGTCGCGTTGGTCTTTTGCGGTCTTAACAAACTTCTTTCCTTCGGCGGATCCGACGCCATTGGCGTCAAGAAGGCGGGCCTCCGCTGACCGCCCGATAAGTCCCTCGATCTCGAATTTGGACGGCGCAACGGGTGTAAGGGTCTCGTTCTTGATAATCTCGATGGCCAGATCGTAGGCTTGTGCCGCTTCGACGAATCGCCGTTCGCCAAACCTCACCTCGCCCATGGTTGCCGAGGCCTGCCACATCACCTCGGGCGACTGCGCGGCCGAGAGCAAGTGATCGTAATCCGCAACAGGACGACCGCGAGCCATCATCAGCTGAACGACATTGAGACGCAGAGCAGCGAGTCGTCGCTGCACTGCCACTTGATATCGGCCACAATCGGCGCTTATGGCAATACTGTCGACGAGCTTTTGCGCAACACCTTCATCCCCCGAGTCAATCGTGCGATTGAATTCGTCCAGCAAAGGTTGGCAATCTTCGGCAAGCGCTGACGCCGGCAGAAGAAACGCTCCCGGCGCAGCGGGAGCAAGAATCAGAAGCAGTCGAAGAAAATGACGCATCGGGAATCTCGCACTATGCTTCATCGCACGCAGCAACTTAAACAACCCTCATGAAACGCCTTTCAATTTCAATTATAGGACTTCGGGAGAAACCGACAAGTCTAGCGCGGGCAGTCCGCCGCCGGGACGCAAGTTTCCAGGATTTGCTCGCCGCAAAGAAAGATGGGCCCGAAAAGCGGGACTACATCTGATTTCGCCGTACTACGCGTCATTCCTGCCGATGTAGCGGATGTTGGTTGGCGAAGTTTATTTTGCTAGCCCGCGAAAGCCGCGCCTTCGTGAGGAGCTATTGCTTTCGACGGTGTCCCTTCGACTTAGGCTGTTGGCCTTTTGCCGCCGGCTCGGCCTTCTCCGTCGGCGGCGCCATATCCGCCACCACACTGGTATCGTTCACCAAAGCGCGAAAACGGACCGGCTGGTAGCCTCGCGCCAAAAGCGACGCAAGCGGGTACACATTACGGCAAACGCGGCCATTACAGGCACCTGGCGAAGATTCCATCACTTCGACCATGTGACCAGGGGTGAATCGCAAGAACAGCATTACATGCGAACCAGGCTTGTCGAACGCGTCGCCCGGGCGCAAATCCGTTGGGTCGGGTACTGGCTGCGAAATTGCGGGAATCGCAGCAGTCGTGAAATGCGTTGCCAGGCCCCAGGCGGCGCTGACGAAGGCGGAGCAGTCGACCCCGGTCGCGTCACTGCGAGGCGCATTGTGGGTGCAGATGTTGCCCGCAAGCACACCACGGTCAATCTTACTGCGAATCACGTCGAGCGAACCATGGCACCCCCAACAATAAGGAATACCGCGCACCTGCTGTCCGAGCTTTCCCTGCAGATAAAAGGGTCGTCGAACACGGCCGCCAAAGCCGGTACACACGGTATCTGGGTCGCTGCCATACGCGGCGGCATTGACTTGCCACTGGATGCCTTCAAACGCAAAGGCCGTTTCGATGACCCGCTGTCGGGTTAGCGGTCGAACTGCCGTGATAGGAGTACGGGCCCACGTCGCCGAAGGCGCCGCCGGACCGTCCATACGAACATCGATAACTTTGGCATCTGCGACCGGTCGGAACCCAACTCCTAGCACTTCGACTCCACCGCTTTGGGTACGAAGAAAGTAGACGTCGCCGTCGACCGACACCGTTACGAAACGACGCGACAGCGGAACATTGCTGAGCGGCAATTCGTAGATTCCCTCAAGCACTCCCGCAGAGGAATAACGCGCAATGAAGGCAGCGGCGGTCCCGCCTGAAACGGCAATGTTTTCGGCGAATACAAACATGTGTCCACTACGGTCGATTTCCAGAAATTCGACCGCGCCCAACCGATCGCGTACCTTAATGGAAAGCCGCCCTATCCCAGCGCCGTCCGCTTCATTCTGTCGACGGACTTCGATGAGTGCGGCCGAATGATCACCTTCCGGAACAACATCGACGACTACCGATCCGGCGCCGCGCGAGGACACGTACTGACGCGGCCGCGGTTGAGGCTTGAGGCTTTTTGCGGCTCGGGTGTTCTGGTCGAGCAAGTCAGTCGCATCACCTGGATTCAACGAGCCCATCTGAGCGAATGCCGACACAACTGCTTTGTCATCGGCTGCCCGGGTATTAACCTCTTCCAGCCCGCGAAACGAAGTGTTGTCATTGCCGGCTGGCGCCTGCAAGGTGTGAACCGATCCATCCCATACGAGAATGTCTGACTTCCGCACAATCAGATCGGTCGGTTGCAACTGATCTGGAAATTCAAGGATGCGGGGCTCCGCCGACGGCGCTTTTGGATCGAATCCTAAAATTCGCCCGTTAACCTGGTCGAGCAGGTAGATTTCGCCATTCTCGTCAGTTGTCAGCGCCTGAGGCCCGTCAATCTCAGTATCCTCGCTGGCTTCGATAATACCGACCGCATTTTGACCGCTCCCGCCGGCGAAGTGCTTCACAACGGTATCGGCGGCCCCAGCCTCGCGTAGCGAAACCAGAGCAACGATCAATCCGAGCGCGCACGTACTGAATTTCAGTTTAGGCCACATGGCATTTCCCATCCAAAGATGCCACAATCACTCGTAGCACAGTTGGAAACCACAAGACAATTGGCTGCCGAAATTGAAATTGGCGGACGATGCTTAGGTTGATGGTATGCGCCAAATTGTTCTCGGTTTTTTAAGTTCGGTTCCGTTGCTCATCGTGGGCTTCGCCGGCTGCTTTTCGCTTGCCAATGACTCCTCCGCGGAGCTCTCGGTCGGTGGGCTGGTTTTTACTAAGTCCGACAAGGTGGCGTTGGAGTCCGAAGATCTGAGAATTTCGCCCGATATCGTCACCGTGAATTATCGTTTCTTGAATCAAACTTCAAAGGCCGTCACGTTAACGATCGCGTTTCCATTGCCCGATATCGATTTGTCGGAAAGTGAGAACTATTCGATTCCTTACAACAATCCGGCGAATTTCCTCGGCTTCAAAACAAAGGTCGACGGAAGGCCTGTCAATTTTATTATTCACCAGCGTGCGTTCCTCGGCACCAAGGACGTCAGCGAGGCGCTACGTAACGCTGGCGTACCGTTGTTGCCGATTGGGCCGGAGCAAACCCGCTTGGCCGATGTACCGGAGGCAACACGCGATCTATTGATCCCGCAAGGCCTGCTGCTGAAAAACGGAACCGACGATCTGGGACGACAACGCTACGAAGGAGCGTGGACCGTCAAGACGGCGGCGATCCGGAAACAAACGTTCGAGCCCAATCGACCGGTCATTGTGGAACACCGCTACCACACCAGCCTCGGAATAAGTTTCGATACCGTGCTTCGCAAGGGGCTCCGTCAAAACAAGGCTATGGCGGCCGAGATCGAGCGTTATCGCAAAGATTACTGCGTCGGGGATGCTTTCCTAGCGGGGCTGGACGCGCTTGCAGCAGTGGGAGAAGTCAATAAAATGAAGCTTCAGGAGCGACGGATCAGCTATGTATTGAAAACCGGCGCCAATTGGGCCGGTCCGATCAAGGATTTTAGGTTGACTGTGGATAAGCAGAAGCCGGATCGGTTGATTAGCTTCTGCGCTAACCAAGTTAAGACCATTTCACCGACGCTGGTAGAGTTCACAGCAAATGATTTCACGCCAGATAAGGATCTGAAAATTCTCATCGTGGGAAGATTTTAGGCGACATTGCCATCCGATCCCGAAAGAGTCAGAAAAGTTACCGCGCTGGGACGTGATGCGAACTCGTCAAGAACGCCGCAGCACCGGCAACGATGCTCCCGCAAAATAGGAGCCCCAAGCGCAGCAGGCGCACGCAACGCTTGGGGCCAAGGCAGGTACAGGTTGCGGACCAAAAACGCGCTGCCTTCGGTAAGAAGCGGAGCACGTCGCTTCACATCACTCCATCGCGCTTGAGATTAACGCTTACGTGGAACCCCGCACCTTTTGCCGGAGCCTGATGTCTTGCGGCCGGCGGCGATGCTAGCCCCGTGAATCGCATTGCGCGAGCAGCGGTTGATGACATAATGCTACCGGTCGCTGACTTCTTCTCCGAGGGGTCCGTCGACCGCCCACACCGGCCCTGCCACCCAGCAAGCTGGTGTGGGCCTGTTTGGCTTCCCGATGAAAACTCACGCGTCGCATGGTCATTTGATCTTCACTTCTCAGGCATTTGCATTGTTCAATCGACCGCTCCTGGGTCGACCCATATTTTCGAACTGGCAAAAAATTGCGCAGTTACCTCGCGCGATTTCGCAGAACTTGACCAGAGGGATTGGGGAGATCGTCAATCGCGTTCTGCCGGGCCGAATGAACGGGTACACCCTGTGTCCGTCACTGCTTCCTTGCTGTCTTCGAAGGCGGTCGCTGGATCTGGCACTCGGGCATCTGGGTCCGCATGTGATCTGGTTCGAATATTCGGTCCAAGGCGGGGTCAAGCGGCGAGACGTCACAGTCACGGCCTCTCGGCTTTTTAGGATTCGTTCAATCAGACGCCGCGCTCCATCAAAGTTTGCTCGGCCTTACCAATAAGCTAGTACTTTGCAGACGTCTCATTGCCAGTCACCTCAACAGATCCATTTGCGATAACGCCGGCAAAAAGATGCTTGCGCGGCGCTGACTTTTCTGCCGCCGCCTACATCGCAGAGGATCGCAACTCCTTGGTCAGTCAGATAGGCCATGTGCGAAAAGGTAGGCCAGCGTGGATTAGAACGCTATCCTTTTGCGCGAACCGGACACTCTCGCGGTCGACGGGCCATCTGTCCGCGTCATCTGGTGCTGGCATTGCCCGAGCGAGGCCAAGGGCAAAAAATCCGTCGGCCGAGGTTCGGGATTGAAACTTGTCGGTAGGTGGCCCGCGGGCGGTCTGCCAAGGGCGAGACGCCCTATGCTCTAGTCTAGGGAAGGCTCTTGGCATCGGATAAGCACACCGCGGCGAAGTATGCGAGCCGGTCGGCCTAGGACTCGCGAAATGGGCGCGGTTGCACAACTACGAATGTCGGCTTACCGACGGGGTACGAAGCCATTATCGAAGGCATGCTCGTCCCCGCTAACGGCAAAAGCCGCGTTTATCGTTCAGCGTTTTGCTTGGTCGTCGCCGTCGTGCTTATCAATCGGGGTCCCGTTCAGCGACATGACCGCTCGATAGGCATTGACCAGTCCTGCGCCGGAGGGATGCGGACCGTTTCCCAGCGGCGTGGCGGAAGCCGTCAGCACGGTGCGAATATCCTTGGGCTTGAGCGAGGGCTTGCTTTCGAGCAACAGCGCCACCACGCCGCTCACATGTGCGGCGGCAACCGACGTCCCCGTAATGATCTGATAAGATTCGACCGGGGCGGCGGCGAGAATGTCGACCCCGGGGGCGCCAATTGCGATATATTCGCCGCGGTTGGACATCTTGAACAAACCGTCATGGCTATCGGTCGCGGTTACGGCGATGACGTCGGGATCGGCCGCCGGATAAAGCGGCGGCGAATCCGGCCCCGCATTGCCGGCTGCGGCAATCAGCACGATGCCTTTTTCGTACGCGGCGGTCAGCATGCGGTGCATCACCGGATCCGACGGGCCTGCAAAGCTCATGTTCACGACGCGGGCGTTGTTGTCGGCCGCCCATTGGAGCGCCTTGTAGACGGCAAAAGAGGCACCTTTAGCACCAGCGGGCGCATCGTCGAAAGCTCCCGCCGCCAAAAGCTGCGCGCCCGGCGCAATGCCCAGCAGCTTGCCATGTGAAGCGATCACACCCGCGATGGCCGTTCCGTGCTTGTGCGGGCTGGCGTCGCCGCCCGATGCGTCGATGCTTTTCACGATTGTTCCGGCAAGATCCGGATGCTTCGCGTCAATATCGGAGTCGATCACCGCAATCAGGATATTCTTGCCCGTTGCAAGTTTATGGGCTTGATTGATCTGTAGCTTGCTCAGCACGTATTGAGCGGCCTCGTCCTGCCCGTCATCGTCGATCGCAGCGGCCTGCTCTTGCAACGTGAAAATGTAGTCGGGCTGGGCACTGGAGACGATGCGCTCGTTCTCGATCGCGCCGACGACGTCCGCCGCCGAACGGCGGCCACCAATGCGCCAGCGGTAGAGCGTGCTGCCGATTAATGGGAGGCTTTGCGATTCGAGACGGGTCAAATCGTACCGGCGCGCGATTTGATCGATCGATTGTTGGGTTGTACCCGAAGCAAACTCGGTGACTATCTCGCCCGGAACGAAGCGCTGCTCGCCGTTTGGCGGCACTCCGCTGCGACCGTTGTTGCCGCCCGTGCCTCGCGTCGGCGACTCCGACATGTCCGGGCCTGGATTGCCGCCGATACCGGGGCCTATGACACGATGGTGTCTCGAACCCCCACGATCCTCATTGCCTGAGTTTCTTGCGGGCTTGCCCGAAGGCCGGACAACTACTTTGCGGGCGCCCCGACGGGTCGCCGGAATGTGCTGCCGCAGTTCTTGGCTCGTACCGGCCGCCTCTTCGGCGGAACCGTTCATGAGCCCGACACCGCCTCTTGCGGCCGCTGGGTTCGACTCGCAGATCCAGAACGCGGTCAGAAACAGGCCACAGAGCATCGGCGCCAGGATTGACGGCAGCGTCATGATATTGCTTCGCATGGCAAACTCCTCGTGTGGATCGCTCCGTGGTACCGATGAACCCGACGATCTTATCACTTTGCAGCGCCTTTTGCGATGCGGGGGAGGATCCGCCTGCGGAAGCTTGGTCTCCTCGATGCGTGCGCGCCCGGTATAGTTCGCCCGCCGCCGGGCCGTGCGCAGTGCTGAGTTTATTGGTTTGGCAGCGCTTGCACTCTGCAGGTGTGACACGGCCCTGTTAGCGGATCACATTTCCCGGGCCTGCCCGCAATCTACCCGTTCCGCTTCTTTGTCACGAACGGCGGCCTGTTGTCCTACGGGATGGATTTGGCCGATTCGTTTCGGGGCGCGGCGAACTGCGTCGACCGCATCCTCAAGGGTGCGAAGCCGAGCGAGCTTGCGGTTCAGCTGCCGATAAGGTTCGAGCTAATTGACCTTGACTGGACCCTTTCCGGATCCCGGCCCCGAAATAATAGTGCATTCTGTTTCGCTCTCGTCCCGGCAATTGTAGAGTTTGCCGTCCGATTTTGCGTCACATACGTGAACCTTAACCGTCTTGCAGGGACACTCCTTGCTCGG
>Ga0182015_10006446_pt1 | contig 11780 bp, 11 predicted proteins | sample 712P3MmetaG_FD_120478 | JGI IMG/M metagenome (GOLD analysis project Ga0182015, IMG submission 120478) | Permafrost microbial communities from Stordalen Mire, Sweden - 712P3M metaG | ecosystem: Environmental > Terrestrial > Soil > Wetlands > Permafrost | place: Sweden: Stordalen | collected...
GCCGGACTCGATTCGCGCGACGCGAAGGGACTGGCTGGCGACGAGACGGCTCTTCAGTTCCTCGATGCACGAGAAGGCACCGCCGAGGGCCAGCACGTCCTCGAGCTCGTTGCGCGCGCCGACCGTCAGTTCTCGGACCTTCGCCTCCATGACCGAGGAGCCGGCGAAGATGTCGGGGTATTCGAGGAGGTCGCTCTCGAAGGCGAGTACCTGTTGCATGCGCAGACTCCACTGCTGGTCGGCCGGGCGCGGCAGCCCGAGCGCTTCGTTCCACGCCGGCAACTGCAAGGCACGGGCGCGCGCGTCGGCCGACAGCGTGACGCCGAGCATCTCGAGGACGATGCGCTGCACGTTGTTCTCAGGCTGCTGTTCGGTGAGACCGAGTGAGTTCACCTGCACGCCGTAGCGGAAACGCCGTAGGGACGCGTCCTCGACCCCGTAACGGGTGCGACAGATCTCGTCCCACATGGCCGTGAACGTGCGCATCTTGGCGATCTCTTCGATGAAGCGCACCCCGGCGTTGACGAAGAACGAGATCTGTCCGACCACGTGGGGCATCTGCGACGGTTCGATCTTGCCCGAGTCGCGCACGGCGTCGAGGACGTCGATCGCGGTCGCCAGCGAGTACGCGATCTCCTGGACCGGGGTGGCACCGGCCTCTTGGAGGTGATAGCTGCAGACGTTGATCGGGTTCCACTTCGCGACGTGGTCGTGTCCGTAGGCGATCATGTCGACGATGAGTCGCTTGGAGGGTTCGGGCGCGAAGATGTAGGTGCCGCGTGAGAGGTACTCCTTCACGATGTCGTTCTGGGTCGTTCCCTGGAGCGCGTTGAGGTCCACGCCCTCTTCTTCGGCCAGCGCCAGATATAGTCCCCAGATCCACGCGGCCGTCGCGTTGATCGTCATCGACGTGTTCATCTCGTCGAGCGGGAGACCGTCGAAGAGTTGGCGCATGTGACCGAGGTGGGCGACCGGCACGCCGACCTTGCCGACCTCGCCGGCGGCGGCCGGGTCGTCCGGGTCGTAGCCGGTCTGGGTCGGCAGGTCGAAGGCGATCGAGAGGCCCGTCTGGCCCTTGGCGAGGTTCGAGCGGTAGAGCTCGTTGGAGGCGACCGCGCTGGAGTGACCCGAGTAGGTACGCATCACCCACGGTTTGGAACGTTGGGTCATCTCTGCCTCTCAGGTCGTCCTAGTGACGGTAGTCGTAGAACCCGGAACCCGATTTGCGGCCCAGCTGACCGGCCGAGACCATTCGTCGCAGCATCGGACGCGGTGAGAAGTTCGGTTCGGCGAACTCGGCGAAGAGCGCGTCGAGGATCGCGAGCGACGTGTCGAGTCCGACGAGGTCCAACAGCTCGAACGGTCCCATCGGGAAACCGCACCCGCCCTTCATGGCGATGTCGATTCCCTCCTTGGTCGCCACACCCTGCTCGAGCAGACGTATCGCGTTGTTGAGGTACGGGAAGAGCAGGGCGTTGACGACGAAGCCGGCCTGGTCCTTCACGTTGACCGGCTCCTTGCCGCACGCGAGCACGAACTCCGTGACGGCGGCCATCGTCTCGTCGCTGGCACAGATCGGCCGCACGACCTCGACGAGCGACATGGCCGGCGCGGGATTGAAGAAGTGCAGACCGCACACGCGGTCCGGCCGCGACGTCTCCATGGCCATCTCGATGACCGAGAGCGTCGACGTATTGGTGGCGATGACCGCTTCCGGCTTCAGCACCGCGTCCAGTTCGCGAAAGACCGAGCGCTTCACCTCGAGGTCCTCGATGACGGACTCGATCACGAAGTCGCAGTCGGTGAGGTCCTGCAGGTCGGTCGTCGCCGAGACGCGCGAGAGGATGGCGTCGGCGTCATCCGCGCTGCGCTTACCCTTGTCGACCTGTCGCGCGAGGGACTTCGCGATGACGGCCAACATCGCGTCCGCGGTGGAGTGACTGCGCGAGCGCACGATCACGGTGGCGCCGGTAGCGGCCGCCACCTCGGCGATACCGCCGCCCATGATGCCCGAACCCAGTACGCCGACTTTATGGAAGCCCATCCTGCAAACTTTAGCAAGCGCTCCAGATGCCAGACTCGACGCATGAGGACTTCGACGTACGCGGTCGGATCGCTCGGCGCACTCTCGACGCTGCTTCGTGACGGTCCCGTCGAGTTGCACGAGGGCGACGACGTCGTGGTCGTCCCCACGGCCGCGGCGTTCACGGGCGTCACCGAAGCGTCGCTGCGCACGAGCGCGGTCTTCGACGACTTCGGCGTTCGCGTCGAAGCGTTGATCGTGACCGATCGCGCCACGACCTCCGACAGCTACTTCACCAGTCGAGTCTTGAACGCCGACCTGGTGGTGTTGTGCGACGGGTCAGCGCTGCACGCGCGCGCCGTGTGGCGCGCGAATGACTTCGGCGACGCGATAAAGATGGCATCGACGCTGGTGGTAGTCGGCGAGGTCGTCGCAGCCATCTGTGAGGTCATGATCGACCCTCGAGGGGGAGCACCGGCGCCCGGACTCGCCTTTCGAAACGGTGCCGCTCTCTGTGTGCCGTCGAGCGATGAGCAGATGCGACGAACGCGCTCGTTGCTGAAGGATGTCGTGTTGGTGGCCATTGGTCCGACGGGCATCGTCGGCCACGACGGTGACCGATGGTCTGTCCTTGCCGGCGACGTCGTCGTGACGCGCGGTCACGACGTCGTCGAACTCTAAGCCTCGGTAATGGTCACCGACTCGATGACGACGTCCTCTTTGGGCTTGCCCGACGACGTGCCAATCGCGTTGATCGATTCGACGACGTCGAGGCCCTTCACGACCTTGCCGAACAGTGCGTACAGGGGCGGTAAACGCATCCCGTCCGGTCCGGAGATAACGAAGAACTGAGATCCGTTCGTGTGCGGACCGGCGTTCGCCATGGCGAGTGTTCCGAGTTCGTAGCGACCGGGCTTGGGCAACTCGTCGTTGAAGCGGTAGCCCGGGCCACCGGCGCCGGTGCCCGTCGGGTCACCACCCTGGAGGACGAAACCGGGGATGACACGGTGGAAGACGATGCCGTCGTAGTAGTGCCATCGCGCGAGGTACACGAAACTGTTCACCGTCGTGGGCGCACCCAGTGCGTCGAGGACGATCTCCAACGTCCCCTTCGAGGTCACCATGGTCGCGGTGTAGCTCTTCGCGGTGTCGATTATCATCGGGGGCGCGGCGCTGAACTTCTGTCGCTTCTCACTCGAACCGTCGGGATTGGGGATGTGGTCGCTCACTTGGAGAACTTTATTAGGTCGATGATGAAGATGAGCGTGTCGTTCTTCGGGATGCCGTCGGGCGGCGAGACGCCGTAGGCGTCAACCGGCGGGAGGATCAGTTCGCGTCGACCACCGACCTTCATACCCGCCATTCCCGCCACCCAGCCAGAAATCAAACCGTTCGTTGTGGGCGTGGCCGCTGTGAGAGGGTCGGAGAAGCCTTTGGGCCACGACGATTGCAGGACCTTGCGCGACGCGTAGTCCGCCAAGATGTATTGCGCGGTAAATGTGTCGCCGACAGCTATTCCGGGACCGGTGCCAGTAATTAAGTTGGCCAGTTCGGGCTTGGTCGGCGGTGCACCCGGCGGTACGACGAGCGTGGGCGCCTTGCCCCAGACCCCAGCGGGCGAGGGGTCGGTCACGGGCGAGAAGGAGATGGGCTTCGCCGGGATGGTCGTGGTCGTCGCGAGCGTGGTGGAAGTTGTCGGTGAAGTGGTCGTCGTGGTCGTCGTGGTCTTGCCGGCGAAGAGTAGTGCGCCAGTGCCGAGTACCACGATGGCGACGATTCCCACGATGATGCCGCGACGGATGTTCTGTCGGCGCTTCGCACGTCGTTGCATCGCCTCCATTTTGATTCGGCGCGCGGCCTTTTGACGTTCACGTTTCGTAGTTGCCATGGGTGCGACAATACTCTGGCATCTGAAGTGCTCCGAATGCCTCAAGTAACCTTTGATTCCATGGCGTTGATCGTTCAGAAGTTCGGTGGCACGTCAGTGGGTGATGCCGATCGCATCAGAGCGGTGGCCGACCACGTATCGCGCACGCGCGCGGACGGCAACGACGTCGTCGTGGTCGTCTCAGCCATGGGCAAGTTCACCGACGACCTGTACCGACTGGCCGACGAGGTCTCACCGACCCGGCCGCCACGCGAGCTCGACATGCTGCTGACCGCGGGGGAGCGCATCTCGATGGCGCTCGTCTCGATGGCCCTCGGCGCCTGCGGCGTGGAGTCGGCCTCCTTCACTGGCAGCCAGGCCGGCATCATCACCGACACCGACCACACCCGCGCCAAGATCATCGAGATTCGACCCGACCGGATTCGTGAGGCGCTGGACGCTGGACTGGTGCCGGTCGTCGCTGGATTCCAAGGCGTTTCGACCGATCGCGACATCACGACGCTGGGCCGCGGCGGTTCCGACGTCACGGCCGTCGCGCTCGCCGCGGCCCTGAAAGCCGACGTCTGTGAGATCTACACCGACGTCACGGGCGTCTTCTCGGCCGATCCCCGCGTTGTCGTGAAGGCCCGTCGCATCGCGAAGGTCTCCTTCGACGAGATGATGGAGATCTCGGCGACCGGTGGTCGCGTCTTGATGCTGCGCGCCGTCGAGTTCGCCCGCCGACACGGTGTGCCGCTGCACGTTCGCTCGAGTTTTACCTGGGAACTAGGAACCTGGATTGTGGAGGAGGACCCCACCATGGAAGAAGCCGTCGTATCGGCCGTGACCGATGACACGTCTGAGGCGAAGATCACCGTGGGTGGTGTGCCGGACCGACCGGGCGTCGCGGCGAGACTCTTCCGCGAACTCGCGGACCGCGGTATCAACGTCGACATGATCGTGCAGAACACCAGCGCCAACGGCTCGACCGACATCTCTTTCACGGTCGCCAAGACCGACCTCGTGGCCGCCAGCGACGCGTGCGACAAGGTGAAGGACGAGATCGGTGCGACCGAGGTGACGAGCGACGACAACATCGGACGGGTGTCGATCATCGGTGCCGGCATGAAGTCGAACCCCGGCGTGACGGCCCTGATGTTCGAGACGTTGTCGGAGAACGGCATCAACATCGAGATGATCTCCACCAGTTCGATTCGGATCTCGTGCGTGATGCGCGCCGAGAAGGTGGCCGACGCCGTGCGCCACCTCCACACCGCGTTCGGTCTCGACGCCGTGTAGCCCCGGAAAATGCCGTCCCGTAGACTTCGCGCATGCGAGTAGCCGTCGTCGGAGCCACGGGCCAGGTGGGTACCGTCATGCGCGACATCCTTCGCGAGCGAGCGTTCCCGGTTGAGGAAATTCGGTTCTTCGCGTCGTCGCGCTCGGCCGGTTCGACCCTGGAGTGGAACGGCGTCGCCATCGAGGTCGAGGACGCCGCCACGGCCGACTTCGCGGGGCTCGACATCGCGTTGACGTCCTCGGGTGCGACGTCTTCGAAGGTGTTGGCGCCGCGGATCGCCGCGGCCGGTGTCATCGTGATCGACAACTCCTCGGCGTGGCGCATGGACCCGGACGTGCCGTTGGTGGTCTCCGAAGTCAACGCCCACACGCTTCGCATGATTCCCAAGGGGATCGTCGCGAACCCGAACTGCACGACCATGGCCGCGATGCCGGTCTTGAAGCCTCTGCACGTCGCGGCCGGACTGCGCTCGATCACGGTGTCGACCTATCAATCGGTGAGTGGCGCCGGTCGCGGGGGCGTCGACGAACTGTCGAATCAATTGGAGAAGTCCCAAGGTAGCGAAGTGCGTGCCCTCGCCTTCGACGGGTCGGCGTTCCCGCTGGACTCCGGCGTCAAGTTTCCGGCGACGATCGCGCACAACGTGATACCGATCGCGGGGACGATCGTGGACGACGGGCTCCTCGAAACGAACGAGGAGAAGAAGTTCCGCGACGAGAGTCGCAAGATCCTCGAGATTCCGGGACTCTTCGTCGACGTGACGTGCGTGCGCGTGCCGGTCTTCACCGGTCACTCGCTGGCCATCACCGCGAGTTTCGATCGGCCGCTGTCGCCCGAGGAGGCGACGCAGATCCTCGAGGCGGCCGCGGGGGTCGTGGTGTGTGAGATGCCGATGCCGCGCTTCGCCACCGGCAAGGACCCCAGTTACGTCGGCCGCATTCGTCGCGCCGAGACCGTGGCGAACGGTCTCTCGTTGTTCGTCAGCAACGACAACTTGCGCAAGGGCGCCGCACTGAACGCGGTACAGATCGCCGAGGAACTCCTCGCGCTTCGTTAGTCGGGGCCGTTGCGCCCGACCTGTCGGCGGGCCAGATTGACGCAGTGGTCGCCGAATCGTTCGTAGAAGCGCGCGAGCAACGCCAGTTCGACCGCCACCGGCAGCGTCATCGATCCAGACGTCAGTTCGGCCGTGAGCGAGACGTGCAAGTCGTCGAGTTCGTCGTCGATCTCTTCGATCGCGCCGGCGGCCTCCAGTTTTCCGTCGATGATGACGTCCGTCGCCTCGCGCCAAATCGTCGACGCGACCTCGCCCATCCGTTCGACCAGGCCACGACTGCGCGGCGACATCTCGACGCCGAGGCCGCGCGCCGCGCGCCGCGCGATGTGCTCGGCCAAGTCACCGCTGCGTTCGACCTCGGGAAGGATTCGCAGCAGCGTCAGTAGTCGTTGACGATCGGCGATATTGAGTTCCTCGTCCTCGACCAGCAGATACTCGGCCTGACTGACGACGGCGTTCACCAGGTCGTCGATGGCGATGTCCTTGTCGACCACCCTCTTGGCCAGTTCGCGGTCGCCCGACAAGAGCGCGTGCGTCGCGCCGGCCATGGCCTCACCCACCAACGCGAAGATCTGGACGATCTTGGGGCGCATCTCCTCGTCGGCGGTGGCGACCAAAGGCACTACTTCGTCCGGTTCCGGGCGGTTTCCAAAGAGCCGATTCACGACCAAAGGTTACTTCCGGGTCACAGCCCCTACCTATGGTGGAAGTGTCACTACGAAAGGGATCGAAATGGTTGCAGTGATCAGCGCGGTCGCCGGACTCGCCTTCGGCGTGGCCGTGACGTGGGCGTACACGGTGAAGCGATCGCAGTCGTTTCGCGAAGACGTGCTGCGAGCCGAATCCGACGTCAGGGTGCGCGACTCGCAGCTGGAGGAGGCGAGCGTCCGGCTGGAGCGTCAGCGCGTCGACCACGAGATGGCCATGACGCAGATGGAGCAGACCTTCAAGGTCCTCTCGACCGACGTGCTCGACGAAACGGTGCAGCGCTTCAATCAGTCCCAAGAAGAGACCCACCGCCTTCGAGAGTCGAAACTGGATTCGACGCTCAAGCCGCTCGAAGTGTTGCTCGGGGAGTACAAGCAGAACCTCGTCGACTTCAACACCCTCAACGCCGGCGCGCTCTCGGACGTCAAGAACCAGGCGGCCGAGCTGCTCGAGGCCCAACAGAAGACGCAGTACGAGACGCAACGTCTCAATCAGCTCCTGGGACGAAGCTCACAACGTGGTGCGTGGGGCGAGATCCAACTCGCCAACGTGATGAACGCGTCGCAACTGCGCCAGGGCATCGACTACGAACTGCAGGTCTCCTCGACCAACGAAGAAGGTCGGTCGCTTCGTCCCGACTGCGTCGTCAACCTGCCCAACGGCATCCGACTCGCGGTCGACGCGAAGTTCCCCTACGACGCCTTCGAACGCTCGCTGGACGAAGAGGACGCTGACGCGCGTCGTGAGTTGCAGGCCAAGCACGCGCGCGACCTTCGCGCGCACGTGAAGACGCTGCGCGAGAAGAGTTACTGGGAGGCCGTGTCGCCCGCTCCCGAGTTCGTGGTGTGTTTCATTCCCAGTGACTTCGCGATGTCGGCCGCGTTGGACGCCGACCCCGAGTTGTTGGCGTTCTCGGCGAGCGAGCGCGTCGTCATCGTCGGGCCGACGAATCTTCTCTCGTTGCTGTGGTCGGTCGGCTTCATCGTTCATCAGCAGCAGATGGCCATCAACGCAGAGCGCATCGCCCAAAACGCGAATACGTTGTTCGACCGAATCCGCTTGGTCGCCGAGCCGGTCGGGAAGATGGGCAAATCCCTCGACACGGCGGTGCGTGACTACAACGCGATGTTGAGTTCCATCGAGGGTCGCCTCATTCCGATCGCGAAGAACATGCGCTCCTTCGGGGGCGCCCAGCGCGCGAAGGGCTTGCCCGAACTCGCGTCGGTCGACCGATTGACGAGTCCACTCAACGACACCAAGTGGGAGATCGACGACGAGAACGCGCTTCCCGAAGGCGCGTCCGAGATCCTCGAACTGGACATCTTCGACGACGAGTAACAAAAACGTTGCCGAGTAAGTTCTCCCTACGTGGCCCGAACCCGCGCGCAACGTCGCCGACATTCGCTGTTTCTCACAATCGCGTTGGTCGTGACCCTGGTCGTGCTGGTCTTCGCGAGGGACGTGTCGCGTTCGGCCCACGGCGCGATCACCAACCAGCGCAGTGAGAACCGGAGCTTCGCGGGCCTCGCGAACGCGTTGATCGTGCAGCAGAATGACTTCGACGCTCGTATGGCGCGGCTCCTGAGAAGCGGCGACACGCTTTCGCGCCCGGTCTTTGACGCCCGCCTCGACCAACTCGATCAACAGCTGTCGAACTGGTCCGCGGCCGCCGAGTTGCTTCGACGGCCCAAACTCGTCCACGACGTGAACGACCAGATCGCCGATATCACCGAGACGCGAATTGCCGACTACGAGGCGATCTTTGCGAAGATCACGGACGCACTCACGCTGCCCGCGACGCCCGACAACGGTGCCGTCGTCGCGGACCCGGCGCACTCGCTGATCGAGACCGGCATCACGTGGAACAAGGATCGAGGCGCGTTGCGTCACGAGCCCGGCGAGGTCCGACTTGACTCGCTCACGTCCTCGAGCGCGCAGATCTTCTCCGAGAGTGGGGTGACGAATCTGACGGCGTCGTCGTCACTGGCGCTGGTTCGCGGCATCAGCATCGCCGCGGTCTCGGTGCTGCCGGCGCCGCTGCCAGCCCGACGGGGCATTCTCCTCCTGCCGCCGATCAAGAAGTTGCGGCTCGCCGTGTCGGTGGTGAACACCGGATTCGTCGTGCAGGACCTCACGCTCGAGGTCTCGATGCAGCCGACCAACGGGCCATTACCGCCCGAGCGTCAGACCTTCCACGTCGTACTGGCGCCCCTGCAGTCCTACGCTTTCGTGGCCCAGGAGATCACGGTCGTCCCCAGCGAGCGTGCGGTCCTCGACATCCGAATCTCCGGCGCCCCGGCGTCGGTGAATATGGTGCGTTCGAAGAGTTACCGCGTCGAGATGTCCCCGCCCGGCGCGTTGCCACCGGGGTGAGATGTCACGTTGCGTTAACCCGTGAGTCGGTGGCGTTCCCGGCGAGTTCGCATACGATGGTCTCGCCCCCATTATGAATCGAGGAATTGTGTCTGAGTCCATTACCGTGACCGACAACCGCACAGGTGAAACTCGAGAGATTCCAATCGACAAGGGCGGTGTCGCCGGAGCGGAGTTCTCCAAGGCCGTGCCCGGGGTCTGGTTCTACGACCCGGGATTCCTCTACACCGCGGCCGCCGAGTCGGCGATCACGTTCGTCGACGGCGATCTCGGCATCTTGCGCTACCGCGGCTACCCGATCGAACAGCTTGCCGAGCAGTCCACGTACTTGGAGGTCGCCTACCTGCTCAACTACGGCGAACTGCCTAACGAAGCCCAGTCGGCCGAGTGGTCGGCCGAGGTCACGCACCACACCTACATCCACGAGAACGTCCGCAAGCGCTTCCTCGAGGGATTCAACTACGACGCGCACCCGATGGGCATGCTCGTCTCGGCGATTGCCGCGCTCTCGACGTACTACAAGGACGCGAAGATCCTGGACGACCCCGAAATCCTGCACCGCCAGGTCGTGCGCCTCATCGCCAAGATGCCGACGCTCGCGGCGGCCGCGCACCGCTTCTCGGTCGGTATGCCCTTCGTCTACCCCGACAACAGCCTCGGCTACACGGAGAACTTCCTCTCGATGATGTGGAAGGTCGCCGAGCCGCGCTACGAGCCGGACCCGGTACTGGCCCACGCCCTCGACGTCCTGTTCATCTTGCACGCCGACCACGAGCAGAACTGCGGCACGACCGCGATGCGGATCGTCGGCTCGTCCCACGGTGACCCGTACTCGGCGACCGCCGCGGCGACCGCCGCGCTCTACGGCCCGCGTCACGGCGGCGCGAACGAAGCGGTGCTCAAGATGCTCCCCAAGATCGGCAGCATCGACAACATCCCGGCCTACATCGAGACCGTGAAGCAGGGCAAGGCGCTGCTCGAGGGATTCGGACACCGCGTCTACAAGAACTTCGACCCGCGCGCCACGATCATCAAGAAGACCGCCGACGACGTCTTCCAGGTGACCGGCAAGAACCCGCTGTTGGACATCGCCTTGAAGCTCGAGGAGATCGCGCTGGCCGACGACTACTTCATCTCGCGTCGTCTCTATCCCAACGTGGACTTCTACTCAGGACTCATCTACCAGGCGATGGGCTTCCCGCTCGAGATGCTGACCGTGCTCTTCGCGATCCCGCGCACCTCGGGGTGGCTGGCGCACTACCAGGAGTTGCTCGCCCAGGACGTGAAGATCGCGCGGCCCCGCCAGCTCTACATCGGCGACGACGAACGCAAGTACGTGCCGATGGCGGATCGCAACTAGGCGTTCACCGCCTCCAGGAGTTGCGCGGCGTGTGCGCGCGGGTGCTGGGTGTAGACGTCGAGCCACGTGGCGAGGGTGTAGCGACCGGATTCGGAGTGCTCGCCGTAACACTCGAGGTCGGCCTCGCGCAGGCGACCGAGCACGTCGAGTGACGCGAGACGCACGGCCGTGAAGACCTCGAGGGAGTGCACGATCGGCAGGTCCCGGTAACCGAGCTGGTGACACTCGGCCCACGCCGCTTCGTCATATCCCTGGATGACCGAGCCGGGCGGTTCGGCGAGGAGGCGTCGCAGGCGCGCGTAGGACTGGGCCTCGGAGTCGGCGACGTGATGGATCACCTGGCGCGCGCTCCATCCGCCTTCGACGTGGCGATCGAGGTTGTCGTCGTTCACGACGGTGACGTCGTGCAAGAACTGCGAGGTGGCCATGCTGTAGGCCGCGACGTCATCGCTGAGCGTCATGACTTCTCCTTTACCTTGGCGGGATCGACGACTCGGGTGAGACCCTCCTGGACCATCGAGACCGTGAGTTGACCGGCTTGGTCCCAGAGGAAGCCGCGTGCCAGGCCCCGCCCGCCGTGGGCGACGGGGGAGTCGGTGTCAAAGAGCAGCCACTCGTCGGCGCGGACCTGGCGGTGGAACCACATGCAGTGATCGAGACTCGCGAGCATCATGAGGCCGTCGTCCCATCGAATCGTGTGGGGCTTGAGCACCGAGTCGAGCAGGCTCATGTCGCTCGCGTACGTGACCACGCAGGAGTGCAGCAACGGGTCATCGGGCAAAACGCCGTCGGCCTTGACCCAGATGTGCTGACGGGGCTCCTTGCTCCGGTTTCCGCTCCACGGCAGTTCGCCGACGAAGCGCTGGTCGATCGGGTGATTGCGCTCCAACCACTGCTCGAGGTCGCCCCCCGCGTCTTGAATCCGGTCGGCCAGTCGCCCGATCGTCTCGGGACCCGGGACCGCAGGCATCTCCATCTGGTGCTCCAAGCCGGCCTCGTCGGTGTGGAAAGAGGCCTGCATGTTGTAGATCGTGCGGCCGTGTTGGATGGCGATGACGCGGCGTGTCGAGAAACTTCGTCCGTCGCGAATCC
>Ga0182015_10006448_pt1 | contig 11777 bp, 13 predicted proteins | sample 712P3MmetaG_FD_120478 | JGI IMG/M metagenome (GOLD analysis project Ga0182015, IMG submission 120478) | Permafrost microbial communities from Stordalen Mire, Sweden - 712P3M metaG | ecosystem: Environmental > Terrestrial > Soil > Wetlands > Permafrost | place: Sweden: Stordalen | collected...
CAACCAGGACGGGCGTTCCGCTTGGCCCCGGGAATCCAGCAAAGTTAAGACGGACGGCAGCATCGGTCTCGGCGGGCGTCCGTAGGGCTCTGGAAATCGCGGCCCACAACATTCGGCGGTCACTTGGCTCGTAAGCAATCCGCGCACTCGGCATCACTCCAAATCCTGTATAAAAGTTGTGCTCGATTTTCGCCCCCACCGTGAGATAAACACGATTCGGGACGATCGCGATTTCGTCTTGGAGGAATCCGCTAAACAGCTGGGTGTTTAGATTCGCAGGATTCAGAGACACGGCAAGATCTCCGTCAGAATGCGAAGAGGAATATCGGTAACCTATTCCCCACACGAGTTGTTGCCGCTCGCCCCACCCGAAGTCGTCCTGGAAGTCGGCATTGAACGTCTTCCGTCCCTCCCTAAGTGCGTCGTCGCGCTCATAGGCGTCATATGAAACCGTAACTTTGGTGCTCGAGTCTGTCCCGTACTCATGGTTCCAGACCGATTGCAAGGAACCTCCCGATAGATCTGTTTGCGTGTTTATTCTCTCAAGGGCAGGAGAGGTTACCGACGGTAGGAAGGTCGTTGGATCACCTTCGCGACCTCCATAGATGTTCCCTCGGAACATCAATGTATCCTTGGAGGACAGTGTGCTATCTGTCCGAAAGCCTTCTTGTAGAAAGTGCCAGCCATCTCCGCCGTCTTGCCCTGTCAGATTGGGAGAATGGTCCTCGTTGAGATATTGGGTGTAAACACGATAGTCGCCAACCTTGGGCACGCTCCCGCCGTACTCCGCGGTGCCGAATCCCTGTGCCACGTTGCCCCCTCCCGCCTCCACCGTGCCGCCACGTGTTTCACTAGCATTTTTCGTGATGATGTTGATCACACCATTCACAGCATTCGCGCCCCACACGGATGCGCCCGGTCCGCGAATTACTTCTATTTTCTCGATATTCATGAGCGGAACGTCGACTACGTCCCAGAAAACGCCGCCGAAGGTCGGAACGTAAACGTTCCGCCCGTCTACCATGACCAACAGTTCGTTGCTGAATTCTCCGTTGAGACCGCGCACACTGACAGCCCATGTATTTGCATTTATCTGCGCTACATTTACGCCCGGGACCAGTCGCAAAACATCGGGAATATTCGTTGCTCCCGACCGCCGAATGTCCTCCTGTGTGATGACAAACGCGGCTGCCGCCGTCCGCGCAAGCTTCTGTTCTTTTTTGGAGACGGAAGTCACTTCCACATTCATCAGATCCTCGAGACTTCGGTCAGCGAGGTCGGGAACTTGGTTCTGTGCCTGGACGTGCGTCGATGTCAAAAGTACGATGATCGCGATTCGTCGCGCGATTGTGACGCCTGGCCACTTGCAGCGAACGCGCAGGTGCAAGCTGGTTCGATTTCGATTCATAAGAATGTGACTATTCAAGATTCAGTAATATTATAGAATTGTTTGTTATTTTGCAGGAACCTATTCACGCGTGTGATTAGCTATCAGTACCTAAGCGTTTGTCTCTCGCTCTCAGCCTCCGAGATCGGAGCTTTCGTTCTTGCGTCGAGACGCAACCGCGAAATCGCGTCGTGCAAAAGCTGGGCACGATGGCAATCAGGGCACGAAGTTCGCGTTCGAGAATGTCTGCCGCGTTCTCAATTGCGGCAGCATCCATTCCCTTTGGCCCTCGCCACAGATCATCGGTCCTCATTTCCCGCCAACCAGATTCATCGACCTCGTAAATATCGCTAACGATCTCGGTCCCTCTTACCAATCTCCCACTGAGGTGGTTCACACGACTGTTCTAAAAGACTCACACTACCCTCTATTCGAACTCGCTGATGTCTTAAGAATTAACAAGAAATGCCAAGTAAAGGCGGGGGGGAAGACTGTAGGGATGCAACCTGACACCGAAGCAAGGGAGCTGGTCCAAGCACGGATGCCTCTGCCGCGAGTAGTCTGCGATTGTTGACGACCAAGCCGGGAGAAGGGAGCCGAACACGGTGATTATAGGCGTGGATGACCACCCGAGCGATCAATACATCGCGTTTGCGGATACCGAAACGGGGGAGTGCGGCGAACGGCGATTGGATCACAGTGACGAACAGACCCGGGTCTACCTATCTTGACATCAGTCGCTTGAGACCGGAGTTTCTTTTGTATGCAGCGTTCTCCTTCGGCGCATCAAGTAGGTTTCCAGAATGGCGTCGAGCTCTTGAGCGTGGATGGGTTTGCTGAGATAGCCATCCATGCCTGCCGCCAGGCAGCGCTCCTGATCACCTTTCATGGCATGTGCCGTCAGAGCGATCACTGCCTGATGGTTACCGCTAAGTTTCTCCTTCTCACGAATCGCTGCTGTCGCCTCTAGCCCATCCATCTCCGGCATTTGCACATCCATGAAGACCAAGTCAAAAGCAATCTTCCCAAGCGCCCCTAGCGCTTCTCGGCCATTTGCGGCAACGACTACGCGATGTCCCCTCTTCTCGAGTAATCGGGCCGCCAGCCGCTGATTCACGGCATTATCTTCCACGAGGAGTACGCTCAAGAATTCTGAAGGGTCGCGTTCATCTTGCAGCGAGAATCGCGTGATCAGCGGAGTCACCCCCTCCTGCTCTTTTGCTCCCAGCGCCCGGGCGATGGCCTCCCGCAATTCGGATTGACGGATGGGTTTCAAAAGGTAAGCCCCCACCCCCAGTTCCTGACAACGCGCCGCATCACCTCGATGACCCGCCGAAGTAAGCATCATGATCGTGGCCGTGGCCAATTGGGGAGTCTGCCGGATTCGCTCCACAAGACTGAAGCCATCCATTCCTGGCATATGCATGTCCGTCAATATCAGCCGATACGGAGCTCCAGCTTCCCGAGCGACAGAGAGTTGCGCCAGAGCGTCTTCGCCACCTTCGACCAATGTTGGTTTCATCTCCCAACGCTTCAGCATCCCTTCCAGAATCCCACGGTTGGTGCGATTGTCATCGACAACCAGTACTTTCACTCCCCATAGCGTTTCCGACGGTGCGATCGTTCCGACTTGGACGGCCTGCGCGTCGACAGCCCCCAGTCTGGCCGTGAAGTGGAAACGCGTCCCCCGGCCAGGCTCACTCTCGACCCAGATCTTGCCCCCCATCATCCCCACCAAGCGGGTCGAGATCGTTAGTCCTAAACCCGTGCCGCCGTACTTTCGCGTTGTGGAGGCATCAGCTTGGCTGAAGGGTTCAAAGATCACATCTTGCTTCTCAAGCGGAATGCCGATTCCCGTATCCGATACCGTGAACTGCAGCAGGCGCTCTTCACCCTCGATCTCCAGAGCTCTCACACCAACGGCAACTTCGCCTTCGCTGGTAAATTTGATGGCGTTTCCAACTAGGTTAACCACGATTTGGCGCAGGCGGTTCGGGTCACCCCGAACGGCCTCCGGCACCTCGGGAGCCACTTCGCACAGAAGCTCCAAACTTTTTTCGTGTGCTAGTAGCGCAAGCGTCTTAAGGGTTGTTTCCAAGGAGTCGCGTAGATTGAAATCCACTTCGTCCAAATCAATTTTTCCCGCTTCCATCTTGGAGAAATCAAGGATGTCGTTGATCACCGTGAGGAGAGAGTCGGCCGATACTTTCACCGTCTCCAAATATTCCCTCTGCTCTTTGGTTAGTTCGGTATCCAGCGCCAGATCGGTCATTCCCATCACGCCATTCAGTGGCGTGCGGATTTCGTGGCTCATGTTGGCCAGAAACTCGCTCTTGGCCTGATTTGCTGCTTCCGCCGCGGCCGTTGCTTGCTGTAGCTTAGCTTGTGTATCTTTACGTTCCACAATTTCTTCCGCTAGGTTCGCGTTGGCGTGGGACAGCTCCTGGGTGCGGTCCCGCACTCGCACTTCCAATTGTGTCGCATTCTCCGCTTCTCGTTTGAAGATTGAAAATGTGTTACTGAAGAGCCCTACCACCACGAATAGGTACACTAGAATCTTCATTGCGTGCCCCACCATGAATTGCGCGTCGTACAGCTGGCTATAAAACGTCATGTATGCGAGCTCGCCCGCTGTGGCTGCGATCAGCGAGAGCACCAGCCAGTGCTCGAAATCGTTTGTCCTCCACGCTTTTCGCCATAAGTAGCCGGCCACCGCGAGCCCAAAAAACAAAGCCGGCACGAGCTCTGCAGGTCGGTGCACCATCACGTTCGGGTAATATGCCGGCGGCAGCTTAACCAGCGCGAAAAACAGAAAACTAATGCACGCCCAAACTCCTACCAGAACATAGACAACGCTCTCCTTGATCCTGTCGACTGCTGGCCGCCGAATCTCTCTGTTCGAGACAACTAAATTCGCGCACATCAAGATCGACATGAATACTCGTGAAACCACCCCGCTCCACGGCGTAAGTGTCGAAAGTGCCGATGGTGTTAGCCCCGAAAGAAAAGAAGAGGTGATAAATCCATGGTAGGCATCGAGCAGACCGGCTCCCAGAAAGCAGCTGCCTAGTAGCAAAAACGCACTACTTTTCTTTGCGTAGTAACGCACCAGCGCCATGGCGCCCGCGGTGAGCGCCAGTAGCGAAGAGATGGTCTCAAGCAACGTATGCAGTTCCGAATTGCCGCGCCAGGCCGCCCGGTGCGCAGGCCATGCGCCCAGGAACACCGCACATGCGAGCAGCACGTACTGCAAGACTCGACGCCTTGCTAACGAAGAACTTGGTTCATCCTCGGTTTCTTCTGGAATATCTGTGCGAATGGCTCCTCCCAATGCTATTACCCGACGCGCACCGCCTGAAACGAAGCGTTCGCGATGTTAAGCTGAACATTGGTCCACGCAGCAGAAATGACTTCGACCTGCGGGCAACGAGAAGGGGGCAAATTGAGCTTAGCTCACGTATCCAGCTTGGACGAGATCGTCTCTTATCGTGGTGTTGAAGTGAATATCCCTTCAACCGCTCCGTGCGTGAAGGCAATGGCGATCAAACGTTACGAGCGCGGTAAAACGCGAATGACGTTCCACCAAAGTCGCGATGTGACTGTTCTTTTTGTCGTTAATCAGATGGCCTTCCCAATGACCGGGAATTGCACGATCCTCGATTTCCGCAGACCCTTCCCTTGTAAAACCTATTCATTCAAGCACGAAGAGTGTCGATCATTTCCAGTATCCTCATTATTGGCTTCGCCGCAGGCGTCTCCGCCAGCGCCACATTAACGCGGCACCTTCCAGCGGGCTTGGACAAGGCGTCAAGCGCGGACACAGATTTAACGCCGCTGTCTATTCAGGATGGAACACGCCGGCGCTAGCCCGTCGGCGTTCCCATTTGAGCGATTTACCTTATATCTATTTGCTGTGCGTTAGCGTACGGTCAAACCGCGAGTCCGAAAGAAGGTTTTGTGACCGACATTGTCTCGTCCCTTTGGCGAACCGCTTACACGTCAGCCCTTTTTGAAACTGACGGCCCAAGATTGGCTATCAGGATTGCAGAAGCGAGCGCGGCGATTAGGGAAAGGCTCAACAGTCCCGTCGCAATCGGTAAACTTGAGCATGAGGCTATTGAGGCCGCTCGGTTGAGGCTTGGCAATCTAAAAGCCGAGCATGTGGATGTCGTTCGGCCAGGGCCAACCGACGGGAATACCCTTGTTTAATGCCCGAGTCATTAAACGCTTCCAGCTGCATGGTCATACATTTGAGGTGGGAAGGTGGATTAACAATGTTCACCTCAGCACGGTTCGCACTTGGCGGGGAAAAGGGCTCGTCAAAGTATTTAAAAAGATGTCGAATCTGCCGCCAGCTCGGACCGTCCATCCCGATTAGTATTGTCGGTCTAGATCGTCGCAAAGACGCATCGCAGCCCGCCTTAGGCATTGGCATCGACCACGTGCTTGAGCCGTCCTACGCAAAGATAGAAACGAGTTCGATAGCTTTTACCGATCTCCGCCGGACCGCACTATAGTTTTCTTGTTTCGCAGCACCCACGTTGAAAGCGCGGCATCGTCCCGCACTCCCGTTTTATTCCGTAGATCGCCCAACAAGCGGTACAGCGACTCTCGCGGCAGCCGCAATTGATCCGCCGTTTCCTTTATCGTATTTCCCGAAGCCAGGCTCAGCAGCAGAATCGTCTCTTCCGCCGTAAACCGTGGCCCCGGGTTGTTCTGTGTCCGCGTTTGCATAATCCCCAACGTTTCTCTTGCAGGTGGCCCGTGGTTCTAAGCGAGGCTCGTCGGGACAACTACAGTTATCGCCGGTGAACTACCGCTTCTCGTGTGCTAGCCTCAACCAGCTTCCCGGCCAACTCGGCATCCACAGGGCGGCTGAAATAATAACCTTGTCCCTCGTCGCATCCATGGCGCTGCAGAAATTCAAGCTGCGCACGGGTCTCCAGTCCCTCCGCAATTACCCGCTGCTTCAGGCTCTTGCCAACATTAATCATGGCGTTGAGAAGCGGCCCTTCTGCATGGTCTTCCGTAATGCCTTGGACGAAAGACTGGTGGAGTTTCAGTACGTCCAACGGAAATCGTCGCAGATAGCTGAAGCTGGAATAGCCCGTGCCAAAATCGTCGATTGCAAGTTGCACTCCCATGGCCTTGAGCGCAACGAGAGTGGACACAGTGGACTCTGCGTCATGCATCAAGACGCTTTCGGTAAGCTCCAACTCTAGGTCCGCTGGTTCCACTCCTGTGGCAATCAGCACCGCACGAACCCCGGAGAGAAAATCCTTGTCCGCGAACTCGGCTGCGGACACGTTAACTGCCATCGGCACAACCCCCAGGCCCGAATCATTCCACGCTCGAGCCTGTTTGCACGCTTCCAATAGCACCCATCTGCCGATAGACAAAATCAACCCGCATTCTTCTGCGATCGGGACGAACTGCAGCGGATATACCATTCCCCGCTGCGGATGTGCCCAACGAATCAGCGCTTCCACCCCCGTAACCCGGCCTGTCTGTAGATTTACTTTAGGTTGGTAATGCAGTAAAAACTCATTGCGCCCCAGCGCATAGCGCAAACTCAACTCGAGCGATTGCCTTTCTATGAGCCTCGCGTGCATGTCCGGTCGGAAAAATTGGTAGTTGTTCCGGCCGTGTCGCTTGGCTTCGTACATCGCGGTGTCCGCTTTACTAATCAGGGTTTCCGCGTTGCCACCGTCGTCAGGGTAGGTGCTCACGCCCACGCTTACATTGATATCAAGGCTTTTATTGTTAATTATATGTGGCTTAGACAGTGCCCGAAGGACATTTCGTGCGCTTAGGGCTGCGTCCTCCGCATGCTCAACCTGAGAGAGAAGGATCACGAACTCATCGCCCCCCAGCCGGCACACCGTGTCCGTTCGCCGCATGCAAGCAACCAATCGCCCGGCTATCGATTGCAGCAGTTTGTCGCCCACCTCGTGACCCAGTGAGTCGTTGACCTTTTTAAAGTGATCTAGATCGACAAACATCAGCGCCAGTTGTTTTCCTTGACGTTCCGCCAGTGAGAGCGCTTGGGTAAGCCGATCGTTGAACAGTATCCGGTTGGGCAAATTGGTCAGGACATCGTGATGAGCTAAGTGCGTCATTTCCAGCGATTTGATCCTGGCGGCGCTAACATCGTGGAAGGCGACGACCGCACCGGTTACGTCGCCGTCCTGATCATGCGTAAGCGCCACCGTGTTTTCGATTCCGCGTTCGCAGCCGTCCCGTTGAACCAGAACGCTATTCGAATAGTCTGGCGCCCTCGTGTTTTTGTCTTCCTGCAGCATGCTTTCGACTTGATTGCCAACCACTGCGCCGCTAACGGCATCGACAATTCGGAGCACGTCCGCAATGGGGCGCCCCAATGCTTCCTCGCGGGTCCACCCAGTCATTTTTTCTGCGATTCGATTCAGATACGTGATGTGGGTGCGCGTATCCGTGCGCAGTACGCCCTCTCCCATGGAATCAAGCGTCGCGTGCGCAGCTTCGTTTTTCACCATCCTTACTTCCGCCGCATGGCGATCCATCATCGCGTGCAATGCCAGCCTCAGCCGGTAGCCGTCGGCTTGATTCTTGATCAGGTAGTCTTGGGCACCGCAACGCACCGCTTCCCTAGCCATCTCTTCTGACTCGACGCCGCTGAGGATCAAAACCGGCATGCCGGGCGCTACATCAAGAATTGTTTCTAAGGTCTCGATGCCATCGCTGTCAGGCAATGCCAGGTCAAGAACCACCGCACCAATCCCTCCGCGACGTAACCGCTCGATAGCGAGAGCCAGTCGGGTAATCCATTCCACTTGAAACTGTTCCTCCGTGCCTAAACCCAATTGCTCTAGAATTACCGCTGCATCGCTCGGCTCAGCCTCGATGAGCAAAATGCACTCGTCGCTGTCTTTCATGTTCGTTTGTTTCGCTGTTCTAAGCGCTGTACTTGGCATCTGTGGATCCATCCAGCAAAACCGTGTTATCTATTCCCCTTCGATCCTCGCAGCATCGGCGGCCATGAACCGCAGCATCTGCTGCTTCAATTGCGCATCCACCTCGTCCGCGATGGTTACAATGTCGGGAAGCAGCGTGCTGAATTCCAAATGCCTCGCCTCTTTGTGCAGCATAGAAAAAATGCTGACTTGCAGCAGGCGAGATTCCTCTACCGCCATGGCTACCGTGTAACCTTGTTTCCGCCGCAAATCTCCGTGAATGCTCGCCGCCTCCGAAATCGGAGCCTTTGTCCCTGCATCCAGATGCAGCCGCGAAATCACGTCGTGCAAAAGCTGAGGAAGATGGCCCGTACGTTCTTCGAAGTTCAGCGGAATACACGTCAGGTCTGGTTCCTTCTCGACGCGAGACAGCCAGTCCTGAATCAGGGCAGGAAGTTCACGTTCGAGAATGTCTGCCACGCTCTCAATTGCGACAGCATCGCCGTCGCCGTTGGCCCCGGCCACAGATTCGATCGGGCTGATCATCGGTCCTCATTTCCCACCAACCAGATTTCACTGGCTTCGCGGATATCGTCAACCATCTCGGCCCCTCTCACCAATCTCCCACTGAGGCGGTGCGCACGACTGTTCTAAAAGAGTCACATCACGCTCTATTAGACATCTCTGATGTCTTAAGAATTAACGGTAAGTCTCATTAAGTTCGGCAGGAAAACACTGTAGGGATGCAACCTGACCGAAGCCAGGAAGGGGTGCCAAGCACGGAGGTTTAACTTCCACAAAGTGGGGTTACGGAATAAATACCATTTGTCCGTAGAACTTTTTCGCTTTTCGCAGCGGCACCCATGGCCTGCTCTTAGCCACGCGAATGAGGTCTTCCCGGATCCGACAGCCTCACAGACCGGTTCCTGCTAGTGACTTCGCCCATCGTCTTTTCGCTGCATTGGCAATCTGAGCTCTTTCAGGAGCGGCGAGTTGTCCGAAGACTTCAGGACCACATTGTCGGACAGCTCCAAGGTGCTCTCAGGCCAGTCGGAAACGTAGTGACGACCCGCCCAAGTATCGAGCAGGATTGGCACTGCTACTTCATACATAGTCTCGGCGCGCTCCGCGGGTTGGTACATTCGTATGGCGAGACCGTCTTCATTTGTGCTGCGATTGTGGAGTAATTCTCCGATACCGAATTTAGCATGCTGAGTCATAAAAGTTTTGTCCAATACTTTTCCAAACGGACTGGGCTACCCAGCCACCCTAGCGCTCTCTACATTTAATTGCTGTTCGTTTTTGTACAGTTTTGACCTCCGGAAAACACTAGCCTATTGCAGTCACAGTGGCCGATTTCTCTTCCGCTTTGTGATTAACCCTGCTCGGCAGTTCGTAACCTCGGCGACCAGCCTCGTGGGAAGTTCGACGGTCGATCGACTATCAAGGACGTACGATGACTCGGAAGTTGAGCCAACCCGATTCTACCTACGAAGAGTATGCCAAATTCGGCCCATGGCCCCGGAGTAGAGTAGGCGATCGGATCCGCTTCAGGCTTTACTCTGACAGGGAGGTAGCCGGTGTTATTCGAGCGATTCTGAAGACCACGTCCGGCGTAGTCCTCCAAGTGGAATATGGGAACGGCAACGCAGCGAAGATTGATCCCGATCAGATCATTCGGCCGTCGCGCGCATGACCAGCTAAATAAACGTCGAAAGAGCCCAAAGCTACAGAAGGGATTGAGCAAAGCCGGCCCACCAGACCTCATTGGACAGAACGGCCCCAGGGCCGCTCTTCCGACCAACGGTAGGGCACATAGTGAGGGAATGGTTGACCTAGTCTCGCAAAACTGTACGCCGCAGATTCCTCACATTGCTGTCTCTTTCTGTACACTCTAGTCTTGAATGCTTGCGGTACGTTATTCCTGCCCGAAACGCTCGACAAGAAGGATTCTATGAGCGTCCCAACAGCCTACCGGTGGGAATCGGCCCTCGTGTTTGCGATTCTGGGGACCGACGAAGCCCCTATGTGCAGCCACATTTATGCGGCACTAGCTGCCATTGTGCGAAGGCGCCTAAGGCCAGCAGATGGCGAAGAAGACCTTGCACTGATGAATGCGGAAGCTGGACTTCAAATTCTCATAACGGAGACAACCACTAAGACTTTTTGAGGTCGTTCATAAGTCAGTCGTGGCCGCGCGAAATCCATCTAAAAGACGGGCGTTGCCGATCGACCTGTCTCGCGGGCTCGCGGATTTGCCAAAAGGAGTCCCATGCCAAACGAGCTGATTCACACCTGGTTTCCAGCTTACCGAACTGCGATTCTGGAAACCGATTTCACGCAAATATCGTGTGGTGTTCGAAAGGCGTTGGAGGCAATCTGTGACAGGCTCAGGGGACCTGCACCTATCGATGAAGAAGAAAAACAGGCCATCGCAGATGCCCAGAGAGGACTGGCTAAGCTACGAGGTGAGTCGGTTGATGAGTGGAATTCTGAAGCAGGTAACGGCACAAATACAGGCGTCTAGTGTTTCTGAAATACGAAGTGATATCCTCCCTTCCCTTTTCCTCTCAATCAAAAAGGGCCACTCTCAAATCAACATTGCTTCGCGCTAGCCAGAAAGAACTTTCAGTATCAGGGCGTTGGTAGACACTGTTCTCGGGCATTTCAGGCAGGTGAAATTGTAAGAGTCAACCGAAAAGGGGTGGCAACCGCCATGAGTAAAATCCGTAAGCCTCGTGGATGCCCTCTTAAGCGACACGATGCCAGATATAGCGTTCGGATTTCGGGCGGTGAACTGGTAGCTCGCAAGGAAGTGGTTGGTGGCTACTGCGCGGTCGCAGAAATAAATTGGGATAAGAGCTGGAACGATCTCTTGGGCGGGAGGCTAGAACACAAACTCCTTTGCGAATGGCCTTCGTTTAGGAACGGTCTGAAATGGTGAGCGACCACAATTGAAAGGGTCTGGAAGCTAAGCTGAAACGGATTTAACTGTCGCGTTTCGTCCTAGTCTCAACCCTTCAAGGCCTTTTTGAGCAATCTTGATCGCCCAATCTTCCTCACTACCAATTTCGACAGGATCGAGACATCTTTGTTCGATCGCGGTAACGGCTTCGAAAATCCGGCCCGACAGCCGTTCAGTATCTTTTTCGCACATAGCGGCGAAGTAGGCGCCGTACCATGAATACTTCATTTGATCCATAAACGCTCCGGGACAGGGAGCTTCACTTGTGCGAAGTGTACGGTATTATGTCCACAATTTCAATTTTACATTTCTTTTGATATCGGTGGGATAGAGTCTCACACTCTTAACTCGCCCGGACCGTTCTGAAGGCTCTGGGAAAGTCACCCCGGTCCTCCGTTTGACCTTCTAAGCTCGTGCGAGGCATAGCCGGAACAAATATCGGCGTCTGCGTGGCTGGGCCGATTTGCGAGGATGTGGTCGCTACGCTAGCGCG
>Ga0182015_10006450_pt1 | contig 11770 bp, 12 predicted proteins | sample 712P3MmetaG_FD_120478 | JGI IMG/M metagenome (GOLD analysis project Ga0182015, IMG submission 120478) | Permafrost microbial communities from Stordalen Mire, Sweden - 712P3M metaG | ecosystem: Environmental > Terrestrial > Soil > Wetlands > Permafrost | place: Sweden: Stordalen | collected...
ACGGCGGCACCTTCACCGACCACAACGTGTTCCAGACCTGCATGGGCGGCTCCGAGGGCAAGAAGGCCGTCGGTGAGGGCCCGTGTAACTCCAGCACCGGGGTGTGCCAGAACTCGACAACCGAGGGCACGACTGGCCCGGTAGCCTGCCCAAGCAATAACGCCGGGAGCGGCGATCTTTGCGAATACTCCGACGGAGTGTGCTTCCCGAGGGGAACCGCGTCGTGATGATGAACGGAGTCGCGAAGAAGGAACATGCGGCGGTCGCCCAATGCCTGGACAACTTCTTCCAGAACGGTGACCTGGACTGGGACGGAACCCCCTACCAGGCCAGCGCCTGGCCTGATGGGACCCGGAATCACCCGACCGCGTTCAGGTACATAGGACCGTTCACCGGGTCGGGAAAACCGTATCCGAAGATTCAGTACGAGTCGGATGCGCCAGCCTCTGAGTCGCTCTGTGACGTCACCACCGGCAAAGACTGCCTTCTGAAGCCACTCGGTTCGGACTTCTACCCGTTCTGGAGCCTGAACAACAGCCAGCGCCTGGCCGGGACTCATGCCCCGTCCGGCGCCTGCGTCTGGAACTTCGGCAATGTGCTGCCGGGCGTGACCACTCGGACGTTCGGAAAGGACGCCCAGTACGGCAAGTCCGATATCGCGCGGTTCGGCGGCACGAACGCCAGCAAGGTGTTCCCCAACCCGGCCGTCAACGGAAACTGTCCCTCGTTCAACCTCTAGGAAACAAGGGTGCCCGGCGCGTTGCCGGGCGCCCCGGATGAGCTAACTAGGCCTGTCCCGCACCTGACGGTGCGGGACAGGCCTAGTGGTTTTATGAACTATGCGCGGCGAGATGATTGCGAGGAGTAATCAGCGGCTGAAGTCGACGGCCGCCGTATTGGCGCCGCTGATCACGACGGCGACGCTCTCACCGGGGGCGGGGAGGTACCGGCCGGACAGCAGGGCGGCGAACGCGGCGCAGCCGCCTGGCTCGGCGACCAGCCGGAGCCGGTCCCAGAGCACCTGCTGCGCGCTGCGGATCGCCTCGTCGCTGACCAGCACGACGCTACTGCCGGGATACCGGGAGATGACCGCGAAGGTCAGCTCGCCGACCCGGCGCGGAGCGAGTGAGTCGACCGCGACGCTGCCGACGGGGGCGTCCACGGGCCGTCCTGCGGTCCGCGCGTAGCTGAGCGTCGGGGCGCCTTCCGGCTCGACGCCTACGATGCGCACCTGCCCGTCGTAGGCAGCCGAGATACCCGCGAGCAGCCCGCCGCCGCCCACCCCGGCCAGCACGGTGGTGACGGAACGCCCCTGCTGGCCGAGCTCGATCCCCAGCGTGCCGGCCCCGAGCATGGTCTCGACCTGGTCATAGGCGTGCACGGGCAGCGCCCCGGACTCGGTGATCCAGCCCTGGCTGGCCGCCAGCGCCTCGGAGTACGCGGCGCCGGTCACGACGAGGTCCGCGCCGTACGAGCGGATCCGGCTGATCTTCGCGGCCGAGGAGACCTCCGGGACGAAGATCCGGGCCGGCACGCCGAGGATCCCGGCCGCGTAGGCGACCGCCGCGCCGTGGTTGCCGCCGGATGCCGCCACCACGCCGGCCGCCGGGATCTCGCGGCGCAGCAGGTTGGTGAACGCGCCGCGGGCCTTGAACGACCCCGAGTGCTGCAGTTGCTCCAGCTTGAGCACCAGCTCCCCCGGTGCCAGGCCGAAGTCAGCCCGGTCCAGGCTGATGACCGGCGTACGGCGGATGTACGGGCGGATCTCGCGCTCCACCGCGGCGATGCCGCGGCGGCTGACGGCATCCGCTGGCCCCGTGGGGTGCCCCGCTGGCACTGCGGGCGGTCCCGCTGGCACCGCGGGCTGCGCCGCTGGCGCCGCGGCCGGCTCAGCGGGCGCCAATGCCGCTCAGCATCTCGTCCACCACGCGGCCGGCGTAGCCAGGCTCGACCGGTGCATCGCCGTACCTGCTGCGGGCCAGCACGGCGCCGATCATCATGAACAGCGCCGCGTCGACGTCGATGTCCGCGCGCAGCTCGCCGGTCGCCACGCCGCGGCGCAGCACTATCCTGATCACCTCGCGCCGGGGCTCGATCACGGTCTCGGTATATCTCGCCATCAGCCGAGGGTACGCCGCACCCTCCCCCAGCAGCAGTGCGAACTCGCGCATATGGCACGGATCGGCGAACTGCTCGCACATCGCCTCGATCAGCGCCAGCAGGTCGTCCCGGACCGACAGGCCACGCGGCTCGGGCAGCGGCGTCTTCAGGCACGCGATCGCGTCCAGGAGCAGGTCTTCCTTGCCCGGCCAGCGCCGGTAGATCGTGGCCTTGCCGACGCCCGCCCGCGCCGCGACCTTCTCGATGCACAGGCCGGCCGCGCCGGACTCGGCGAGCAGGCTGAGCGTCGCCTCGATGATCGCCCGGTCCGCCCGCTCGCTGCGCGGCCGCCCGGGGCGGCGCTGCTCGGCGGCCGGGATGTCAGCCTCCGCCGGGGGCCGGCCGGCCGGCCCGGCATCGGCGGTCGTGGCGCGAGCCGCGTTCACGCTGCCGTCACCTCTCCGCGCCCGCGGCCTCGGCTACCGCCGGACGGATGTCAGCGGCATCGGCTGGCGCGGCGGGCGCCGCCGGCCGGCTGCGTCCGGGCATCCAGATCGCCAGCATGATCGCGCCGAGCACCGCGATGAAGAACGAGATGACCGTGGTCAGGTGCATGGCATGCACGAACGACTGGTTGGCCGCCGCCAGCAGGCTCCGGCCGGCCGGGCCGAGTTGCTGCGCGGCTGCCTGCGTCGCGGCGATCGAGGCGAACGCCGAGTTCCTGGTGGCGGCCGGCAGCACGCCGAGGTGCGGGGCCAGCTGGGCGCGGTAGGCCTGGGCCAGCACCGAGCCGAGCACGGCAACGCCGAGCGCGACCGCGACCTGACGGGAGATGTTGGTGATCGCGGACCCGGCGCCGCCGCGGTCCCTGGGCACGACCGACATGACCAGCTCGGTGGCCGGCGGCATCACGCTGCCCATCCCTGCGCCCTGGATGAAGAAGGTCACTTCCAGCACCCAGATCGGAGTACTGGTGCCCAGCAGGTGATATCCGATCATGGCCACCGCCACCAGCAGCAGCCCGGACGCGCAGACGATCTTCGCGCCGAACCGCCGGACCAGGACCGCGCTGCGGGATGCGCAGAGCAGCTGGCCGGCCGCCAGCGGGATCGTCAGCAGGCCCGCGTGCAGCGGGCTGTAGCCGCGCACGTTCTGCAGGTAGAAGCTGACGAAGAAGAACGCGCCCGCCAGCGCGAAGAAGACCAGGGCGATCCCGCCCGCGGCCGAGGACAGGCGCGGGTCGCGGAACAGCCGCACGTCCAGTGACGGGTGCTCGATCCTGGACTCATACCAGCCGAATGCGGCCAGCACCGCGAACCCGCCGAAGACCGGCCCGAGTACGTCCAGGCGCAGCCAGGAGCCGGTGTCCCCGCCCTGGATGATGCCGAACACGACCAGCACCAGGCCCGCGATGGACAGCAGCACCCCCAGGTAGTCGATCTTCCCCGGGGCGAGGCTCCTGGATTCGGGAACGAGGAAAAGGATGGCGATCACGCCCACCGCCGTCAGCGGCACGTTGATGAGGAAGACCGAGCCCCACCAGAAGTGGTCCAGCAGCAAGCCGCCGGCGATCGGGCCCGCGGCGATGGCCAGGCCGACCGCCCCGGCCCAGATCCCGATGGCCCGGGGCCGTTCCTTCGGGTCGAAGACGGTCGTGATGATGGACAGCGTCTGCGGCATGACCGCGGCGCCGCCCAGGCCCATTAGTGCCCTGGCCAGGATGAGCTGGGTGGGCGTCTGGGCATAGGACGACAGCAGCGAGGCAAGCCCGAACATGGTCATGCCGATCATCAGCATGCGCTTGCGGCCGATCCGGTCGCCGATCACGCCGAACGTGAAGAGCAGCCCGGCAAACACGAGCGTGTAGGAGTTGATCGCCCATTCCAGCTGACTCTGGCTGGCGCCAAGTCCGCCCTTAGGCTCGGAGATCGTCTTGAGCGCGATGTTCAGGACCGTGTTGTCCAGGACGATCGCTACCAGGCTGATGATCAGGACGCTGAGGATGATCCATCGGCGCCGCTGAATTGTCTGCGAATCCATGCTGTCCTTTGAACTCGCCGGGAACCGTGCCCGGCTGGCGGTGTGCTGTGAGGTGCCTGCCGCGGCCCCGGCCGACGGCGATTTTACTAACGATACGATACGTCATCGTATCGGATCTCGCCAGGCCGGGCCGGGCGCCAGCGGGCAGGTCCGGGCAGCCTGCCAGCGGCCTGCCCGCGTGCTCTGCCGCGCGGGCGCCGCGTGCTGTCCAGCGCGGGCGCCACGTGTCATGATCGAGGGGTCCGGGTACGCCGCAGGGGCGCCTCGAGACGTGGAGGACCCAGATGACATCGCATCAGGATGACCAGGGGACGGCCGCGACCAGCCAGCGGACCGCAGCACCCGCAGAGCCGCTGTACGGCGGCAAGACCGGACGGCGCGTCACCGTCCGGGACATCGCCGCGGCCAGGGCGCGCGGCGAGAAATGGCCCATGCTCACCGTCTACGACGCGCTGACCGCGCGGGTCTTCGACGACGCCGGGATCCCGGTGCTGCTGGTCGGCGACTCAGCATCGATGGTGGTCTACGGGCACGACACCACCATCCCGGTCACCGTCGACGAGCTGCTCCCGCTGACCGCCGCGGTGGTGCGGGGCAGCAGCCGGGCGATGGTGGTCGCGGACCTCCCGTTCGGCTCCTACCAGGTGTCGCCGCAGGCGGCGCTGACCGCGGCAACCAGGTTCCTGAAGGAGGCCGGCGCGCATGCGGTCAAGCTGGAGGGCGGCCACCGGGTGCTCCGGCAGGTCGAGGAACTCGTGGCCGCGGGCATCCCGGTGATGGCGCACCTCGGGCTGACCCCCCAGTCGGTCAACGCGCTCGGCGGGTACCGGGTGCAGGGCCGCGGCGAGGACGGCGAGCAGCTGCTGCGCGACGCCAAGGCGCTGCAGGCCGCCGGGGCGTTCTCGGTCGTGCTCGAATGCGTCCCGGCGCGGCTGGCCGCCGCCGTCACGGCCAGCCTCTCGATCCCGACGATCGGGATCGGGGCCGGCCCGGACTGCGACGCCCAGGTGCTCGTCTGGCAGGACATGGCCGGGCTCACGCCGCGGACCGCGAGCTTCGTGAAGAAGTACGCGGACGTCGCGGGCACTCTCCGCCGCGCCGCCCAGTCGTTTGCCAGTGATGTCGCCGCGGGCTCGTTCCCGACGGAGGAGTATTCATACCGCTGAGCGCCGGCCGGGCAGGCGGGCACTGGCCAGCGCGGGGCGAGTTTCCCGCCGGGCGCCCAGGGCTGGCCGCTGAGCTGGCTGGCCAGGGGCGGGCGGGCCGGGGTCGTGCTCGTTACTGCGCTATGTCGGTTATCCGCAGCCCGGCATGCGCCTTGTACCGGCGGTTGACCGAGACCAGGTTCGCGGTTAGCGCCTCCACCTGCCCGCAGTTACGGAGGCGGCCCGCGTAGATGCCGCGCACTCCCGGTATCCGCGCCGCCAGCGCCTGCACCAGGTCGGTGGCCTGCCGGTCGTCGCCGAGCACCAGCACGTCCAGGTCGAGGTCGCCGACCTCGGGATCGAGCAGCATGACGGCCGACACGTGGTGGAACGCGCCGACCACGCGGGTGCCCGGCAGCACGGCGGCTGCCTGCTGCGCCGCGCTGCCCTCGTCCACCGGGAGCGGATAGGCGCCGCGCGCGTCGAAGCCGAGCGGGTTGACGCAGTCGATGAGGATCTTGCCGTCGAGCACCCCGGCGAGCGACGCCAGCAGCTCCCGGTGGCCTTCCCAGGGCATGGCCGCGATCACCACGTCGGCCGCCGCGGCAGCATCGGCGTTGCCGGCGCCGGTGACCTGCGACGGGCTGCCGATGGTGGCCGCGGCCGCCGCCGCCCGGCCGGCCTCCCGCGATCCGATGATCACCCGGCTGCCGGCCATCGCCAGCCTCCTGGCCAGGCCGCGGCCCTGGTCACCGGTGCCGCCGAGGACGCCGATGACCAGCCGCCCGGCATCGGCGGCGGAATCGGGCGTTACCTGCGCAGCTGCCATCCCACGATCTTGCCAGAGACGGCCGGCCCGCCGTGATCTCGCTGCGCGGCCGTGCCCGGTCGGGCACCATGGTCGGCATGAATGCGGACCAGGTCGCCGCGCTGAGCGAGCTGCTCGGTCCCAGCGGCTGGATGGAGCGGACCCAGCAGTTCGCGCGCGCGTTACGGGTCTCCACCCGCAGCCCGGGCGGGCTGCTGCTGGTCGGCACCCCGGACGACGAGCCGTGGCACCTGACCGCGCACCTGGACGACGAGAGCCGCCTGGCCGGGATCCCCGAGCTGGCGCCGACGCTGGTGCGGTGGTCGCCGCCGCCGGACGCGCCCGCGCACCTGCGGATCGGGCTGGCCAGGCTGGAGGCGGCCAGGCGCGGCGAGACGCTGCTGGTGGTCAGCGCGCAGGCCGCGCCCGCGCCGCTGCTGGAGCGGGTGCACGACGCGCGCCGGATCGGCGCGACCATCCTCGCGCTCGACCAGGATGACCCGGAGCTTGACGGCCTGGCGCACGAGTCGCTGATCGTGCCGGCCGGGACCGCGCTCGTTTCGTTCGACGCCGCCCAGCACCTGGTCAGCTCCGCGGCGGGCGCCCAGTACGCCGGCCGGCGCAGCCTGCGGCAGCGGCTGGCACGCTATCTCGACGCGATCAGCGGCACGGCGCCCGCCGACTAGCCCGCCCCGCCAGCGTGGTGGATCCGGGGATCGAGCACCTTTCGTGGTGGTGGAACCCCGAATCCACCACGTGGGGCACCTTAGGAGTCGAGGCTGAGCACCATGGTCGGGCGCTCGATCACGTGGTCCTCGCGCAGCGGCCGCACGGCGGTGCCGATCGCGAAGAACTCGGTCGTGTGCGAGCCCCAGGTGTGGCTGTGCTGGCGCAGCTGCACCCCGACGATGCCCTCGGCGTGCAGTTCCTCCGCCTCCGCCTGCATCCGGCTCATGGCCAGCTCGCGGGCGTCATACAGGGCCTGGGTGAACTGCTCGAGCTCCACGTTCCGGCCGATGTTGCCGAGCTTGCCGCCGAGCCGCTGGTGCGCGATGTGGTAGACGCAGGAGCCCATCACCATGCCGAGCGGGGCGTAGCCGGCCCGGATCAGCGTCCAGAAGTCCTGGCCGGACAGGTCAGAGGTGAAGGGCAGGTTCTTGTTGTTACGCCACTCCTTCACTCCGCCGCCGCCCGCCTCCGGCTCGGCATGGACCGCCGTGCCGACCGCGATGAACTCGGCGATGTCGTTGCCGAATTCCTTCATCTCCACGTCCAGCCGGACGCCGACGATGCCGTCCGCGCCGAGCGCCTGGGCCTCCGCCTCCATCCGGGTCATGGCCAGCTCCCGGGCGTGATACATGGCCTGGGACAGCACGTCGAGTTCCTGGTTCTTGCCCCAGCGGCCGACCTGCAGGCCGACGTGGTAGATCGAGCTGCCGAGCACCAGCCCGAGCGGGCGGAAGCCGCACTCGCGCACCAGCAGGAACTCGTTGACGGAGAGGTCCGAGGTGAAGATCGAGCCGGGCTGCCCCGGCCGGAGCTCGGCGAGGCGCTTCATCGCGTCCTGCGGCACGCCCAGCACGCCGAAGTCCGTGCTCTGCTGCTGCTCGGTCATTGCTCTCCCTTGACTGCGTTCGGCCCCGTTATCCGTGTGGCTTGCGGCTTGCGGCTGGCCCGCCGGTCAGCTGCCCAGCTTGACCCGCGCCGCCTGGCGGCGCTGCGGGTCCAGGGACATGATGGCAAGGCTGGAGGCGGGCGCCGGGTGACGCGGCCCGGCGAACCGGACCGTGGCCGTGCCGATGATCGTTACCTCCACGATGTGGTCTTTCCTGTGCTCCTGCATCGGGCACTCCCGGTCGCGGACCCGCATGTCCATGCTGGACACCACCACGCCCTCCGCGCCGAGCCTGGCCACGTCCCGTTCCAGCTGCTGACGCGCATCGTGCCTGCCCTGGTTGACCAGGTCGGTGTAGCCGACCACCTCGGAGTTCCCGGCCCCCCAGCTGGTCTGGTTCATGGTCAGCCAGTCATCGTGCCGGGCACCGATCGAGATGCCGAGCGCGAACCCGGCCGGCACCCAGCCCGCCATGATCAGCTTCGCGAAGTCCTGGCCGGACAGGTCAGAGGTGAACGGCCTGGCCAGCGGCACGCCGCCGGGCGCGCGCACCGCGGTGCCGATCGCCTTGAACTCCAGCCCGCCGGCCGGGAACATGCCGATCTCGATCGACGCGCTGACCACGCCGTGGCCGCCCAGCGCGGCGCACTCGGCCGACATCCGGTCGATGGCCTTGTGCCGCGCCTCGTACATGGTCTTCACCAATGCGTTATACGAGCCCATTCCGCCCGCCCCGGACACCGCGGTGATGCTCCGGTACGGCGTGACGTAGCCCCCGTAGCCCGCCCAGGCGCCCGGGCAGCTGTACCCGCCGGTGTAGCCGACGTTGTAGACCGCCGCGCCGAGCACCTGCCCGACCGGCTCGAAGCCGACGCTCCTGATCGCCGCGAACTCGTCCGCGGACAGCGCCGAGCTCCAGGTGCCGCTGCCGCGGATCTCCGCCATCCGCGCCCTGGCGGCCGACGGCAGTCCGCCGGAGACATCCTCGGTCACGCGCACGCCCCTTTCGGGCCGGTTCGCAGTTGCCCTTACGATACCGGCCCGACGGCTCAGTGCCTCACTTGCTGCCGTCGTCCTGGGCGTCCCACTCCTCGTTCCGCCGTCTGGCGGTCTCCAGCGCGTTCGCCGCCGCCTCCCGGCTCGGATACGGCCCGAGCCGGTCCTTGCCCGGGCAGCCCGCGTCGGGCTCGACCGCCATGTGCTTCAGGCAGAACCACCAGTGCTGCTCAGCGTTCATGGCTACTACACTTCCAGATCATGACGACGTTGCTCCAGCCCGGGCGGGTTTCCCCGCTGCGGCAGGTCCCCGCGAATATCGTTCGCCCCGAGTACGTGGGCAAGCGGTACCCGAAGACCGGCGAGCCGGACGTCAAGGACGCCGAGACGATCGAGCGCATGCGGGTGGCCGGGCGGATCGCGGCACAAGCGCTGGCCGAGGTCGGCAGGCACGTGCTGCCCGGCGTCAGCACGGACGAGCTGGACCGGGTGGGGCACGAGTTCCTCTGCGACCACGGCGCGTATCCCAGCACGCTCGGCTACCGCGGGTACCCGAAGTCGCTCTGCACGTCGCTGAACGAGGTGATCTGCCACGGCATCCCGGATGACACGGTGATCGCCGACGGCGACATCGTCAACATCGACATCACCGGCTTCATCGGCGGCGTGCACGGGGACACCAACGCGACGTTCCTGGCGGGTGAGGTAGACGAGGAGTCGCGGCTGCTGGTCGAGCGCACGCACGAGGCGATGATGCGCGGCATCCGCGCGGTCGCGCCGGGACGGCCGCTGAACGCGATCGGCCGGGTGATCGAGTCCTATGCGCGGCGGTTCGGCTACGGGGTGGTCCGCGACTTCACCGGGCACGGCATCGGCACCACCTTCCACTCCGGCCTGATGGTGCCGCATTTCGACGACCCGGACACGGCCGTGATCATGGAACAGGGCATGACCTTCACGATCGAGCCGATGCTCACCCTCGGCTCGATCGCCTATGAGGTCTGGCCGGATGGCTGGACGGCCGTCACCAGGGACCGCAAGCGCACCGCGCAGTTCGAGCACACGCTGCTGGTCACTGCCGACGGCTCCGAGATCCTGACGCTCCCGTAGCGACCGCCGCGCCGCGGCGGGCCAGCCGCGCCGCCCAGGCCGCCATCCTGGCGGGCCTCCTGATGCCGCGGCCGATGACGACGGCCAGGGCCAGCAGCGCGATCAGGAACCCGGCTGCCCCGGCAGCGGCGAGCCGCTGGTGCACGGCGATCCGGGACGAGTCGAGCCGGGTGACCCGGATCGGCCCCGGCGACGGGCCGGAGCCGAAGCGGGCCGCCGCCGGCGCCAGGCCGCGAGCGGGGCGCTGCGCGGCCAGCCGGGCGGCCGCCCTCAGCGCGGCCGCGGCGTCGACCTCGCCGAAGCCGACGCCGGGACTGTAGCCGCCGGCCGGCCGGTACCGCGCCGAGCTGATCAGCGCCTGCCGGACCAGCGCCGGGCCAAGCCGCGGGTAGCGTGACCTGATCAGCGCGGCCACTCCGGCGACGAACGCGGACGCCGGGCTGGTGCCGTTGACCGCCTGGTAGCCGCCGCCGGGCGCCGCCCCGACCACGTCCACGCCGGGCGCGCAGAGCACGACGGACGCGTTGCGGTCGGAGAACGGCGCGCGCTGGTGCTCAGCGTCGAGCGCCCCGACCGAGATGACCCCGGTGTAGGACGCCGGGTAGGAAAACTGTGACCGGCCCGGCCCGGCGCCGTCGTTCCCGGCCGACGCCACCACCACGACGCCACGGGAGATGGCGTAGCCGATAGCCTCGCGTACCTGCGGGGCGGCGCTGGCCGAGCCCAGTGACATGTTGAGCACCCCGGCGCCGCGGCGGACCGCGTACCGGATCCCGCTGGCGATCGCGTCCTCGTAGTGGCCGTTCGCGTTGTAGATGGGGAAGCCTGGCTCGTTGTCGTCGAGGATGACCCGGACGGACAGGATCCTTGCTGCCGGGGCGACCCCGATCACCCCGCTGGCCAGGCCGGGGCCGCTGCCGTGCCCGGCGATCAGCGAGGCGATGAAGGTGCCGTGCCAGTGCGGCGGCCGGTAGCCGGGCGGGTTGGCCCCCCTGGTGAAGTCCGGCCCGGTGATCACCGAGCCGCGCAGGTCCGGCACCCGGGAGTCGACGCCCGTGTCGAGTACCCCGACGATCACGCCCCGGCCGCGGGTCACCTGCCAGGCGGCCGGCACGTCGATGGCGGCGAGCTCCGCCAGGTCACTGGCCCTGGCCTGCTGGCCCGCGCCCCCGGCCGCGGTCCCGGCGGCCCCGGTTGCAGCGGCGGTCCCGGCTGCGGCCCGGACCGGGTAGACGGCGGGTCCCGCGGCACCGAGTGCCACCAGGACGGCGGACAGCAGGACTGCCGTCGCGGGCCGCGCCGCGACCCCCGGCGGCCGGGTCAGCACAGCCACTCCGGCCGCGAGCAGGTGACCACCGGGGTCTTGCTGAGCGGCCCGAGGACCTCGGCGGCCAGCTGCCGGGCCGGGCGGAAGATCACGTACCGGAGCTGCCCGGGCGCGGGAACCGGCCGTCCGTCGGCATAGCCGGCTACCACCAGCACGACGTACGGCCCCTGCTGGCGGCCCGTCATGACCTCGCGGGCCCGGTCGGTGAAGCGCGCCGCCGCCGTGCCGGGCACGGCCAGCGCGCGCAGGCCGTACCACGGGGCTCGCTCCGCCGCCAGGACCGAGGCGGCTCCGTCGGCGTGGAGGCGGCCGGGGGCGCGGGGGCCGGGCGGCCCGCCGGGCGGGTCGGCGGCCAGCGCGCGCACGAAGGCGGCGGCTCCGCGCGGGCCGGCGAAGGCAAAGACGCCGATCGTGTAGACGATGCCCTGCAGTTGGTCCGCGTAGGTTGCCCGGAGCGCCGCGCGGCAGCCGTCCTGCAGCGCCTGCCGGCCGGCCGTTGCCACGATCGCCGACCGGCAGCCGGATCCGGCCGAGATCCCCTCCCGCCGCGCGGTCTCGCTGGTCTGCAGCGGCGTGACGTAGCCGAGCCCGGCCGGGAAGATCCGGCCGGCCGGCCAGGCACGCCAGCG
>Ga0182015_10006451_pt1 | contig 11769 bp, 7 predicted proteins | sample 712P3MmetaG_FD_120478 | JGI IMG/M metagenome (GOLD analysis project Ga0182015, IMG submission 120478) | Permafrost microbial communities from Stordalen Mire, Sweden - 712P3M metaG | ecosystem: Environmental > Terrestrial > Soil > Wetlands > Permafrost | place: Sweden: Stordalen | collected...
CGTAAGCGCACCGCCCAAAAGATTAGCGCGGAAATCCTGCAGAGTTGCGTCGCCGTTTTCCAGCGAATAGTGCGCTGTAATATCCCTGATCTGCGAGCGAACCGCCGGAGTTTGCACGTCGAGCTGGCGGCTGCTCAGATCGCCTTTCAAGACAACGGTGTCGAGCAAAGAGCGGTTGGCCATCTCCTGGTAATCCACCGACCCAGTGGCGCGAATAAATCCAACGGGCACCGAAGGGTTGGCGAGGATTTTGCGCAATTGGCTCCCATCCAGCATGGCCTCGTAACTCGCCTGCAGATGCGGATGGCTATAATCCTGCACCGTGGCACTCAAAAGAAGCTGCGAAGTATCGCTGGTCAACTTGGCTTGGGTCAAGTGGAAGGTCGTCGGCGTCGCATCGAACTCTGCTTCCAGGTTGTGCGGAATCGACTTAAACCCACCTGACCGGAGTTCCCCATCCGAGTAGGCCAGCCTCCCGGAGTACTTCCGCAGCAGGCTGTCAAAAGAAGCGCGGAAGTCTACGTTGTGCAAGTCTGCCGAGAGAGCGCTCTGGCGATCGTTATAGTAAACCGTTCCCTGATCGAGCACTGCGTGACGAATCCCCAAGTCGAAGACGCTGGTGTTACTGCTGCTGGAGCCGCTGCTCTTGATCACCGGTATGTTGGTTACGCCGTGCGCGTCGGTAAACACCTTCACCACCGGGCGGTCGACAACGAAGCGATCGAGATACCACTTGCGGTGCAGGACTGAAACGATACGAACGCCCACCTCAGCGTGCTGCACCTGGAGGAGCGGTGGATTCGGATAAGGATTAGCTCCGTGTACGGTCAGGCCGTACAGGTCGAGACTGAGATTCGACAAGTGCACAGCAAAGTTCTGTAACTGCACTTGCGTGCCGAGGGTATCGCTGGCCCGCTCTTCCACGGTCTGCAAAAGATAGTTGTGAAAGCGCGCACTCTGCAGCACAAGCGTCAGGGCAATCCCGGCCACTACGAGGAGAGCAAACAGGCTGACGGCAACCCAGGCGGCCGCCTTCCACAACCGTGAGCGGCGCCTCGGCGGTCCTGCTTCTGGCGTAAGTTCGGTCGCGTTGTTCAAGAGGCCCTCCGTCTAGAATGCCTGGCCGATGCTGATGAAGTACTGAGTTGATTTAACTCCCGGGACCGGATTAAGGTTATGTCCGAGATCGATTCTTATCGGGCCGACGGGCGTCGCATAACGCAGGCCCAATCCCACACTGTTGGTGTAGAGCGACGCAAAGTCGTGAAATCCGACCCTTGGAAAAACGTTCCCCCCGTCATAGAAGACCACCAGGCCCAGATCTTTTTTGATGGGCAGCGGGATACGGGCCTCGGAGTTGAGAATCAGCTGCTCATTGCCTCCGCTGGGCACCTGGATATAGCTGCAGTCGGTGGAAGATCCCGTGCTGCAGACCTGAACCTGGCGCTGTGGGCCGGCTCCATCCAGGGGAAAGCCGCGCAGGGTGTTCCCGCCCCCGGTGAAAAACGCTTCGCTTAGCGGTACACGGCTGTTTGCAAACGGTTGCGCCAAGCCAATGCGTAGGCTGTTTGCCCACACGATATTGTGAAAGGTCTGCTTGAAATACGCTGCCTGCCCCGTCACCTTCGCGAAATTGACGCTGGAGCCCAGCTTGGTCTCATTGAAGTCGAGTTCGATCGATTCCAGAAGGCCCTTATGCGCATCCAGAGGGTTGTCGCGGGTATCGTGGGTTAGGTTAGCCGCAAGCGTGGAGAGTCGAACGTGCTGATCCTGCGGCAGCACCAGCGCCGGAATTTCTATGCGCGTCAAATCGGTTTGACTGAAGGTGTAACGCAGGAAAAGGATGTCTATCTTTTTCTTATCCAGGAACCTCTGCAGCTGGTAGCTGCCGTTTTCCACCTGGGAGGAAAAGATCGGGTTTTCTTCATTTCGTTCCGCAAAGGCCGACGTTGTCGAGCTCCATTTCGACCAGAGGAAATTGGGATCGATGAAATACGCAGCCCCACGCTGATCCAGCCGTCCCGCGAACCCGGTCAAGGAAATCGATTCCCCTTTGCCGCGCACATTGTTGTGCGTGTATTGAAAGGTTCCCCGCGGACCATAGTAGGTCGTTTGGCTAACCGTGAAATTGGAAGGCAGCCCGACCGGCGGCAGGTTGGGCAGGGCCACGGTGCCGCTTGGAATACTGCCGCCGCGATTGATCACTTCAAAGCCGAAGCCGTAGGTGATTTGGTTTCTCTTAGCCTCGTGGACTTTGACCAGCACATCTTCCTTGGTCTGCGTCGTTATCTGCCGTCTGGGATCCACTTCTGCCCAATCGAAGACTCCGGTGTGGCCGTAGAGCTGGCTTTCTGCGGTGAGCAGTTGCGTCTCAGTAAGCGGATGATTGGGAACAATAGACGCTACGTCCCTGTCGATGAGCCGCTGCTGCGTCCGCACCCGGCCCAGCGTCAAGACATTCTGAGTATGGACCTGCGGGCCCTCGTAGATGTGATAGACCACGTTGATGTGATGAGGATCATTCTTCGAGACCACGGCAGCCGTTTCCCGGAAGCTGGAGGTCAGGTAGCCCGCCTCCAGGTAATGCGCAACGATACTGGCACGGTCCGCCTCTACGAACTTCTGCGAATAGGGCTTGCCGGCCTCAAGCTTTAGCCCTTTGGGTGCGAACTTTGCTTCGGGGAAAGTATCCGCACCCTCGATGCGCAGAGAACTCACGATGTCTCGTGGTCCCTCGGTTACGTGGAACGCAATCGTTAAGTTGCCCTCTTTGCGGGTCACTGACGAAGTAACCCGCACATTGCTGAATCCCTCAGATTGGTAGAGCGCGGTAAGATTCTTTGTGCTCGTGCGCACCAGTTGCTCGCTGTAGTTGCCCGGTGAGAACAGGTGCGATTTTTTTACCGTGACCAGGGCCATCAGATCCGGCGTCTTGAGCTGACGATTGCCGGCCACGTTCACCTCTGTCACTTTGTGTTTCTTGCCCTTGGTTATGACATAGACGATGGTGTCCACCGCGTCCTGTTTATGGAACTCCGAGTCGACATTCACGTCGAAGAATCCTTTGCGCTGGAAGTAGGAGACAAGCGCCTGACGGCCTTCCTGCACTAACTCCGGATCGGCGCCCACCCCCTGGTAAACCGGGAGCAACGACTTGCGGGTCCGGCTCCAAAGGTGAGCACCTTTCACCTGCACATGGATCATTGGACCCGTCTTCACATCAAGGTGGATATCGGCGCGGTTCGTTTCCGCAGTGTATGCGGCCCCGGCGAGTTTTACCTGTGCGGCCAGCCGGCCTTGCTTCTCCAACCCTTTTTGCAGGTACTGCGTCGCATTCGTCAGGGTCGCGCGGCGATAGTTTTTCCCCGGCCGGATCGCCGCGCCCCTGACTCGTGCTGCCACACCCTGAAGGCTTTTTGTCATGTTGGCAGCCTCTTCTGGTGTGGTATTAGCTATGGCAACGGCGCCGAATTTCGCGCGGCGACTGAGACTGACCATGAACCTTACATTCACGAGGTTGTGCCCGGTATCCACGCTTACCTGGGGACGAACCTCAGCCTGAAAATAGCCCTCCTGTTGAAAGAAGCGCAGCAACGCATCGGTATCTCGTTGGACATCGTCCGCATTGAAAGGCGCCTGCGGAGGGTAGTTCGCGATTTGCACCAGTTTGGAATACGGAAATCTTTCCGCCCCGGGAAACTCGAAGATCCCGAACCAGACCGCAGGTTCCACGATCATCAGCACCCGAACTCCGTTTGCCTCGGGATCGATCTGAAGCTGAACTTCGCTGAATTTGCCGGCACTTTTCAGCGCAGCGATGCTCTGATCGATCTTCTGTCTGGAGAACGGCTCCCCTGCGTGTTGCGGGAAGAGAGGCGTCAACTTGCTGGTATCCAGGTCCGGACGCCCGGCGACCTCAATCGCGGTGACGTTCTGACCCTCATAGGAGGACAAAATGTTTTCGGTTGCGGGAGCTGTCTTGGGCAGATTCTGAGCCGGCAATCCAGTACATAGAGCCAGCATGCCGATTCTCGACAGGGCCTTGCAGCGTCGGCTGAGGCCTACCCTTGTATCCCCGACCTCGGATTGAGCCGTCATTCGAAAATGTCCTATGCATAGCTCCATCCACGCCATCCTCTCGTCAGATGCACGATTGCAGGACTGCGGTTTGATCCCGCTCCGCCGGGCGGGATCCTGGTTTCCATCCGTTCATAACTGGAAAGCAGGATTTCGAGGACGGGCGCTACCGTGGCGGTAGAGTGGGAGCAGCTGTGTTGCTGATGATCTCTGGTTTCAACGCTCCACTGGCTGCGAGCTTCTTTCCCTGCACTGCGACCTCGATTTCGCTATTGATCTCGCCCCCGAGCAGCAGCATCAACCCACTGAGATAAAACCAGGTCAGAAGAGTAATGACGGTGCCGAGAGAGCCATAGGTAGCCGAGAAGCTGTTGAAGTAGTGGACGTAGAGACGAAGCCCAAGCGAAGCCACGACCCAGCCCAGCATGCCAAGGGCGGAGCCAGGCGTGAGCCAGCGCCATTGGCTGACCTTCACATCCGGCCCGAAGTAGTAGATGAGCGCGAAAAGCAAGGACAGAAGAAGTGTGGCAACCAGCCATCCCACACTTCTCAGGAAGACTGAGGCACATGTAGCGAGGAAGTGATGGTAGATATGAAGGCGAGCGAGGCGGGCACAGAAGTCTGTTGCCAACAAAGACGAGAGGATAAGTGTGATGACGATCGAAAGCAAAAACGTAATGCCGATCGCCGAAAGTCTGGTTCGCCAATAGGGCCGGTTTTCCTTAACCCGGTAGACGACATTGAGGCTGTCCTGAATCGCGGAAAACCCTACGGAAGCAGACCACAACGCCGCTACCAGGCCGAAGGTGAGCTTCCCGCTGCTCGCGGCAGCGGTCGTTTGATTAAAGGCGTCGAGGACAGTCCCCAGAGCGGCGGGAGGAACCACAATCGAAAGGTACTGCAGAAGATTTTCATAGATGTGGACGGCTGAGCGGGCCGCCAAACCAAGCACCGAGCAGGCCGTGAAGAGCGTGGGAAACAGGGCAAAGAGAAAATAAAAGCCGAGCTCGGCGGAGCGTCCCAGAAGGTTGTCGGCAAACATGGAGTTCCATGTGTTCCTCACGATCACCTTTACAGGGATCCCTTCGAGGTTCCAGAGAGAGCGTAGGGGAGAGCGAGAGACATAACTCCAGATATATTGCCTGACGTTACGAGAACGATCGCTGGGGACAGGGTTGATGACCGAGACCGCGCGGCCGTTCTCCGTCAGCTCTTCCGGCTTCATGTCGTTTCTAAGCCGCTCGGCCACGTCATATCTCCCTACGGATCAGATGCGGTAGATGTCTCTCGGATAACTCCCATCTCTAACTAATGTCCGGGAGCGCCATTCCCCGGATTTCCTATTGGGGTCGGTGGGGTTGTGTAGCTACGGGCGGGGTCGTCCGATCAGGTAGACCGGCGCCAACCAACTCCCTTGGCCGCGTGCGTAGCCCGCCATCCACTCATACTGCGGGAAGCCGCGGGTCAGCGCCAGCAGCTCCTGCGGAGTTCGAGTACGAAGACAGGAGACCATGCCATCCCACAAGGCCGCCAGCGGGATGACGGGGATCAGATAGGTCAGCAACAGTCTCGACCAGCGAAAGGGCCGCATACGCGGGGTAAGAGCCCAGACAAAGACCGGTGTCAGCAATATGATGGCGAACGCCCGCAACGTCCGCGAAGTGATCTCGGCCATCGCGAAGCCATCACTGTATTGCACCGCGTCGCCCAGAACACGGAGCGCGAACGCATCGGAGAAATGGTGAAACGAGCAGAAGATAGTGCGAAAACCGCTGAGTTCTGTAGGGACGCAGGCGGCATCCACCGGAGAGTTCACGCAACTCACGTAGGGCTCCGCGCTCAGCCGGCCGGGGAGCACGCTGCTGGGATACTTATCGGTAAGTACCAGGTTGAGCGGCGCGCGTTCAGCCAATGCGGAACGCCATCCCGGGCTCAGCCACGGGCCGCCGCCGCCGGAACAGAGATCGACTATGCGTTGCGCGCCGCAGTCACCGATGGCGCGGAAGATCTCTGCCCGAATGGGGCGATAGATGTCTGCCCGGCTGGTGATCGCTTCCAGATAGTCCGTCTCTCCGTGTCGCAGGGATCGCGGACACCACGGCTGGTCGAGGATTTCGAAGAGCTGAAGACGTCGCAAACTCTACCTATACCTGCCAGGCAACAAATCGCTGAAACCACTCTCCTAACCAGCATCTGATTTCAGATCGAAGCTCCGCCCTCCCCTTTGTCATCCCGACCGGAGCGTACCCGGATTTCCTGCTGCGCTGCACTAGCAATGGCCGCGTGTGCGGCTTTCAGTAAGGAAAGCCGCATGAAGTTTGCCAACGCCACCAAGCCCAACAGGAAATCCGGGGTAGCGGAGTGGAGGGACCTGCAGTTTCCCTTTCCCCCTTGCAAAGGCATATCCGTTCCAAGCTGCTGAAAATTCCAAGTTAGACCCGGTCTCTCCACAAAGCCATGGCGCCGAGCAGACCCTCCTCGTTGGAGATGATCTTGATGTCACGACTGTGTTTGAGGGTCAATTTTGTGGCGTTGCCACCCCCGATGTATAGGGTGTCCCAATTGAAGGTCGCCGCGGTCTGCGCTACCGCGCGTTTCACCAGTTTGTTCCAGCGCTTCACTCCAAGCTTCCTCAGCCCGCGCTTTCCCAGGTAATCCTCGTAGGTTTTTTTTCGCCACGGATGATGCCCCAATTCCAGGCCTGGACACAAGAGCCCCTCGGTGAACAGGGCGGAGCCCATCCCCGTGCCTAGAGTGATGACGAGTTCGACCCCGTGGCCATGAATCACCGCATAACCGCCGACCGCGCAATCGTTGGCCATCCGGACAGGCTTTCCCCATCGTTTTTCCAGCGTTTTCGCCAGCGGGAACCCAATCCATCCCGGGTCAAGGTTCGCAGCCGTGAGCGTCTTGCCCTGCTTGATCACTCCGGGAAACCCAACCGAGACCCGGTCGAAGCGGGGAACGCCTACCTTCAGTTCGTCCAAGGCACCCAGGATCGCGGTAGTTGTTGCCGGAGTGGGCGTAGGCACGCGCAGCCGGTCGCTGATCGGTTGGCCTTCAGGGCTCAACGCCTGCATTTTTAAGCCACTGCCACCGATATCGATAGCCAGAGTGATCGGACGCTCTGCCGAGACCGTGCGCCGTCGAACAGTACTTTTAACCCCTCGAGCCATAGCACCCCGCAAGCCGAAACTATTTGTCATTCTAAAGTTAAGGACGCGCGGTTGCTAACAACAGATTCGCCAGCGCATTCACTTCGCCAGCGCACCTTTTTCAAGTTTCGGCGGCTTCGCCGTTGCATCCCTTCTCTTCCTGATGCGGTAGCCGGTCTCTTCCGTCTGCTCACACGCCTTCTGAACCCTCTGCTCGATCGACTCGATCGATTGGATACGGCGTGAAGCAGGCTGGCGCGCCGTCTTCGCCGCCGCAGTGAGCGGCGGGACGGCCGGCACAGTGGACAAGGTTCCGGCATTTGCGCTGCTGGCGGGCTCCTGCGCTTGGGCTGGGGCGCCAAGCGCAAGAAGATCCGGCAATTGCCCCCACCACAGAAGCTCCTGGTGAAGCTCCTTGTTGAAGTACCACTCTCCCGAGACCTGGTGCACATGGAGCAGCCAGCGCGCATCGTCATCGTCCCAGAAGGAATAGGGAAATCCGGCGAACGAATCCGCATTCAGGGGCTTGGCAGCCGCCAGGGTCTGGCGGAGGAAAGCCAGCCTGACCCGGGCGGCAGCGCGCCAGCCGTCCTCCGTGCTGCCCCCGCCCACCGTGAAGGCCCGGGCGAGAGGCGCACGCAGCCGCAGCCGGTCAAAGAGCGCCAGCGCCGTGGCTGCGGGGTCTTCGCCACCGATCGTTTCCGCCAGGCTTTCGAGGACAGAGCAGGCGAGTACCGGACCCCAGATGGCGCTTGAGTGGAGCTGCGGGGTGCTGCTGGGCAGTACCATCTTCGCTTCGCGAGACCATGGCTGAGAAAATCTGTCCTCGATCGCAGGAAGGCCTAGTACCGCATGGACTCGTTGGCAAAGCGCCAGCCATCCATGCATAGGATCGGCAGAGTGGCGTGCAGGGGAGCCGGTCTTCCTGGCATAGATGGCAAGGGCCTCGGTGGCGAAGCGCGAGTTGAGCGCTTCTATCTGTCGCAGCAGCACTGCGGCCGGCGTGGACGATCCAGCCTCCTGACCGCAGGCGGGAACTGCTTCGCCGGCACACGACAAGTGGGCTAAGCTCTCCAACAGCTCGGGATTCAGCAGCGCCACCAGCGACGCGTGCAGCGGAGCCACTTCCAGATCGAGTAGCGCCTCCTCCATGCTGCCCACGCCGCGACCGTTCAAAAAGTCACAGAGCAGATCCCAGCGATGATGCTCGTCGGGCCTCAGCTCTCGCCAGTCGACAAAGACATGGCACTTATATGCGTGCAGTTCCACGGTGAAACCCTGGGAGACGATCTTCGCGCCCCGCTCCAGATGCTCCAGGCCGGTGGTTGCATCGCGGAAGAGCAGGAAGAGGTTGCCGTCGTCCGGCAAGCCGAAAGCGGCGCCAAGCGATTGCTGGCGCAGGTGGCCGGCCTTCTTGTCGGCATAGCTGGCAGAGTGATGAATGGTGCCGCGCGCGGTCGCAAACCGGTTGTGGTAGATGACCAGTGCGCGATGCTCGCCGCGCCGGTTCGAGTAAGCAAAGACATTCTCATCCACCGAGCCATCAGGCTGGTAGAAATCGTAGAGCAGAAAATTCTCGCTATCGGCAAACAACCAGCGCTGGTGGAGCAGGGGCGCAATCTCCCGGTCGTGGCGCTCAATCAATCCCCGGTCCGGATCCTCCTGGTGGCGGGCGCGCCGAAACTCCATGCCGTACTTTTCCGTAAGCCCCTCGATCTGCCCGTGGCCGAACATCGGTAGCCCGGGAAGAGTGGCCATCATGGTCGCGACACCAAAGCATTTGTCGCCGTTGCCGAACTGGTCAATGGCCGTACGCTCATCGGGATTGCTCATAAAGTTAACGTAGCGCTTGAGGATATCCGGGTCGAACTCGATGGTGTTCTTGATCACCGACCGGTACTTCGCATTGTCCTCGTCGCGCATCATGTTCATGAAGGCGCTGTTATAAACCCGGTGCATGCCGAGGGTGCGGACAAAGTAACCCTCCATGAGCCAGAAGGCTTCCGCCAGCAGCAGCGTGCCGGGAACCTCGCGCGCAACACGATCCACCACCTCGCGCCAGAACTCTTCCGGCATGGCGGCATCGAAATCGGCCTTGCTCATGCTGTACTCGGCGCGTGAAGGAATGGCCCCGCCGGAACCCGGGATGGGAAACCACAAGCGCTCGATGTGGCGCTTGGCCAGCGTCATCGCAGCGTCGAAACGGATGATGGGAAACAGGCGGGCGACATGCAGAATGGTCTGGATCACCTGCTCGCGCGCGGCTGCGCTCAGGTAGTCGATCTGGGCGGTGTCGTTCCACGGGAAGCTGGTGCCGTCGTTGCCGTGATAGACATAGCGGATATCGCCCGTCCATTTGTCGCGGCGGCGAAAGACCACCGCGGCATCGGACTGTTCATAGTAATGATCTTCAATCTTGATCTCCACCCGGTTATCGCGGGAGAGATCCGGCCCTTCGAAACGGTAAGCAGGATAAGGGCTATCGGGCCGGGACATAAACCACTCCGGGTGCTCGATGACCCAGCTGGAATCGATGCCCATGTGGTTGGGAACCATGTCGCTGGCCAGCCGGACGCCATGCGCGTAGGCGCGATCGCGCAGGTTGCCATAAGCCGCTTCGCCGCCCAGATCATGAGCGATGTCATATCCGTAAAGCGAATAGGCAGAGGCCACCGCCTCCTGGTTGCCGCAGAGTTGCTTGATGGTCTGCGACGCCGCGCTTCTTTCCCAAACACCGATGAGCCACAGCGAATTGATCCCGTGTCCCGCCAGGCGGCGAAGCTCTTCATCGGGTATCTGATCCAGGCGATAGATGTGGCGGCCATAGAAGCGGGAGAGTTGCTCCAGCCAGACGTAGGTACTCTTGGCAATGAGCACGGTGGTCGGCATCCAATCCTGGTCGGCGCTGAAACGCTCGCTCTCCTCGACCGCTCCGGCATACGACGGCACTTCGCCCCGTTTGTCCGCATTCCAGGGAAGGTTTCGCCTCCGCCCCGCGTTGGCGTCGGAGGGATGAAAGCGCATCCAGACCGCGATGTCTTCTTCCTTGAGCACGTCGATGGCAAGTAGAAGCCGGGCAAGATCAGCGCCGATCAGCTCTGCCCAGTGTTCGACGATGTAAGCGAGTTGGCCGCTGAGCGAGTCCGGGGAAGCCAGAGCCGGGGCTCGCAGCATGTCGATCAGGTTGAGCTTCTTCGACCCCAGCGGAGGCCGAGTGCTGAAAAATTCGCGCAGCCCGGTGGTGATTTGCTGGTAGCGTGTCAGCGCGGCGAGGGACTGATCGGTGAACAGCTCGGAGAACTTATTGAAGGCGGGGTTGGCATTGGCCAGCCACAACAGCATCATCTCTTCAAAAGCTACCGCCCGGTGGGCAAGGCCGTCTGTTTCCCCTGCCAGCCACTCCACGCTGCTCTTTTCGTTGCGATATACATCGGTGCTCGGAAACTGCTCGACAAAGGCCAAAATGGTCTTGTCCAGCTCAGCCTTGCCGAGGCGCGAATCGAACCACTCCAGCGCTCCGGCCATCGCCTTGGGGTCCAGACGCTTGCGGTAATAGTCGACCAGGGCATGACTCAACTCGTCGATGAGGCCCATGGCATAGAGAGCTCCCGGCTGAATCGTCCGCTGCGGGTCTTTTTCGACTCCCCGGCGCTCGTTCATGCGGAAGGCGAACTCGCGGCTAGCGCGAAGATTGGCGAAAACTACGTTGCCGCTGAAAGCAAACAGGGTCTGGTCGAATTCATAACGGTCGCGTGCTTCTCGTGCGATATGGAATTCCATCATTGCGCTTCCCCAAAGACTTCAATTTGGCCTGACGATTTCGGCCAGGTTTGCGACGCGCTGGATCATTTCACGATGCCGATCTGCCCGGCTTCAACTGTGAAAACCGCTCGAATCCCGAACAAACACACGCCCACCCTATCTTCGATGCCGAAATTCGCCCCGGAAACCGTTGACAGCACGTACTAGCCAGCATTTCCACCACAACCCAGTAATTCAGAGGAGGGCTTGATGTTCTTCAGCGAAACGTGCAACCAATCCGGGGTCCTGCGCGTTTTTTGCGAAGGGTGGGAAGCCACGGCTCTCGATACACACCTTAATGTCTCCCAAATCCCACACAAAAAATGCTGAGAAATCCGCTTTAGAGCCGGTACGCCTTACGCGCCAGCTCGTAGGCCAGCGCATGGGCCACCTCGGCGGCCTCGTCTTCGTCCAGCTGATGCTCCGCTACCAATCTGGCCAGGAAAGCACAGTCTACCCGCCGAGCGACGTCATGCCTTGCCGGAATAGAAAGAAAGGCTCGCGTGTCATCGTTGAACCCGACGGTATTGTAGAAGCCCGCGGTCTCTGTGGTTAGCTCGCGAAAGCGCATCATGCCTTCGGGGCTATCGTAAAACCACCACGGGGGTCCCAGGCGAAGACAAGGGTAATGCCCCGCCAGAGGCGCAAGCTCGCGGCTGTAGGTCGATTCATCCAAAGTGAAGAGAATGATGGTGAGTGATGCTTCATTGCCAAAGCGCTCAAGCAACGGCTGCAG
>Ga0182015_10006452_pt1 | contig 11768 bp, 11 predicted proteins | sample 712P3MmetaG_FD_120478 | JGI IMG/M metagenome (GOLD analysis project Ga0182015, IMG submission 120478) | Permafrost microbial communities from Stordalen Mire, Sweden - 712P3M metaG | ecosystem: Environmental > Terrestrial > Soil > Wetlands > Permafrost | place: Sweden: Stordalen | collected...
CTCGGGCCGCGCGGCGGAGCTACTTGCTGCTGCTGGCGGCCAGCGTCCGGGCCGCGCGGGACTTCTTGCGCGCCCCGGTGTTCTTGTGCAGCGCGCCGCGCTTGACGGCCTTGTCGATCGTGCTGACGAGCTCGCGGTGCGTGACGTCGGCGGCATCCTTCTCGCCGCCCTCGACCTGTGACTCGAGGCTGCGGAAGTACGTCTTGATCGTGGACGTGTAGCGGCGGTTCTCGAGGCGCTCGCGCTCGGCGCGCAGGATCCGCTTCTTCTGTGAGTGGATGTTGGCCATAGCTCGTGCTGCGAAGCGCCAGGGAACAGCCCGAGCGTGCCGCAGAGCGCCGTACTATAGCGGCCTTGTCCGCCAGTGCAGAAGCCTTCGGCGAGGAGCCCGTCGTTCCCGAGCCGCCGAGCGGCGGCGGCCACGGCGGACGCGTCGCACGCAACACCGCGATCTTCTCGTTCCTGACGGGCATCTCGCGGGTCGTGGGGCTGCTGCGCGAAGTCGTGTTCGCGAGCTACTTCGGCACGTCCGGCTTCGCGTCGGCGTACGCGATCGCCTACCAGGTGCCCAACTACATCGCCCAGCTGTTCGCGCAGTCGGCGCTGTCGGCGGCGTTCGTGCCGGTGTTCACGGACCTGCTGCAGAAGGGGCGTCGCAACGAGGCGGTGCGCCTCGCCTCGACGCTGTTCTGGATCATGCTGATCGGGCTCGGCGCGATCACGGCCGTGTTCATCCTCGCGGCGGGGCTCGTGATGCCGCTGTTCATCGGCTCGACGTTCAGCCACTCGTTGAACGAGCTGACGGTCGGCCTCTCGCGGGTGCTGTTCCCGGTGATCCTGCTGCTCGGCTTGAACGGCCTGCTCGTGGGCGTGCTGCAGTCCTACGACCACTTCACGATCCCTGCGCTCTCGCCGGCGGTGTGGAACCTCGTGATCATCGTGCTGCTCGTCGTGCTCGCGCCGCACTTCCACGGTGAAGACAAGATCTACGCGTTCGCGATCGGCATCCTCGCGGCGACCGTCGTGCAGGTGCTGATGGCGTTCGCCGCGCTCAGCCGCATCGACTTCCGCCTGCGCGTGCAGATCGACTGGGGCGACCCGCGCGTCAGGCAGGTGTTCGCGCTGATGCTGCCGGTGATGCTCGGCCTCGGGATCGTCAACCTCGACCAGCTGATCAACGCGGCTATGGGCAGCCTCGTCTCAGAACACGCGCCGAGCGCGATCAACAACGCGTTTCGCATCTACATGCTGCCGCAGGGGATCTTCAGCGTGGCGGTCGCGACCGTGCTGTTCCCGACGCTGAGCCGCATGGCCTCGGGCCGCGAACCGGCGGCGATGCGCCGTGCGGTCGGCAGCGGCATGCGCCAGATCAACCTGCTGCTGATCCCCGCGGCGGCGTTCATGGCGGTGCTGCCGACGCCGATCGTGCGGCTCGTGTTCCAGCGCGGCGAATTCAACGCCCAGTCGACGCATCTGGTGGCGATCGCGCTGTTCTGGTTCGCGTTCAGCCTGCCGTTCGGCGGGCTGAACCTGCTGCTGACGAGGACGTTCTTCGCCGTGCAGCGCCCGTGGATCCCGACGAGCCTCGCGGCGATGAACATCGTCGTGGACATCGTCGTCAGCGTCGGCCTGTACAAGCCGCTGGGCATCGCGGGGCTGATCATCGGCACGATCGTCGCGAACATCGTGATGACCGCGCTGCAGTTCTACCGCCTGCGCACGGGCCTCAACGGCCGCCTGGAAGGCGGCCAGACGACGATGATCACGATCCGGATCTTGATCGCCTCGGCGCTGCTCGCGGGCGTCTCGTGGGGCGTGTGGAAGCTGCTCGACGGGCTCCTCGGAGTGTCGCTGCCGGCGCAGATCGTGAGCGTCGGCGGCGCCGCGACCGTGGGCCTGTTCGTGTACGTGCGCGCGGTCCTGATCATGCGCATCCCGGAGGCCCACCAGGTCAGCGGCCTGATCCGCGGGCGGCTGGGGCGGGCGTAGCATCGAGAAATGCTAGGGCGAGCTCGAGCGAGGATGGTTGCCGCGGTTGGTCTGGCCTGCTGTCTCGCGGCTGTCCTGGCGGGCTGTGGTGGTGGCGGGTCTTCAACGAAGAACGCCGAAGCACGCTTTCGAGTCGCGTTCGACACCGTGCAATGCGACGACAGAGCCATCAGCTCTCAAACCGAACAGAAGGACAGAGCAAGCCTTCGTTCGCTCGTAAGGGCAGACCTCAAGCTGCCACGTGTCGCCAAGCTGGTCTCGGATGCACGCGCGGAGGACAAGCTACGCGAAGCTATGCGCAAGGCAGCCCAGGCTCCCGGCCATAAACCGGGCGCACTGATGAATGACTTCGCAGCGATCTACCAGTCCAGAGTCAAGCTCTACGCTGACGAGAAGGCTCTCGGCTTTCGCTGCGTCACCCCTCCGCAAAAGCCCATCCGAGGCTAGGTCGCGAGCAGAGGCCGGGTGGACCGAAGCCCACCCGGCTTGCGCCCGAACCTAGATCGCCGCTTACTACATACGTCCCAGGACTGTGTGTTTCGCCTGGGCGGCTTAACACTCCCGACGCCTGGACAGGCCGTCACGCTTGCGCGTGGCGCGTTGCCGCGGCTGAATGCGTCCTTGTCGGGTTGGCGACCCGCCGGACTGCCAACGCTAGCGCGTCTGGCCAGGCGGGGCCGGCGCCCGGCTTGCGCCGCGGCCGGGCCGACGCCGCCGCGCGCGCCATCTACGCTGTAGCTCGACCGATGGACCAAGCACACATCCGCAACTTCTCGATCATCGCGCACATCGACCACGGCAAGTCGACGCTGGCGGATCGCATCCTCGAGCTGACGCACACGGTGGCGGCGCGTGAGATGCGCGCGCAGCTGCTCGACTCGATGGACCTGGAGCGCGAGCGCGGGATCACGATCAAGGCGCAGGCGGTGCGCGTGTTCTTCACGGCGAAGGACGGCGAGACCTACCAGCTGCACCTGATCGACACGCCGGGGCACGTGGACTTCACGTACGAGGTGTCGCGCTCGCTGGCGGCGTGCGAGGGCGCGCTGCTGGTGGTGGACGCGGCGCAGGGCGTGGAGGCGCAGACGGTCGCGAACACGTACCTGGCGGTGGACTCGGGCCTGGAGCTGATCCCGTGCCTGAACAAGATCGACCTGCCGGGCGCGGAGCCGGAGCGGGTGGCGGGCGAAGTCTCGGAGCTGATCGGCGAGCCGCCGGAGTCGATCCTGAAGATCAGCGGCAAGACGGGCGAGGGCGTGGGGGCGGTGCTGGAGGAGCTGGTGGCGCGCGTGCCGCCGCCCGAGGGCGACCCGGACGGGCCGGCGCGAGCGCTGATCTTCGACTCGGAGTTCGACCAGTACCGCGGCGTGATCGCGTACATCAGGGTCGTGGACGGCGTGTTCCGCAAGGGCGAGCCGATCCGCGCGATGGCGACGGGCACGGAGGCGGACATCGACGACATCGGCTTCTTCAGCCCGCAGATGATGCCGACGGATCAGCTGGCGGCGGGCGAGGTGGGCTACCTGATCACGGGCCTGAAGGACGTGACGCTGCTGCGCGTGGGAGACACGCTGACGACGCGCGCGAAGGCCGGCGGCTCGGCCGCACAGGGCCACCCCGGCGAAGCAACCGAGCCGCTGCCGGGCTACAGGGAGGTCAAGCCGATGGTGTTCTGCGGCCTGTTCCCGATCGACTCCGACGACTACCCGGACCTGCGCGACGCGCTCGAGAAGCTGGTGCTGAACGACGCGGCGCTGTCGTGGGAGCCTGAGACCTCGGACGCGCTCGGCTTCGGCTTTCGCTGCGGCTTCCTGGGCCTCCTGCACATGGACATCGTGCGCGAGCGCCTGGAGCGCGAGTACGACCTGGAATTGATGGCGACGATGCCGTCGGTGGAGTTCGACGTGACGCTGACCAACGGCGAGGAGCTGGAGGTGCACAACCCGTCGGATATGCCGGATCCGGGCACGATCGAGGAGATCCGCGAGCCGTTCATCACGGCGTCGGTGATCGCGCCGAAAGAGTTCGTGGGCGCGGTGATGGGCCTTTGCCAGGAGCGCCGCGGCGAGCACACGGGCATGCACTACCTGTCGCCGGAGCGCGTGCAGATGACCTACGAGCTGCCGCTCGCGGAAATCGTGCTGGACTTCTTCGACCAGCTGAAGTCGCGCACGCGCGGCTACGCGTCGCTGGACTACGAGATCAGCGGCATGAAGCCTTCGGACCTGGTGAAGCTGGACGTGCTGCTGGCGGGCGACACGGTCGACGCGCTGTCGATGGTCGTGCACCGCGAGAAGGCGTATGAGATGGGGCGCACGCTGACGGAGAAGCTGCGCAAGCGGATCCCGCGCCAGCAGTACGACGTGCCGATCCAGGCGGCGATCGGCGCGCACGTGATCGCGCGCGAGACCGTCAAGGCGTTTCGCAAGGACGTGATCGCGGGCTGCTACGGCGGCGACATCACGCGCAAGAAAAAGCTCCTGGAGAAGCAGAAGGAGGGCAAGAAGCGGATGAAGCAGGTGGGGCGCGTGGAGGTGCCGCAGGAGGCGTTCCTGGCGGTGCTCGAGTTGGGAGAGGATTAGTGGGCGCCTCCGGCGCCCGCGCGGATGGCGCTGTGGGTGGAGCTCGCGAGGATGGCACCGCGACGCGTGTGCTGTTCGTGTGCCTCGGCAACATCTGCCGCTCGCCGACGGCCGAGGGCGTGATGCGCTCGCTGGTGGCGCGCGAAGGGCTGAGCGACAGCATCCAGCTCGAATCGGCGGGCACCGGCGGGTGGCACGTGGGCAGCGCGCCGGACGAGCGCGCGACGGCGGCCGCGCTCGCGCGCGGCGTCGAGCTGGAGGGCCGCGCGCGGCAGGTGCGCGCGGAGGACTTCGAGGACTTCGACCTGCTGCTGGCGATGGACGGCGAGAACCTGCGCGAGCTGCGTCGCCTGGCGCCGGGCGAGGAGCAGCGCGCGAAGGTGAGGCTGCTGCGCGAGTTCGACCCGGCGAGCGCCCGGCGCGGCGCGGACGCCGATGCCGGCGCCGGCGGCGAGCTGGACGTGCCGGACCCGTACTACGGCGGCGCGGACGGCTTCGACGAGGTGTTCGAGCTGGTGCAGGCGGCGTGCGAGGGCCTGCTCGAGCAGGTCCGCCCGCGGACGTGACGGCGCTACCCGCCGGCGTGACGCTGCCCGAGGGCGTGCGCGAGGTCGCGCGCGTTGGCGGCGGCGACATCAACGAGGCCTTTCGCGTGGTGCTGGAGGACGGTGGCTTGGCGTTCGTGAAGACGCGCGCGGGCGCTTCTCGGGGCGAGTACGCGGCCGAGGCGGCGGGCCTCGGCTGGCTGGCGGAGCCGGGCGCGCTGCGCACGCCGCGCGTGCTCGACGTCGGTGCGCGTCACCTGGCGCTCGAGTGGATCGAGCCGAGCCGCGCGGGCCGCCTGAGCGACGCGGGCGCCGAGGAGCTCGGGCGCGGGCTCGCGGCGACGCACCTGGCGGGCGCGCCGTGCTTCGGCCTCGCGGGCGTGCCGGCGAGCTTCGGCTCGCTGGAGCTGTCGAACGAGCCGGCGGCGGACTGGCCGCGGTTCTATGCCGAGCGACGCCTGCGGCCGCTGGCGAAGCTGGGACGCGAGCGCGGTGCGCTGTCGCGGAGCGCGAGCGACGCGGTCGAGCGCGTGTGCGAGGCGCTCGGCGAGCTGTGCGGCCCGCCGGAGCCCCCGGCGCGGCTGCACGGCGACCTGTGGTCGGGCAACGTGATGGTCGACCGCGACGCGCGCCCGTGGCTGATCGACCCGTCGGCGTACGGCGGGCACCGCGAGGTAGACCTGGCGATGCTGAGGCTGTTCGGCGCGCCCTCGCCGCGGCTGTTCGCCGCCTACGAGGAGCTCGCGCCGCTGGCGGACGGCTGGCGAGAGCGCGTCGAGCTATACCAGCTGCTGCCGCTGCTCGTGCACGCGCTGCTGTTCGGCGGCTCCTACGCCGGCGCGGTCGAGCGCGCCGCGCTTCGCTACGCCGGCTGAGACGCGGCGGCCGTCACGCCCGGGCGGGCGCGTCACACCCGGGGCGGCGGTCGTCACGCCCGAACGGCGGCGTCGGAGGGGGGTGCATGTGCATGCGCCCCGAGACGATCGCCGCCAGACAGCGTCTGTACCTGCTCGCACGCGTCGTGATCGCCCGTCACTACCGCCGCGAGCTGACGCTGGCGCTGGTGGCACGCGGCCTCGGCAGCTCGCCGCGGCAGCTGCAGCGCGCGTTCGAGCAGTTCGGCGAGACGACATTCAGCGAGGATCTGCTGGCGAGGCGGATGTCGGTGGGAGCGCAGCTGCTCGTGCAGCAGCGCTCGATCCGCGTGGAGGACGTAGCGCGCCTGGTCGGCTACAGCCAGGCGCCGCACTTCGCGCGCTTGTTCCGCCGCCGCTACGGGATCTCGCCGGCGCGCTTCCGGGCAGTCGCGATCGAGGCGGCCGCGCGCCAGGGCGGGGCGCTTCACACAACCGCGCGCCGGGCGACGGCGCTTCAGGCGGGGGAGCGGCCGTAGACGGGCTCGCGCTCGTCGTCGGCGTGCGCGCCGAGCTGCTCGTGCTCCGCGCCGTCGAGCGCCTCGGCGCCGGGCATGCGCAGGCGCATGAGCGTGCCGCCACCGGGCGCGTCCTCCGCGGCGATGCTGCCGCGCTGCTGGTTGGCGACCTGCTGCACGATCGCGAGGCCGAGCCCCGAGCCGGGTCGCCCGCGCGCCTCGGCGCCGCGGTAGAAGCGGTCGAAGATGTAGGGGAGATCGTCGCTCGCGATGCCGGGCCCGTGGTCGCGCACGGACAGCTCGCCGTGCTCGAGGCCGATCTCGACGGGCTCGCCCGGCGGGCTGTACTTGATCGCGTTGTCGATCAGGTTGCCGACGGCGCGCTCGAGTCGCGCGGGCACGCCGGTGACGATCGTCGGCTGCAGATGCAGCTGCAGGGGCGTCGCGGGCGCACGCCTGCGGGCGCGCTCGACGACCTCCTCGACGAGCAAGTCCAGGCGCAGCTCCTCGGCGTCGGCGCGCGGTTCCTCGCCGCGGGCGAGATCGATGAGGTCGTTCATCAGCAGCGTCAGCTCCTCGATCTGCTCGACGACGTCGCCGAGCAGCCGGCGGCTTTCCTCGGGGTCCAGGTCCGGGCCCTGCTGCTGGAGGATCTCGATGTTGGTGCGCAGGCTGGTGACTGGCGTGCGCAGCTCGTGGGAGGCGTCGGCGACGAGCTGGCGCTGCGCGTGCACGGAGGCGTCGAGCGCGTTCATGGAGTGCTCGAGCGCGTCGAGCATCGCGTTGAAGCTGCTCGCGAGGCGGCCGATCTCATCCTCGCCGGAGGGCTCGATGCGCCCGCTGAGGTCGCGCGTGAGCGCGACGTGCTCGGTGGCTTTGGTGAGCCGCTTGAGCGGTTGTACGGCGGCGCCGGCGACGAGGCGGCCGAGCACGGCGGCGAGCGCGATGCCGCCGACGACGAGCAGCGCGAGGATCAGGCGCAGGCGGCCGAGCAGGCTGTCGACTTCGGTGAGCGGCTGGGCGAACTGCACGGCGTGCCCCTCGCCGAGGGGCTCGGCGAGCACGCGCAGGTGGATGCCGTTGACGGTGGCGTCGCGGAAGAGCGGCTTGCCGCCGTGCGCCGCGAGCGCGCGCGTGCCGGCATCCACGGGCAGCGACACGCCCTTGGCGGAGCGAACCACGATCGTGCCCTTGGCGTTGACCATCTGCTGGTAGCCGCGCACCTGGTCGGGGCCGGGGGAGAGCCTGCTGAAGATGTTGCCCGCGGCGGGGCGGGTCTTGGTGCTCTTGCTGTGGCGTTTCGTCGTCGCCGCGCCGGCGGACGCTGCACCGGTGGACGCTGCGTCGCCGCTCGTGGTGGGGGCGGACGAGGGCGGCGAGCCGAGCAGCCGTTCGGCGGCGAGCTGCAGGCGCGCGCGCCGGCGCAGGGCATCGCCGCCGAGCCCTTTGGCGTCGAGCGCGCGCACGAGCCCGTCGCGTGCGCGTGCGCGTTCGTGCAGCTGCGCGTCGACCTGGCTGTGGAGCTGGTGGGAGGTGAGCACGTAGGTGAGCACGGACGCGAGCACGACGGCGATCGCGACGGCGGCGGCCGAGACGAGCGTGATGCGCCGGCGGAAGCTCATGGCGCGGTGCGCAGCACGTAGCCGACGCCGCGCACGGTGTGCAGCAGGCGCGGCTCCTCGCCGACCTCGGTCTTGCGCCGCAGATATCCCATGTAGACGCCGAGCGAGTTGGAGCTCGAGCCGAAGTCATAGCCCCACACGCTCTCGAAGATGGTCGAGCGCGTGAGCACCTGACGTGGGTGGCGCAGGAACAGCTCGAGCAGCAGGAACTCGGTGCGCGTGAGCGACAGCATCCGCTCGCCGCGCCACGCCTCGTGGGCGCGTAGGTCCAGGCGCAGGTCGGCGAACGCGAGCGCCTCCTCCTTGCCGTCCTCGTCGCCCGCGCGGCGTAGCAGCGCGCGGATGCGCGCGAGCAGCTCGCGCAGCGCGAACGGCTTGATCAGGTAGTCGTCGGCGCCGGCGTCGAGGCCGGCGACGCGGTCGTCGACCTCGCCGCGCGCGGTGAGCATCAGCACGGGCGTCCTGTCGCCGCTCTCGCGCAGTCGCCGGCAGACCTCGAGACCGTCGACGCGCGGCATCGCGATGTCGAGGATGATCGCCTCATACGCCGCCGAGCCGAGCCGCTCGAGTGCCTCGTGCCCGTCGCGGGCACTGGTCACGGCATAGTGTTCGAGCGTCAGCGCGCGGGACAGCGCGATCTGCACGGCGGGCTCGTCGTCGACGACCAGTATGCGTGCGTGCTCGGCCATGATCGAAGCGCCGCCGTGTGGGCTCGACGCCGCCGCCGGCGCCGCAATGTACGTGGAAAGCGCAGTAATCAGGCTAGCGTGACGGATGCCGGGTAGGTGGGACGAAGGAAATGCGAAGAGAACGCTAAGAATCGAACGGGAGAGGCGCCATCGCCGAGCAGGAGACGTTCACCGAGGAGGACGCCGACCAGTGGGCGACGCAGTCACGCACGCTGCGCAACAGCATCATCAGCCTCGCGGTGTTCTTCGCGCTGATCGTGGCGCTGCTGCTGGGCGTCCCCAGCCTGGACGAAGCCTCGGATCGGATCGCGCGAGCGAGCGTGCCGTGGATCGGGGCGGGGATCGCCCTCGAGGTCCTCTCGTGCGCCGGCTACGTGGTGCTGTTCGACCTCGTCTTCGGCCGGCTCGGGCGCAGCCTGAGCTCGCGCCTGTCGCTGGCGGAGCTCGCGGTCAACTCGGTGGTGTCGGTGAGCGGCCTCGCCGGCATAGCGCTCGGAGCGTGGGTGCTGCGCAGCAAGGGCTTCGCGGTGGAGCGGATCGCGAAGCGCTCGGTGCTCGTGTTCGTGCTGACGAGCGCCGTGAACGTCGGCGCGGTGGTCGTGATCGGCGTGCCGATGTGGCTGGGGGCGATCCCGGGCTCGCGCGATCCGCTGTTGACATTGCTGCCGGCGGCCGTGGCGCTGGCGGCGATCGCGGGGACGCTGGCGATGGCGTCGTGGGCACGGCGGGCGTCAGCGCGCAGGCGCTTGAGGAAGGGGCGCGTCGCGGTCGCGCTGATCGCCGTCGGCGGCGGCGTGCAGGATGCGCTCGAGATGATCCGCGCCCACGACTCGCGGCTGCTCGGCGCGGTCGGCTACTGGCTGTTCGACAACCTCGCGCTGTACGCGTGCCTGGCGGCGTTCGGCCATGCGCCGTCGTTCTGGGTGGTGGCGATGGCCTACCTCGTGGGCATGCTCGCGAACTCGGTGCCCGTGCCTGGCGGCTTCCTCGCGGTCGAAAGCGGGCTCGTCGGAATGCTGCTGCTGTTCGACACGCGCCCGGCATCGGTCGTGATCGGCGCGGTGATCATCTATCGCGCGATCTCGCTGTGGGTGCCGGCGGCGATCGGCTCGATCGCGTTCCTGAGCCTGCGGCGTGAGATCGGTAAGCCGGCGCCGCCGCTGGCTCCGGCTAGCCGGTGACCGCCTGGATGTAGGCTTCCTCGGCGGCGGCGTGCTGGCAGGCGTGGTGCGGCAGGGCGGCCATCGCGTGAGCGACGCTGGCGCTGACGGCGCCGTACAGGCCGGGGCAGTAGACGGGCGGCGGCAAAGCGGCGGAGGAGGAGCCGGGCGCGTTCAGCGGATACAGCTGCTCGCTTGCCCGCAGCGCGTGGGCGAAGCTGTCGGAGAAGATGTCGACCGCGACCCTGCCCGTGTAGATCTCGATCGCGCGGCCTTCGTCGTAGACGGTCGCGGGCACGCCGCGCACGAGGATGTTGCGCTGCGTGCCGAGCGCCTTGTTGGAGTGCAGCCCGTAGATGACGGTCGTGACCTGCAGCGGCAGCTCGCAGCTGCCGCCGCCGATGATGCTCTTGCCTTCAACGCAGTCGCCGTAGTAGACGCTGTCGCCGACCGAGTCGATGTAGCTGCGCAGGCCGTCGGCGGCGGATAGCGACTGCCCGTCGAAGCGCGGCCCGACCCAGTAGATGCGGTAGTAGGGGAACGTCTGCGCTTCGGCGAGTTCGCGGGAGAGGATCGGCTGCGGCTGGCTGGTGCCGCAGCCGGCGAGCACGAGCGCGGCGCAGAGCGCGGCGAGAGTCGGCGCCGCGGCGGCGGAGATGCGCGCGGCGCGCGGGCGGCGAGGAGACGCGGAGCTGGGGGCGGCGACGGTCATGGGCGTCATTATCTTGGCGTGCCCAGTCGAAGCACAGCTACTTCCGGGCCCGCGGACTGTTCGAAGTCGTGCGATTCCGCCGCGATCACGGCGGAAGTGCCGGGGTCCGGTGGGGTAGCACACCGGACCCCGGTCGATCTTGACAGCGAGCGCGCGGTCGGTGCGCCGCCGGGTATGCCGCGGGGGCTGACCGTGCCATTGGCGCTGACGCTTTGGACGGTCGTGCTGACCGCGGTGTGGCTGGTGGTCGATCCGCGCACGCCCGATCTTGCGGCGCAGGTGTACCGCGTGAGCTTGTTTCGCGAGATCGGCTTCGCGGTGTGGGACGAGCACTGGTATGCGGGTCACAGCCTGCTCGGCTACAGCCTGATCTACCCGCCGCTCGCGGCGCTGCTCGGCATGCGGCTGCTGGGCGCGGGGTGCGTGCTCGCCTCGAGCGTGATGTTCGAGCGTCTCGTGCGCCCCGCCTACGGTGCCGCCGCGCGGTGGGGCGCGGCGCTGTTCGCGGTGGCGGCGCTCGGTGACGTGTGGATCGGGCGCCTGACGTTCGCTTTGGGCGTGTCGCTGGCGCTCGCGGCGGGGCTCGCGCTCGCGCGCGAGCGCTGGCTGTGGGCGGGCGCGCTGGCGGCGCTGTGCGCGGCGGCGAGCCCGGTCGCGGGCGCGCTGCTGGGCCTCGCGGCGCTGTCGGTGGCGCTCGCGTGGCGCTCGCCGCGGGTGCTGCTCGTGGCGGCGGCGCCGGTGGCGGTGCTCGTGCTGGCGACCGCGGCGCTGTTCCCGGAAGGTGGTTGGGAGCCGTATCCGATCCTGTCGTTCGCGGCGACGATCGCGGTGACCGGCGCGTTCCTGTGCGCGCTACCGCGCGAGGCGCGGCTGCTGCGCGTCGGCGCGGGCGTGTACGCGCTCGCGTGCGTGGCGTGCGTCGCGGTGCACTCGCCGGTGGGCAGCAACGTCGAGCGCTACGCGGTGCTGCTGGCGGCGCCGCTGTTGCTGTGCGCGCGACTCGCCGCTCCGAGCGGGGACAGGCGCCTGACGCCTGTGGCGGTGCTGGCGTTGGGCGCGATCGCGATGTGGGTGGTGTGGGGCCCGGCGCGCGAGAC
>Ga0182015_10006453_pt1 | contig 11768 bp, 10 predicted proteins | sample 712P3MmetaG_FD_120478 | JGI IMG/M metagenome (GOLD analysis project Ga0182015, IMG submission 120478) | Permafrost microbial communities from Stordalen Mire, Sweden - 712P3M metaG | ecosystem: Environmental > Terrestrial > Soil > Wetlands > Permafrost | place: Sweden: Stordalen | collected...
GCGGCCTACGACCCCACCTCGTTGGTCGGCCGGCTGATCGTGGTGGTCGCCAACCTGGAGCCGCGCAAGATGCGCTTCGGCGTTTCCGAAGGAATGATGTTGGCGGCGGGCCCCGGCGGCAAGGACATCTTCGTGCTGTCTCCCGATTCCGGTGCCGCGCCCGGCATGCGCGTCAAATGACATGAGCACCGAATCCGCGCCGGACCTCGTCGCGCGAATCGACGCCTTGCTGCCGCAGACACAGTGCACCCGCTGCGGATATTGCGGATGCCGCCCGTATGCGGAAGCGATCGCCGCCGGCGCGGCCCAACTGAACCAATGCCCGCCCGGAGGCAGCGACACCATTCGCGCGCTCGCGGCGCTGCTGGGCAGGGACGCGCTGCCATTGAATCCGTTGAACGGGGTGGAATCCGAGCCCAAAGTGGCGTGGATCGACGAATCGCGCTGCATCGGGTGTGCCCGATGCCTGCCCCCATGCCCGGTCGATGCCATCGTCGGCGCCGCCAAGTTCATGCACACCGTGTTGGCCGAGCGCTGCACGGGTTGCGAACTATGCATCGCTCCCTGTCCCGTGGATTGCATCGAGCTTCGCCCCGGTCCCGCCCACACCGCGAATCAAGCGCAGCTCAATCGGGCGCGCTACACGGCTCACGGCGAGCGATTGCGGCGGCGCGCCGAAGAACGGCAACGCGAGCTGGCCGCAATGAAGGCGTCCGCGACCCTGCGCTCCCCGGCGCGGCCATGAACGACGCGAAGCGCCGGGAAATCTTTTCACGGCTACGGGCCGTCAATCCCTCGCCGCGCACCGAACTGCAGTTCAGCTCGCCGTTTGAATTGCTGATCGCGGTGATCCTGTCCGCACAGGCCACCGACAAGGCAGTCAACAAGGCGACCCCGGCCTTGTTTCACAAGGCCGGTACGCCGGCCGCCGTGCTCTCGTTGGGCATCGAGGGACTTGCGCCCTACATCAAGACCATCGGGCTCTACAACAGCAAGGCAAAGAACATCATCGCCACCTGCGAGGCGCTGGTCACGCGCCACGCGGGTCAGGTGCCGAAGACCCGCGAAGAGCTCGAAGCGCTGCCCGGGGTGGGGCGCAAAACGGCCAACGTGGTTCTCAACACAGCCTTCGGCCAGCCCACCATCGCCGTCGACACCCATATCTTCCGGGTCGCCAACCGAACCGGCTTGGGCAGGGGAAAGACCGTGCGCGCCGTCGAGGACCGGCTGATCAAGACGGTGCCGCCGGAATACCTGCACTACGCGCATCATTGGCTGATCCTGCATGGTCGATACGTGTGCAAGGCACGAACGCCCGCATGCGCGCAATGCGCGATCGCGGACCTTTGCGAGTACCCGCGCTAGAGCTGCATGGTCGCGGTGATTCCGACCGTCATCGGGCGCACGGACCTCCTCCGGGCCGCACCTTTCTCTCTTGAACATTTGTAAAATAAGCATCGGCGAATGTATGCTGCGTTACGTCGACTTTGCCTCATGCTCGTGAAACAAGGGGGAGCCTCTGATGGGAATGAGAATTATGGCCGCGTTGCTTTGCGCGGCCCTGACAGGCGTCGCCGGCGCGGCTGAAGTTGCGTCCGCCCCCGTCACCGCCATCCGTGCGGGCAGATTCATCGATGTCGTGGCCGGGCGCAGCCTCAGCAACGTCGTCATACTGGTCCGCGGCAAGACCATCGATGCGGTCGGCGCCGCGGTCAAGATCCCGGACGGCGCCACCGTCCTCGACCTGTCGTCGATGACCGTGCTGCCGGGCCTGGTCGATTGTCACACGCACCTGGCCGACCTCGCAGTATCCGAGCCGCTGGAAGTGTTGAAAAAATCGGCGGCGGAAACGGCCTACGCCGTCATGCCGAATGCGCGGATCACGCTGTTGTCCGGTTTTACGACCGTCCGCGACGTCGGCGTCTACCGGGCCCTCAATGATGTCGCCATGCGCGACGCCATTGCCCAGGGGCTCATGATCGGACCGCGCATGTATGTCGCCGGCGCCTTTGTCACCATCAGCGAAGGCGCCGGGGCGATGACCGGGCTTGCACCGGACATCCAACTCCCGCCGGACCTGCGGTTCGGGGAGGCGAACAGCCCGTGGGAAGTGCGCCAGCGAGTTCGCGAATTGGCGCACCGAGGCGCCGATCACATCAAGATCCTGTCCACGGGTGCCGTGCTCACGCACGGCAGCAATCCCAAGTCCATAGAGTTCACGCCGGAAGAACTGCGCGCCGCGGTCGAGGAGGCGGCCAGCTTCGGGCTTCGCGTGGCGGCGCACGCGCATGACACCGAAGGCATCAAGAACGCAATTCGTGCGGGCGTCGCGTCGGTGGAGCACGCCACCCTGATAGACGATGAGGGAATCGCGCTCGCCAAACAACACGGCACCTATCTCGACATGGATATCTACGATGAGGAATGCATCGAGTCCGACCCCACGACTCCGCCGGACTTCATCCAGCATGATCACGATCTCGGCGAAGCCCAGCGTCGGAATTTTACGAAGGCTGTGCGCGCCGGCGCCAGGATGACGTTCGGCACGGACACGGGCATATGTCCCTACGGGATCGCCGCCCGTCAGTTTGCCTTCATGGTCAAGTATGGAATGACCCCCATGCAGGCCATACAGGCGGCGACCGTCAATGCGGCCGACCTCATCGGCCACTCCGAACTGTTCGGTTCCATCTCGGCAGGCAAGTCCGCGGACATCATCGCCGTCAAGGGCGACCCGCTCGCCGACATTCACACCCTCGAGAACGTGGCGTTTGTCATGAAGGAAGGCCATGTCTACAAGCAGGAACTTTAGGAGCCTTTATATCAAGGAAGTAGCGCGCCGCCCGCTCCAATTCGTCCAGCGTCGCTCCCAAAATCGATGCATTCACGCCCTGGTCTCCATGGGTTCGCACCGCCTTTTGGTCATTCTCGCGGAATTTCGCGGTGACCGAGGCCGACATCGAGGGACATCCGCAGCACATTGCAGCGCAATTCGACGCGTGAGAGCATGGCGGAATTTGACAAGGAGCCAAGGCGTGTCCTTCATTCACCGGTTGATCGGAGCGGCGCTGTTGGGTGTATCGGGCGCGGCACTGGCGGCAGCGCCCGCCGCCGCGGAGGCACACCACAAGCGCGAAATACTTCCGGACAGCGTCGTGCCGCTGCATTACGACCTCTCGCTGGCGCCGGACGCCGAAGCCCTCAGTTTCACGGGCAAGTTGGAGATCACGGTGGAAGTGCGCACGCCGGTCCGCAGCGTGACGTTGAACGCGGTCGGCCTGAAGTTCGACCATGTGGCCTTGGACACCGGCCCGACCGCCACGGTCGCCCTCGATGAGAAGCTGGGTCGGGCCACGCTGTTTTTTGACGACCCAATCAGGCCAGGACAGCACTATCTGTCCATCGCATATCACGGAAAGATTTCGAATTCGACCATTGGCTTCTTCGCCATGGACTACACCGCAACCGAGGGACCGCGCCGCACCCTGGCCACCAATTTCGAACCGGCGGATGCGCGCGACTTGTTTCCCTGCTGGGATGAACCCGGCCGAAAGGCGAAATTCACCGTGTCGATCGATGCGCCGAACGATCGAATGGCCATCTCCAACATGCCCGTCGAGCGCGTGACGCCGCTGTCGCCGACGATGCAGCGCGTGCGCTTCGCCCAAACTCCCGCGATGTCGACTTATCTGTTGTTCGTCGGCGTCGGCGATTTCGAGCGCATTCACAAGATGGTCGATGGCGTGGACTTGGGCGTCGTGGTCAAACGCGGCGATACGGCCAAGGCCGAGTACGCGCTCGAGCAGGCCGGCAATATCCTTCACTACTACAATGAGTACTTCGGTGTCCCCTTTCCTCTCCCGAAACTCGACCTGATCGCGGCACCCGGCCAGATCCAGGGTGGATCCATGGAGAACTGGGGCGCAATTTTCTACTCGCAAAACCACCTGCTGTTCGATCCGAAGACCTCAACCGAGGAGGATCGCCAGCTCGTGTTCGAGGTGTTGGCCCACGAAATGGCGCATCAGTGGTTCGGCGATCTGGTCACCATGGCATGGTGGGACGACCTGTGGTTGAACGAAGGCTTCGCCCGATGGATGCAGACCTTTGCGGCTGACGACCTGCATCCCGAGTGGGAAACAGGCCTGCAGGCGGCCGACATCTTCGAGCGCGGTAAACAGTCCGACGCCGTGCCATCCACGCATCCCGTCGTGCAGGAGGTCGATACCGCCGATCAAGCCGAGCAATCGTTCGATTCGATCACCTACGACAAGGGCGCCTCGATCATCACCATGATCAACGCCTATGTCGGGCGCGACAGGTTCCGCGACGGCGTGCGCAGCTACATGCAAGCGCATGCCTACGGCAACACGGTCGATACCGATCTTTGGCGGCCCATTGAACAGGCAATCGGCCAGCCCATCGTCGGAATCGAGCGGGATTTCACGCGCCAGGAAGGCGTGCCGTTGGTGCGCGTGAGCCCCACGTCGACGGGCGTGCATCTGGCCCAGTCGCGCTTCGCGGACGACCCGCAGAGCATCAACAAGCTACCCGCGCAACATTGGCGCCTGCCGCTCGCGCTGGGCCCCGTCGACGGCCCCAAGCCCTACATGTTGCTGCAGGGCACCGCGGACGTGGCAAAACCGCCGCCGCTGCTCGTCAATGCCGGACAAAAGGGCTACGCGCGCGTACTTTATGCCGGCGGCACCATAGACGGCTTGGTGGCGCGACTGGGGGCTCTGCGCCCGATCGACCAGATTGGCCTCATCAACGATGCGCGCGCGCTCGGCTTCGCGGGTGATGCGCCGGCGAGCGATCTGTTGAAGCTGACGGCGGCGCTCCCTGCGGATGCGAATCCCATCGTCTGGGAACGTGGGCTCGAAGTGCTCCGGGAGATCGACCGGCATTACGGCGACAGGCCTCAGCGCGCGGAATTTCGGCGGTTTGCGCTCAAGATGCTAGGCCCCCTCGCGGCGCGGCTCGGCGCCCACGGCGCCGCCGACGAGCCCTCCAATGTCGAGATCCTGCGCGGCCGGTTGCAGGAAACGGAAGGGCGATTCGACGACGCCGAGGTGATTGCGAGCGCCCACGAACGTCTCGACAAAGGCGAAGGCACGCCCGCCGAACAGCGCACCGCCCTGCGAATAGTTGCCGCACAGGCCGACGCCGGCACCTTCGATCAACTGCTGTCACGTGCTGCGAGCATCACGGATCCCCTGGAAAAACAGCATGTGCTCGGGGCATTGGCGGGGGTGAGCGATCCGGCGCTGGCCAGCCGCATGCTCGACATCGTGGTGAGCGATCAAGTGCCCGCGGGAACGGGTCCCGGCCTCATCCAGACACTCGCCAGTTATCACCCGGACCTGGCGTGGGATGCGCTGGCGCCGAAGCTCGGCGATGCGCGATTGCCGCTCTCGAAGACGATGCGCTGGCGGATTGCGGGCTTTATCGCCGCCAACTCCGCAAAACCGGAACGCATCGCCGATCTGGAAGCGTATGAGGCTCGCAACGTTCCGCCCGAGGCCCGCAAGCCGTTTCTCGAGTCGGTCGCCTCGATTCGACGGAATCGGCGCATAGAAAACGACGTGGTGCCCGATATCGATCGCTGGATCGCAAAAAGGATGTAGCGTTGCCGTGACCCGGCGGCGACCTCACTGTGCTGCGATGCGTCGTCAACGGGTGCACGAGCGCCGACACAGCGCAGCATCGATCGCGCCACCCGGTGGTCATCAAGGGTTTTTTCGCAGTTTCCCCTACATACGACAGGATCTTCGGGCAGCTATGATGGGCGTCCGGACATCGAATTCCGCCTGCCGCAGGATTGGTGTCGTGCAAGGGTCGGCCTGCGATGAGCGATGACAACGACGACACGGCCCAAGTCCTGAAGTTGGACTTGCCCGTCGCCCCGACGGTGCTGATCGTCGACGATGACGAACTCGTCCTTGCGAAGCTGGAGGAAATCGTGGCCAGTGCCGGGTACAGCGTCCGCACGGCGCACGGCGGTGCCGACGCGATGCGCTTTCTCGAGGATGGATCCGCATCCGTCGTCGTGACCGATCTCAAAATGCCCGGCATGGACGGCCTCGAACTGTGCCGGCTCATTCGCGGCCGCGAGTGGCCCGGGTACATCTACATCGTGCTGCTCACCGTGCAGGACGAGGAAGAGGACATACTGGCCGGGTTCGAGGCCGGCGCGGACGATTACGTCAGCAAGCGTACTTCCAAGGCACAACTCATGGCGCGCCTGCGGACCGCGAAACGCATATTGTCGCTCGAACACTGCCTGAAGATCGCCTTGGAGAACAAGCGTCAGCTGGCGATGACAGATCCACTGACAGGCGTTTTCAACAGGCGCTATCTCGTTCGACACCTCGGCCGCGAGCTGAACCGTTCACAGCGGTTCGGAGGCGACGTTTCGCTGATGATGCTCGATGTCGACCACTTCAAGCGCATCAACGACACCTTCGGGCACCTCGTGGGTGATTCGGCGCTCAAGCAACTTACCGCGAAAATCGCCGAGTGCCTGCGGCGCGCGACCGACTGGTGCGCCCGGATAGGCGGCGACGAGTTCGTGGTGGTGCTCGAGGGTGCGAACGTCGAGGAAGCCCGGCGTTGTGCGGAGAAGGTCCGTCAGACCGTCTCCGGCATGTCCATCGACACACCGAGAGGCCCCGTTAACATCACCATCAGCATCGGCATCAGCGGCTTGGAGAGATTCGCCGACAAGCAGTCGGTGACCGTGCAGTCCCTGCTCGACCAGGCGGACACGAGTCTATATGCGAGCAAAATATGCGGGCGAAACCGTGTCACGTTGTCGGACTCGAACACCCCCTCAAGCGCGCGGGAACCGGCCGATCGGCGACCCACTCATGCCAGCTTCGTTCCAGTCAGCTCCATACGTTGACGAGATCGATCATTTCCTCCGCTCCGGTGCGCGCTAGCGTGCACGCACGCGAAATACCGCAGCGGATCAAGGCACGGGAGGAGTCCCTCGCCAAGTCCTTCATCCAGCGCGCCCGGAACGACGTAAATCGTTTCCGCGAAATGTTGGAGCGTGCGCGCCAGGGCGACCTGACGCCGCTCAGCGAGATCGAGCGCTTGGCTCACACGATCCACGGCGCGGGCGCCATCTTCGGTTACCCGGCGATCAGTGCCTCGGGACGCGCGATCGAGCGCCTCGCAGCGCAGCTCGTGGCCGGGCGCGACCCCCCAGGCGAGCACATGGTCATCGGGCAGCTTGCGGAGATTACCGAACAGCTCGCGCTGGAGGTTGAGATGGCCTGCGGGATCCCGCCGGACGCCGGCCCCACCCTGCAACCGCGGATAGGCTGAGGTTTCCGGCGTAACGCATCGATTCGATCACTGGGGGCACTTGGTCGCCCCGGTCATTGCAATCCGGGAATGGATGCTTTGACCACTGCAGCCGACTTCCATTACTGTCTGCGGGCCCATGGACGTACCCGGTTCCCACACCAGAGATCAGCTGCGCAAGGCGTACTCGGACGCTTGGGGTAAACAGCTGTCCGGCGCGCCGCTCACGCCGCTCGAGGCCATGATCGCGGACGTGATCGCGGCGCATCCCGAGTACCATGCGGTCGTGCGAAGTGCCGATGCCGCGCTCGGCTTCGAGCCCAACCCCGCGGACGCTCGGGAGAACCCGTTTCTGCATATGGGGCTGCACCTCGCGGTGCGCGAACAGGTCTCCATCGACCGGCCACCGGGCGTTCGCGGGCTGCATCGGCAACTCCATGAGCGATTCGGCGATGTGCACAGTGCCGAGCACGCATTGATGGAGGCGCTGGCGGAAACTCTTTGGGATTCGCAGCGTGGCGGGCGAGCCCCTGACGAGTCGCTGTACTTGAAATACGCGCGCCTGCGGCTCCGTCCCACGATTTGACTTATGGCGCGTTTGGACACCCCAGGGCGCGCCGCCGTCTCCCCACCCCGCCGTCACCCCACGCAGCAAGGTTAAGGAACCTTCATCGCGGCTTCATTGGGTCAAGATCCGTGAGCCGCTATTCTAAGGTTGAGTCGCTTTTTCTTGGGGGGTTTCTGCGTGAGGTTTTTTCTGCCTGCCACCGCCGTCAGTCTTTATTGCCTGATGCCGCTTTGCGTGGTCTCGGCAGCTCCTCAGGGCGTCGCGCAACAGGACACTCCCCCCAAGGGTCCGCCGACCGCGGCGCCCGCCAACGCACCGACCTCCGACGGCTTTGCCGCCGAGGCGGCGGCCCGGCATGCCAAGCGCACGGGCTGCCTCAAAGAGGCGAAAACCAAGAAACTCGTCGGATCGAAGAAGACCGCTTACATCAAGGATTGCCTGGCGCACTGACACCGGGATCCCGTCAAGAAACGTTGCTCCGGTGTCTGAACAGGCGCTGAATCATGGTGTCGCTCACAAAACTCTCGGTGACTTCAATCTGCGGCTCCTCAACGAACTCGATTGTGTCCGCGGGAGGCGCGGACTTGATCGGCTTGCCGACGACGCTCTCGTGTTGCTTGGCGCGCGCGCTGCCGCGCCGGACCCGCGGCGGCTGCCTTATTGGCAGTTCGCCTTGCCGGCGGCCCGGCACAGGTAGTGCTGCTTGACGTAGGTGCCGAAGCCCTGGGTCGGATCTCCCGCGGCGTCCGTGATCAAGACATTCGCGCCATAGCCCTTCCACGTATCCCATGTCCAACCTAGATAGCTGACCCCGTTCGCATCGGCAAACGGCAGCAGCACGGACGCCCATGGCGCCGTCGAGCCACCGATGGCATCGCCGAACTCCGTGGCCACCACGGGATACCCGGCCGCCAGGATCGCCTTCACTGCATCCATTTCAAGCGCCGAGCATTGGGGTAGGCCGACGCCGATGATGCTGTCCGGGCCGCACGAGACCTGGGTCGGATCCGACTGCGAGGGATACGGGTGCCACACGGCTCCAAGCTGCCCGGCCGAATCCGTGGGCTTGTACATCAGCCAGCCATCCATTTGCTGCGACCACGCCAGCGTCGAGGTGAGCACCACATTGGTCGCTCCGGTGGCGCGCACGGTGTCCAGCAATTCCTGCATGCCCACGGTCGTCCACGTCAGATTCTTGGCGCCGGCTCCTCCCGAATAAACGAATTTGGAAACGGTGCCGCCGCTCAGCAAATCCGGCCATGACTGATTGCCGACCAGCGCGGTGTAGTCGAGAAACGGTTCATTGAACAGTTCGAAAATGACGGCCGGATTCCCCTTGAATTGATTCGCCATCGAAGTCCAGAACGCCATCGAGTGATCGGTATCCGCCATCGGGTTCTGTGTGGTCGGGCACGCCGGCACGCCGCCGTCGTTGGGCGCCGCCCAATGCAGATCGAGAATGACATACAGGCCGGCAGCCGTCGCATCCGCGACGCTCTTCTCCACGGTCGCTTGATAATTGCCGCCCGGATCCGCGTTGATCATGGCGCCTGGAGCGCCCGCGAAGCCGCCGACATCGACGCACGATAGCCCCAACCAAGAGGCTTCATTCAGCGGTATCCGCACCACGTTCGTGCCCCAGCTCTTGATGGTGGTCCAGTTCGGCGTGGGATCGCCCGTCTCCGAGCCCCACGGGTTGTCCGGACTCCATCCGCCCACCGCCACGAACTCGAGACCGCTGATGTTCACGCCGCGAAGTTGCACGGTCTTGTCGTTCTCGTCGACCAGATGATTGCCGACCACCTTGATCGAAAGACCGGCAGCGACGGTTACCGGCGTGATCGTAACGGTGGCCGCCGATATCGCTCCCACCGTGGCGCCGTCTCCGGGCGCCGACAGCGTGGCCGTAAAAGTTTCGCTGCCGGTCATGGACGCTGACTGGCTGATCGCGACGGAAAACGTCTTCGGCGTCGAATCGTTGGCCGCCCAACTTAGCGTGCCGCGCGCCGCCGTGTACGCCGTTCCGGCCACGGCGCTGCCATTGCTGGTCGCATACTCGACACTGACCGCCGCGCTCGCGCCGCCGGAACGGTTGACGGTCATGGTGACGGATCCGGCGCTCTGCGCAACTGCCGTGCTGGCGGCGGAGAATGCGAGCGCGCTGGGCGCGACGGGTGGCGTCGGAGTGGTGATCACTGGCGGCGTCGGGGTGGCGGTCACTGGTGGAGTCGTGGTGGTCGTCACCGGTGTGGTCACCCGCATCATCGCCGGATTGGCCGATTTGGTCGGCGACGCGGCGGGTGTGCTACGGGCGGCGGATGCGGTCGAGGTGACCGTTGACGCCGCCGTGGCCGACGTGCCGGCGCTCTGGCCGGAATCGCCGAAGCAGGCTGACAGCGCGAGCGTGCAGACCAGCGTTGCCGGCAACAGGAGACTTGCCTGCGTCCCTCGAATGAAACCCATTGACATCATCACGTTAATATCCCCCTCGGCCGGTTGTGCTCGCATGCACTTCAACCGTCTGCCGTCACTGCTGCAACTGTCTCTGAATCGGTACGTCGTGATGCGGCGACATGTGACGTACGTCACAGTTGGCCGCGGCGTGCGGGCGCATGGCCAATCGGACGCCTCGCCGCAGTCCCGGCTATACTTCGGAGCGGCTGATAACAATCGGGGATATTTCATGCGACATCGATCCGTCGTGCTGTGTCTGATCGCACTGGCCTGCAGCGCGCATGCGGGCGAGCATTTCGACGGCAAATCCTGGTGGGACACCGTCACCATCTTGGCGGACGACAAATTCGAGGGCCGCAACACCGGCAGTCCGGGAGAGCGCGGCGCCCAGGAATACATGGTGGGCCGGCTCGAGGCGCTGGGCATTCCATCGGCGGGATCGGACGGCTATTACCAGCCGGTCGAATTGCAGTCCCGTGAGTTGGTGGAAGCGGATTCGAGTCTCGTGCTGATACGCGACGGCAAGGAACAGCCGATCACGCTCGGGCAGGAGGCGTTTTTCGGTACTCGCGCGGAGTTGGCGCCGCGCGTCGAGGCCGCGCTGGTGTTCGTGGGCTACGGTCTTCGAATACCCGACCTAGGGTATGACGACTTCGCCGGCCTGGACCTCAAGGGCAAGATCGCGGTGACCTTCGCGGGATCTCCGGCCTCCATGCCCTCCGCACTCGCGTCTCACTATCAATCCACGGCAGAGCGATGGAAGGCATTGAAGACGGCTGGCGCCATCGGCGTTCTGGCTCTGCCCAATCCAGCGTCAATGGACATCCCGTGGACGCGCATGTCCATCAATCGCATTCAGCCGAGCATGGTGCTGGTCGGCGCGCAGTTCAACGACACACCCGGCGAGATATTTGCCGCGATCTTCAATCCGGAATACGCAGAACTACTGTTCGCCGGCACGGGCCATACATTCGCGGAGATCGCCGCCCTCGGCAAGGACCGCAAACCGATGCCTCGCTTCGCGCTGCCGGTGAACATTCGCGCGGTCACGCACGTCGTTCAACAGGATGTGCATTCGAGCAACCTGATCGCCGTAATCCACGGCAGCGATCCGAAACTGCGGCGCCAGTACGTGGTGCTATCCGCGCATCTGGATCATCTCGGCGTCGGTCAGCCCATCAACGGCGATCGCATCAACAACGGCGCCATGGACAATGGTTCGGGATCGGCGATGTTGCTCGACGTGGCGCAATCGCTCGTGCGCAGCCACGACAAGCTCAAGCGCTCCGTGCTCTTCGTCTGGGTGACCGGCGAGGAAAAAGGTCTGCTTGGGTCCCGGTATTTCGCGGGGCGGCCCACCGTGCCCGCCGCAAGCATCGTTGCCGACCTCAACACGGATATGTTCCTGCCCATCGTTCCCTTGAAGGTACTGACC